>OWIO01000543.1_pt1 | contig 33649 bp, 20 predicted proteins | sample 1733011 | NCBI WGS metagenome assembly OWIO01 (sample SAMN05065779, study PRJEB22554) | human gut metagenome | biome: ENVO:2100002; feature: ENVO:00000062; material: ENVO:00002003 | host: Homo sapiens | place: USA | reverse complement strand
TTAGACTTTTCGTATCGTTCGGGACACGCGAGAAGTGGTGGAACTGTATATCTTCCGGCTTTTTGAAATTCTCATCAAAGGCAACGGCGCCTGTGGTAGTACCTACCCAAAGACGTCCGTTATTATCCGAAGTGATAAAACGCGTTTTGTAACAGACGTCAATCGGATATCCTTTCAGGTTATTCCGGTGATTGATAAAGACGGTCTCTCCATGTTCTCCCTGGGAAATATAGTTGATACCGCCTGCAAAAGTAGCCGCCCAGATACGACCATGATGATCTTCATAAACACAATATACATTGTTGTCACTCAGACTGTACATATCGTTGGCGTCGTGCTGATAACGGGTCAGCTTATAAGACATACCTGTAGGAGAAGTCTGTTCGGCACGCACCAGGCCGTTTCCTTTGGTAGCAATCCAGATAATTCCTTTCGAGTCCTGCAAAATGAAATAGGCTGTCCCCTCCATAGGCGTACCTGTCGGCGAAATGGTTCCATTGCCTGTCAGATGACCTATATATTTCCGGTTCGAATCGTACAGGCGGATCATTCCGTCCTTCAGTCCGATCCACAAATTCCCCTGTTTATCTTCGCATACCGACCGCACTTCGTTACTCAAAGATTCATATTCATGCGGAACGGGAGTCAGCATTGAAAACGGTACGTTGCGGAATGTTACTTTCTCCAGTCCTTTGGAGTGGGTACAAAGCCACAAATTCCCTTGTTTATCAGAAAAAGCGGCATGTATCTTGTTAGAAAAGCGCCAGTTGTTACTGCCCAAATCATCATAAAAAGGAACGAGACAGTTCCGCTCACGATCAAAATAGGAGAATCCGCCGCCATAAGGATGTACCCATATATGCCCGTGGATATCTTCATGGATATGGAAAGCGGGACGTGAACGATCGGCGTTACTGTATTCCACCCGCATCTGTTCACGCTTTACCACACCGGTGGCAGGATTAAAATGAACGACGACTCCCGGCTCTTCCTGTTCGAACCAGACCTCTGACGTGCGGTCTACATAAGCCGAAAGAATCGGTTGAGCGGACAACTCCTTGCAGGTCACGGGAGAATAATGCGTATGTTTGTTTGTCTTCAGGTTGCAAAGAAAGAACCCGTCCGAATCTGTTGTCACTACAGTGTTGTCATTGCCCACGGTGTGTATGGAAGTAATGCGGGCTTTCGTCGGAAGTTCGAGCAGGCGAAACTCTCCGCCCTGTTTCTGATAACACCAGATTCTCCCCCTGTCGGAAGCAAAGCAGATATCGTCTTCACATTCCCGGACCGCATAAAATGCCTGATTCATGCCGTCTTGTTTCCCTTTCGTCTCCACAAAGTAGTTCACTGGTTGCTGCTCACCGGGGCGTATCATTCCCAAACCGTTATCAGTCAGCAGCCAGTGATTGCCGGCTTTGTCCTGATAGACCTGATAAAAGTGATCGGCAGGAAACAGACCGGACTTCGTTGAATAAATATCTGATTTCGTCGTATAATTCTTCTGAGGAAGCGTGACTACACGGATAGCTCCATCATGCTCCGTCAGCAGCCAGACCGTACCATCGGGCAATACCTGAATAGCGTGAATGTTGTATGTACTACCCTCTTCACCTGCTGCCGGAACTTGTTCGAACGTCTCCGTTTTCGGGTCAAAACGGTGGACACGGTTGTCATAAGTCAATAACCACAGAAAGCCGTACCGGTCTTCATACATCCGGTCGGCACGGTTATTGGTCAGACTGATGTAATTGCCCTGACGTGCTTTATAAGTTTTAAAGTTATAGCCATCAAAACGATTGATTCCATCCCATGTGGCAAACCAAAGGTTGTCTTTGTGATCCTGCAACATGCTCATCACCGTGTTTTGAGACAACCCATCCTCGGTAGAATAATGGGTGAAAAAACTGTGTTGTTGTGCCTGCACTACAGGCGCGGTCAGGCACAAAAGAATTAGATATAAGATTCTTTTTATCATTATTACACACATATATTGAATGGTGTAAAGATAATGATTTAGCTGAACTTACATCTATATTCAGTGTTTATTTAACAGAATCGTTCTCTTATTTTTGATCAAATAATGTTACTTTCCGATCCGGTCAGCGTTTCACTTCCACCATCCGATTTCCATTCTTTACCGGATTCCAGCCATCTTCACCTGCCAAAACCGTTTCCATCTCGTAGCCTTTCAGATTCTTCAGTTGACGAGAGAAAGCTGCGCGGGTTTTCGGATTGGCTCCCTCACCACGACTATCGTATTCGGCATAAAATACGGTTTTCTCCGCTTCTTTCTTTCCCCAGTTGTGCCAGCCTTCCGGAAGGATATGTTTACCCAGTTCACAACGGATAAATACAGCCTGTGCATACGGACGCCACGGACGAGACAGATATACTTTGGCAACATCCGGATCAGCAGTCAACCGGCAATCATAAAAGACATATCCATACTTTTTGCCTTGATCTGTAGAAGGTGCCGTCACATAACCATCACGTTTGCTATGGATATGGCAACGATTGAATACGGCTACAGACCATCCGAAGATAAAGTCAACCGTTCCTTCGATATAGCAATCCTCGTAATATTGACGGCTGTGCTTGCCATACGTATAAAGGGTATCCTGATAACCGAGAAAACGACAGTTCTTAAAGAACGCACGGTCGGCAGATACAAAACAGGCTACCGCCTGTCCTACCGGTCCTGCCGAGTTTTCAAAAGTGATGTTCTCCGCATAGAAATCGGGAGCATAAATGTAGCAACTCGACGATCCCGAAGTTCCCATATTCTCACCAAACACATTTTTCTTATTGGCAAAGTCATCATTTGTCAGCACCGCACCGTCCTCTCCTATCAGAGAGATATTTATTTTGGATTCCGGAATAATAATCTTCTCTTTATAAGTGCCTTTACGGACCAAGATAGTAGTACGCACATTCTTGCGAAAATCGGGTACTGCATTTATCGCTTCCTGCACCGTGAAGAAATCACCTGTTCCGTCTTGTGCCACTACGTAATCATAATGACGGACATATTTTGCCAGTTCCGGTATTTCCTTTGCGATGGCATCTACAGTCAGCCCGGCGATAGTCCGTGCTCCGTACACATTCAAATGGGTATTATCCTCCCGGCCTTTCGGAAAAGCCGGAACTTTCTCAGGTTCGACAAACATAAATAACTTCTTCGATTCTGCGGGGCCCAGTCCCTGCACCAGATCATGGGTAATTTTGTTCATATCGATAAACGCTACTCCCATCTCTTTTGCCACATTACGCGGAGAATCAAGGTAGGCACCGTGCGTATCGTACAAGACGTTTCCTTCTTTCGGCAGTTCCTGTTCACCCGGAGCACGACGGGCATCTGTGGCAATCGAGGCATCTTCCGGCTGTACAAAATTACGACGAACTATGGAGTTGAACAACACAGGAATCCCTCCTTTGGCACGAGTTTCATTGACGAAACGACGGAGATTGTCATCAAAGGTCGTTCCCGGATCAGTATGGCGTGCAGAATCAGCCTTTTCATCATTGTGTCCGAACTGGATAAAGACATAATCTCCCTTCTTTACCTGAGAAATCACTTTTGCCCATCGGCCTTCAGATATGAAACTTTTGGAACTGCGGCCATTGGCGGCATGATTATCAACACGTATATCTTCTGAAAAAAATCCGGGGAGCACCATACACCAGCCGCGTTCGGGATTTCCACCGTACAGATTTTTGTTAGCCATCGTAGAGTCACCTATCGTAAAGATGGTCAATACGGGCTTATCCGCACGAAAGGCGGAGAAAAGGATAAATACTATAAGCAGTAATAGCAGTCTATTTTTCATAATCTTATTTTATTGGTACAAAATCCAAGTTCCCTTATGACTTCTATTTAACGTGAGTTCGATATAAATTTGAGTAACTCAATTCTCCTCCTTCCGGAAGGGGAAACCATGCGGATTACTCTTATATCGAACTGATGTTATTTATAAGGATACCAATTGCTGCATTCCTTAAATATATTCTGCGGAGTATATTGCACCGCTTCTTTATCAGTCAGTTGTTTAGACCATTTCACACGTCCGGAAGCATCCGCACCTTCACCCGTGTTTTTAAATTCAGCGTAACGGGCAGTCTTTTCGTTTTCCGGATTCTTCCAGTTGTGCCAGCCTTCCGAACGGATATGTCCGCCAAACTCGCAATTAATAAAAGCCGTAGCAGCATAAGGTCTCCAAGGACGTCCCAGATAGACTTTCTTGATACCGGGAGCGGCTGTCAGCTTACAGTTCTTGAAAACATAACCAAACTCCACCTCCTTCGGAGTAGAAGCCGCGGTAATATATGAATCGCGCTTGCTATGCAATTCGCAATATTCAAACAAAGCTGTAGAAGGGCCGAAGATGAAATCTGTAGTTCCTTCGATATAGCAGTTAGTAAATAACAGGCGGCTACCCTCCGAACCAGTATAAATAGTATCCTGATTTCCCAGAAAACGACAGCCGACAAACATCAGCCTGTCTCCTTCGGTATGGAGCGCAACTGCCTGCCCCAAAGGAGCGGCATTGTTCTCAATAGTCAGATTCTTAAAAGTAATGTCACTTCCTTCTACCTTCACTGTATAAGTGCGGAAAGTGCCCATTTTATTGATATTGGCATGATCATCATACGTGATGATCGTCTTTTCGGCATCTTCGCCTACCAGCTGCACGTTCTTCACCCATGAAGGAATCACCAGTTTTTCTTTGTATATACCATTCTTTATATAGATAGTCACCGTATAATCCATAAAAGCACGTACCGCTTCCACGGCTTCCTGGATATCCCGATATATTCCCGTTCCGTCACGTGACACGACTATTGTGTCTTGCTTTTGCTGTTGTGCACAGGCAAAAGTTCCTCCTGAACAAAGCAGAAGAAACAACGCCATTCCTTTCAAAATATTCCTTTTCATCGATAGAAATTACTTTTGCAAACGTTCGTATTCCAGACTTGCCATAATAAATGGTCCTACTGCTTTCGGGTCGTTATTACGGATCGTTTCATTTATATAATAGTCATAATCGCCGGAACGATAAACCTTCCCTCCCAGCCCTGCTACTGCACAGGCCTTCGTTATAGTCACCACTCCATCTTTATCCACTTCAATGAAATTTTTCAGAAAACCTTCATAACCAGTCTTTGCTACATCCAAATAAGACGGATCGATATATCCCATACGTACTGCCTTAAACAGGCTGTATATGAACATTGCCGAACAGGATGATTCCAGATAATTACCCTTGTCACCGCTTCTGTCCATCACCTGATACCATCCACCGGTCTTCGGGTCTTGCAGTTTCTTTACCTGAACCGCTACATTATCCAAGATTGCAAGCAACGAATCTCTTCCGGCCTCATGCTTCGGGATAAAATCAAGCACATCCACCAACGCCATCGCATACCAGCCTAACGCACGTCCCCAACAATGTTTTGACTGTCCTGTCACCGGATCGGCCCAGCGCTCCGTGCGACTTACATCACACGCATGACGATAAAGACCATTCTTCGGATCATACGTATGACGGGCACAGGTAATAAACTGATTTATGACGTCTGCATAATCCTGCGGGCGATTATTACGGAAAGCATACTCTGCATAAAAAGGAGCTCCCATATAAAGTCCGTCCAGCCACATCTGATGCGGATATATCTTTTTATGCCAGAATCCTCCGTCTTCATTACGAGGTTGTCCGGCAAACTGGCTATAGAGCAAGTCTAATGCCTTCTTATACTTTTCATCCTTGGTCTGCTCATAGATACGAAACAGGATTTTTCCGGAATTGATACGGTCCAGACTGTAATCGGTCAATTTGTATGCAGTAATACTTCCATCCTCATGCACCATCGTATCTGCATAAGCAATTGCATAATCTCGTATTTTCTTGTCGCCATAAGTATCGTATACATCAAGCATCGCCCCCAATTCCAGTCCGTGGCAATAGTCCCATTTCAGTCTGGGCTGAAAATCAAGCTGCCAGGATTCCGGGCAACGGATCATCTCCGATTCAGTCATCCGCACCGACCAAGGCAGTTTTTCATCCACCTGCTGCGCCGACAGTGAAATGGTGCTTGACATTATTATTACTAATATCAAAAATTTATAAAAAGAGCTTCGTCTCATGGTTTATTGTTTTAAGGATTATACATGCTATTTTTTCATGCTACGAAAGTAGTGTATTTCCTCCAAACAGAGTGGGATTTTTTAGTTAAGAAGGTGTATTTTTTGTTTTTCGTGCACGGAAACGACTAATTTTGTGCACGTAAACGTCAAAAATGTCCATTTTTGATGCATTAACTGATAAATTAAGAGTTTCGTTTTGGAATAAAGCGGAAAAGGTCGTACTTTTGGCACGGTTTACAACTAATACCCTCTGGGGAAACACAGTAATTTATCATTAAAAACAGAGAAAAAATAGAACAGAATGGAAGAAGTATTCAAGTACATTATCGGTCTGGGAGCGGCAGTAATGATGCCGATCATTTTCACAATTTTAGGAGTATGTATCGGTATTAAACTCCCCAAAGCGCTCAAAAGCGGTTTGTTGGTGGGAGTCGGTTTCGTCGGCTTATCTGTAGTCACAGCCTTGTTGACCAGTAGTCTTGGTCCGGCATTAAGTAAAATGGTAGAAATCTACGGATTGGAACTCGGTATTTTCGACATGGGATGGCCTTCGGCAGCAGCAGTTGCCTATAATACCTCGGTCGGCGCTTTCATTATCCCTGTTTGTCTGGGAGTAAACCTGTTAATGCTACTGACCAAAACAACCCGTACTGTTAATATTGACCTTTGGAACTACTGGCACTTCGCATTTATCGGGGCTATCGTATACTTCGCCTCCGATAGTATTTTCTGGGGATTTTTCGCCGCTATCATTTGCTACATTATAACATTGGTAATGGCAGACATGACTGCTCCTGCTTTTCAGAAGTTCTATGATAAGATGGACGGTATCTCTATCCCGCAGCCTTTCTGCCAGAGCTTCGTTCCATTCGCGATTGTAATCAACAAGCTTTTAGATAAAATTCCGGGATTCGACAAACTGAATATCGACTCTGAAGGAATGAAGAAGAAATTCGGTCTGATGGGTGAACCGTTATTCCTGGGTATCGTGATTGGTTGCGGTATCGGAGCTTTGGGCTGTGCCAGCTGGAAAGAAGTACTGGACGGCATTCCGGGTATCCTTGGATTGGGTATCAAAATGGGAGCGGTTATGGAGTTGATTCCACGTATCACCAGCCTTTTCATTGAAGGTTTGAAACCTATCTCTGATGCAACCCGTGAATTGATCGCTAAAAAATATAAGAGTAATACAGGCCTGAGCATCGGTATGAGCCCTGCACTTGTTATCGGCCACCCGACAACGCTGGTTGTATCCCTGCTTTTGATCCCGGTTACTATCTTCCTTGCAGTGATCCTTCCGGGTAACCGTTTCTTACCGCTGGCTTCTCTGGCCGGTATGTTCTACCTATTCCCGATGATTCTGCCTATTACCAAAGGTAATGTGGTGAAATCATTCATCATCGGACTGGTAGCATTGATCGTAGGTCTGTACTTCGTAACAGAACTGGCAGGATTCTTCACGATGGCTGCCAAAGACGTATATGCCGCTACGGGTGACCCGACAGTAAATATTCCCGCCGGCTTCGAAGGCGGAGCGCTCGACTTTGCTTCCAGCCTCTTCTGTTGGGGTATCTTCCACCTGACTTACAGTCTGAAGATTATCGGTCCTGCCATCCTCGTAGCCCTTGCACTGGGAATGGCAGTCTACAACCGGATCCGCATGAAAAGAAATGATGCGAAAAACGCAGCTAACGATTAAATATAAGTATAATCCAAATAAAGATTCGAAAGATGAAAAAATTAGCAATTGCAATGATGATGGGTATCGCAGCTATGTCTGCTTCTGCCCAGGTAAATTACAAGATGCAGGTGGCTTGCAATCCGCAAGACGTGAAAACGTATGATACAAACCGCCTGCGTGGTAGCTTCCTGATGGAAAAAGTAATGGTTCCTGATCAAATCAACGTGACTTATTCCATGTACGACCGCCTCATCTTTGGTGGCGCCGTACCTGCAACAAAAGAACTGGTACTTGAAACTATCGATCCGCTGAAAGCTAAGTATTTCCTCGAACGTCGCGAACTGGGTGTTATCAACATTGGCGGCGAAGGTATCGTAACTGTTGACGGCAAGGAATATACGCTGAACTTCAAAGATGCATTGTATGTAGGCAGAGGCAAGCAGAAAGTTACTTTCAAGAGTAAAGATGCCAGCAAACCTGCAAAATTCTATATCAACTCCGCTACTGCTCACAAGGAGTACAAAACTCAGTTGATCACTATCGACGGACGCAAAGGTTCTCTGAAAGCCAACTCTTTCGCGGCAGGAAAGATGGAAGAAAGCAACGACCGCGTTATCAACCAGCTGATTGTTAACAACGTACTTGAAGAAGGTCCTTGCCAACTGCAAATGGGATTGACAGAACTGAAACCGGGTAGTGTATGGAACACCATGCCGGCACATACTCACAGTCGCCGTGTGGAAGCATATTTCTACTTCAACGTGCCGGAAGGCAACTCCATCTGCCACTTCATGGGCGAACCTCAGGAAGAACGCATCGTATGGATGCAGAACGAACAAGCTATCATGTCACCGGAATGGTCGATCCACGCAGCTGCCGGAACCAGCAACTATATGTTCATCTGGGGTATGGCCGGTGAAAATCTTGACTATGGCGACATGGATAAGATCAAATATATAGAAATGCGCTAATCTTTGCGCAGCTCTTTAGCACATATCAAGCGATCCGAAAAACTTCATTCTTTCCTCGAAACGGAGAAGGAATGAAGTTTTCCGGATTTGTCATATTCTTCCCCCAAAGAGACCAAATTGTTACGATAATACATTACTATGTACAAATAATATGTATAATGCAACGAATTATACATGATTTTGACCAATTATTACAAAAAAAATCCAGCTGAAATACCGACCTTTGTCAGCAAATCAAAATCTATTTAAATCCATTATCATGAATGCATTTCAAAAAACAGGCGAAAAAATGACAAACTACAGATGGACGATCTGTGCGATGCTATTTTTTGCTACTACAGTTAACTATCTCGACCGCCAGGTTCTATCGCTCACCTGGGATGAATTTATCAAACCGGAATTTCACTGGGATGAATCACACTACGGTACTATCACTTCCGTATTTTCTATTGTTTACGCAATATGTATGCTCTTTGCCGGCCGCTTTGTGGACTGGATGGGAACGAAGAAAGGATTCCTCTGGGCTATCGGTGTATGGTCTGCCGGTGCCTGCCTGCACGCAGTCTGTGGTATTGTAACAGAAGCACAAGTAGGACTGCACAGTGCTGCCGAACTTGCCGGAGCCACCGGAGACGTGGTGGTAACCATCGCTACCGTCAGTATGTACTGCTTCCTGGCTGCACGCTGTATACTTGCTCTCGGAGAAGCCGGTAACTTCCCCGCTGCTATTAAAGTAACTGCCGAGTACTTCCCGAAGAAAGACCGTGCTTATGCTACTTCCATCTTCAACGCCGGTGCTTCTATCGGTGCCTTGATCGCTCCGCTCACCATTCCTATTCTTGCCAAAGCTTTCGGCTGGGAAATGGCGTTTATCGTTATTGGTGGACTTGGTTTTATCTGGATGGGCTTCTGGGTATTTATGTACGATGCTCCTTCAAAGAGCAAGCACGTAAACAAAGCCGAGCTTGAATATATCGAACAAGACCAGAATGAAGCCGGTGCAGGTCCGAAAACAGAGGAGAAAGACGAGAAAAAGATGAGATTCTGGCAATGTTTCAGCTACAAACAAACTTGGGCATTTGTCTTCGGTAAATTTACCACTGACGGTGTATGGTGGTTCTTCTTGTTCTGGACCCCGTCTTACCTGAATTCCCAATTCGGTATCAAAACTTCCGATCCTCTGGGAATGGGACTTATCTTCACGCTTTATGCAATCACCATGTTATCCATCTACGGTGGCAAGCTTCCTACTATCTTCATCAACAAGACTGGCATGAACCCTTATGCGGCACGTATGAAAGCAATGTTGATTTTCGCATTCTTCCCGTTAGTGGTATTGCTGGCACAGCCATTGGGAACATTCTCTCCGTGGTTTCCCGTGATCCTGATCGGTATCGGTGGAGCTGCCCACCAGTCATGGTCGGCTAATATCTTCTCTACAGTAGGTGATATGTTCCCCCGAACAGCGATTGCAAGTATCACCGGTATCGGTGGTATGGCCGGTGGTATCGGTTCAATGATTCTTCAGAAAGTGGCAGGTAACTTATTTGTATATGCTTCCGGAACAACAATGGTTGACGGTAAAGAAGTGGAAATGACAAAAGAACTGCTGGAACAAGGAGCACAGTTTGTACACCCTGCGATGACATTCATGGGATTCGAAGGAAAACCGGCCGGCTACTTTGTAATCTTCTGTGTATGCGCAGTGGCCTACCTGATCGGTTGGGTTATTATGAAAGCACTGGTTCCTAAATATAAGCCTATCGTATTGGATTAATCCGATATAATTATATAGAATAAAAAACAGGAGGGCACTCAGTATGAGTTTGTCCTCCTGTTTTTTTAACCAATTATTTATTCAAAAAGTTCCAAAAACAAAAAAGCCTCTTCTCACGAAGAAGGCTTTTTAGGTTTACTTATTCTTCATAGCCATCCTGTACCATTTTACAAAACAACTTGCACATTCAAACAATGAAGGATAGTAAACGTTAAGATGAAAAAAAGGGAAGTCTCACGACTTCCACAATTCTTCTAACCTTAAATCTAAATCTCTATGAAAAAAACGTATTGCAAAGATAGGGGTTTGTTCAACAAATAGGTGTTAATGAATTGCATAAAGAGAGAATAAAAACTAACGTCTGCAAAAATTATGCAATATTCCGGAGGCTCTCTATTAATTTTAATAAACTTTTATAGAGTGGATTACGCTCCAGCAGCGCCGGAACCCCTGTCAGCAGCATCTGTTTTCTTGCACGTGTCAAGGCAACATTCAGTTTCCGGTCAATCAGAATTCCGTCTTCTTCTGTCAGATTGGAAAGGAATTTCAACTGATACGGATAGTTCACACAGAATGAATAAATAATCACATCGCGTTCACTTCCCTGAAAACGTTCTACAGTATCAATCAATATCTGATTCAGTTCGGGAATGCCGAGAGCTTCTATTTCCTTCTTGATTAAAGCTATCTGACTACGATATGGAGTAATGATCCCCAATGTGCGGGAGGCATCAAATGCTTCCGAGTGTTCTTTATAGATAGTTGCGGCCAGACGGGCGGCAATCTTTGCTTCCGAATGGTTTGTTTTAGCAGAAGAACCCACCGGTTCAGGCTGCGAAGGATAAAAAGACAGCCGGTTGATATTTCCGGAATCTTCCAGTTGATGCGGCAGTCCGACAGGCAGCAGCCGACCTTCATAGAAAGCTTGATTGGCGAACAGAGCCACTTCGGGGTGCATACGTCCCTGACGGCAGAGCATATCGTAAGTACGATGGGCATCGGTATACTGACGGGCTGTGCGATACAGTCTTTCAAACAGAGAATCTTTCAAGTTCTTCAGTCCGACAGCAGACAGGGCTTCATCATATACTTCCGATTGCTCCGAATTCTGCAAGACGACAGCCGGAAGTTGTTTATGATCGCCTATCAGGATAAATTTGCCAACGCCCTCTTTCCCGTTTTCTCCTTTGGCACAAAGTATACCCAGCAACTGAGGTTCCAGTATCTGAGTAGCCTCATCTACAATAGCCACATCGAAATGCTTCAATCGGAAAAGTTCCGGTTTGCCGGAGATAGACGCTACTGTACCGACTAATATACGACAGCGGTTAATACGTTCGTAAACCTCGGTACGGCGCGTACAGGTGGCAAGTTCATTCTCTATCAAATGCTCCCGATAGTTCTCGTCACACGATAGCTCGCTTCCCACACGAATGAAATCTACTTCCGGACGAATGGAAGAAAGTGCTTTACAGATTTCATCTACGGCACGGTTAGTGTATGAGAGCAATAAAATCTGAGCTCCTTCCTCTTTATAAAAGGTTTCGACCATCTTCTTCAGTGCACAGGACGTTTTACCGGTTCCCGGGGGCCCTACCAGCAGGAAGTAATCCTTTGCTGCTTTTGCTTTTAAGGCAATACGGGTAAAGTCATCGGCAGCTTCGGCTATCTGCTTATCCAATGCCGCATCAAATCGCGGTTCCCGTTGAGAGAGCAGCAAGTCACGACGTTCTTTTGTAGCAGACATAAAAGCATAAAGTCCCTGGTACATGCTACGGAAAGTAGTATCCATCGCATCGTGCTCAATAGCATAGAGGCTATCAGACGGAAGTACGGAAGAGTTCTGCTGGGTCGCACGCAGACGGATACAGATTTCATTCTCGTTCAGATAGTCGATATTGCCTTTGAATACCATCTTGTTGGTGACGTTATCCGTATCCGCATTCCGTTCGTAAAGCACGATGGCATCGCCCTGACGGAAGTTAGGGAGGGTGTGCTGCGCATCATCCGCCACCGTTCTCTGAAGTTCTCCGGACGACACCAGCAACAGGTGGGATTTATGTTCGTCGGCTGCGTGATTCTCTTTAATTCTTAAATCATAGATGATCTCCCCCGATTCGCATTTCTCCGCCAGAGTGGAAAGCCATAAAGAAGCGGCTCCTGTACGTCCCTCATAATCCACATCACCGGACTTGGACGTATAAAGTTCCTTCGTTATAAAATTATAGAGTGCATAGAAGTAGCTTTTCTCCAAAGCAGAGAGGGACTTCAACTTCTCCTGAAAATTATCGATGGAAGGGCGCAGATACGTTTCCCAAAAACGTCCCGACAATCCCCGCTCGTTTAGTACCGAGGCTTTTATTTCTTCCAGTTTCTGTGCCGTATATTCCAGGCTGTTCCGCAACTGGATGCCATATTCATCCGCTACAATCCGGTTACGCAGATCGATCACACGGCGGACCATTGCCCATGAAGGACGGGAAGGATAAAGCAACGGATAGCGTGTATAGAGCAGATAAGCCTTTACCTTCCGGTGATCCATCCCCATCGAATATTGCAGAACTGCCTGATAAAGCAACATCTGCACCTTATTATTCTCTTTCGGTTCTACTTTTCCGCGAATCGCATATTCGTCAGCCTTTCCCGATTTCATTTCGATGAAAGAAGACATATCGCGCTGCATATAGTCGAGCCGCCCTTGCAGACCGAGCGCTTCACATATATAAGAAGGTTCGAGCACGGCATCCGTCTTGTCCAGTTCATAGCCGGCGGCATGAAAAGTATCATTCACCGTCTCACGGATATGATCAAAATGGAGTTTGCAATCATCAAAGAACTGACGTTCCTTCTCCCGATCACGCAGGTCGGCACAAGCAGCCAGTTCAATCGGATAACGCCGGAAAGCTTTCTGCATACATTTCAGATAATCCACCTCCCCTTCCGCATGTATCCACTCATCGAGGAAAAGGTTGGCTATATTTCCTAAAAGCAACGGGCGTGCATTCTCTATCGGCTGAAGACGGGAAAGGAAATAGTTTGCCGGATGATGTCCATAATCACGGTAACATTCTGCCAATGAACTGATATCAAGCAGATAATCCGGTTCAAGGACAATGAACGAAGGGGTCAGAATTCCTGCTTCATCAACAGCGACATCCAGCAAGTTGAGTTGTGCATGGCGCCAGAGCAACTGACAGGTTTCCGCAAATTCTTCATTGATCTGAGGAATATTGTAACGGACACGCAACGGTTCGTCAGCTATTTCATCCAAAGGAGTCACATACAGATACTGCTCGTCGGAATACTGGAAACAGACGCGCATCCGCTGCACCTGCTTGTGTGCTGGAGGAGCTACGATATAAGTTGCATCCGTCCGGGGAAGCAAACGATACAGTTCCTGTGGAATATCTTCCTCAAAAAGTTTACGGATGAAGAAAGCCAGCGTTTTCGCATCCCGCAGAAGGTGTTCGCGGGTAGGTTCCTGTTGTCGGTTCAGAATGGCATTGGAGGTCAGTCGGAAGGTATGCAGTCTGTTTTGCTCCGCTACAGAAAGCCCCACTTTGGCCGCTACAAAACTAATTCGTGCGGAAAGATCGGTCATCTGCAGACTACCATTGTGCATATGTAGGCGGCAAAGCCTTTCCAGCAAGTCGCGCATCTGTTTGTAGCCAATAGTCAGCTGCAAATGATCCGCCTTACAAACGGCTAAAAGAATTTCATAAGATTCTCTTCCTTCATTTTCCATACGACAAAAGGGATATGATAAAAATTACATGTGTGTGTCAAAAGTCAGCCTCAATTGAGTTACTATCGACTTTTGACACACACTTGGGGAAACGAACGATAAATAATTGGCTTATCAGACTTTTGCCACGCCTTCTTCTTCCTCTTCTTCTTCCAACTCAGGAACTTCCTTCTTATCCTTTATCATCAGAATACTCATTTCATAGAGCAGATAAAGCGGAATAGCCACAACACTCAGTGTGAACGGGTCGCCCGTCGGAGTGATGATAGCGGCAGCTATTACGATAATGACAACTGCATGACGGCGATATTTGCGCAGGAAAGACTTATTGACGACTCCCAGCAAAGACAACAACCAAGTCACCAGCGGAAGTTCAAAAGCCAGTCCCATACAGAGAATCAGCATCATAAAGTTATCGATATACGAATTGAGCGACAGAATGTTCTCGACTTCCGAACTCAGCTGATAGGTAGAGAGGAAACGGAGTGTCAGCGGATATACCATAAAGTATCCCATAAGCACCCCGATAAAGAACATACCGGTTCCTATGGTCAACGCTTTCCTGACTCCTTTCCGCTCATTCGGATAAAGGGCCGGATTGATAAAACGCCAGACCTCAAAGAAAATATAGGGCATAGCCGTCACTACCGACATCCAGAAAGCTGTCGACATATGTATAAAGAAAGGAGCTGCCAAATTGATATTGACAAGCTTCACCTTAAACTCCTGCGTAAAAAATTCATCAGTCAAATCGAATTTCTGACCGATAAAGCGTAGTAAGTCGTAAAATACAAAATCATTATGGCAAGGCGCCAGTATTACATGGTCGAACAAATAAGGCATCGCTACGAAATAGCCGATTGCCAATACAAACCAGACTCCGATAACACGAAAAAGTACCCGACGCAACTCATCCAAATGATCCCAGAAGGTCATTTCTGCCATTGCTTATTATTTCTTAGCTGAATCTGCCGGTGCGTCGATTTCGTCTTTTGCCTTATTGATTTCTTCTTTTGCCTCGTTCACACCATCTTTAAAGCTCTTTACTCCTTTACCTAAGCCACGCATCAGTTCGGGTATCTTCTTACCACCGAAAAGGAGAAGAATAACAAGAGCAATAATGATCCATTCAGAGCCACTAGGCAAAAAGCCTAATAATAATAAGTTTGTCATATGTTTATTAATTATAGAGGTTTATTAGTTGGTGCAAATATAAAGAAAAACGGCAGACTATAAAAGAAAAACAGGAAACTATAAACGGGAAACGGGAAATAATTTAAGTATACCCGTTATCATTTACCGCCCATTTATCCATCGTTAACCTTTATAGTCTTCCATTCACTATTCTACTACATATAATTCTGTTTTTACCGCCTGCGCTTTAGTCCTGATAGTAGACTCGCTTCACACGGTTCGAGATGCTGGTCAGCACTTCGTAAGGGATCGTCCCCAACTTATCCGAAAGTGTGGTTATCGGCAGGTCGTCACCGAAGATGACAGCTTTGTCCCCTTCCCTGCAATCGATATCCGTCACGTCAATCATACAGACATCCATACAGATATTTCCTACATAGGGAGCTTTCTTGCCATTCACCAGACAGTAAGCATTGCCACGTCCCAGATGGCGGTTCAAGCCATCGGCATACCCGATAGGAATTGCCGCAATGCGGGAAGGACGCGTCAGATGTCCCATCCGGCTATAGCCTACCGTATCTTCTCCGGGCACGTCCCGAATCTGAAGAATCGTAGTCTTAAGCGTACTTACATTATTGATAATCGAATTGTCGATTGGGCTTACCCCATAGAGTCCTATCCCCAGACGCACCATATCAAACTGCGCACCGGGAAAACGTTCGATACCGGCTGTATTGCAGATATGACGCAGAATCTTGTGTGAGAAAGCTTCCTGCAATTCCTGCGAACCTTTCTCGAACAGTTCAATCTGCTGACGGGTGAAGAAGTCGAATTGCGCCGAATCACTTCCCACAAAATGAGAAAATACCGATCGGGGAATAACCGCATTCTGACTTTTCAGACGACGGATCAACAACGGAATTTCATCGACGGAAAAACCAAGACGGTGCATACCCGTATCCAGTTTGACATGAATCGGGAAGTTGGTGATTCCTTCTTTCTCGGCCGCCTTAATCAGTGCGTCGAGCAAATGGAAGTTGTACACTTCCGGTTCGAGTTTATAATCGAACATCGTTTTGAACGATGTCAGTTCGGGGTCCATGATGATAATGGAGGAGGTGATGCCTGCTTTACGCAGTTCGGAGCCTTCGTCGGCAACGGCTACAGCAAGGTAATCTACATGATGCTCCTGCAATGTTTTGGCAATCTCGTATGATCCGGCTCCGTAGGCAGCAGCCTTCACCATACAGATCATTTTCGTCTCCGGATGGCGGAGCATGGAGCGATAGTGATTCAGATTGGCAACCATCGCACCCAAGTTCACTTCCAGAATCGTTTCATGCACTTTCAGTTCCAGCTCTTCCGATACCAGATCAAAGTTGAATACGCGGGAACCTTTTATCAGAATGACTTCCGAATGAAGGGTTTTGAAAATGCCCGATCTTAGCAAGGCGTCTGTATCGGGGAAGAAGTATCGTTCCGGCGTACCTTCGAAGCGAGCGGCACACGAAGAAATCTCCGCTCCTACACCGATCAGCTTGTTGATGCCCCGGCTCTTTATCAGTTGTGCTACCCGACGGTAAAGCGTAGCCGTACTCTGCCCTGTCTCCAAAATATCCGATAAGATAAGTGTCCGTTTCAGTCCTTTCTTTTCCGAACGGCGTACCAGGAAATCCAGTGCTATATCCAGAGAAGCCAAGTCCGAATTGTAGCTATCGTTGATGAGTATACAATTATTCTTGCCTTCTTTTACTTCCAGGCGCATGGCGATCGGTTCGAGCCGTGCCATCCGTTCGGTAATCTGATCGGCAGGAGTCATCAGATAAAGACAGGCTGCCAGGCAGTTCAACGCATTTTCGATGGAAGCATCGTCTATAAAAGGAATACAGAAGATATTATCCATATCCAGATAGCGGTAAGCAATCACAGTATGGTCTTCTTTCTTTGTCACCTTGCTGATATAAAGAGGGCGCTCGATATCCTTGCAGCTCCATGCAATCTCACGGGCTGTCAGCATCGACTTTGCCACACAATTACTGATCAGCTCGTTATCTCCATTATAGATCACCACATCGCAATCTTTAAAGAGTGTCAGCTTCTCCATACATTTCTCCTGCAATGAGAAGAAATTCTCCTGATGGGCACCGCCTATATTAGTCAGAATACCGATAGTCGGTTTAATCATGCGCTTCAAGGCCCCCATCTCCCCCATTTCGGAGATACCGGCTTCGAAAATGCCCAATTCGGCTTCTTCATTCAGTTGCCAGACGGACAAGGGAACGCCGATCTGAGAATTATAACTGCGGGGCGAACGGACAATGCAGCGGTCCGGACTCAATAATTGATGCAACCACTCTTTCACAATGGTCTTTCCATTACTGCCCGTGATACCGATTACCGGAATCTTGAAATTCTCCCGATGAGCCTCGGCCAGCTTCTGCAAAGCCTTCAAAGGATTCGCCACGATCAAGAAATTGGAGAAATCGAGAATGGAGAGTTGAGAGTTGGGAGTAGGCTGCGCACCATCCTGCTGCATAGCATTCTCCATTTTCCATTCTCCATTCTCCATTTTCTTAAAGTCTTCTTCCGTAACCACGAAGTTGCGCACTCCCCGATCATATAGTTCGGAGATATAGCGTGCACCATTATTACGTTTGGTGGGCAAAGCAAAGAAAAGGGTTTCTTCCGGAAAGCTCAAAGAGCGGCTATCTGTAAGTAGCCAATCAATCGTCGCTTCATGCTCTCCGACACGGCGTGCACCGATATATTCGGCTATGGATTCAATCGTATATGACATAGTTCTGTTTCTTTTTGAAAGTCTAAGTACGGGTATTTTCCGTTAAGTCGTTCGATTTTTAACACTATTTGTCCTAAAAAGCGTTGATACGCTTCCGACTCCGGATGAAAAGGCTTGTGTGACAAGTCTTTAGTAATATCTTCTATGGCAGTGATCACCTGCTTCGTTTCGGCAGAAAAGAAGGCCTCTGAAAAGCGTTCCCACAAATAACGGACAGCCAACGGAGACGGATGGAGCATGTCATCGGCATAATAACGATAATCACGCAGTTCATCCAAAACGATCTCATAAGAAGGAAAGTAGAACACATGATCCGGAAAGAGCTGTTGCAGGCGGTCGATGGCAAGCAATAAGGTCGATTTACTCAACTGGTTGGCATGCATCCCGTCACGTATATGCCGGATAGGGCTGACCGTGAACAAGACCTTCAACTGAGAATTGCGCGCCACCATACTGGTTATCAACGAAGTATATTCGTTCACAATCTCATCTACCGAAAGAATCCGGCGGTTGAAGCAGCTCTCCGGCAGTTTATGACAATTGGAGACTACCTGCCTTGTTTCTTTCTGTTCATATACATAGGCAGTGCCGAAAGTCAGCATCAGCCAGTCAAGTTCGTGGACCGAACGGTGGGCCTGCGACAAGCGAGTGTTTATCTTTTCAAGTACTTCCTCCGGCGATGACGCAGAGAACAAACCATGATGCATCGGACTATGCCAGCACTCCTTATATAGGAATAAGTCTTTCTCCTGATACACCTTCCCCTTCAATATCTCCACCAAAGCCGTAGAGACCGACAGCGGATTATAGAGAATCCCGAAAGGATTCATGTCAACGCGAAATTTATTTTCTGCCAGCAACCTGCCCATGTTCTCTGCAAAACAAGACCCCATCAAAAGAATCCGTTCCGCATGACTGACAGGCGGCAAGCCCGCCGGTAGTTCTACCTTTGTTTGAAAATCCATATATTCTCCTTCTTTCGATTGTTTCTCTCTTGCAAAAGTACGACAAAGATACGATATTCTGCTTTATTTTAATCGCAAATCTATTCAAGACTTGACAAATGGCTTTTTATGTTGTATATTTGTAGACCGAAAACAGAAAATCAATGAATAACGGATATAAAAGAATAGAAAACATGGATAAAATACAGTATCATATTACAACAAATACAGCTTATTCCTTCTCATTTTACTAAGGAATAAGACGATTGATATAGCCCAAAGGCTGCAAACTTCATAGAGCTTGCAGCCTTTTTTGTTGCATTAATTCAATCTTTTTCCTACAAAATCTCATTTTAGAGTTTCTAATAAACGGAAGACACGTCTATAATAAACGATCATCAAATTTATTAATAACGATACGAACGTTTCTGCAAGTTCATGTTCTCTTTTTTCATGCAACTTTTATTTCCCTAATAGAGATTTCATTTGATTAGTAATATTAATCCACATTTCACATAATAAAAAGAAAGTTACAGTTCTTCCGGGAACCCGACGGCACATACTTCAATATACCAACGACCGAATGCCATTCCACCCTCGTACTTCGCTTTAACAATAAGAATTTAGGTAAAAAGAAAGGGCTTCCGCTTTCTTTTTCGTATTTTTGCACCAAATTTTCTCGAATCATGAAGAATGAACCGATATATAACTTGCTAAACTCAATCAACAGCCCCGATGATCTGCGCCGTCTGGAAGTAGACCAACTGCCGGAAGTATGCGATGAATTAAGGCAAGACATTATTAAAGAACTCTCCTGCAATCCGGGGCACTTCGCTGCCAGCCTCGGAACAGTGGAACTGACCGTAGCCCTGCACTACGTCTACAATACACCTTATGACCGTATTGTATGGGACGTGGGACATCAGGCGTACGGCCACAAAATCCTCACAGGACGGCGTGAAGCATTCTCCACCAACCGGAAACTGGGAGGTATTCGCCCCTTCCCTTCTCCCGAAGAGAGCGAATACGATACATTTACCTGCGGACACGCTTCCAATTCGATCTCCGCAGCCCTCGGCATGGCTGTCGCCGCCGCCAAGAAGGGAGACGACCAACGTCATGTGATAGCCATCATCGGAGACGGTTCGATGAGCGGAGGACTGGCTTTTGAAGGATTGAACAATTCTTCTACCACCCCGAACAACCTGCTTATTATCCTGAATGATAACGACATGGCTATCGACCGCAGTGTCGGCGGTATGAAACAATACCTGTTCAACCTGACAACCTCGAACCGCTACAACCAACTGCGTTTCAAGGCTTCCCGCCTGTTGTTCAAGCTCGGCATCCTGAACGATGAACGTCGCAAGGCACTGATCCGCTTCGGCAACAGTCTGAAGTCAATGGCCGCCCAGCAACAGAATATATTCGAAGGAATGAACATCCGCTACTTCGGTCCTATCGATGGCCATGACATAAAGAACCTTTCAAGGGTATTGCGTGACATTAAAGACCTCAAAGGTCCCAAAATACTGCATCTCCACACGATCAAAGGAAAAGGCTTCGCCCCTGCCGAGAAACACGCCACCGAATGGCACGCTCCCGGCAAGTTCGATCCCGTCACCGGAGAGCGTTTCGTAGCCAATACGGAAGGAATGCCTCCCCTGTTCCAAGACGTTTTCGGAAATACACTGGTGGAACTGGCGGAAGCCAATCCAAGGATCGTAGGTGTAACTCCCGCCATGCCTTCCGGCTGTTCGATGAACATCCTCATGTCCAAAATGCCCAAGCGGGCTTTCGATGTGGGTATTGCCGAAGGCCACGCCGTCACCTTCTCCGGAGGAATGGCAAAGGATGGCTTGCAGCCTTTCTGCAACATCTATTCATCGTTCATGCAACGGGCTTATGACAATATTATCCATGATGTGGCTATTCAGAATCTTCCCGTAGTTCTCTGTCTCGACCGTGCCGGACTGGTAGGCGAAGACGGTCCGACACATCACGGTGCGTTCGACATGGCTTATCTGCGTCCAATACCTAATCTGACCATCGCCTCCCCTATGAATGAGCATGAGCTGCGACGACTGATGTACACGGCACAACTGCCGGATAAAGGTCCGTTCGTACTCCGCTATCCGCGTGGCCGTGGCGTATTGGTGGACTGGAAATGCCCGCTTGAAGAAATTCCTGTAGGCAAAGGACGGAAATTGAAGGACGGAAAAGATATAGCTGTCATCAGCATAGGACCTATCGGAAATAAAGCAAGGAGTGCCATCGCCCGTGCCGAGTCCGAATCGGGAAGAAGCATCGCCCACTATGATCTGAGATTCCTCAAACCGCTGGACGAAGAACTGCTGCACGAAGTGGGCCGCACATTCCGCCACATCGTCACCATAGAAGACGGAACGATTCAGGGAGGAATGGGAAGTGCCGTACTTGAATTCATGGCCGACCATGAATATACCCCGACAGTCAAACGCATCGGAATTCCGGATAAATTCGTGCAACACGGCACGGTAGCCGAGTTATATCAGCTCTGCGGAATGGATGAAGACAGCCTGACAAAAGAATTGCTGAAGCAATGTGAACTTCTGCCCGACATGAGCAAAATAAAAGAATTAACTAACTGAAGATGAAGATAATTATCGCAGGTGCCGGAAACGTAGGCACCCACCTGGCTAAATTATTGTCCCGGGAAAAACAGGACATTATCCTGATGGACGATGACGAAGAAAAACTAAGTGCCCTCAGCGCCAACTTCGATTTGTTGACTGTCACGGCTTCTCCTTCTTCCATCTCGGGACTGAAAGAGGTAGGCGTGAAAGAAGCGGACTTGTTCATCGCAGTCACCCCCGACGAAAGCCGGAATATGACTGCCTGTATGCTAGCCACCAATCTGGGTGCCAAAAAGACTGTCGCCCGCATCGACAACTACGAATATCTTCTGCCCAAAAACAAGGAATTCTTCCGGAAACTGGGTGTAGACTCATTGATCTATCCGGAAATGCTTGCTGCCAAAGAAATCGTATCTTCCATGCGTATGAGCTGGGTACGTCAATGGTGGGAATTCTGCGGAGGCGCCTTGATACTGATCGGTACCAAGATGCGCGAAAAAGCGGAAATACTGAATATTCCCCTCCATCAACTGGGTGCACCGGACATCCCTTACCACGTGGTAGCCATCAAACGCGGAACGGAAACCATCATTCCGCGCGGAGACGATGTTATCAAACTGCACGATATTGTTTATTTCACCACTACACGCAAATATATTCCTTATATCCGGAAAATAGCCGGCAAGGAGGATTATGCCGATGTACGCAACGTCATGATCATGGGCGGAAGCCGTATCGCCGTCCGTACCGCTCAGTACGTGCCGGATTATATGCAGGTAAAAATTGTAGATAACGACATCAACCGTTGCAACCGGCTGACTGAATTATTGGACGACAAAACCATGATCATCAACGGCGATGGTCGTGATATGGACCTGCTCATCGAAGAAGGTTTAAAGAATACCGAAGCATTTGTCGCCTTGACGGACAATTCGGAAACGAACATCCTCGCCTGTCTCGCCGCCAAACGTATGGGAGTGGAAAAGACGGTGGCGGAAGTAGAGAATATCGACTATATCGGCATGGCGGAAAGTCTTGATATCGGCACGGTCATCAATAAGAAAATGATTGCCGCCAGCCACATTTATCAGATGATGCTGGATGCCGATGTATCCAATGTCAAATGCCTGACGTTTGCCAACGCCGATGTGGCTGAATTTACCGTACCCGCCGGAGCAAAGATTACAAAAAATTTAATCAAGGATCTGGGATTGCCCAAAGGAACAACCATCGGAGGTATGATCCGCAATGGCGAAGGAGTGCTCGTAACCGGAGATACGCTGATTCGTCCTGGAGACCATGTCGTTGTATTCTGCCTGAGTATGATGATCAAGAAGATTGAGAAGTTCTTTAATTAAGTAATAGGTATTAGGTAATAAGTAATAAGTATTAGGTAATAGGTAATAACCGTAGCTGCTTGTACTTGACATTATATCTGATACTTGGCGCATAATACTTAATACCTATTACTTATTACTTAATACCTATTACTTAATACCTATTACTTAAAAAATGATTAATTCGAGGATGATATATCGCATCATGGGGTTTCTGTTACTGATAGAAACGGCTATGTTAATGTGTTGCGGTGGTGTTTCACTATTTTACAAGGAAGATGATTTAAACAGTTTTCTGCTTTCATCAGCTATCACGGCCTTTGTAGGTGTGATTATGCTTGCTATTGGAAGAGGGGCCGAAAAGTCACTCAACCGCCGCGATGGATATGTGATTGTCAGTGTAGCCTGGATTGCTTTCTCCTTTTTTGGAATGTTGCCCTATTATATAGGCGGGTATATTCCAAGTGTCACCGATGCCTTCTTCGAGACAATGTCCGGCTTCAGCAGTACCGGTGCCACCATCATGAATAATATAGAATCGATGCCTCACGGAATCCTTTTCTGGCGGGCAATGACTCAGTGGATCGGTGGTCTGGGAATTGTATTCTTTACGATTGCCGTTCTTCCGATTTTCGGTATGGGAGGTATTCAGGTATTTGCCGCCGAAGCCAGCGGGCCGACTCATGACAAAGTACATCCCCGTATTGGTGTTACCGCCAAATGGATCTGGGGCATCTATGCCGGTATGACGGGGACATTGATTATATTACTGGTATTCGGGGGCATGGGACTTTTCGACAGTATCTGCCACGCTTTCACCACGACCAGTACAGGTGGGTTCTCCACCAAGCAGACAAGTATCGAATATTACCACTCGCCTTACATAGACTATGTAATATCTGTTTTCATGTTCCTCTCGGGAGTCAACTTCACGCTATTATTGCTGATGTTCAATGGGAAAATAAAGAAGTTTATCCATGATGCCGAGCTGAAGTTTTATTTTATGTCTGTTGCCTTTTTCACGGTTTTCATAGCAGTCTGGCTTTATCAGACCAGTTCGATGGGAGCAGAAGAAGCATTCCGGAAATCTCTGTTCCAAGTAATCTCCCTACAGACTTCAACCGGTTTTGCCACTGCCGACTATATGCTCTGGCCTTCCATTCTCTGGGGCTGTCTTCTTATCGTAATGATAATGGGTGCTTGCGCAGGCAGTACGACAGGTGGTATCAAATGTATCCGCATGGTTATCCTCTTCAAAGTTGCCAAAAATGAATTTAAACATATTCTGCATCCCAATGCAGTATTGCCCGTACGGGTGAATAAACAGGTGATCTCCCCCTCTATCCAGTCTACCGTACTGGCATTTACATTTTTGTATGCAATCATCGCCATTATCAGCATTCTTGTCATGATGGGCTTCGGAGTGGGATTTCTCGAATCTATCGGAACGGTCATATCAAGTATAGGAAACATGGGACCGGGACTCGGCACGTGTGGCCCTGCCTTCTCGTGGAGTGAATTGCCTGATGCAGCCAAATGGTTGCTCTCCTTTTTGATGCTTCTCGGACGTCTGGAGTTGTTTACGGTATTGCTGCTGTTCAGTTCTGATTTCTGGAAAAGAAATTAAATCAAATATCATACATAAAAAAGGTGCCGACTATTAGCCGGCACCACCATACACCAATTCAAACCTTTCTTATCTAAAGAAATATTATATTTTTCTCAGAACAATCTTTCTTACTACTGGCTTGTTGATTTCGTAGATCTTGGAAATCAGAACATCCATCTCTTGTTCACGTGCGTCGCGAATTTCTTTAAACATCATCTTTGAATAAAGATCCCGACGTCCTTTCAACCACATGTTCTTCTCTACATTTTCATCCATCACTTCAATAGCTTTTCTGTCATTAGCAAACAATAAGCCTTTTTGTTGAAAGAAACCAAACTGGCACCACGCATATTCTCTAAATGTTCTTTCAAGTTCCCAACGATACTCATTGAGGTGCATGATAGTTAATGCCTGCTGGTATTGTGGAGTTTTAGATTCTGCAGCTAAATTTATACCCTTTGCCAAATCAGCAGCATCCCAGGTTCCTATTTCCTGATCGTCAATCAACAGTTTATATTGCCCCTTCAAACCGGTAACTTTCAGCAATTCAGTATTCATCTCTTCCATAAAAGGAACTTCTTTTATAACTTCTGCCTGACTCTTCTTAGAACCCCAGCCTCGTGCAATAGTATCCAAAGGATATGGTAACGCCTCTGCCAGATAATCAAAACTAATATCTTTACCTATTTTCTTAATATTTGAGATGGTACAACCTTCTGCCTTCACTGCTTGCTTCTTATTTGCATTGATTTCCATGTTGGCCACATCTTTACCAGCAAAACCTTGTGCTTTCAAGAAAAGATAAGCCATCACCATATGACCGTCATTGTCCGGATGGATACGATCGTTACCACAAAGAGTAAAACTAGGATCTTTTTGTTGAAGTTCCTGATTTATAGCTACCATAGGCGCATTCCAATCTGTAAATTCCCAACCATTTCTTGCAGCAGATTCTCTTTGATATTCTATAATTCTCTTAATAGTCTCATTTTTTTTCTTAAAGACCGTATTATCCTTTATTTGCGCAGTTTCATCATAAGGAGAAGTTCCCGTCATTACGATACGAGTATGTGGCAATTCCTTGAAACGTTTTTCCATCTGCTGGAAGTTCTTGATGCTTTCCTGATACTTCTGTTCACCAAATTCTTTCGCATTATCACCATTATATTCATAATAACCGGAATCATTCATACCGAAAGTCACCATCAATACAGTAGGATTTTTGCTAAAAATGTCACCATCCAAACGTTTATTCATATCATACGCTGTATCACCACCAATACCTCCATTGAATACACGAATAGGCATATTCGGGAAGCGGGTCATGTAATACAACCAGATAAATGAATGGTAACGACCACCATCCGTAATACTATTTCCTAAAAACACAGCTCTATCACCTTCCTTAAAAGGTTTCACGGTCTGAGCAAACGCAGTAGTATATGCCATGCAAACTGCTGCAACTAATACTAAAAACTTTTTCATGTTATCAATCTATATTTTACAAATACTGTTAATCTACTATGAGGGATAATTTAATAGTATAAACTAAAAATTTTATCACCATCTACTTTCTTTTTATTTTAAATTCTTCATTTTAAAATAAGAAAACTCTGCCGGTACATCCTTATCTCCATAATGTAGTAATCCCGGACGCTGCACTCTATCCCAACGAATCAAGGATTTACCCTTGAAAGGGGTATTCTGCACAGATTGCCATGTTTTTCCATCCAGACTTTTATAAAAGTGGAATATACACCCCTGTTCAACTTCCAATTTCAAATATATCTCTTTACTTGCAAAAGCTGAATCATAAAGTACTGACTCAATATCGTCTTTCACCACTTTCAAAATAAGTTTATCTCCTTCAATTCCCCAAGCAATCAGGTTTTTATCATCGCCATACAAGGTCAATCCTTTCAGTCCTTTGCCTGTGTTTATTACTTTCGTCTCACAGCTATACTGTGGAGATTGAGGACGTAAACATAATGCTGTACCATATTTATTGTTATTCTTTGGAGTACCGGATAAAAATAACTTTCCTTTCTTTAGCACAGCGTGTATATCTGAATAAGGATAATTCCACGTCCAATCAACTTTCAATTGATTCCCCTTAAAATTATCTTCAAAATCCGAAAGAGGCTCTTGCTTTGTACCGACAAAAGGTATAGGCTGTTCAGCTATAGCCAAATTCCCAGTCTTGAAACGCACCCAATGATCATCCGTCATTTCCATTTCTTGCAAAATCGGTTGACGCCCGATAAAGAAACCATCTCCCTTCAAATAAGCGTGACACATATAAAACATACGACCATCAGATGTTCTCACCACAGTACCATGACCACATGATTTATAATCTCCTTCTCCGCCATGAAGAATGGGGTTTCCAAAATATTTTTCATAAGGTCCACCATAATTCCTTGCACGTGCTACATACACATCATAGTCACTAGAAGGACCACAACATCCATGGGCAGCGTATACTATATAATAGTAGTCGCCTTCTTTAAAATGGTACTGTCCTTCCATACCGATTCCCTTTTCATCTACTAAAAGAGTAAAAGGTTCACCATCCAAATGCAAACCATCAGCGGACAGTTTACATCCTAACAATTCTATCGGACGCGTATCCAAACCATAAGCTTTCCAACTGATATACAACTGCCCGTTATCATCATAAATAAATGCATCGATAGCTTCCTTTCCATACTCTACAATCGGACCATGATCGGTAAATTCATGTAAAGGAGAATCAGACGTAGCTACTCCGATATATGATATCCCGGTACTTTTTTGGCGGGCAGTATAATAACAGTAAACTTTATTATTATGATAAAACAATTCTGGTGCCCAAAATGAATTAGAAGTCCAGGACGGTTGCTTGGTAAAAACATGCCCTACCTGTTTCCAGTTTACCAGATCCTTCGAGGTAAACATTGGATAAAAAGGCGCCCATTCCGAAGAGGTACCCGTAGCATAATATGTATCTTCAATCCGAATGACAGAAGGATCGGGTACATCTCCCCGAATAACAGGATTTGTGAAGTAGTTTTGTTCTTGTGCCACCATTTGCAATGCAAAACAAATACCAAACAAAAAGAGTCCTATCTTTTTCATTGCATTTTATTTCTTAAAAGGATCATACACAGCAACTGCTACACGTGAATCTGCACAACCATAATATAAGTACCATTTCTGATTATGGAATACTAAACCTTCTATAAAGACTGTTCCCGCGGGATATTGTCCGCTCTTCTCAAAATCTGATTCCGGAATATAGAATGGTTTATCCAATCGGTCAATCAATTTAGTCGGATCTTTAGCATCGAATAATGCTTGCCCGGCACAATAAGAATTAGCAGTATACAATGTATCACCCTCTGCACCTGACTTATTCTTACCATTATAAAGTAATAAAATACCTTTATCAGTCATAATTGCAGGTGGACCACACTCGGTCAGGTCACTATCAAATTTACCTTCACGAGGAGTAATTACTTTTAGAAAGTCTCCTTTTTCATCAAGCATCGGTTCCCAATTAATCAAATCCGTGGAAGTAGCTACGTTCACAAACTTTTCTCCCCAATACATCCAATATTTTCCATCAATTTTAGCAATCACTTGTTTGCCATCTACCAATTTTGTGACAATAGAAGCTGATTTGGAAAATTCATCAAAAAAACGTCCGCCATATGCTTTTGCAAAAGCCGGACCATATTTTTCCCATATCTGAAGATCACGAGAAGTAGCTACGGCAAGACGGGCCTGCTTACGATTCCATTGTGTATAAAGCATTACATAAAGGCCATCATCTGTCACAGCAACTCGCGGATCTTCACATCCCCCTGGCCATTCCAATTCTTTCTGGTTATCATCTGCCGGATAAAATACAGGAACAGTCATCCGGTTAAAATGCAAACCATCATCAGAATAAGCATACCCTAAGCGAGAAGTGCGTGAACCAATTCCTACCGCCGAATTATCTTCTGCCCGGTAAAGCACAACCACTTTACCATCATAAATTGTAGCAGCCGGATTAAAAGTATCACTAGATTCCCATGCTACCGAATCCTGCCTCATTGGGCAATAAAAAACAGTAGTGGTATCAGGAGAGACAATTGGGTTAATACCTTCCGGACGTTGAAAATCCGCCCATGCCCAATCGGGGAATTCGGATGTTTGCTTCTTCTCTCCACAGGAAGTAATCACTGCTGCAACCATCAGTAAATAAGCTATATGTTGAAATTTTCTTTTCATGATTGTTCTTTATAATAATTCATTAATTAAGGAAAAGATGGTGGAACGACCTTTGCTCCCCACTTCATGTCCGGTTTACCCGAAGTACTGTATTCGATAGTAGCTCCGCTGTTGAGCTGGTCCCAGTCTATCCATGTATTTTCATATGATTTTCCGTTTAGTTTCATGGATTTGATATAGATGTCCTTTTCTGAACCTCCCTTTATCACAATATCACCTTTTTTCAAATGTACCTTGACAGATGAAAAGATTGGAGTATTTACCGTAAATCCCCCCACACCCGGGATTTCCGGATAAAGCCCGATACAAGCAAACACATACCAAGCCCCCATTGTGCCCAAATCGTCATTTCCCGGGAGACCGTCTATCTTACTTGAATATTGCTCATTCAACACACGATTAATGATTTCCTGTGTTTTGTATGGACGACCAATCCAATTATATATCCAAGGTATGTGAAAACTCGGCTCATTACCGGAAGCAAACCATGCATCGTTATATCCGGCATCCAGGCGCGTAAAGAATTCATCCAACCGTTTCTCGGCTTTTTCCTTACCACCTATTATTTCTACCAGACCGGCAATATCATAAGGCACCATCCAAAAATAATTCTTATAAGTAGATTCACGAAAGTCTTCACCAAGAGATTTCCACGATCCGTCCGGATTACGTGATTGTAGCCAACCTGTGTCCGAATTATACAAATTCTTCCATGAACGGGCAAAATGAAAATAACGCCAACTGGCAAATTCATCTCCCACTGCATGCAATGCAAACTGTCCGATAGCAAAATCTGCTGAGGTATACTCCAATTGAATAGATGCATTATAATAACCCTTATCCAAATATTGCTTCAATCCCGGGCGAGTCTCCACATCTTGCGACTTAGAACCCGGTTCCTCCGCTCCTTTTCTCATAATCTTAAAGATAGGTTTCGGATCATAATTACGAGCTCCGAAAGCATAAGCATTAGCAATCAGAATAGGAGTCGGATCTCCCTGCATTACCCCTGTTTCAATATTAGCCATCACCCAACGAGGAAAAGAGCCACCGGACTGTTCTGCAAACAATTGATGGGAAACAACAATATCGGAAGCTACCTCCGGATCAAGCATGGATAATAATTGAATTTGTGTACGATACGTATCCCAATTACTAAAAGAAGTATAGTGTTTAGAACGTGACTTATGCACTCTGAAATCCGCTCCCATATATTCCCCATTCACATCGCTACAAACATTCGGGTGAATGAAAGAACGATATAAATGTGTATAGAATTGGGTCGTACGATCGGGATTGGTGCCCTCCACTTCAATCATACCCAAATAATGATTCCATTTTGCCTCCGCCTGATTCTGTATCTTTTGGAAATCCCATTCTGCATTTTCGGCTTTCAAATTTTCACGTGCATTTTCTACTGAAACATAAGAAACTCCAATCTTATATTGAATATTCTTCTTTTTGTTTACATCAAAAGTAAAGTATACACCAGAATACTCACCTTCTGCAAAAGTTGTATTTGGCATCAATTCTTCTCTCTTCCATGTACCGGTTTCAAAAGCATCAGTATCAAACTCTGCTACAAAATAGACTTTATACGGAGTACGGAGCCCACAGAAATTTCCTCCTTCTGCATAACCTTCACACTTATTCGGGGCAGTAATAACAATTGCTGCTTGTTCAATAGGAGTTGCAGAAATACCTCCACCAATGATTATTGTACCATACTGTTGATCTGCCGGATATTCATAACTAGCCATCCCCGTTCGCTCGGTCACTGTCAGTTTTGCCTTGATATCCTCTTGCACCATAGCCTCATAATAACCGGCATGTCCTTTTTCTTCAGATACATTTATACGATAGTTGAGGATGTTATCAGGTGACATTTTCAGTTTTCCCTTCACAGGGAAAGTGGGAAAATTTCCCATATGTTCACAACCACCACCACTCAACTGATTGATAACGAATCCCGACCTTTTGGAAAAATAAGATGGAGTAAATTGTACCATCCCATAAGGATAAGTTGCTCCCGGATAAAGATATCCGGAAGTCAGTCCGGTACCTTTTGTTCCAATCAACGTATTGACTTGATGGACATAGTCACCAGCCACAGCTTGTGTTGTAACCATTCCTTCTAAAACAAGAGAGAATAATAAAATAAATAAGAATTTATGTTTCATTCCGGATGTTCTTTTAGTAGAGTCTATTTCGAATAAGAAACAGGAATACCACTAATAGTACCCTGTTTCGCTATTCGGATAAAATCGATCGTATTATTGAACTTTATTCTTTGATTCTTTATTCTTTAGACAAAGAGAAAGGCGCAGCATACTTCGAAGTACATCTTTCTTTATTAGGCTGGCTTCCCATTTCAAATTTCAAGACTCCTCCTTCTGCTATATCATCATAATGGATATAGTTTTTATCTAAAAGTCTGCCATTCAAAGTAGCTGATTGTATATATAAATTTTCTTTACTATTTTCTGGTGCTTCAATCACAAACTTATTGCCATTTTCCATAGTTATGGTAGCCTTCTTAAATAATGGGCTGCCAATCACATATTCATCTGTACCCGGGCAAACAGCATATATACCCAATGAGCTCAGAATATACCATGAAGACATACCGCCTTGGTCTTCATCACCCGGATAACCTTTTTCTGTTGAATTATATAATCTCTCAACAATCTGACGTACCCAATATTGAGTTTTCCACGGCTGACCTGCATAGCAATACAAATAAGGCATGTGTTGAATCGGTTGATTTCCGTGTGCATATTGTCCCATATTAGCCAACTCCATTTCTTTCATTTCATGAATAACTCCACCATAAGTGCCCGGTTTAATTATGTTAGGAATAGTAAATACAGAATCTATTTTAGTAGTAAACTTTTCATCACTTCCAAACAAGTCAATCAAGCCTTGTACATCATGGAACACTGACCATGTATAATGCCATGCATTTCCTTCACAGAAAGGCCCCCCCCATTCCAGTGGATCGAATGGTTCCTGCCATTTACCATCAACACCCTTTCCACGCATAAATCCGATAGACTTATCAAAGACATTTTTATAGTTGTACATCTGACGGGCAAATACTTCTTGGTAATGTTTATTTCCAACCATTTTAGCAAGTTGATATCCGCAGAAATCATCATATGCATATTCCATAGTTTGTGCACTAGAACCCATTGATTCAGGATAAGGAACATATCCTAACTGGAAATATTCTTTCCAGAATCCACGTCCGTTAGCACCACCCCAAGGACCTTTATTCATTGCTTCATGCGCATAAGCCTTCAGTGCTTTTTCAGGATCAAAATCACGAATTCCTTTTGCCCATGCATCTGCCAGCAATGAAATAGAATGATTTCCTAACATTCCTCCTGTTTCACCCGGGGAAGACCATGAAGGCAACCAGCCGCATTGTTCCTGGGCTGCCAAAAGAGCATTCATATAACGTCCCTGCATTGTTGGATGCAAAATATTTGTCAAAGGGAATTGAGAACGGAATGTATCCCAAAATCCATTATCAGTATACATGTAACCATCATAAATTTTACCATTATATGGGCTATAATAATATGGTTCACCATTTTCTTTGCGTTCATAAAATTTGCGAGAGAATAAATTAGCACGGAAAAGACAAGAGTAGAAAGTCTTCATCTGTTCGTCCGTACATCCTTCAACTACAATTCTATTCAATACTTCATTCCAAGTCTTCTGACCGCGTGCTTTCGTTACTTCCAGATTCTTATCTTTACCGAGTTCTTTATTTAAAGTTATCAGAGCCTGCTCTGCACTTATGTATGAGGAAGCTGCTTTAGCCTGAACCTTCGAGCCTTTTTTAAATTTAATAAATGCACCATATCCTTTACCTGCTCCATCTAATTTCTGTGGAAACACTTCATCCTTTTGGTTTTCCCATACGCCGTAATCTTCGAAAGGTTTATCAAATTGAACAACAAAATAGTTACGGAATGATTTTGAATCGTTCACAAAACGTTGATTATTTACCCAACCGGAGATTTGTCTCTTAGCCGGATCAATTTTGATTTCACTCATATCCGTATATCCGTCAAGTACCAAATAAGCATCTCCCGTAGTAGGATAGGAAAAACGTAAATGTACACCACGGGTAGTCGGAGCCATTTCAGTAGTAATGCCATTATCGAATGTTACTTTATAATAATGAGGTTTAGCTATCTCATTATCGTGACTAAACTTGGTAGCACGAGCATCTTGATTTACAACCAGCTCCCCTACCATCGGCATGAAAGAATATACAGCATAATCACTCACCCAAGGACTACATTGATGTGATTGGCTAAAAGCACGAATCTTATCAACAGCATACATATACTTAAATCCATCCCCATTTTTACCTGTTTGCGCAGACCACATATGCATACCATAAGGCATACCTGTAGTAGGATAAGTATTACCGTAGCTCAAACCAAAATTAGAATCGGTACCTTGTAGCGTATTCACATACTGTACCAGATCTTTTAGCTGAGCATTCATCACAGTCGAATACAAAAAGAAGATAATTAAATAAACTAGTTTCTTCATGGTTTATTATTGAATATATGAATCCACTTGTAAAAGTGGTCTAAATTGATTAAACATAGACCTCTTTC
>OWIO01000534.1_pt1 | contig 33881 bp, 54 predicted proteins | sample 1733011 | NCBI WGS metagenome assembly OWIO01 (sample SAMN05065779, study PRJEB22554) | human gut metagenome | biome: ENVO:2100002; feature: ENVO:00000062; material: ENVO:00002003 | host: Homo sapiens | place: USA | reverse complement strand
CAAATACCTTGAGTGATACCGTCCAGTTTGCCTACAACGGAAGAGTGATCAAATCCGCGCTGCACCTCAGAACCGACGCCGCCGTTCATGCCGCCGTTGCCGCCCCAGCCATTGTTGCCCCAGCCGCAGAAAAGAAACAGCACAATCAACCAAATCCAGTCCTGGCCGAAAAAGCCATTCCCATTTCCGTATCCTCCGGAATATGCGGGCTGAACCGGCATCGTCATCACGGTTCCATCAGAAGTAAGACTCATAATTTTGTCTCCTTTTATAATTTTTTCTAAAATGCGGCCGCATTTATAGACTTTTTGTAACTTTATGTTATAGTATTTATGTACGGATAGGGTCGCTCCCGAAAAGCCGTTACTCTGACGGTTTCCGTACAATTTACTAAAAAAGGGAGCATGAAAGGGTAAATGCAATGGAAGAAATTTGGAAAGACATTGTTGGCTACGAAGGATTGTATCAGGTAAGTAATTTAGGAAAAGTAAAAAGCCTGAATTACAACCACACAAAAAAGCCTCATTTAATGGCAACAAAAAAGGGAACCACGGATTATCTCTTTGTTTCTCTTTCTAAATCCAAAACTATTAAACATAAGTACATTCATATTGCAGTAGCTGAAGCCTTTGTGCCTAATACAGATGGGTTCCCTTGTGTAAACCATATAGACGGAGATAAGTCAAATAATCGCGCGGACAATTTAGAATGGGTTACTTATAGTCAGAATACAAGACACGCCATCAAAACTGGGCTTAGGTTAGATAGCAATATGCGTGGTATCAAAGGCGCTGCTAATAAAAATAGCCGTCAAGTATGGCAATATACAAAAGCAGGCGAACTTATAAAAGTATGGCCGTGTATTTCAGATGCAGCGCGGTACTATAATTGCAGTCCATGCACAATCGTCAATTGTTATATGGGACGAATAAAGTCTTGTAAAGGATTTGTTTGGAAAGCAGCGGTGGGTTGATACCCCTGCTTTTTATTTGGGCATTACCTGCATAAACTGCTGGGCCATATTTTGTAATTGATTGAGCTGGCTCTGATTCAGTTTCCCAGACTGCAGCAGCTTTTCCACTTCTTGTTTTGGATCGCCCTGAAAATTGGTTTTAAATTGCTGAAATTGCTGCATCATCCGTGCAAAATTCCCCATGGGACCTGGAATGTTCGGCATTCCGCCGCCAAGCATTGAAAACAACGGGTTAGGCATTCTTGGCATCCTCCTTTACTGGCTTTTTAGCGGTTTTTGTCGTTTCTTCAGCCATTAAAGCGTCCAAGCGCGCCGCCAGCGCCTCAAGCTCTGCTTTTGTGGCAAATTCCGTATTCGTGGGTGAGGCAACATCTGCTGTCGGCCTTGTCGCCGCTGTACGTTCTGTGTAATCAAAAATACGCAAAGGCTGTGGCATTCCGCTCTGATCTGTCGACTTCAGATAAAAGGAACTCTTTTCACTGTCCATCAACATAACGCTGTTGCCAGGTGCCACAAGATAACCTTTCGCGCCCTCTTCGCCTTGTACCCAAATGATTCCATTCCCAGCTGACTGACTCATAACAGGTTGATTTATTACGGGCTGATTATTCATTTGTGGACTGCCCTGGAATTGATTCTGCCTCAGCTGTGTTAGCTGATCCGCCATTGGTGGCACATAGCCATAGTTTGGTTGATAATAATTCGGGTATCCAAACGCCATATCATTCACTCCTTGTCCAGTAATAAAGCGGTATTTCTCCGCCGCTGTCCCATGAATCATATACTACTCCATCATCCACACATACTACATGTCCAGACAATGCTAAAATATAAGTCCCAATTGGGTGTTCCGATGCAAATTCGCTCACGGTATAACAATCTGGGCACGCATCCGGAATAATCCTGCGCTGAAATCCTTTTCTTCGAAGGTACGATCCCCATACAGAATTAGCGCTTGGCATGTCATACATGGATAGCCCTTCCACACAAAGCCCTACATAAGTTTCTTCCCATCCCTGTCCAGTAGCCTTAGCAATGGCTCGGACTGTACAGTCCCCGACATTACGTCCCGCAGGGTTTAAATTAAAATACTCAAACATATTCGTTCCGGTCATCATCGAAACGCTCTGCAAGCCTAATGAAATGCTCCAGGCCTTCAAGATTCTTGTCCGCAGCATATTTCTGACAAATATCAATTGCGTTGGCTTCTGTATAGCCACAGTTTATCAGCCGTTGAATCAACTTGCTCCCATTAATAACCATCATTTTTGCTCCTCTAGTTTCTCTGTAATCATTATCGCAGAAAATAAAAATTGCTGGGTGGTATCCCCGCGGCATTTAAGTGGATTTTAGGTGAAACTTTCAGCATGAAAAATATAAAAACCCCCATCACAAACAAGTGTGATGGGGGCTCGCTTCAGGTATAAATCCGTTCTGCAATTTCTTCCACGCGAAGAATAATTCGTTTCAGTCTTTTACTGATTGTAGATCGCTCATATCCAAGCTCGCAAGCAATATCAATAATTTCACATTTTTCTACTAACCTGCGCTTTGCAATCTTTTCATCTGTCCGACTTAGCGCAGACTCTTCAATGGCCCGTATCAATTCTCTTTTTGTCAATACTTCAAGGAGGCTTGGCAGTCTGATCCGGGCTTGCATCGGCTCACTCCTTCGGCGGTTCTGTTGACATGTTCTTCATGTGCTCAACCAGCTTTGTAATGGTTCCATTTCCACCCAAGTCTTTATAGGCAACGTACATGTCAAGGACATTTTCCATTCCGTAAATGGGAATAAATTCTTGTTCTGCGTAGTGATTATATTTTGATATAATTTCATTGCGCAGAAGCGCTTGAACCCCGTTCATCATCGCCTCGCTTTTTCGGTTTCCGATTTTTACCTTTTTTCGCTCTTTTGCTGCAATGGCCTCTATAACGGCCACAATTACAACTGATGCCGCAGTGATAGCGGGGCCAAGCCACTCCATCCATTTACTCCCCCTTGCTCAGCTGCTTGTAAACCTGATTGATGCCGGTGGCGGCCAGGCCGGAGACAATGCCCACGGCCAAGGCGGTGATGTAGTCCGTGGCCGGGAAGTCCGGCATGATGAACAGCCCCAGCACGCCCAGCAGCGCCCCAGAAATGCCGCAGGTAATGGGAATCCATTTGTTGTCCAGTCCGCTTGCCTTGACCACCTGTCCGATCAAAAAGCAGATCACCGTAATGGCCGCTACACCGGCAATACCCAAAGAAGAAATATCCATGTTGTCCTCACTTTCCACTGGCCAGCTTGGCCAGCAAATCCTTACCGTATTTGTATGCCTCCAGATAGTCCATGGTCTCGTCTGCCAGGCCAAAGCGCTCCTGGACCGTTTTCCGGTCTGTCTCCGCGGCGCTCTCATTCCCGCACAGCGCCAGGAAGGCCTCCCAGGCTCCGGACGTGTGCCGGATGGCGTACGGGCAGTCCTTGCCGTTCCAGCGGTTGTGCTGCACCACGTTTGCAATCGGGATGCCGTGCTCCTCCATCAGCAGCCGCACCAGGGCGGCCGCGTTCGCTTTGGCCTTTGCAAAGTCCCCGTCCGCGTTGACGCAGATCTCAATCCCGATGCTCTGGGCGTTGCCCGTCCCCGCCTTACCGTCCCCCGCGTGGTAGGCCGTCTCCCCATCGGGCAGGTGCTGCACAATGGCGTGGTCGTCCACCGTGTAGTGCCAGCTGACCAGATCGGCCTCCCCGGCGGAGCTGTTCAGATAGGTCCCATGGGCTTCGGCGTCCGCGCCGGAGGCCTTGTTGCCCGTCTCGTGGATGGTAATGTACCTGCAGGGATTTATCCCGCCCGGCCGGTTCTTCCGTCCGGCGTCAATATACCACGTCTGAATCTCCATCCCCGTGTCCGTGGTCCGCTGAGCGCCCTCCACGGCCTCCAGATACTCCAGGGCCACCCAGCCTTTGGCGGTCTGTCCCCAGCCGCCCTGCACAGCCGTGACCGCCACCACCGTGCCGCACGCATAGGCCCCAACCTTGGAATAGCCTGTCCCCGGACCGCTGCGGATGTTGACGCCCACAGACGGCGTTACCTTGTACTGTCTGCCCACAGGCTTGTCCCCTTTCTCCGGGGCCTCCCCGGTCTTTTTCGTGTAGACCAGGAGCAGGTTGTGCACCACCCTGGCCGCCTTGATCTGCTTGCCGCCAAAGTCGCACTGGCTGGACCCGCCCCCGTCCAGCATCACCGCGTCCGTGCAGCCCAGCTTTTCCAGCTCCCGCTGCAGCGCCCCCGGCGTCGTCCCCTCGTCCGTGCAGTACAGCACCAGCTTGTCCCCCATCAGGCCGATGGCCGACCGCTGCCGCGCCCCGTCCAGGGCGGAAGTTACGCTGATCTTCTCCCGCTTTCCGCCCCGCAGCAGGCACACGCAGGAGATAAAATTGCTCACATTCTCATAGTCCAGACGCAGGGAAATGTCTTCCGGTCTGTTCCACCCAAAGCCGTAGGCCCGCCAGGTCGTCTTGGACTGCATCGCACCGTCCGACTTCAGCAGCGGGCACGCCGTCCAGTCCGGATTGAACAGCCCGCCGTTGAGTACGTAGTCCGCCCCCGTCTCCTTCTTGATGACGGACAGCCCCTTGCACCCACGGTTGATATAGATCTGCAGCTTGGAGATATTCCCCAAGGGGATTGTTGCGATTTGTTTGCTCAAATAAAAACACCCCCGTTCTTGACAAAACGGAGGCAAGTGGTATAATTCAGATAGAAAGGGCGCTGCGACAAGCGGTTAGCCCAGATGGAAACAGTTTATAGCAAAGCTATGGAAACCGTCACCGGCCAGGGTGGCGGTTTCTGCTTTTTACGACAATCGTAACCGTGAAAGGCCCGATATGTAACGTAATCCGCATGGCCTCACCTCCCTTCCGGGAGTGTGGCCAACCGCCTGCCTCTTGTGCAGCGCCGCAATCATCTTACCACGTGCGCCGCGTTTCGTCAATTGCCGCCATTAGGCGGCTTTTTTTATGCTTCCTTTGCCGCCCGCAGAAAGGTCAGCTCATACTCGTCCGGGGCCGCGCCCTGGCTGTCGTTGCTGGTAAAGCTGCCGTCAGGCTGCACCCTGCCCATGTAGTTGGTCGCGCCGTCATACACGACCTTGGTCCCGTCCCCCTGCAGTGTGTATGTACCCTCCCGGTAGCGCACCTTGCCCTCAAAGCCGGGCACCCACTCCTGCCACTCCTTCTTGTAATAGGGGTTCGTAAAGCTCATCGTTTTGATTTCCATGATATGTACTCCTTTCTCATTCGGCTTGTCTGCCGGTCAGTTCCTCGTACTCCTCCTGGGTCAGCTTGTCCGCCGCCAGAAGCGCGTCCAGCCGTTCCAGCGGCCACAGGCGCGGGTAATATTTCTGCGCCAATTCATATACGCTCATAGCTCCACCCCCGTCATGACCGCCAGATAGTCCAAATCCGCGCGCAGCTGCTCTTCCGCCGTGGGCTCCGGCTCGGGCGCAGGCTCCGGCTCCGGGATGGCTCCGGGCGTGATGCCGGTCAGCTTCCCGCCCTCGATGGTCAGGTCGCACCAGCCAAGACACGCCCATACCTCCCGCTCCAGGTGGCCAGGCACCTCTATATAGCCGGGCAGCCAACAGGTTTTCCGCCCGCTCTGGCTCTGAATTGGATGCTGACCCGATTCCAGAGCTTCTGTTTGGATGATTAGCATATTGGGTCTCCTTTCTTAGCCGATGGCAACGTAAACATATTCTGTGTTCGACTGATTCATTTGCGTATTTGAATAGTAATCTTCAGTTATATTTTGGGTATACCAACTCAATCTTGTTTCATTCCATAGGAGAACATTTATGCTATCACCTGTAAATTGATTTATGACGGCATTTTTAGCGCCTGCTATCATAACCAAGATTCCTCCGCCAGAAGAGGGGGTAACAATTACTAGCTTCGGAACAAATTCGAACGTTAGCGTGTTCGGATTCGAGCTTCCACACTTTCCCGTCCCAACATAGCTCCCCGTGGCAATCTTGACCCCGGCCTCCTTGGCCCAATGTGGAATAACGTTCAGCCACCCAGCCACAGGCCCGTAGCCGTATACGCCGTCGCTTGGTATCGCCTGCCCCTCGGTTACAAAGTCCGCTGCGGTAGTGCCCGCAAAGATTACATCGATATTCTGCCCCGCCTCGCCGCTCTCCAGGGCAATGGCCTGGGTGCTGTTCACTGTGAAGCCGCCCGCAATCTGGTTACCATTGACTTCCAGGATGGTGGAGGTGCCGTAGTTGTTGTTGCCATTGTCGGCGTAGGCGATGATAAGTTTATTATCAGAAATCGGACAGGCGCGCAAATAAAATGCAGAAGCAGGGTCAAATTTATATGCCGTATTTGCCGTTATGTTTAACCCGCTTACATTTAGCACAATCGCGTACGAACCAGAAACAGCCCCACCGGAAGTTTGTCCATGGCCGCATACAACAAATTTTCCACCAATGCAAACCACAGAAGATTCTGCTTTAATTTCGGTTTTTTCAAATTGTGTTTGGCTTCCTACCGTGATGCTCGTTCCGTTCACAGCGAGGACCCTGCAACAACAAGCACTGTCATTTGCATAGGACACGACCACTGTATTCCCATTTGAAGCGCAGGAAATGAGATAGGATGCTGCATCATTGAACGCCACCATGCTCCCCCACGTCACCACATTGGAGCTGTTAATGGTGGCAATCACTGCCTTGGCCTTGCTGCCGTCGTTCGCATCGGAGAAGCACACGCACACACGCTTGTTCCCTGAACTATCGTCTGGGAGGAGGGTGGCACGAAAACCACTTCCGATTGTGCCCGAAAATTGAGTGACGCTCCCCAATGAGATATTCGGATTAGCAATAGTGAGAATACAAGAACTAACGCTTCCACCTGAGTGTGAAACCAGGGAGAAAACCTTTGTACTTGATAATGGAACTAAAACAGTCACCGAGCCACTTCCAAAAGCGGTAACTCTTCCCCCAAAAGAAATAGATGTATCGCTAACCGTTCCGAGCATTGTCAAACCAGCGTTATCATAACCGCATCCAACAATAAACTCAGTGTCGCTTAACCTGGCAATACAAAGATTGTAAGCTGCGGAAAGCCCTAAACTAGCAGTACTAACCAAATTCCCACTTGAATTATCTACAAGATATGCTTGTGCCGCGCCGTTCGAACTGTATACACAAATGCTATATTTTTTGTTAAGTCTACAAGTTGCTGTGCTACTAGTGCTGCCTGTAAACAGACGTGTTTTCGTATTCGCCTCAGAGACGACGCTCCTGGTCACCTCCCCGTCCACCACGTCTACCACGTCCCCCGCCGTCACGCTGTTGCCCGTGGCGATGGGGTAGGTACGGATATCGGCCTGCGTCTGGCGGAATGTGTTGCGGTTTAATGGCGTTCCGTCTTTTTGCGGTTGATCCGCACGTACCATGTCGTAGACATTTGCCTGCCCACTTACCGGCGTCATCTTTACACGTCCAGGATAAAGCGGGACTCTGTCGTTTACATCAATCAATTTCTATACCTCCCCGGCATATAGTTCTCCCGCGTAAAACCATGCGGCAACCATATTGTTCAAAAGGAAATCAAGATCGACCAAAATTTTCTCGATATCGTTTGTTTCCTGATAAGTCAGGTGTTCCATATCTTCAGGCACATCCGGCGTGTACCCCATCTCGTCCAAGGCGGCTTTTAGCTTTCGCACATTCTGGAGGTACAAATACATATCCGCCTGCGTTGGGATGCCGGTCTTGTCCCAATCTTGCTTTGCTGTAACCGGCACAAAATATCCGTACTCAAAGAGCCGGTTTGAAATATAAGTAACCGCAGCACCTACACGATTCAGATCGGAAGCGTTGTAAGCGCCTTTTAGGGGTGTACTCCATTCTGCCTTTTCTGCGTCCGTCATGTTTTCCCAGCCGACGGAGGCTAAATATTGCACCCGGTCCACGTCCGCCTGCGTCCGGTCGGTAATCAGGTTGAGCACGCCATACACCTCACTTATCCCCCCAATGCCTCGCAGGTGGCAGCTACTGTATTAGATAAGGTAATGGACATTTTTTCAATGTGTCCTTCGTTTATGGACCCCCACGCGTTTGGAAGGCCCACATAGTCGCCGAGACGTTCTCTATTCCACACAATTTTAGCCTTGTTTGTATTTCGTTTTTGATAATAGTCGTACACCCGTTGTGCAGTCGTTTGCCCAATCCCTTCTGACACTAGCGTTGCATTGGGTACCTCGATGATATTTTGCTTATCCGTGGCCGTCACATCAGGATTTGATACCGTGTATATGGTTTGCACATCCTGATATTTAGTTCCATTAATCTCAATGCTCCCGTTTTCATTCTGCGTGTAAGTATGCGCTGTAATCTTTACTTCTGTAACAATGGCCGCTGTTTCTACTGTCACTCCGGTGTAGGTTCTATCTTTCCCGATTTCAGTCAAACCAGCATCAAGTGAAAACACACGGATACTTTCCCGACCGTCTGTGGAGGCACATGCGCCCCAGGCAAACAATACCTGCTGTGCCGCCTCTCTTCTGCTGCTGGGCTGGAGCACGCCGATTAGTGTAACATCTTCCGTTTCGTAATCTACATCAAAAAATCCTCCAACAATTGTGCTAAAGAGTTCTTTAGCAGAGATGCCAGATAAGTACGCACCGCCAGGGAATGTACTTTCATCCAAAACTCCAAATGCATCATAGCATTCAAGAGAATAGATGTTTTTCGCGCTGCGTCTGTACTCGTCTATGTAATAAACTCCTATCAGACTATTATCATTGCGCACTTCTACTGGTTGTTTTAGTTGAAACATAAAGTCAACATCGTCATGGCTGTCCAGCGTCCAAGAAAGCTTTGATACCGGTAGCTCTGCAGCGATAAGATTCATTTGATTCGTTACGGAAGCCGACCGAATTTCCGTCATGCCAAAAGATCTGTAAATTCCAAATACAATTTGTTCCAGCTTTGCATAGCGATACGGAAGATTTGTATTGTTTATTGTAAGAACTACTTTGTCAAAGCTAGTTACTTTTTGCGAACAAAAATATGAAGAACTATCCGGATTAAAATCCGAATCTGCTTTTAGCGTTTCTCCCTGATACCATTTGATATTTATATGTGAGCAATAACCACCGCCTGCTGTGTCAAACAGTAGCGTAACACCTAAAGAGGAATGCTGTTGGCTAAAAGATATTTCAATAACCGGAGCGTGTTCAAACACTCCGTCTATGCCGCTCATTTCAGCGGACCAAAAAGCCAGCGTATGACCATCAATTAAGCTATGCTTTCCATTCAGTCCCCAATAATTCAGTTCCAAAGAAGAAATCGGAACAGCTTCCAGCCCAGACGGAAGAAGCGAAGGTGTGGAAAATTCAGATGCATCCGCAGTAGATACAGTGGCGTCGCTTTCAGCTGCAGGGGCTACATCCTTGTAAAGAATTTTTGTAATACTCATGTCGGTCTCACCTGTGCGTCCATCGGAATAAAGCTAACTTCAATTTCTCCCCAATAATTAATTCCGCCTTCTACTTTCTCTATGTCCTGAGAAGCGCTGGTATAATAGGCTTCATATTTAATGACAGATTGTCCATCCGCAGCTTCCAACATAACGCTGTCATCTACAGAATGCTGGTACAAGTAATCCCAAAATTTGTCTAGTCCTTGGTAATTGTCACCGCGTCGGAATACAGTCAGCTTGTGCCCCAAATAGGTTCCAATCACATCTCGTACCATGCGTCCCGTCATGACTCGTCCGGCGTTCTCTCCGTCTAGAACATTAAAATTCCGGTTATATGAGGAGATCGCCACGTCGGCATCAAACTCTATTCCGTTCAATTTGATGTAGCTCATGACGATCTCCTATCTTGTGGTCAATTTAACGCCTATCCGTTTGTCCTCTTTCAATAGGTACGGGCGAAATACAGTAGCAAGCGCTGCAAGATCTCCGTCCAAAACCAATGTCATGCTGCCGCCATTGTTTCCTGCTTCTTCTTTTACAATTCGACGAATTAACGCTTCCGGGGCCTCAATGTTTGTGCCACTCTTCTGATCTCCAAGCACAGCCATAAACTCCCGATTGGGTGGAATCACAGCGCCTTTGGCCAAGCGTGGAATCTGAATTTCAGAGACAAGCGGGATATTAATTCCAAATGATTTTCCGCCAATTCCAGGAATCCAATCCGGAAGTTCAAAATGGATTTTGTTTAGCTGGGAAATGAGCCAATTTACGCCCTTAATAATCAAATTAACAGCGCCTTCTAAGAGCGAGACGACACCATTCCATACACCTTTAAAAATGTCTTTGACGCCATTCCATGCGCGATCCCAATCGCCAGTAAATACTCCAGTCAGAAACTCGATAATACCACCAAGAATCTGTTTTATTCCATCAACGAGTCCGGTAAACATACCCTTTATTGTCTCTAAGATACCATGCAGTTTCCCACCTGTTTTTTCATCCAGCCAATTCAGCAGGCCGATAAAGGCATCCTTAATTCCGTCCAGGACAGCGTTAAATACAGTTCCGAGTCCATTAAATATTTTTTCTATTCCTTGGGCTGCCAGTTCAAAGTCGCCAGTAAATACCCCTTTGAAAAAGTCAGTAAAGCCGCTGAACATCTCTTTTAGGCCGTCAATCAGTTCTCCCCCATGACCGGTCAGGACTGTAATTGCCAAGAGGATGCCAAGTATTCCAGCCACCAATGCCGGGATAAACGAACCAGTTAAAATGGAAATTCCAATTCCTGCAGCGAATAGTCCAGCAATAATGGTGAATAAATTCTCCATTGTCCATCCGTTTTCAATAACGTCTTTGATGCCCGTCGCTAAGATTAGAAGACCTCCTACTATAAGTGCAATGCCAGCCGCTACAGGCCCTAGAACCATGTATAGTCCAACTGCCGCTGCAGCAAGCCCAAGGACCATACCGTTCAAATTTCCCCAATCGACGCCGTTATTCCACGCATCCAGCCAATTAAAAACAAACTCTAATGCACCGCCGACAATAAGGGCAACTCCGGCCAATGTCTGGAGCGAATTTGTAAAACCGCTTGCGATTTTCCATGCAAGGAGGCCAGCCCCAATTGCACCCACCAGCCTTAGAATATCGTTTAGGATGCCTTCCTCAGCATCTAGGTTAAAATCAGGAGTAATCGTTGAACTGCCGCTTCCGCCTCCACCGCTCTTAGCACCGCCGGAAAGCTGATTAATTTCATCAAAGGAAGCCATAGATTTTCCGGCATCTTTTGCTGCGCTTCCAACGCCCTCAAGCGCTTCCGTTTCCTGATAGAGACTTTCTGCCGCTTCGCTTGACTGCTCTATTGTCGACCCAAACAACATAGATATAAGCGACGCAATTGCCGACACGACCCTAGCCAACACATTCACAAGCGTTATAAAAGCTGGAATAATTACATTTACAAGAGGCTGCGCCAGCGTCAAAAGCGCACCTTTCAACTTTGCGACGGATGCCGTAGCTTCACTATCGGTTTGTATGACTTCCCAGAGCCATGTTCGCATGGCGCGCAACGCAGAGGTGATAAGTGTAAAAACAAACACCCTGCGGGCCAATCCCTTGACCCGATTGATAAACTTGTCCATGTATTTTCCAGCCTGATCTGCGGCGCTAGCCATTACGTTCCCAGCAGTCCCGGCTTGTGTCAACTGAGCAGACAAAGCGCCTGCATGGGTTTCTGCGTCTTTTAGCTCATTTGTTGTCTGTATTACCTTGTCTGTAATTTTTGCATATTTGGTATCCAGCCGCTGCGTCTCTTTGTCCTGCTGGGCCAGTAAAGCTTCCTGCTCTTTTAACTGCGCTAAAATTTCTGCATGTCTGTTTTTGGCGTCCATAAAGACAGTAGGACGTGCATCAACTTCTCCGATGGTAATTTTTTGAGTTTCAGCCAGCTCGGTTTTCAGTCGCTTGATTGTTTGCTCTGTTTTTAGAGCTTCGTCTTTGGCTGCATTCAATTCAGCCTCTATTCCGCTCTTTTTCCCTTCATCTTTCGATAGGCTTTTTCGCATTTTGTCAATTTTGCTTGTTAAACGATTCAGTTCCGTCTGGGCCTTTTTATTGTCAATGTCCGTCTGTATAATGATGGACCCATCTGCCGCCATAAAATCACCACCTTTTGGCTTCTATGCCGAAAGTTAATTGCCTGTCCACAATTTCAGGAGTGTGTCCTCTTCTTCCGTGTGCCGAGTTTTAATGTCTACCAAATCCCTATTTTTTCGGTAGAACTCCCGATCTGCCTTGTCCAACGGTTTTCCGCGAGCTTTTTTATCCCGTATTCTAACGATTTGAGCAAACAGGCAATCCCCGATCTCATAATAGGCTGCCAAGAAAGTCCACCAATGCAGCCCGCCTGAATTTGCCTCTGGGTCGTACTCAACTGCCCTGGCCTCATACCCTAGGATCCGGTTGATGGGTGCGACAATGTACGGGTAATCCTGTTCCCAGCTCACCAAATTAGGGGCCTTCCGACCATCCGGCTGGGCCTTGCCTCCGTTGATAAAAACCATGCACTCCCGCAGCGCATCGTCAAAGTCGGACAGCTCCTCCCAGCTAGGGTAGAACATCTGGAGCACGGCAAGTGCACGGTCCTGGTTGTTTAGCTCCGGGTCATTCATGGCCTCGAAGATATCCAGAATGACCCGGTAGTCATAGCGGACAGCAAACTCCTGACCGCCTACTGTCACGCTTTTTGGCAAACCGTAGCCCATACCGTGCTCCTTCCGTTACTTCTTCTGGTATTTCTGGTATTTCGCCGTATACTTAGCGATTCTTGGATTTGTTGCCTTCTGCTCTCTTGCATAGGTGCTGTCTACCTCGTCCATCACAGCCAGCATAAGGTTACACCACACCGGAAGCCCATTTGCCAAAGCATAGACGTTCATCCCGCCGAACAAGGCATCACTGACAGGAACACCGAACAAGCCATCAATGATTTCCCGCATCTCGGAATCACGCTCTCGTGCAAACTCAAAAATCTCCCTCTTGTTTGCCATCTTTTCAATGGTCGCCTTGTAACCCTCCTGTTTCTTGTCCAGGTCCTCAAATGCAGAGTACAGGCGCTCCACAAAGTTGGAATCAGACGGGTTGAAGATAACCTCGCATTTGCCGTTCAGGCTGTATGTAACAAGACCGCTTTCGAAATTGAGCTCTTTCATCTTTGTGTCTCCTTACTCGTCAGCAGTAAAAGTGACAGTTCCGCCAGAAATTGCAGCTGTTCCAGTCGTGCGAGTTCCTCCGTAGGTCACATCAATTGGCATTCCAATGGCGCCCCCGCCTTCGCCGCCAAGTCCGGACGGAAGCACAGAGCAGGCAGAATACCGCTCGGCAAATACCGCCGTGTTGGCCGTTCCGGCATATAGATGTACAATTAACATGTCCTGGTTTAGCAGGGCATTGACGTTGTTTTCTTTGATGGCAAGATTCCAAATCTTCTTCTGGGCGTTATCCGCACCGTCAAGTTCGCAGGGATCGAAGGTCTGGGTCTTGGTGGCCTTCTTGCCGGTGGTATATGTGTCTCCAAAGATGTCCACCTTAGTCTCGGTCTGCCAGTCGAACTCGATAGAGCTATCCTCTACGCGCTTCCCGATGGGAGACCAAACAGGAGTGCCGCTCTCGCCGGTGTTCAGGTAGGCGATCAGCATTTCACGGGCTACAGTCTGGCCCGCTGTAGTGTTAAACTCTAAATCAGCCATATTATTTCTCCTTTCACACGCCGACCTCATAAGTCAGCTTCATTAGTATCTGGTAGTCTTCATAGCCGTCCTCATAGGCGGCGAATTTGGATGACTGCGTGGTTGGTTCCACCCGTAGCGCCCGAATCTCATCTCCCAAATCAGGGAGATTTTTTCTTGCCCAGTCGCCGAAGTGATTCAGCAGTTCGTCCGCCTCCAGGCGTTTATCGTTGCTTCGCCCTGGCTTAATGCGGTATATAATCTTGAATTGGTACTCCGCCTGATAGCCGCCCAGAATGAACCTCTTTGTGATATAAATTCCCTGGATAGTAGACAAAGCCATACCGATTTCGTCTCCCTGGTCAGCGGTCAGGAACTCATACCTGATAATGTCAACCGGCTTTTCCGGGAAGGTGTTGGCCCATACCAGCATGGATCGGGATATTTTGTCCACTTCTTCTGCCGCCGCCAACATGCGCGGCCTTTCTTTTTTATCAGAGATCACGTTTCACCGCCTTATCTGCCACACGCACCCATTTCTCCAGATTTTCGGCCTTGCTGGCCTCGAACCAGTGAGATTGTGCCTGTGTGTGCATCGCCTTGTTAAATACAAGGTTTTTGTCTGTCAGGACTTTGGTTGTGCCCTTTCGTGCATAGCTGCTGCCTGTTTCCGGATCAACCATCAATTTCCCATAGTAGAGATAGCGGGCATATGGACCGGGGTAGATAATCCTGGAACCATCTACCCTTGTCCGTGTATCAAGGGAACCAGTCAGGAGCGGGACATAGGGGGATGTGTCCTTCTTCACTTGGATGGCAACTGTGTGTTCCGCATTTTCGGATGCGCTCGCCAGCCGTTCCGGAATGGAATCAAGCCCGCTGGTATGCACATTGAATTTCAGCATCATACGCCACCAACTTCCCAGTGAGCCATTTCACCGCCGAAATCCTTGAAGTCTACCTTTGTCACGTCATACACATCATCATAGGCAGCCTCTATGGTCTGCACGGTCCAGTCTGGATGCACAGCCTCTCCCTTAACAAAAAAGCAGTTACGGCTCACGGAGAGCGTCCACAGGTCGGATTTATCCTCTGTCCTCCAGAACTCAATAGGCCCGATATACCGCTTTGCCGCACCGGTCACGCCGTCCACGGCCTCCACGCTGGCCGGGATATAGAGGTTTACCGCGTCAGCTCCCTCTAAACCACTTTTCGCTACGTTAGAGCCCTTGGAGGCATCCAGGAGGACCCCGCGCAGTACGGTGATATGATTGACCAAGGATGGTTCAAAATTGTTTTCCGGAAGCTCTGTGGTCTCTGTGTTATAGATCGTCACAACATGAGGGAACACACGGACACCCCCTCCCCCGGTACAAAAGGCCCGTGCCAGCTAAATACTGCTGGGCGATTGCCGCAAGGGCCGCTTGCGCTGTCTGTACAGAGGATAGGGCTTGCTGTGCGCTATCCCCGCCACTCCGGTAGGTCTTTGACCAGCTTCCAACTGTCTGACTTTGTAGTTCTCCATTGCTTTCCAAAGATGAGGTAAGGGACTTCTGCGCCAAGGCCTTGGCGATATCAATGTACTGATACTGTTCCGCGATAGCACAGCAGCACATTTTCAGCGCGTCCAACTTTGCGTTTCGGGCCGCCCGACCCTGCGTGTAGTAGTCCAAAAAGGAACTTGCACGCAGAGACAGGCGCGGGAAGTCAGCCTCCTTGATGGCTGTTCCAAGATATGTAGTTGTATAATACTCATAGTCTGCGTAAGCCATCATGACCCCTCCAAAGCGGCCAGAATGTCAGCCTTTTTCATGGAGCTGCTGACGCCCTCCACACCGTTCTCATCCGCATATTCCAGTAGCTCAGATTTGGTCATGCCAGATAGGTCAGGCGTGGAGAGCGAGGCCATGCTCAGCAGCTCATTTAACCCCCCGCTACGGTGACAGTGGCGGTGTCGGTCTTGCTGTGGTCCTGCTTAGACTTGGCCGTTACAGTCAGGCTGGTGTTGGTTTCGCCGGCATCCACTGTCAGATAACCAGATGCGCTGATCTGCGTCCCAGCGGCAACAGCAGCCGTACCGTTCACACTCCATGTCACTGCAGTACTATAAGGGCCGCCTGATCCAGTTACAGATGCGGAGAACTGCTGGCCGCTTCCCTTCGTTACCGTTGGGGTAGCGGGTGTTACATCCACGGCGCTGATAGTTCCAGTAGCGGCGGCGTACACGGCGAACGGGAAGGCATTATCAATGTCTGCGTTGTATGCGTTGATGGGGTTTGGAATCTCCCAGCCCAGCCGCATGACGGCGCGTAGGGCCACCATGTCGTTCTGCATCAGGTTATACAGGATGGTCCCGGTAGAGGGGTCCTGCACTACGCCGCTGTCGAAGATCTTGAAGGTCATGTCCTGCCGGATGGCATAGACCAGTTGGCTCCAGTCGCCCACGATAGCCAGAGACTTGGCGGTGTTGTAAGCGCCATTCACGGGGAAGTACATGGACATACCGTCCAGGGCATACCGGGTATCGCCCTGCATGTCGGATTTGAAGATAGGCTGACCATTCTTGTCCACCAGTCCACGCAACTTGGCCCGCATCTGAATGGCGGCCATTACTCCGTTGGGGATGTACCCGCTCTCCTCCACCTTGGCGATCACGCCATCCTCAGCCATGATGTCAGCGAAGATGTCTCCGGTAGCGGCTACCACAGCGCCGGCAGTCTCAGCGGATGGAACAAGGCCCGCGCGCCAAGAGGTAGGCTTGTCAGTTCCGTAAAGAATCGCTGCGTCAATAACTTTACCAAACGCCTCCTGGAGACGAGGACGTACTTCTCCCCAAATGTCGTAGTCGCTATCGTCAAGCACCGCCTCGGGGATGGGGACAATAACGGCGATCTCCTCGGCGTAGATTTTCTTCTTATCCCACTTCATGTTTGTGGTCCGCTTCAGCGAAGCTTTGGAGTCGGAAGCCTCGCTTGTGGCCTCACCGTTGACGAAGTAGGCGGTGGGCAGAGCGTCCAACACATTAAGAGACTGAGTCTTGCTGGTCATGTTGGGCAGCCGACGCGCCATACGCAGCACGGCAGACTCTGTCACAGCGCCCTGGATGATCTCACGGGTAACAGGCTCCGGGATAAGTCCGGAAAGTTTCTCTCTGTCAATAATAGGGGTAGCCATTTAATACTCCTTTCACTTCAGCGCCCCTCGAATGAGGGCGTTCATGATGTCGGTTTCCTTCTTTTGTCCGCCTCCAACAGGGGCAGTCCAGTCGAAGGTGGTCTGTGTCTGCTTTCTTTCTGCGGTCAGCTCGTCCACGGCCTGCTCAAAGGTTTTCTTGTCGTCCACCATCTTCCCGGCCTTGAAGGCGATAAACTCGGCCTCGTCTCCAGTCAGACCCTTTTTCAGGACATACAGGTCCCGCTTCAGCTGATCCCGCTCCGTTTCCGCAGCTGTCAGCTTACCGGCCAGCGTGTCACGCTCTCCGGACAGCTTGTCCCAGCGCGCTCTCTCACCGGCCTGTCCATCTTTCCAAGTGTGGAAGGCTGTCAGCTCGTCCTCACTTGGCATGCCCTTCATGGCCTTTGCAAGCCGTTTGCCAATCATGGCATCCACTTCCGCCTGAGTGAAGGTCTTCTCAGGCGTGGGCTCCGGCGCGGAGGCCGGGGTAGGAGTAGGGCTATTTATAGGTTCGCTCATGGTAGTTACCTCCGTTTATTATCAGGGCCGTCGCCCTGCGGTTTTACGCCTCTCGGCATGGATAAACAAACAAAAAAGAGGCCAACCGCCTACGATTTGTAAGCAGTTGACCCCAACGGTCCTTCTCCGGCCCCTATCGGTCAGAGGAACGATATACTGTTTTCTTCTTCTCCTCCAAGATGAGGAATCCGCTTTCCTTTTTTCTAATAATGGCATCATTGCCACGATCAAGGATAGCCTTGATGATGGCCCATGCTTTTTCATCCATCAGAAACCTCTGTGTCTTTTACAACATCGTCAAGATAAATAGACCAAAAAGGACGCCAATTTGGCACATTTTCCGTTCCAATGTTAATAAAAAGCGTCGCTGTTCTACTTTTATCTCTCCGTTCCATTTCCTCTATCACTTTTTCAACGATCATGTGTACTACACCCTCATCCTCTCCCTCTGCAACGGCAGCCCCGCCGCCTCGCTGAACGATTTGTATTCCTTATTCATCCGCCGGATACGGGCCGTTACGGACTGGGCATCCTCTGTCAGCCCTGTGGCCTTGTATGCGGTCTGCTCGCGTTTCAGCTTGCGGATGGTACGCTCTATCTTTCGCTGCTGCTGGGTGGCCTCATATGCTGTATAGTGCTTACCATCAAAGTCAACGTCGTGGCCGTCATCAATGTGGGCCAGCTCCTCATCTGTGTATGTGCGCTCCATCGCACCATCCACAAAGGCCGTCCTGATATGACGGCAGTTGGCACCTTCTAACCCATCCACATAGCCCAGTCCGCACACTTCGTAGATGTTCGGATACTTATCCCCAGCTCTGACAGAGTACACGCGGCCTTGCCATGCCTTGTGATTCTGCCAGCCGATACCCTTATCCCGTGCCCCAATGTGGGCCGACACCTCGAAATAGTGCGTCTCCAGATACTCGGCGCTCTGCTCCGTGTATTTGGCGCAGAGCTGGGACACGCCTGTCATCACTGCCCGGCGGGCAGCCACATCTATCTGGTCACGGTGTCCGCTCTCATAATCCACAACCTTGATACCGCTGCCTGCAAGCTGCTTCACGGCGCTCCGAATGGCCTGATTATAAGAGATTGCACCACTCATGACCTGCATCTCTGCATTGTCCAGAGCCCATTGATAGGCCCTGGCCGGGGTCAGCATTGTTCTGCCATTGTCCACCAAGAAACCCATGGAGCGGGTCAGGTTGCGCATGGTCTGCTGCGTCTGCTCGTATATGGCCCAGGTGTCCTCCACGCTTACCAGCGTCTCAGGGGCCGTCACGCCCGCAAGGTCTATGACCTCCCGGTAGTACCGCTGGTTACGCTCTACTACGTCGTCCAGTAGCTTTTTAAGGTTCCGCTGGCTGATATTGGCTGTGCGCTGGATGGCCTTTTCGATTTCCTCCAGGCTGATGCCGTGGGAACTGAGCGCCCGGATGTCCTGTACCGTAACCTCGTTCAGATCCCCGGAGATTTTCAGCCGGGAGCATATCTCGTCCAGCAGTTTCAGTTCCAGAGAGCGGTATAGTTCTGTTAGCTCCTCGGGGAGGGCGTCAAGAAGTTCCGGGGTGAAGGGGTACTTCATGCGCTTTCCTCCGTTTCACAATTTCGTTATAATGCGGCGCAACCCGTATCACATTCCAGTCACATTCTTCCGGAACTTTGCCATAGAAAATCACCCAAGACGGATTAAGGCGCTTCATCATTTCTTTATAGCCCAGCAGAAACAGCTGCCTGCTTTCCTTATTCTGCTGTGTTCCTACACTGGAAACGGCCACAATGCCACCCACTGGCTCTCCATCAAAGCACCATTCGTAACTATCTGGTGTACTCCATGCAATGGTCGGATAAACAGTAAGACCATGGAGCTGCCAATAAGCCGCCAGCCAGTGCTTGCGGTAGTGGTTATATATCTGCATAGCCACCGGCATATCTGTGTACAGCGAGAAATCCGGAGAGCACACAGCCGCAAATTGAGATAACTTCTTTATGTAGTCATCTGGGCGATTCCAATAGCGGGCGAATTGGTAGTCATCCACAAAATAATGCACGATCTTATCTGCTGGATTCTTTGCCGTGTTTGCGTAATTCATTGGGATAAACTCGCCGATTGGGTAATTAGTAACAGGCTCAATTTGCGGAATGTCGTATTTCCCAATTCCAGAAAAGCAAAAACGGTCAAGGTTTTCAAAGTTCAGCATTATCGTTTTGCCCTTTGCTTTTTCACCATTTCCAATACTCTTGATAGCGCCCCTCTTGATTTTTCCGCACGAACCGCTCTATCTACTTGATTGGCGGAAAACTCGGCCCTTTTATCTATGATCTCGCTTGCAGATGTAACCCTTTGGAAGAATGTTGAATAGTATTCTCTTGCAGTCCTCACATTTTTGCTGGAATATCCAAGCAAATCCTCTGCTTCTTTCTGCTTTGCCTTATCTTCGGAAATATATTTAATTTCCCCTTTTCTTTTCTCGATGGTCTTTTGCATCGCAGTAAGATTGTCAAACACAGACGCTCGAATGCTTTCAGCCCACGAAACCTGCTTCTCGCTACCGCTCAACGCCGGCAATTTGCTTGTCGTCCCACCAGAAGTTCCGCCCGCTCCACCTCTACCGCCCATTATTCAATCTCCTCCTGTTCTTCGGTTGCCATATCATCCATTTTCGGGAGCATCTTCTTTGCCGTAGCCTCGTCCTCGTTGTACCATTTCATTCGATATTCCCAGTCGTTCATGATCCCCGCCGCCAAGTCTTGCCGGTCATTACTGCGCTCCGTGGTCTTGTCCTCAATGATGGAATCATCAAAGTCAATAGTCACTCTCGCTTCTTCGTTCAGTTCGGCTTTCATAGCCATATTCCCGAGGCGAAGGATGATGCGGCATAACTCCGAAATGGCCTGTTCCAGAATGATTTCATGCTTTTTGATAGTCCGGAACATGGTCGAATTTTCGCTGATGACCTGTGTGGCCGTTGCAATACTCCCCTGGTCAAACCTATAATGATTTTCTCCGAATCCACACTTACTAGACAGAAGGTTTAGCTGATCCTGAATGCCCGTATTATGCTCCTGCGTTCGCAGCGTCATGTCTATTGGAGTAATAACAGAGCCATCGCCTATATCCTCTGGTAGGACGTAATAGGACAGGTCGTCCGGGTCAAAAAACGGCTCTCCTTCTAAATCTTTTGTTGCTGCTGGTTTGACCATGATGCGCTTTTTCCCTAGGATAAATTCGTTGACGTAGCTGTCATAGGCCACGTCTACACCCTTGATAATGTCTATGGAGTTTGCATAGACAGAAACCCCCAATGGAGAATCGTCAAAATTGTTTGCAATATTGGGCCGGTCAATCACAAACTGCCGCCGGTCGGAGCCAGTATGTACCACGGGCGGCACTCGGTCAAACCCTGGAACGTCCACCAAATCCAGTTCCGCGTCTATATTATTGTTGCGGTAATGATAAATGCGGTTCTCGATGTCGTACAGTCCGTTGACCTTGTGGTGGATTTGCAAATAACAGTATTGCGCCCCGTTTACGGTCACGATGCTATCAAAGGCGCAATCGGTAATAATTCCGTTCTGCCATGCCAGCGGCCAGATATGCTCCACAGTCACATAATCCATTACAATACCTTTTGCGCTTCCAGGAATGGGCCCGGTCTCTGTCACTTCCATTCCCACTACTCGCGGGATAAAGGCCACCGTCCCGAGCGCAAACGCCTTTTCCTGCATCTCATTTGCCTTGACCAGAAAATTGTTTTCGTTCAACACACGGTCAATAAATTCCTGTTCCCGCTGGCCTTCAAGAGTGATCTCGACCTTTTCGTTCATCAGAAGATTGGCCCAATCCTCTGAGATTTTCTTGCCCATGTTGAGGGTGTACCGCTTGCATCGGACCATGCTCGTACCGTTTCGGACCTTATACCGGTGGAACCCCTTCACATCACCTGTATACCAGCTTTTCCACTCATTAATCTTGCGGTAGAAATCCTCTGAAATTGTGGAGTAGCCAAGCTCTCGCAGTTTTTCGACGACGTTCACGCAGTCACCCCCATTCTCATAAACGCACGTTCAAATGCGTACCTTGTTGCGGATAAAATATGGTCATCTTTGTCAGGATATCCGCTGATAAATTCGCCGTTCTTGTCCCTCTCATACTCATAGTTCACAAACTCATTGTAAGCGTTTGGCGTTCTGCGACGATCAATGACAATTTTCCTTTTCTGGAGCCACTTAAATCCATAATCTACGCTGCCGGGTCCTTTAATTGCTGATTTTGCTGGAAGGCCAAAGGCCCGCAAATCCGCAACACTTTTCGGCTCCGCACTGTCACATGTGATATAAGCGTCCAAGTATTTCTTCTCTTTTACCCAGTTCGCCAAACTCTCATTTGGCCATTTATTTACATACAGCTCGTCCAAAAGATAAATGGTTTCCTTGCTACGGTCGTAGTGTGCCCTGATAAATGCAAGCTGATCAGGAAACCATCCGAAGTCCACTCCCTGATAGATGCGGTCGAAATGAGATATTTCTTCATCTGTAATCTCACGCAACTCCAGGTTTTCAAACACATTCCCACCTGTCCCGACCGCCTCGCCCAGATATTCGTGCCGGTATGCCCGCTCATTCGTTTCCTTTAGGTGTTCGGCTTCTGCCAAAAACTGCGCCCCAAGCCATTCAGGCGGGGCTTCAAGATATGTACTCTTGTGGCACAGCCTGTCCGTTCGCTCTTCCAAACTGTCCTTATTGGCCCAGTTGTCCCGGCTGATGGGTGGGTTGTAGCTTTCAAAATTCCAAAACTTTTCCCCTCCGCGCATAGTAGACTGCAGAATAGTGCGTATTTCAGCTCGACCCGCAAATTGATCTTTTTCTTCAAAATGCGTTACGGCAATATATCCAAACGGCACCTTAATAGACTTTATTTTCATCGGGTCATCCGCGCCACGGAACATGATCTTTTGACCAGTCTTCCTGTAAATTAACTCCATGGGCTGGACCTTTGCGTCCCAGTATGCCGCCATTCCCAATTCGCCAATAGCCCAAAGATATTGAGCATATACGCTGTCCCTGATGGTGTTTGCTACCTTGCGGAGCACAAGAGCATGAGTGTTTGGATTTGTCAGCAGAATAAGAGGAACCAGCAGAGACACACAGGAGGATTTCAGAGAGCCGCGCCCACCCGACAAGTCGTAATGTGTATGCCCATGCTGGAACACATCACTGGCCATAAGATGGAAAGACGGACCTAATACTGTGGATAATCTAACCTTAGACATCAATTATCACCTGTACCTCGCTATCCTCTCCGCTGTTCTTAAGCAATGCCCACTTGTCAATCAGTGTGCCCAGCGCCGTTGTGATCTGCGCTGGGGTGGCCTCCGCCAGCTTCTCCGGATCGTTCAGCACGGTCAGTCCATTTCCGATGATTTCGCACACAACGCCCTTCTTGCTGTCCATATAAGCCAGGATGTCAGCGGTGTTCTCCTCTTTTTTTCGCTTGCACATTTCTGCAATGTCTGCATTTCCTTGCACAATCTTCTTTACAGTGTTGAGTGATACACCGTTTACTTTTGCTGTGGCGTTATAGCTACCAAGCTGCACATAGTCAGCCACTATTTTCTTTTTCTGCCTATCTGTCAGCCGTGCAGCCACGTCCACCACCTCTCTTACGTCAAAATCCTTCTGTTCTGGTCCCGCCCCCGTCTCCCGCAACCGCAGGGCGGAAAATATTTTATGCTAATTTTAGCATTTTTCTATTGACAACGTGCTAATATTGGCGTATAATAAAATCATCAAAGGACAGGAGGTCACAGCAATGACTAACACTTACACTTGGACAACCCCCCGCGGAGCGAAGATCTCTGCCACCATTACCGTGACCCATGTCACCCGCGAGACCATCTATGCAGACGGTGCGCAGATCGAGGTCGATTGCAGCCGCTGGGAGCGGTCCGTGGATAGCATGACCGTCAACGGCAAGCCCACCAAGCTACATGAGCTCTACAATGAGCGCGGCACTGACTGCATCCTGATCGACCGCGTGGGCAAGGATCGCATCCTGGTTGCCCTTCCGTCCGAGGTGTCCTACGCCGTTTACGGTGAGGAGAGAGCGGACCGTGCCCGCCGCATCGCTGCCCACAATGCCATTATGTCTGAGGTGGAGGCCCACCGCTCCGCCGTGGAAAAAATGATGAATCCCTAACAGGAGGTAAGCAAAATGAAATACAACTATCAACTCTTTGCAGACAATGCAGGTGGCCTGCACCTGGCCGTGCTGGACAGCAACGACCGCTGCGTCTACTATCTGACCGACCTGGACCAGGAGCTCGTCCGCGCCACCCTGGCCGACCTCAAGGCCGGAGGCGACCCGATCGAGGACTGCTGGGAGGGCGGCGAGGAGGACCCAGAGGAGTGCTACCGGTCAATCCAGCGCTTGGTCGAGGCCCGCAACGGCGGCGCTGAGGAGGTGGACGGATGAGGCGCAAATACCGTGACTGCCAACGGGCAGACGGAGACTGTACTGTCTGCTCCCTGGTCAACTATGGCCGGGACTGCCATAACAATGCGCTCACCAAGCTGGAGTGGTACCGCCGCGGCGCCGGGCTCTCTCAGCAGAAGCTGGCCGCTAAGTCCTCCGTGCATGTGCGCCAGATCCAGCGGGTGGAGCTTGGCGAGTCCGAGGCCGGTAATTTGACAGCAAAAAACCTGCTTGCCCTTGCCGATGTTCTCGGCGTTGATCCACACGCCTTGATATAAGGAGCTTACAAATGCCAAAACGACTTGATTTGACCGGCAAGACCTACGGCTATATCAAAGTGATTGCCCCGACTGACCGCCGTTCCGGGTCTAACGTGGTATACAAGTGCCTTTGTACAGCCTGCGGCAAGGAGTGCTATCTGTCCACAAGGTCACTCCGGTCTGCAAAAACAAAGAGCTGTGGGTGCCTCCACCCCTCCTATTTGGGGGACCGGATCGGTCAGGTAGTCCAGAATGCCGGCATTACCAACGGAACCAACTTATCCAGGCTCCAATCATCAAAGCCGCAACGAAATAATCGCTCCGGTGTGCGCGGCGTATGTTGGACCGGCGGCCAGTGGGAGGCAACGCTATACTACAAGGGCCAGCGCATCCGGCTTTATCGCGGGCCAGATTTTCAGGCTGCGGTAAAGGCCAGGAAGCAAGGCGAGCAGGAACGATTACAGAACGCAATAGATTCCATTGATTGATCCGCCCCCTTGATGGCGGACAGTAGGTTATCCAGCCGCCCATTGACATTTAATTTAGACCGCGCAGTGTCTCTTTTGCTTGCCATCTGCGCTTGGCACCGCCAGAGGGGCGCGACCCCTCATGCCCCGAAACGTGGGGTGGTGATTCGACCGGCGGCATATTGCACACAGTAGGGGCAGCGGCTGCACCGCCGCCACCCCCGCCATGTGAAGGAGGGAGGATGGAAATAAAGTGGGAGCGAAGGGCATACACCCCCACGCTCCCATTTTCGCATATCTGCTGTTTCTCGTTGTGCCATTTGGCACAGGTATTTATGTATTTACGATATACGATTAAATTTTACTCTCTTGCTCTCCTTCGTTCCAGCATAACTCATCCAGGCCCACATGGTAATAATTTGCAATCAGTTTTAGCTCTTTTAGTCCAGGTGTTCTCTCACCCCGTTCATATCTTCTAAGTACACCAGGCGCAAGCCCCATCAACTGTGACGTCACCGTCATGCTTCGCACCGGGCGCATGCTCTCTCTAAGCCTCCTCAGCCTCTCCGGGAACTCGTTCAGGGCGATCACTCCCCTTTGTCTCTTTTGGCCATCTCCACCAGCATGACCAGGTCGTAAAAATTCCTCGGGTCCAGTCCATAGAGCTCTATCATCTGTCTGCAATGGTATTCAATGGTGTTCCTGTGCCGGTAAGTTCTGCGTAATGCCTCTGCTATGTTCAAGTTGTACTCAGCCATAGCCAGCACGACTTCCTTTTGCTGTTCAGTCATGCCGTCTCCACTCCGAGCATCCACCGTTGTACCTCCAAACACAGCGGTCACATTTCCCATTACATGGCTTCACTTGAAGAACCCTCCCCAAATTAGCAAGGCAAAGATTATTGCAACTGTTACAAGAGCTGTAGGTAGACTGTATTTACCTACCTTCGGTTTCCCGTGCAAATATGCTGTGCTTAATAAGCTTGCTCCATAAATGGCACACAAAATAATCTGCGGTGCTCTCATTGGGCACCTCCGAACGGATCAGGAGTCAGAATCTTATCCTCCCATCCCAGTTTCTCATAGTTCGCCCTGCAAACTGGGCAATTATGACCTACACGGACTTCCAGCGGATCATAGAAATAACCGCCTAGAACATCCCCGATTTGTTCTCCACACCGTGCGCAGTGGACATACCCGAAACAACCTGTGGTAATATGGCTATGTCCAAGGAGCGCGCAAGTCACGCTTTTTCGTTTCTTTTCGTCTAATGGCTCTAATGCCGAAATTTTCTTTTCGTACTCTTCTTTAGTCACTTCGTTTCACCTCCGCAAATCTCTGACAGTTTGACGGAATGACCGGGCCGGAGGGAGGGCAACAAATTTGCATTGATGTACAGGTGATTAAACACCAGGGTTGATCGCTCCCCAATGTCGTGTGTCCGCTTGATGGTTCCATCCCGGCCAAACACCCGTCTGATTGTCTTCGCCTCCTCCACCTCCTGCTCCGTCCAGCGGGGCTTTTCCGCCAGGTCCCAGTCACTGCACCAATTATTTTTACAAATGCCCCTTTTGTATAGGCCACAATATGTTTCGCAATATCCACCTCTTTCTTCCGCTTGTACTATTTTCTTGCCGCAATACTCTTGACATTCTCCCAACGTCCAGTCCTTCAACGGCTTGTCCATGTTGGCCTCCTCCTTGTCTTTGAGTTTAGAATCAATAAACTCCGCCATATCTTTTTGCTGTTCTGCGGTCAGTGGCTCGTGCCCTTGGACGGTCTTGATTGTGTCCTCCACAATTTCATAGCCCATCAGGTGGGCGGCTTCAACACATGTTGGAGCGTCTGTAGAATTGAAAAAAATCTTTTTCAACCCTCCCATTCGAAGCATAGCAGCGTCTCCCCCGCAAAACGGGCACGGTTTCAAATCAGGCATGGTCATCCCTCACCTAGAGATAGCTGGCCGCCCTGATACAGCTGATAGAGTGTCCTCCCAGTTCCATCGGTCAGATACGGCAAAAACACCTCGTCTATTTGTACCTGTCCCGCCTCGATAAGCGCCATCTGCGCTTGTACCCAATCATGCACGTTCTTCCAAGCGGTTCGTTCCGCCTGCTCCCGGTCCGCTTTTATTTTCTGCTTCGTAAATACTGCCATAACTCCGTCTACATTGGCAGGCAATGCAAATCCACGTGGTCCATCCGGTGTCTCTATTCCAAACATAACCCCCACCGGCTTGCCCGCATCGTCATAATCCACCATGATTTTCCGGGCCCCGTGGCTTGCGAGCGCTCCCTGTATTGCCCCCAAGCTTGCGTATACAGATACTCCGGACGTGTAATTCTTTATTGCCATGCTCAATCCTCCTCCTGTCCGCTCCTTAAATACTTAGGCATACATTCTTTCCACGGCCCCAATATCCGTTCTGCTTCTTCCAACGCATCTGTCTCGTAACTGTGCGGATATTCTTTGTCGCTATTGACATAAGCAAACCACATCATAGCCAGTGCCCGCTTCACCTGCTCCAGCTCGCTCCGCAGCTTCTCGTTTTCGACCTGGAGCGTGGAGAGGGCGGTGGCAGCTTCCTCGTAGGACGCAGCCACATCCGGAAAATTGGTTCTATTCTTGCGCCAGTATTCGGAGGCTTTCTGGTATTGCTCAGTCAGCTTCTTAATGTCCACCCCTCTGCGCCTCCTTCTGCTCAAAGCGGTCTAGTTTAAACTTCTGCATCCGCATCTGATTCACGCCGTCCATGCAGCTCTTGTATGCCTGCCGGTAAAACTCCTCCCCGGTATCATCAGGCCGAAACATCTGCTCACATTTCCTTGCAATCAGGGTCAGCCCTAAAATCACGCCGCCCTCAGCCTCCAGTGATGTATATTCCATGTAGGTCATGCCCGCATCCCGCGCTCTGGCATTTTGGTCATTCACCCTATCATTCCCTATAGGCCGCCTGCATTTGCCGCCCTCCGGCCCGCTCCACGGCTTGTGCGCCCCTTCCAGCCTGTCCTGCTTGCCGCTGAACGGCTTGTTAAATCCAGTCCCGATCATTCTTTTCTTCTCCTTAGCGCCCGCAGCGGTGCGCATACGCCGCGCCAGCCGCCGTGCAGAAACCAATTGCCCCAATCAGAGCATGTGGTTAAATCTTTGCAAGCAATGCTCACTACACGCTTCCCCCACAGCTCCGGCTTAACCGGACACTTCCCGCACCGGTAGCACGGCGCCCTATTCTCCGCTTGCTTCATTCTTCTGCGCCTCCGTGATGGTAATGTCTACCCTCGGGTGATCCTTGTCGTACAAGACCCGGCTCCCGTCGTGGGATGCCACCACGCCGCTGTTGTCGTCCTTCAGCATCCCATAGTGGACCAAAATGTCACAGGTTGCGCCCAAAAGATTGCACAGGTCCACCCGACGGCGGGTCGGCATGTAGTAAACGCATTTCAGGTTGAGCGGTCCCTCCAGCATCGCCCACTGGTGGGGTATGTACGCTCCGCATGCCTCCTGATACGCCTCAAACGCATCTGATGGCCGGACAAACCGCGCGCCCGTCCTCTGGTTCACAAAAATCCGCTGGCTGTTCTTTTTCGTTGCGGGTCGTCCTGGTATCGTAAATCTCAGCTCAGTCATGCGCATGCTCCTCCAGGTATTCCAGCAGAACAAATTCCATGGCATCCGCCACCGCTTCATGCTCCGGCGCAAGGGGCCCGGCTATTTTTGCCTGGGCACGTTTCCTGCGAATCTCCGCCTCCAAAAGCGTTACCGTCCGTTCGCTATCCACTTTGCTTTTCCCTCCTATCGTGCCGGGATCACGCGGCCAACCGCCATGTAAAAAGCCGCGTCGCATATCCCGGTTCCAGCATGGCGATTTTTCTCCAGAATGATCTGCATGGGGGCCGGGGCCCACGGGTCCGGGCTCTCATCCCCGTAGTAGTCCGGCCGATGAAGAAAAATCACCCCGTCCGCATCCTGCTCCAGCGCCCCCGTGTCCCGCAGATCGGACAGCTTGGGCCTGTTGTCGGTGCGCCTCATGTTTTCTCGGTTCAGCTGTGCCAAACATAACACCGGCACATGCAGAGCGCGCGCCAGCGCTTTCAGCTGCCCCGAAATATCCGTCATGGCTTCATATCGACTTGCCCGTTTCTCGCTCGTCTTAATCAGCCCAAAGTAGTCAATGACCACCAGCCGCAGCCCCTTCTCTTTCCTGGCCATGTGCGCAATATCGTCTACCGTTGCATCGCTCATCCGGTTTGCGGTCAAGGTCGCCTTCGCCAGTTTTGCGGCGTGCTCCGCCGCCCGCCCGCGCTCTTCCTCGGTCAGCGTCCCCATCATCAGCGCGCTGGAGCTGATGCCCGCAGCCCGGCCAAGCCGCTTTGCCGCAATCTGCTCCAGATCCATTTCCAGCGATACAAACAGCACCGGGCCATCCTTCGCCACATGCTCGGCCACGTTTAGGGCAAAGGTGGTTTTGCCCATGCCCGGCCGGGCCGCCAGCACATACAGGCCGCTGTTGAGCAGTCCACCGCCCAAAAGTCGGTCCAGCGGCCGGAACCCGGTCGGCACAAACCCGCGCCCGCCCTTGTCCACCAGGGCCCGGTGCTCGTAAAAGGCCAGCATCATCTCCTCGGATGTGGCAAGCTCCCGCGCGGCGTCCTGCGCCTCGATGCGCTCCAGCTCCCGCTGTGCCGCAGCAATCACATCCCGCGGCGGCTCCATCATCTGCGTCTTCTCCGCGATTGTGTCCGCCAGCGCCCTTAGACCCCGCCGCATGGAGGCCTGCCGCGTCAAGCGCGCATACTGCGCCGCATTGGCCGCCGTGGCGGTCCTGTCCATCAGCTCCAGCATGTATGCATCGCTGATCTCCCCGCGCGTCTCTGCACGCAGCGTGGCCGGGTCTACCGGCTCCCCGCGCCGGTCCAGGGCCAGCGCAGCGCGGAAAAGGCGTCGGTTGGTCTCCAGCGCAAAGTCCTCTCCGCTCAGCAGCTCAGCCACTTCCGGCAGGCAGGCCGCATCCAGCAGAATTGCTCCAATGACGCAGCTTTCCGCCTCCAGCGCGTCAATCGTCATATACCAGCACCTCCTCCCCGTCTACCTGCTCCAGGTGATAGGGCCTCGGCGCCGCCGGAGCTTCCACGCGCCCCTCCTCGTCCTCCCAGCGGCCCTGATTGAGCCAGGTGGCCGGGTTCGGTATGTATCGGCCATTTTCCCTACTCCATTGGCTCCCGCACTTCTGCCGTCGTATCGCGGTCAGGAGTGTTTCAAGCGCAGCCACCTTGCTTGCACGCTCGAAAGCTTTCCTAGCGGCTATCTTGCCAACTTTCTTCGGGTACTCAGACCAAAATCGGTCGAACGCCGACCCCCCTTGGGGGGATATGGGGGGTATATTCTCCTTCTCTTTCTCCTTCTCCTTCTCTTTGGCATGTTCGGCATTGCCGGATATGCCGGTGCATGCCGTGGCATTCCATCTTTTTTTCGCTTTCTCTGATTGGGCTGCGGAAAAATCCGAATAGTTTTTTGTGTCCCTGTCTATCTGCGCCCGGAAGGACGGGAATACATATCGCTCATTCCCGCTGAGCTGCGGCGCTTCGCCCGTCTTGCTGTATAAAAGGCAAGCCGTGAACAGTCGTCCCCGCTCATCGTCTGTGAGCGCTTCCATGGACTCCAGGTAGCTATGATAGGCAGGGAAATATTCCCTTGCCATAAAACTCCACCCTTAAAATGGGAGCTCCCCATCGTCCTCCGCTTCCTCCAATTGGGCAGCAGGTGCAGGCGTGATGTAGGACTCCACTTTGCTGGACTTCAGGTAATAAATGCAGTCCTTGGTTTCCATGGTTTTGTCGTCTACATAGTGCCCGATCACCATCAAACAGCTTCGGCCGACAAGATCGTCCAGCTCAAAATCTTCTCCCTTTGGGATTCCAAGTGCATTTGCCCATTTTTCGATCTTTTCTTGATTCTTGTCCGAAAGAAACCCATCTGGTTCAAAGAAAAAGTTTTTAAACTTGTGTTTGTTCTTGTATGCCTGCTCCACATCAGCGCGCACCACAAAGTCAAATTTGATGCAGGGCGTACCACCCTTTGTCTCCGCTGGTCCGCATTCCTTCAAATAGACCTCATACTCTCCCTCTCTCATCAAATCACTGTCGTTTTCTCTGCTTCTAAAGCGATAGCCCATGCCCGCTTCTCCTCTCTTTCTTCATTCATGGCCCAGTGGGCCTTATAGTCTTCATCCAGCCCCATTTCCCGCAGCCAATGGATAAATTCCGCTATCAGCTCTTCAATTGGCCTGAAGTCGCCCTTGCGGTAGGTCTCCCGGTAGCAGAAGGACCCGTCAAAAATTAAGTAATCAAAGTGCTTTGCCTCTGGGAGCAGATGCAAATACATGGGGTGCTGCGGGCTGTTGAGATATTTCCCATATTCATAGCGGGAGACCTTTTTGATGTCGTAAATCATTCCAGCTCTCACATAGTCGCATACGCCATAGAGCACAAAGTCTATCCCACACACAGACAGCTCCCCGCTGACCGGGACCTGCGGCCGCCCACCGGAGCAAATGCGCGCAAACCGATATACGGCTTTGTCCCACTTTTCCGCGTCCTGCGGCGGCGGCGTAAAGTCGCCGCTCGCCACAAGCTCGTTAATATCCGACTCGAATTGAATCCCCAGCTGCATCGCCTTTGTCGGAATTTTCTGCTCTCTGCGCAGCGTGGATAAAAAGCTCTGATAGGCGGAATCCGTGTAAGCGTCATCTGCCGCCCTGTAATAGCTCCAGCTACTCAGCAGGCTTTGTGTCATCCAGTAGGACATAGCATTTGGCCTCCTTGTCCCATTTCAGTCCGGCCGCCTTTACCTTTGCCTTAAACAGCTCGGACAGCTCTGCGCGGCTCGTCAGCGCGTGGGACAGACCGGCCAGCGCTTCCCGCACCTGCATGGCGCTCTGCGCATCGCACACTCGCGCAATCTCCGCCTTCCCCGCCTCCATTGCCGACCGGTAAGCCTCCCGTTCCACGGCGTAGACCTCCATCTCTTGGTTAATGCTCTGCTGAGCCTCCCGGAAAAGGTCGGCCAGGAATGTGTTCTTTTGCCCAGGCTTAAGCTCCGGCACCGCCCTAACGCCTGATACCCCAAAGCAGCCCTTCGCAAAATATTCCTCTGTGGGAGTAAAACCGATCATGCGCCTGTTCCCAAGCATAAACATATGACCGCCAAAATCCGCAGGAGTCCATACGATATCCTTTGTAGAGCCCTCGCAGGAAAGGCGCGTCTGGATCGTGTCTCCCTTGACCTGCTCCGTGGTATGGAATACTACAACCAAATGCTTTCGGTCGTGGCTGCGGATGTGCCAGCAGAGGCGGTCAAACTCAGACTTGATCACACCATACATGGCGCGGCCATCCTTAGCCGCTTTGGCGTCCTGCTTCTTGGCCCACTCCTTCATCAGCTGTACCAGTGTCCCGCCCGTGTCGATTACAATGCTCTCCGCCTCTTTGTACTCCGGTGTGTCCATGTCCCCCAAGAGTTCCTCATAGCTGGCGGTCGTGGACGTGACGCAGCGATGTTCTGCCTTCACCCGCACAATGCCGTTGTCCACGTCAAACAAGAATGGCTTCGGGGCCGACAGGGCAAGCGTTGTCTTGCCAAGTCCTGGCTGCCCGCTGATAATCACCATAAATTTCTTGTCGCTGAAATCCAATTCAGCTGGTCTCTTCACTGCCATTTAACACGCCTCCTCAAAATAGCTGCACGCCGGGTAACACGGGTAGTTCTCCTGCTCCTGGACGCTCATGCACTCCTCGTGAATCAGTTTCCCGTCAATGCTTGCTGCGGAATCATAGCGGTATATCTCATTCCCGCAGCGGCGGCAAGTCGCCACAGAGGGCTTCAGCTGCACGTCGCACAGGTCAAAATACAGCCCTATCATTGACTTCTCTCCTTCCAGGCCTTATAATGACCTTGTAGTTATTTGCCTCTGCCGCCTTCCAGGTCTCTCCCACCTGTTTGGCGGCGATTTTTATGCGTAATTGACCGCTTCCTGACGGGTGATAAAATGATGGATGCCAGCAGAGCACTCCGACCAGCGATCCGTGTTAAAGCTAGAAACCTCCACCGTTTTTCCTATTTCGTAAACAAAGTTTGAGTCATAGTCGCTTGGAACCTTTGTTCCTGCTGGATTCCCAGCCGCGTCTGTAATACTGATTACAGTCGCCTTGCTGGCCCGGCATTTACGGCTGGTGGCCGACGACCGAAGCGCATCCGCTGTGATTTTCAGTTCTATAATCAGGCCATGTGCTTTTTTGTATGCAACATACTCACCCTTTTCTGGGCATTGAAGCGCAAAAAACGAAGTATTTTCATCGTATTTCACCGATTTTATATTTTTTGCCCCGCGCAGGTTGGCCCCGCGCAGGTCGGCCCCGCTCAGGTCGGCCCCGCTCAGGTCGGCACGAACACCGCCGTCATTACCGCATAGCCACATGTTATGTAAATGCAGAATCTCTTGCAGTTCTTTTTGTGTAATCGGATTCAAGTTAATGCCCCCATTCCTCCGCCGCCTCCAGCACGGCGCTTGCGTATGTCCTGTCTCCTGTGTCGCTCCCTGCGTTGTATGCCGTCAGGGCCGCTCCCAAATCCCCATAGCGGTCAATCAAGCTCCCAAGATACTCCATGCCTGCCTCAATGTTTTCCGCCGGTGTGAGGCCGCCGGGGAAGTATTGCGGATTGAGCTGGCAGAGTCCATAGCATCCCGCCGGGCTCACCGCCTCCAGGTTAAACCCGCTCTCCACCTCAATCAGGCCAAGGGCCACATGATAGGGCACGTTATTGGCCTCGCACGCCGTATGTAACACATCCTGCAGCTCAAAACTTAATGGCACGTCGTCCCGGAAATACCCCTGTTCCTCGTCCTCGCAAACTTCCTTTCGCTCCGCCGCCCTTTCGGCCGGCATCCGCTTCACTCCGTTGCTCGTCCTCTCCCCACCCAAGGCTCCGCCTTGCGCGGGGGCCCCATTTCCGGCCTCGATCAGCTGCGCCTCCCAGGGCACTTCCCCTCTGACTCCAGCTTCCGCCAGAGGCTTGTCCGCCTTTGCCGCAGCCCATCGAACTGGCTCCGGCAGAAACGCAGGCCACAGCGTCAGCACACAGATGATTGCCCAGCCGACTACCGCGCTTCGCAAAATTCCCTTCACAGCCTGGCCTCCCGGTAGGCCTTCCGCTGGGCTGCTACCTTCTCCCGGTTGGCCTCCCGGTAGGCCTTCTGATAGGCTGCTAGCTTCTCCCGGTTGGCCTCATAGTAGGCCTTCTGATAGGCTGCTTCC
>OWIO01000526.1_pt1 | contig 34143 bp, 30 predicted proteins | sample 1733011 | NCBI WGS metagenome assembly OWIO01 (sample SAMN05065779, study PRJEB22554) | human gut metagenome | biome: ENVO:2100002; feature: ENVO:00000062; material: ENVO:00002003 | host: Homo sapiens | place: USA | reverse complement strand
GACCACAACAATTCCGCTGTGGAAGCCTCTTTTTATGGGGTGACATATAGCGAAGGTGTGCCGGACGAATTCAGAACGCACATTGCAGATATGCAGACGGCTTTTTCCTTTCTGGATTCGGCGGTGGCGGAAGCCAACGCGACTATGACCGACGGCAATCGTCTTGACCCGATACAGGTCAAGGCGATTTTTTATGCCCTCTGCTTTGGCGAGGCCGCGCCGAGCCAACGCGCGGCAGACCGCTTCGTGGATTGCTTTTTTATCACGGAACAGCGAATACGAACCGTGACCGTTGAACTGGAAGACGGAAGCGTTATAGAACAGGAGGAACCCTATACCGCCACCGTCCCCCTCTCGCTGGCGGCAGCGTATGAAAATCTTGCAGTCAAGCTCGGCAGAACCATAACCGACGAGGATAAAGAAAATGCCGCGCACATCTACACGATGATTGCGGGCAATGCCAACGGCAGCGACGGGAGCGGCGCATCGGGCGGCACGATCCAGATCGACTACGGTGTGGGAACCGGCAGCACGGAACTGGACACGTCCGGCTTCACGAACCCAGCCACCAAGAACGCCGACGATCTGGTGCAATATGCGCTCCATGCTTATCAGGAGCATTGGGGCTACGTCTGGGGCACATTCGGTCTCGTATTGACCGAGAGCCTGTTTGAAGCAAAGCTGGCACAGTATCCGGATGCTCTTGCTGGCAACGCAGATTTCATCCGCCAGACGTGGGTCGGCGGTAGAACGACAGACTGTGTTGGATTGATTAAAGGCTACGGCTGGTTAGATGCTGAGAGCGAGGAAATCATCTACAATACCAACGGGATGCCGGATATCACAGCAAACGAAATGTACCACTCCGCAACCGTCTCCGGCCCCATTGACACGATCCCGGAAACGCCGGGTCTTGCCGTCTGGCACGAGGGTCATATTGGTGTGTACATCGGCAATGGTGAGGTGGTCGAGGCAATGGGAACGCGCTACGGCGTCGTGAAAACAAAGCTGGAAGGCGCACGCTGGACGCACTGGTTGAAGATCCCGTACATCAGCTATGACTGAGGAAAGGACTGGTATGAACGTCTTGATGGTGGAGCCGGGAAAGGCTCCGTATGAAACGCAGATCGGGGATGATCTGCAAAGTATGCAGGCTCTCGTCGGCGGATATATCCAAGCCGTGTATCCCTATGAGGAACCGGTGGCACTGATTGCGAACGAGTCCGGAAAGCTGGACGGACTGCCGCTCAACCGTGCGCTGCGCGATTCGGATGGTGATATCTACGACATCATTGCAGGAAATTTCTTTATAGCCGGACTCGGTCAAAATGATTTCACCGACCTGCCGCACGAACTTGCTGAACAGTTTGCAGAACAATTCCGGCAGCCGGAAATGTTCATGCGTGTGGATGGCAAAATCGTGGCCACGCCGATGCCAGAGGAACAGACGCAGGGCGGGATGTCATACTGACGAAGGAGGATTATGAAACAGGCCAATATACAAATCACATTCGAGGAAGAAAAGCTCCGCGCCCTCCGGCGCTACATCGCCAAGCGCAACTCGACGCTGGAATCTGAACTGCAAAAGGCAGCCCAGCGGCTCTACGAGAAGGTCGTCCCTGCTGCCGTGCAGGAGTATATCAGCGACTGCGCACAGGAAGAATTCGAACGCAAGCCGCAGAAGAAACCGGAGGTGCCGCGATGAGCAACCGGGAAATCGTCCTCCGGCTCGACGAGCGCTGGTACAAGGCGCTGAATCGCCATCTAAAAAATGAGACGCTGGAGGAACACATGGAGGACGTGCTGGACGAGCTGTGCAACCAGCTTCCGCAGCGCGAGTACGAACACATCAGCCGCGAGATCTGGCAGGAGGATCAGGAGAGCCGTCAAGCACGGGATACCGAGCAAAAAATCGCGGTATTTCATGTGACCGAAAACGGCGAGAGCGTGTACTTTTCTGTGGCAGAACCTATGGAGCTGCTTCAGACAGCAGTCCATCTGCGGAACTGCCTGTCCGACGAAAACGCGGACACAAAATTTACAGCCATGTTTCCGCACAAGGAGAAGATCTCGCAGGAACAGTTCGACGCGGCAGCTTCCGAGCGCATGGAGAACACGGGGCGCGTCACTGGTGCATATGAATTGGACTTTGATGCGCGGACGTTTTCAGCGCTGAACATCATAGATGGCTGGAAAGTCTACGCGATGCAAGATGTGGCGGACGCGGCACGACAGGCATTTCAGGACGCAGAGGTGTCTGAGCATGAACGCTGGTGCATCTTCATCGACCGGCTGGATGGTCAGGAACTGACCACACCGAGCAGACTCACCATGCGGAATTTTCATTTCGAGGATACCATCGAAGTGGTGGATGACCGAACGCTGAATTTTTACATGGTTCCGTGCTTCAATGTCGATGAGGCATTCGGCACATTCGTAGAAACCAACGAGAACGATCATATGCTGAATGTCTACGCCAACTACGATATGCAGCGCCAGCAAGTCTGCGATGAACTGGAGATCACGCTCTACGGCAGCGGGATCGAGGAACATTCTCTCACCTACCACCTGAATGCGGCGGAGAAAGAAGTGCTGTGCGCAAAGATGGAAACCTACTGCATGGAGCAGGAGCACACGTCGCTGACGCAGTTCTGCAAAGAGATTTTGCAGGATCAAGATGCACCCGCACAGGAGATGCAGATGTGACCGGCAGCGTGTTCCGCACCGTCGCGCCCGTGTCGGCGGTTTGTGCGGCTTTTGCAGCCAAGCCGAGCGCGTACCCACCGGAAGCCCTAAAACCGGACGTTGCGCCGACGTGCGGGAGCGCTGCAGGAACGAAAAGGAGGCAGAAATGCCTACGGAATTTTATTGCGAAAAATGGCTGACGGAGCAAATTGAAAGCAGATGCCGAAGATGCACCTGTGACCGTCGGCCCTTCCCACGCCGTCACGCCCGTGTCGGCGGTTTGTGAGGTTTTCCGGACACAGCCGAGCGCGTACCCACTGGGAGCCGAAAAACCGGACGTTGCGCCGCCGTGCGGGAGCGTTGCGGAAACGGCAAGCGCAGAAGAAGACCGCCTGCGGGCGGTTTTCGGCGGAGGAATGAGCCGCAAGCGGCGAGGCAGGAGAAAGCCAAGGTGTCGTGCGCGCACCTTGGCAGACACAACTGCCCGCAGTGCGGGCAGTTTGGGGCTTTGACGCAGGGGTTGTTGAGAGGGCAAAAACAGCCCCATTGGGGTCGGAAGCGCAAATAATCCCGCTGTTTCAGGAAAATCGGCGGGGTTGCGCACAAAATTGGAGGAAAATTGGCATGGCAAACAAGAAAATCAAATTCCCGCTCTGGCTCATGCCGGAAACCAAGGCAATGGTCGAACGTCTCTATCGGCAGGACGGCTGCAGCAGCCAGAGCGAGTTCATTGAAAGGGCAATCCTGTTCTACTGCGGCTATCTGCAAAGTGAGTATGCCGGAGACTTTCTGCCGAAAATCCTCGGTGAAACGCTGGAAGCGATTCTCAGTATGTTCGGTGACCGCATTGGCAAGCTGCTTCTGAAGCAGGCCGTCGAGCAGAATGTCTGCAATCATATCCTTGCTTCGGACACAGATATCGACGCGCAGACGTACCAGCAGATGCGCGGCAAAAGTTATCAGGAGGTGCTGCGGACAAACGGTCAGATCTCGTTCCCGGAGGTACTGCGGCAGAAAAGCCGGTGGTAACGGATGGCGCGGTTGATTCAAAAAACCGGCTTTATCAGCCGCAAAAGCGCGGGCGGCTACATGAAGTATATCGCCACGCGCGAGGGCGTCGAGGTGCTGACCGGCAAGGGTCCTGTGACCGAAAGGCAGACAGAGATGGTCACAAAACTGCTCAAAGATTTCCCGGATATGCGGGATTCCTTCGAGTATGAGGACTACAAACAGGCGCCGACGCTGCACACTGCGTCGGCGCTCATTTCTGCTGCGTTGGACACACATATGCAGAATCTTCAATCCGAAAACGGCTATCTGCGTTACATTGCTACGCGCCCCGGCGCGGAAAAACACGGCGCACATGGCCTGTTCGGTCGGGAGGAAAATGCGGATTTAAGCGCAGCAATGCACGACTTGACTTCACACGACGGCAACGTCTGGACGATCATCTATTCTCTGCACCGCGAGGACGCAGAGCGGCTTGGCTACAACAATGCCGCGGCATGGCGCAAGCTGCTCGTCGGCCAGCAGAATAAGTTTGCAGAAGCATTTCATGTACCGAGTGATAGTCTTCACTGGTATGCAGCTTACCACGACGCGGATACGCACCCACACATTCACATGATGATCTGGACAGATCAGGAGACGGTTTTGAAACGGGATGCCGTTGTAAAATTGCGATCTGCAATGACTAACAGCATCTTTCAGGCAGAATTAGAAAACCTCTATATTCGAAAAGACGCAGCGTATAAGGACATAACCGAAGCGGCACGGGCGGTCATGCACGAACTTGTTGACCGTATGGAATCCGTCTCTGATCCGCCCGCGGCCATCCAACAAAAGCTGCTGGAACTTGCAACGGAACTGCGCACGGTCAGCGGCAAGAAGCAATATGCTTATCTCAAAAAGCCGCTCAAGGACAAGGTCGATGAGATCGTGGATGAGCTCGAAAAGCTGCCGGAGGTGGCAGCGTATTATTCCGTCTGGAATGGTCTGCGCGACACACTGGAGGGCTATTACAAAAACCGACCCCGGCAGCACAATCCGCTCTCGCAGCAGAAAGAATTCCGCGCGATCAAGAACGCCATTATTCAGGAAGCAGAGCGTTTGCGGCAGCAGATGGAACAGGAATTTTCGCAAGATGAAGAACCGTCTGCGGAGAGAACTTCTACAGACGCTTCTACAAATCCGACGCTTGTAAGTGAAAATACTTCGTCCGAGACTTCACATTCTGCGCGGCTTTCGTCCGAATATCTTCTGAATTCTACGGTTCGATTGTTCCACCAGATGGGACAAATCTTCCGCGACAACGCCGCGCCGCCCAGCAATCCAATGGGCATCCGCGTCGATTCCAAACGCCGCAAAAAGCTCATGCAGAAGCGGCTGGCGATGGGTCATAAACAGGATGACCATGAGCAAGAGCAAAGCTATGGACAGGTCATACGATAAAACAGGCGGCACTGGTTTTACAGCGCCGCCTGCCTAAATATTCGCTTAAAAGTCTTCGGTCAATGCGCGTTCACAATACGCCTTGAGCGCTGGAACGTCTTCTGTTGCCGTCTGCCAGATACGATCTTTGTCCATCGAGCCATAATCGTGCGCAAACATATTTCGCATATTCTTGATCGCACGCCAATCCATCTGGGGTTTCGTTTTCTGCACATACGCATCGGAAAACTTACCGGCAAGTTCGCCGATTTGAAGCAGGTTCATGCTGACAGAGTCCATGTAGTCCTGATCTTCCAGAAAGACATCAAACTCCCGACCGAAGCGGGAAAGCGTTTTTTCAATCCGATTGCAGTACTCCAGAATGTGCGCCAGGATCTGCCCGTCGCGGTTAGGAAAGCTCATACAGCAGCACCCGATCCTTTCGCAGATTTTCGAGGAAGGCTTCGTCTTTGTTGTACTTGAGCGAGCCGGTTGTTACAACGTCGATGCTCTTTTTGAGCGCGTCTTCCAGGTCAGCATACAGACCACCGAGGGCAAACAGACCGCGCAGCTTGGGCGCGTCCACGCACAGATCCACATCGCTGGCGGGTGTTGCGTCGCCTCTTGCGTAGGAGCCGAACAGAAACACTTTGTCTACGCCGTGCTGCTTTGCAATCGGCGCGACGATCTCACGGATCTCATCGATCGAATATACTTGCGTCTGCATTCCGTGCGCCCCCTTCCTGTAACCAGTATACCCTAAAACAAAACTCTTTGCAACAGCAGAAAGTGGTGAGAAAAATCAGCAAATTTATCGAATTTACGCCAGAACAGAAAGAACGCGCCGCGGCCGTCGACCTTGAAGAATTTCTCCTCCGGCAAGGAGAAAAGCTCATCAAGTCTGGGCGGGAAAAGCGGCTTGCCAGCGACCACAGCGTCACGGTTCGCGGCTGCGAGTGGTTCGATCATGCGTCAAATGAGGGCGGCCGCGCTGTCAGCTTTATACAAAAATATTACGGCAAGAGTTACATTGAAGCGATGTCCATGCTGCTGGGCGAGAGCATGGAACCGGTTTATCCGCAGGCAAAAAAGCAGGAACAGGTCGATCAAAAGCCCTTTGCGCCGCCCGTTCCGAACGCGAATATGCACCGTGTCTTTGCGTATCTTCTCAAATCGCGCGGGCTGGATGCCGACGTGGTTTCATATTTCGCCCGGAAGAAAATGCTCTACGAGGACGCGGCGCATCACAACGCTGTGTTCATTGGCACGGATGAAGGAAACTGTCCGCGCCATGCGCATCTGCGCAGCACAAACAGCTTCGGCAAAGCCTTTCGCCTGAACGTCGAGTCCAGCGATCCGCGTTACAGTTTCCATCATACCGGCACGGGCGGGAGCCTTTATGTGTTTGAAGCGCCCATTGATATGCTCTCGTATATCTCCATGAATCCGCATCAGTGGCAGGAGCATAGCTACGTCGCCTGCTGCGGCACGTCCCCACTCCCGGTGATGCAAATGCTGAAACCGGAGACGCAGATTGTCTATCTCTGCCTTGATAACGACGATGCTGGGCACAAAGCCAGCGAACGTATGGCAGAACAATTACACGAACGCGGCGTCATGACAGAGCGGCTTGTACCGGAACTGAAAGATTGGAACGACGATCTTCTCCACGGACAGAAGGAGGATTTAGCCCCATGCCTGAGTCTATGACTCCGTTGATCATACTCGGCGTGGTGGGTGCATTGTTCATTCTTCTGCTTTCGCTTCTTACCAACAACTACTCCTTAAACAACATCAAGTCTAAAACCGTTGGCGACGGCCAGTACGGAACCGCTCGGTGGGCAACCACGCAGGAGATCAAAAAGACGTTTGCGAACGTGCCGTTTGACGTTACGTCATGGCGCGAGGGAAAGGACTTGCCAAAGGTGCAGGGACTGATCCTCGGCAGCACGCAGCGCGGCAAGCAGCTCGATGCACTGGTAGACCGTGACGATGTGCATTGCCTGATGATCGGCGCGTCCGGTGTCGGTAAAACGGCATTCTTTTTGTATCCCAATTTGGAGTTTGCCTGCGCCAGCGGCATGAGCTATTTGGCGCTCGACACCAAGGGAGACCTCGCACGAAATTACGGTACGATTGCGAAAAAGTACTACGGCTACCACGTTTCCGTCATTGATCTGCGCAACCCGACGCGCTCGGACGGAAGCAATCTGCTGACGCTCATCAACCGCTACATGGACATTGCACGGGAGCATCCGGACAACCTTGCGGCGCGGGCAAAGGCAGAAAAATATGCGAAGATTCTTGCCAAAACCATCGTCAATCCGGGCGGTGACGATCAGGATCGCGGGCAGAACGCCTTCTTCTATGACGCAGCCGAGGGGCTGCTCACGTCAGTCATTCTGCTCCTTGCCGAATACGTTCCGCCCGACAGTTCCGGTCACGAAAAGCGGCATATCGTGTCCGTGTTCAAGCTGGTGCAGGAGCTTCTCGCGCCCAGCGGACAGGGCAAGAAAACCGGCTTTCAGGTCTTGATGGACAACCTTCCCTCGACGCACAAAGCCAGATGGTTTGCAGGCGCAGCCCTCAACACCTCGGAACAGGGCATGGCATCTGTCATGTCGACAGTGCTTTCCAGACTGAACGCTTTCCTCGATTCCGAGCTGGAGCAGGTGCTTTGTTTCGACAGTGCCATCGACGCAGAACACTTTGCCGCCGAGAAATCCGCGATTTTTCTGGTGCTCCCGGAGGAAGATTCAACCAAAAACTTTATGGCAGGCCTGATGATCCAAAACCTCTCGCGGGAGCTTTTCTCTGTAGCCGACGAGCACGGCGGCAAGCTGCAAAACCGCGTCGTGTTCTACTGTGACGAGCTTGGCACGATGCCGCCTTTTGATATTCTGCCGCTGTTTTCCGCAGGCCGGTCACGCAAGCTGACGCTCGTGCCGATCATCCAAAGTCTCGCGCAGTTAGAGAAAAATTACGGCAAAGAGGGCGCGGAAATTATCAGTGATAACTGTCAGGACACAATCTTCGGCGGCTTCGCCCCCAACAGCCAGACAGCGGAGACGCTGTCCAAAGCCCTCGGCAGCCGAACAGTCCTTACTGGCTCCGTAAGCCGTGGCAAAGACAGCAACAGCCAGAGCTTGCAGATGGTGGAGCGTGCATTGCTCTCACCGGATGAACTGAAAAGTCTCCCGAAGGGTAACTTCATTGTCATGAAAACTGGTACGCATCCGATGCGTACCAAGCTGCAATTATACTTCAAATGGGGCATTTCGTTTGAAGAACCGTATCAGGTGCCGGAACGCGCCCAGCGAGAAGTCTATTACGCCGGAAAGGAGGAATTGCTGATGAATATCAAGAAAAGCCTGTATTCGCAACCACAGCCGGTCACGGCATCAAAGCCGGACGGCTATATGAGCAGCTATGCCGAGAAATGAGCTTCTTCGGCGAAATCTACGCTGATCCTGACCTGCCGCACCGAGCGCGGACGGTCTATATGTACCTCCGTGACCGCGCAGGCGGCGGGAGCTGCTGGCCGGGCATCAGGACGATAGCCCGCGACCTGCATCTCTCGCCGCGCACGGTGCAGCGGGCGATGAACGATTTGGAACGCGCCGGATACATCGAACGCCAGCGCCGCCACCGTGAAAACGGAAGCTGCACGTCAAACTTATACATCATAAATGAGGACAAATAGCAAAGCGGACGCTCCCCGCCAGGGGGAACGTCCGCACTTTTGCTGTCACCAGCGCCGTGACACCACGGCGCAGCTTGAAGGGCCAACTCTAGCTGAGGGCAAACACAGAAAAGAAATCAAAACGATGCAAGAGTTACGTTAAAGTCACCTTAACCCGTCCATTATGAGTAATGGTTAGAGTATAAATCCCATCCACATAAGACTCTGTATAGGTGTGCTGTGTACTACCGCTTCCGATAAATTCGATCGATAGAGTAGGCTGGTTTGATACGCTAAGTGAGATGACAGTGTCACGAAGATCATATCTCTCAGTATCGCGTTTATCAAGCTTTGGATTGTCTATGTGGTAATTCATGTATTCCTGCACATACAGTTTGTTGTCTCCATTCCAGTCCGTACCATAGGAAGTCCAATCGGGATTAGAGCTCTTCCCGGCAACCCATAGCTCGTCTTTGTCTGTTCGGAAATTGTTCAACTCAATGCTAAGACTATCTGTATCTTGTTCTACAACTAAGTATGTATGCGGTGTGAGCGTGAAATTCATCGAAGATGCAAAAGCGGCAGTTGCGGGAATAATACCAGCCGTTTGATTTGTATTGTCGTTAAAAGAACTATTCATGACCAACCAACGTTCATTCCCGCCAAGCAACGTCTCTACAAATGCATCGCCTGTTGACACTTCTGGATACAATGGGTTCAGCTTCCCCTGCTTATAGGCATCTGTCTTCCCGTTGAAGTCACTCACGTACAATTTGTTGTTCCAAATGTGAGCAGGAACATCACTTTCTTGAACACGATTAGTGAAAAGCGGCAAAACACGGTAGCGGCCACTATACTGTAGAATATTCGTATCCGAAGTATTTCCATATAGGCCTGCTGCATAATTCTGCGGTAAGTACGTTTTATTGCTAGTGAAGATTCCCGCTTTGATTTCGGCAGCTACAGCGTCTCTCGACGCTGCTGGCTTTTCAGTGATATAGCGAAAAGCTGGCAGGATAGATTCTTTAAGGGCCCACGACGCTTTATCATTTACGCCCGTGCAATAGAATGGATGTTCTGCATTGAATACCACAGCGCCATTTGCATAGCATTGCAGCATATTCATTGCAAATAATGTTTCTGGGAAAGTATAAACGCGTCGAACATCTTCATACGTCACTTTATTTGTACCGCTGAAGATCCTATGATATCAGCACCGCTACGGCGTGTTTGTCCGTCTCGTTCTTTTTACCGGCCTGCGGCTTGGGGAATTGCTTGGCCTGCGCTGGGAGGATATTGATTTCCGCGCCGGTATTCTGCATGTCCGCCGGACGCTGAACCGGCTGAACAAAATGAAGCGGCCATTGCAGCCCGGAGAGCCCACGACGGAAATTGTGATCCAGACACCGAAAAGTCAAAATTCCATTCGTGCGATCCCGCTTCTGCCTGCCGTTCTTCAGGAGCTGCAGGGCTGGCAGTATGTCCAGCAGAAGGATGCAGAGCTTGCCGGAGATCAGTACAATGCAAGCGGCTACATTGTGACAAATCCGCTTGGCGGAATGATCGAACCGCGTACATTCAAGGATTATTACCATCAGATCCTGCAGGCGAGCGGACTTTGCCACTTCACCTTCCATGCGCTTCGTCACAGATTCGCCTCCAGAGCGATGGAACAGGGTATGGATCCAAAAACATTGTCTGAAATCATGGGTCACTACTCCGTATCCTTCACGCTGGACACCTATGCACATGTACTGGATGGGCACAAACAGGAAGCTGTAGCCCTTCTCGGCGATCTTTTTACCGCGCAGCCGCAGAGCGCAGTGTATCCGTTGGTCGTTACAACGGAGGACAACGGCTTGCTCCTGTTTGACCTGATCGATTTCCCAGACATAGACGCAGAAGCGTCCAACATGGCCGAGGGAATTGCCAGCATCAAAGAGCAGGCACAGGAAGCCATGCTGACGCTCCCGGTCCCGCCGGTCCCTATACCTGTCGAGCATATTCAGTTAACTGCAAATCAGTTTATCGTACAGATCGACATATAACAAACGACCCCTGCTGCAGAATTTCTGCAGCAGGGCAACTTGTCAAAGAACCCTCTGCTTTCAGGAAACGAAAGCGGGGGTTCTTTTGTAATTTGGAGAAAAATAAGCGAAAACGAAAGTACAAATGGAGTTTTTCCAACTCCATACCGCCAGTTTTTTGAGATTCATGGCAGCAAATTTAAGCCTGACCCATCGTGTGACAGCGGCCAGGCCTCGGTGGTGTGTATAACGCATCGCGTGTCTTTCCTTCGCGTCCACAAAGACCCGTTCGATCGTTTCCTTGCGCTGTGCGTAAATTTCTTTCGCACGATCCGTTTTTCGTATCTGCTCCACTAGATCCAGATACTCCTGCCAGATGTGCGTCATATGGACTTTCTGCCCCTTTTCATTTGCACCGCATTTCGCTTTGCACGGTCAGCTTCTGCACTGCTCCGGCGTGCTTCGGTAGGTCCGCTTTCCATCCCGGTCCGTCGTAGTGTGCCGCAGGATCCCGCCCCGTGGGCAGGTATAGGTGTCATTCGCCGGATCGTAGGTATATTCCCAAGGCTTGTATCTGTCCTGCCGACCGGTGTATCTTGTATACGGAAGCACCGGGACGCTCCCGTCCTCTAGCGTTTTCTTTGCAATCCACGGGGTCTTGTAGCCCGCGTCCATTGTGACGAACTTTACTTCATTGAATTTCCTTGTGACTTCATCATACACAGCATCCCATGCCACGCTGTCGTGGACGTTTCCTGCCGTTACCTCCACACCGAGAACAAACCAGCTTTTGTCGCAGACTGTATGTGCCTCATACGCAAACTGCCGTTCATGCTCTCCTTTTACGAACATTCCGCAGTCCGGATCTGTTGTGGAGACCGTCTTTTCTGCCGTTTCTCCGCCGCCGGGATTCTGCGGATTGTTGTTGTCATCGTCCTCGATCGGCTTCTTCCCCAGCTTTTCGCGCTCTGCATTGACCTCCCGGCGAAGCTCACCGGAGTAGATCTTCGCTGCCTTTCTGACCTGCTCCTTCTGGAACTTCTTCTTATTGGCACTGGCCTTGATGTGCGTACCGTCGATGAAGACCATGCTCGGATCGACCATCCGGTTATTGAGCGCCTTGTTGAGAATATGTTCAAAAATTTCGCTGATCACTTCATCCGGGAAGCGCTTGCAGAAGGCGTAGCTCACCGTTGCGAAGTGCGGGATCTGCTCCAGCAGCCCATATCCAAGGAACCAGCGGTACGCGACGTTCACCTGTATTTCCCGGTACGTCTGCCGCAGCGACGCGATCCCGAACAGGTGCTGGATCAGCACCATCTTGATCAGTACCACCGGGTCGATCCCCGGACGGCCGTTGTCATGGCAGTAATATGGCGACAGCAACGCATACAGCCACTCGTAATCCATGACCCTTTCGATCTTCCGCAGCAGATGATCCTCCGGTACCAGCGCCTCCAGATCCACGATCACCGGCTCACGCCGTGCATCTTTCCTTCGTTCTTCCATTTCCGCACCTCGCTTTTTTCTCTATTATACCAGATTTCAAGACGCTTTTGCGGGGTTTTTTGACAGACTGACGCCGGACGCATGAAATTCATGCGTCCGGCGTTTTTCTGGTTCTTCAGCGCATCATCGTCTCCAGCAGCGAATAGGCAAACATCCATGCCATCTCCCGGCTGGGATGGTTGATGCCGTTGGCGAGCAGCGCCGTGGTATCCACGCCGTTTTGGCTGAGCAGCTTCCATTTGGCATAGCAGTCGCACACCGCAGCGCCCTGCCGTGTGCAGACCTCTCTGGCCGCGTCCAGATAGCGTTCGAGCCTGCCGTCCAGCTGGATCTTCAGCGTATCCTCCGCCACGGCGCGGATCTCCGGTACCGTCAGCTTCTCGCTCAGACGCGTGTTCATCATGTTCGGCGTCATGAAAATGATCTCCGAGCCTGCCTCCTTCAGTTTTGTAAAAATTCCGTCCAGCGCCGATGCGTATTCCTCCTGCGTCTCATCGCCGCGGCACGCATCATTCAGCCCAAAGCACACCACCGTCAGATCGGGATGATATGCCAGAACGTCGCGTTCCAGCCGCTGCAGTCCCGACGGCGCGTTGTCGCCGCTGATGCCGGCGTTGATAAACTGGACCGGCACGCCCGGATACAGCAGCGCAAACAGCTTCCGCACATCGGCGGCATAGCCGCTCTCCGGCTCAAACACGGTCTGCACCGCGCCCTCGCTCGTCAGATATACCTCAAAGCAGCCCTGCGTTACGCTGTCGCCGAGAAACGCGATGGCGACCGGCGGCGCAAAGAGATCTGCCTGCTTGGCCCGGATTTTTTTCAGGATGTTCATCTGTGTTCGTCTCCTTCTGATCCTGCCGTCCGTCCTTTGCCCCCAGGGGATCCGGACGGACGGCTTTCTCTATTTCAGATGCCGCTTTCGGTACTCCTTCGGCGTAAAGCCGGTCACCTTTTTGAACGTTTTGAAGAAATACTTCTCGTCCTGATAGCCCACGTGCTCGGCTATCTCATACGTTTTAAACTTGCCGCGCTCCAAAAGCACCTTTGCCGTTTCCACGCGCATGGACGTCAGATACGAGACAAACGGCTTTCCGAAAATGCGCTTAAACAGGTCGCTCGTATAGCTGGGGTTAAAATGCAGAAAGTCCGCCAGCTGCTCCAGCGAGATATCCTCGCGATAATGCTCACGCAAGTACTTGTCGATCACCTCGCGCAGATTTTCCTCGGGACTTGCGCTCGTGCTTTTCTTCTGCAGCTCCAAAATGCCCGTGCCGCACAGCAGAAGCTGTTCCAGCACCTGCTCCGCCGTCAGAAGGCGCGTCAGCGCGTCATGCGCCGCGGCGGCCTGCGGGCAGCCGTCCCACGGCAGCTTCAGCGCCGCCATCTGTCGGTTCATCTGCTCCCACGCCGCGCGCTTGAGGCAGCGCGGGTTCCCCTCCGGATACGCCTTCAGAAGGTCCTGCCAATAGTCGCGCAGGAGCGCGGTCAGGTAGTCCTTCTTTCCGAGCAGGATCGCCGTTGTGATCCGTTCGGCGTAGGCGCGGTTAAACTGCTCCGCCTCCTTTTGCTCCGGCCGGTCGTCAAAGGCCGCGCCCTCGCGGAGCGCGCCGTCATAGAAATAGCTCTGTATCGCGTCGTCCGCACGCCGGAGCGCCTGGCACAGGCGCTGCATGCCCTGCACGCCGTCCGCCTTTGCCGAAAGCTCCTGCGCGTAAAGAAGATAGCCTCCCGCGCCCCAGATCTCGTCCGCCGCGCGCCGGACGGAGCCGGCGGCGCTTTTTTCTTCCAATATCGTCAGCCGGCCATCCGCGTCCAGCTGCTGCGCATACGGCGCGCGTTCCGTCAGCCGGACGCGCCACTGCGTCTCGCAGATCTCCCGCTCGCCCGGGACGGCCAGCATGAACAGCGTACACTCCGCTGCGCCGGATAAAAACTGCTGTTCGTCCTCGCCGCCGCTTCCGGTGCGCTGCGCATCCTGCCGCACCCCCGGCGCAATGCTTTCCAGGCAGCGCCGAAGCAGGCGGCTGCGGCTCTGCGTCTTGTCGCGCAGCGAACGCATCTGCCGCCGCTGCATCACATCAGAGATCGCGCGCTCCAGCTTTTCCTCGTCAATGGGCTTGAGCAGATATTCCTCCACGCCGTAGTGGATGGCTTTCTGCGCATAGGAAAAATTGTCAAAACCGCTGTAGATGATCACCGGCAGCTCCGGCTGCGTCTCGCGCAGCTTTGCAAGCAAATCGAGTCCGTCCTTGCGCGGCATACAGATATCCGTGATCAAAAGATCCGGCTTTTTCTTGCAGCAGAGCCGGTAGGCATCGTCGCCGTCCAGCGCCTCGCCCACGATCTCGATGGGAAAGCGGACGGATCGCAGCGCGCTTTTCAGCACGACCAGCACGAATTTTTCGTCGTCTGCAATGACAACTCTCATGAGTCCGCATCCTCCTGTTCCGCTTTTTTCATCCGCAGCCGCAGCGCGCTGTCAGCCCCCGGCTTCTGCATCACGGCCGGGAATTCGATCTCTGCCGTGGTTCCGACGCCGACCTCGCTGAAGATCCTGACGCCGTATTTGTCGCCGTAATTCAGCTTCAGACGGCTGTTGACGTTATAGATCCCGATGCTGACACGGCCGTTTCGCGGCTGGCCGGGCTGGAACGGCTCTTTGAGATCCGCGTTGATCTTTTCCAGCGCGTCCGCAGCGATGCCGCAGCCGTTGTCGACGATCCGGAGCCGTGCCGCGCCGTCCTGTACCTGCCCGCTGATGCAGATCTCGCAGTCCGCCCTCTTTTCCGTAAAGCCGTGCAGCACTGCGTTTTCCACGATCGGCTGAAGCGTAAACTTCGGCATGGACAGCGCGCGCATCTGCTCCGGGATCTCCATTGTCAACCGGATCTTGTCGTCAAAGCGATAGTCCATGATCCGGATGTAATTTGTCACGTGCTGAAGCTCCATCTGAAGCGACGTGCTGCCGTCCGCGCCGTACATATTGTAGCGCATGAACTCGGAGATATTCTTGACGATGTCGGCCACCTTTTCGTTATGCTCCGACAGCGCGATGCCGCGCATCGTCTCAAACGTGTTATAAAGAAAATGCGGGTTGATCTGCTGCTGCAGCACCTCAAGCTGCGCCTCTTTCTGCATCAGCTGCGCAGAATAGACCTTCTGGATCAGCTCTTCAATGCTGCTTGCCATGTCGTTGAAGGTCTGGCCGAGGTAGCGGAACTCGTCGTTTGACTCCGTCTCCACCTTTACGGCGTAGCGTCCCTCCTTCACCTGCTGCATGGCCGAGACCAGCTCGCCGAGCGGCCGGAACGTCCTGTGCGAGAACACGATCAGGAAGCACACCGCCGCAAGCAGCACGCACAGCACCAGCACTGTCATGATCGACTGGAGCTGCGCCATGTCACGCATCAGATACTTCATCTCGCACACATAGTCATATCGCCAGCCGGTCTTCGCTGAGACGCACGTAATGCGGATGATCTCCTCGCCGTCCGCCGTAAACACCCGCGTCTGCGCCGTTCCTGCGGGCGGGATCTCGTCCGCGCCCATATCACGGTAGGGATCGTCCGACTGGGTGGCGTAGATCCGGTTGCCCTGCTCGTCGCCGATGAAGATCGCGCCCTGCTGCAGATTGCTCTTGCCGTTGCCGCCATAGATCGTCTCAGCCAGAATGCTGTAGGGGATCTCAACAAGCGCCACGCCGTAGCTCTGCCGGTCATAGATGTTCACAATGCTGCGCGCAATGCCGATGGTCGTGTTTTCCTCGCCCCCGTGCCGGTCGAGAAAAATCACATACGCCCCCTGACGCGCCAGCGCGTCCTGGTACCAGCTCTCCTGCTCCAGCAGTTCCAGGCCGATGCCCGAGCGGTTTCGCAGGTAAAACTCGTTTCCGTAATTGTCAAAGACGTAAATACTGCGGATGTTGTCGTAAATACTCATGATCGTGACGAAGATGTTCTCCACGTCCTGCCGGTAATTGAGCTTTTCATCCGACGGCGCGCTGTGATATTCCTGCAGGATCTCAGAAAGCTGCGCGTTGACCGAAAGCTGGGCGTTGAGCTGGATCGACGTTTCCAGCTTGTTGTCGATGGCCGACGAAAGCTGCAGCAGATACTGCTCCATATACTCCGAGACCCGGTTCTGGATATTCTGCTTGGCCACGCGATAGGTGATCACGCTCACCGCCATCAGCGACAGCGCAATGAGCGGGATCACCACCAGCAGCAGCTTCTGCTCCAGCGGAAAACGGATTTCACTTTGCTTTCTTTTCAACATGGATCATTCCCTCCGGCGTAGGGACGCTGCCATAGCAGCCGTCCATACGCCGCGCGGCGTCCGCCGTCCGGGCAAAGCCCGGCTTGACCGGCCGCACGCCAAGGCCATAGGCATAGTAGAAGTAGACCGGCATCGCCGACCAGCCGTGGCAGAGGCTGCCTGCCTGGTCGAACGCATCCGCGCCGTCCTCCGTCTCCCAGAACGACGTTGCCCCCGCATAGAGCATTCTGCCCCAGATACGCGCAATATCCGCAAACACCCAGTCGAAATAGTCTTCCTGTCGTGTCAGAAGCGCCTCGTATTTGAACCGGATCATGCTGAGCGTACACGGGACCCAGTCGTTTTTGCCCGCAGCCAGCACCGGCAGGAGCCGCTCGCGCTCCGCCTGCCCGGCAGTGCCCGACAAGACGGCCAGCGCCTGCACAAGCTCGCTCTGCGCGCCGTCTTCCGCATGGAATGCGCCGTCCGTTTCATGCGCAAACGTGCGGTAGCTGCCGCTCTCTGCATCCCAGAACATGGCATGGCACGCCCGGCGCGCCTCCGCGCAGCCGCTGTGCAGCATGGCTGCGTCCCCGCGTTCGCCAAGTTCTTCGGCAAGCTCGGCCGCCGCGTCCAGAAACAGCAGGAAGAACATCTGATACGGCGCGTCAATGCGCGGTGCGAGCAGCTCGCTGCGGTAGATCGGTTCGCCCGACAGCAGGTCGTTCCACTCGTAAAAGCTCCAGTATTTTGTCTCGACCGGCACCGGCAGCAGCCCGTCCCTGCATTCACGCAGGCGGCACTGCGCCGCCAGACGGATGCTTGGCCAGAGCGCACGCACGAGTTCCCGGTCGCCGCTGTAACGCAGATAGTCGCGCACGCCAAGCACCCACATGAACGTGAAATACGGAATGGTGACGACCTCTTTGCCGGGCGTATGCAGCTCCAGAAAGCCGTCTGCCTGCATGCCGCGCGCAAGCATCCGCAGCGACGCCGCCGCAAATGCATATTCGCCGAAGCAGTAATAGCCGCACACCGCCTGATTGAGCGAGTCCATGGCATAAAGCGCCTGTTCGCGCCACGGGCAGTCTTCATAGTGCTCATGCATGCAAAGCCGCAGCGTATGTACCGCCGTGCGATAGATCTGCATATGCAGCCGGTCGCTGCAATAAAATTCGCCGCGCTCCGTTACCGGATAGTCAAGCGGGCGCACGCCCGCGTAAAGGCACTGCGCCGTTCCGCCGTTCAGCGGATGCAGATGCACCTCCAGACATCGCATGCCGATGCGCTGAAAATCGTGGCGGAAGCAGTGCGTTCCCGCGCCGAAGGTCACGGCAGTCTGGAACATGCGGCTTCCGATGTGACTGCGTACACGCAGATCGTCCAGATGCTCGCCCCAGCCAAGCTCCACGCGGCAGCCCGCCGCGGACGAGACCTCGATCTCCAGCAGCCCGCTCGATTCCTCGCCGCAGTCCCAGATCTCATAGCGGTCTGCGCCGGCGTCGAGCTGCACGTTCTTTCCCCGTGCCGACAAAAACGCCGACTCAAACGGTTCCCGGTCGCCCGGCAGCAGATAGCCGTGCGCGCAGACCGCAGCACGTTTGCGCCCGGAGAGCACCTGACGCGCGATCGGGCGCGGCGCATAGCGCCGTCCGTCCGTCGTAAGTTCCGCCGCCGGCGCATAGCGCTGCGGCTCGGCCGTCTGGTCATAGTACCAGACCATGCCGGTCTGGTTTGTCGGGACCTTGCCCGCACGATAGGCCGTATCCGCGCGGCAGAGCGTCTGCGCGCCGCTGGCTACCGCACACGCGCCTTCGCCGCGCATGACGGCGAAGATCACGTATGCGCGCCCCGCCGTGTAGCAGTTGCTGGATACGCCCTGATACCACACCTCGATCTCAAGCGTGTTTTCGCCCCTGACCGCCGCGGCGGAAAGGTCGAACGTCTCATACCAGCTGGTGTCGTCCGTTCCGTCGTAGAACGCGAAGCCGATCCGTTCGCCGTTCAGGCACACCCGCGCGCGGCTGTCGCAGCTGAGCTGCAGGCTGAGCGCACCGTCTCCGTCCCACGTAAATTTCTGCAAAAACTGCACATACCGGTTCGGCTGGCTGCCGTCCGGCAGCCAGACCGGCTTTGCCTCGCGGCAGGGAAATCCATATTCTGTCTGCATTTTCCTGTTCTCCATCGGTCACTCTTCCTTTTTGTAAATCTCCGTCCATGTCTGATCCAGCCTGTCCAGCGCATCGTCAATGCTCCCGCCGGTCGAGATCTCCTCCACGGTCTTCAGGAATACCATCTGCATCCCGCTCGGCCAGTTCACATCCAGGAACGGATAGCTGTCGGTGATGCCCGAGATCAGCGTTTCCAGCACCGGATCACATCCGGCGTCAAACCCGGTTTTTACCGGCAAATTGCTGGTCTCCTGCAAAAACTGACGGTAAACATCGTCGTTTGTCAGGAAGAAATTCAAAAAGTCGATCGCCGTCTCCTTGTGTGCGCTCTGCTCACTCACGGCCAGCATGCCGCCGACCGACGACGGGATCCAGTTGACGCCGTCGCTCGACGCGGGGAGAATGAACAATCCGAAATTGCAGCCGGCATTCATGCTCCGGATCATCGACACACCCCAGGAGCCCATGACCATCATGGCCGCGCGGCCGTCCGCAAACGCGCGCAGCTGCTGGTCGTATGTCGTCTGCAGGAAGTTTTCCGTCACATAGCCGCTGTCGATCAGCGTTTTCAGCATTTCGAACGTCTTTTTCCACTCCGCGCCGTCAAAATGCCGCGTCCCGTCGGCCATTTCGCGGTCAAAGTCCGGGTTTTCCCGGTAGATCGTCGTGGCCGAGAGCGCATACGGGATCAGGCTCTGGATCCATGCGTCCTTATAGCAGACGGAGAGGGGCGTAATGCCCTCGTCCTTCAGCTTCCGGCATACGTCAAGAAACTCCTGCCAGGTGGTGGGCACCGGGAGGTCATACTGCGCAAAAATATCCGCATTGTAAAATGTACAGATATAGGTCAGATCGGTCGGCGCGGCATAGATGCTGCCCGCAAGGCTGCCGGTCTCCGCGTCTGACTCCCGCACATTTTCAAGACACGGCTGTCCGCTCAAGTCGGCAAGGTAGCCCGCCCGCGCCAATGGCAGCGCCTGCGCATAGCCCGGATGCACGCCGATGAGATCGGGGCAGTCCTGCACGGCGATGCGCGCGTCAAGCGTGGAGTTATAGTTTTCCGAGTTTAAAAACTCGCTTTTGATCTTCACGTTGGGATGCGCCTTTTCATACGCGGCGATCACGTGGCCATAGGCCTCCTCCGCCTCGCCCTGATAGTGGAAAAGGTGCAGGACGATCTGTTCCTGCTCCTGCGTCTGCTCCGTGCCGTACTCGGGCGCGGCGGCGCTGCACGCCGCCAGCATCAGAAGCGCGGCGATCACACCGAAAATGGCCAGCCGTTTTTTCATCGTTCATTTCCTTTCCAAATGCGCAAACGGACAGCTGCGGGGCACCGAAAGCTCTACGGCGTCCGCGGCTGTCCGCGCAAATAACGTATATATCCGGCAGAGCTGATCCTGCGCGGCCTTCCTGCGGTATTTTACCACATCGGCCGCCGTCGTGCAACGGCCTTCGCTCAGCCCTTGACCGCACCGCCGGTGATGCCGGCCACGATTTTTTCAGACAAAAGCAGATACAGGATCAGCGTTGGGACCAGAACGATGATGACCCCGGCAAACAGGCCGGCCCAGTCGCCGGTATACTTCATGGAGGTGATCATGTTCTGCAGGCCCATGGAGAGCGTGCGGATCTTGTCGTTGCCGTTGGCAAAGATCAGCGCCATGAAATATTCGTTCCAGATGTTCATGAAATTAAAGATCGTCACGGTGATGATGCCGGGCGAGGCCATCGGGATCATGACCTTCCACATGGCCTTCATCTCGGAGCAGCCGTCGATCATGGCCGCCTCAGCCAGCGCCGTGGGGACGGTGGAGAAAAACGCCGTGAGGAAATACACCGTATACGGCAGGTTCAGCGTCGTGTACAGGATCACAAGCGTGGACAGGTGCCCGACGAGATTCGCCTTGACAAACCAGCAGTAGATCGGGATGACAAGCATGACCTGCGGGATGCTCATGCCGACGACAAAGGCGTTGAACGTCTGCTTTCTGCCGAAGAACGTTTTCTTTGACAGCACATAGGCCGCCGGCGCGGCGATCAGGATGATCAGCACGCACGGGATCCCCGTTGTGATCAGCGAGTTTACAAAATAGTGCGCGACATGGTTGCGCTCCCATACGCCGGTATAGTTTTCAACGTGGACGCCGCTTTGCAGCAGTCCGTTTGAAAAGATCTCCTTTGTGGTGCTGAACGAGGCCAGCACGATCCAGCCGAACGCAAACACAAAGAACGCGACCCAGAGGATCAGCGGAAGATAGCGCAGCAGTCCGACCGCACGCGCGCCGGTAAGCTTCTTTCTGTTTTTCATCAGTATTCCAGCGCCTCCTCCTTGAACACCCGATTCATGATCAGATAGCACGCCAGCACCAGCAGCGCCACCACGACGCCGACCGCCGCGCCCGCGCCGATATCCAGAACGCTGCCGGAGTCGGCTGCGCCGAACACCTTTTCGTACAGGAAATAGACCGGCGTAATGGTCTTTGTGTTGATGCGCGTGGAGAACATCTTCGCCCAGACAAAGAAGTTGACTGCGCCGACTGTCCAGAGCGTGATGCAGGTTCGGATCACATTCCGCAGAAGGGGAAACGTAATTTTCCAGAATTTGATCCAGGAATTCGCGCCGTCAATTTTGGCGCTTTCATAGATATCCTGCGGGATTCCCTCGATGCCGGACAGCAGGATCAGCATGAAATAGCCGACGCTTCCGTAGACATAGGAAATCAGCATCCCCCAGAACAGCCACGACGGCGAAGTCCAGTTGATCTTCGCCAGCGCCGTCCAGCCCAGCGCCGTAAACAGCTGCATGAGCAGGCCGAATTTGTTCTGGAAGATATATTGCAGCCACATGGTAGACAGTGCGACTGCCGAGATGGTATTGGGAAGATAGATCGCCGAGCGCCAGAATTTCTTACCCTTGACGCCGGACGCGAGAATGACGGCAAAGAAAAGTGCAATCCCAAGCGTCAGAATGCCGCCGACCAGCCAGATGACGCCGATATTTTTAAGCGATGCAACGAAAACGCTGTTCTGGAACAGACCGATATAGTTGTCCAGCCCCGCAAACTGCCACTCAGACGTGCTGCTGCTGATCGCGGGCAGCCGATTCAGGCTCATCAGGAGCGTCCGGATGAGCGGATACGCGAACATTACCAAAAAGCAGATAACCGCCGGGCCAATGGACGCCAGAATGAAAAACGTTTGTCTTTTTTTCAATGTGATTTCTCCCTCCGTTCATCGCCGTGCAGGCGATGCTAAGGTTTTTTCGCAGGCGTCTGGACTCGTACCTGCCACAGGCAGGAGGGCTCGCGTCCTCCTGCCTGTCGATTGCGAAACTTACTGGAGCTGGGACTGTACGCCGGAAACGAAGCCCGCGCCGTCAACAGAGCCCGCCAGCAGCTCGGCGAACATACCGTTGACAACGGCGTTCACGTCGGAGTTGCTGCTGTACATGCCGCACCAGGGAATGACGTCGGTGGACTGCGCCTGCAGCTCGCCGGCGCTCTTGAGGTTCTCAGGCAGCTCGAGGCCGTCAACAACAGGCATTGACTGCGCCTTGTCGACCATATCCTGCTGTGTCTGGACAGAGGTGAACTCCTCCAGCAGCGCCAGAGCCTCTTCCGGATGCTCGCAGCCCTTGGTGATGCCGAAGAACTGGCAGCCGGTGGAGTAGGTGGTGTAGGGATACTCGGCGTTGTCGGGAGCCGGGAAGAACATAGCACCCCACTGGAAGTCATCGCCAGTGATGTCATGCACTTCGTTGGGCAGCCAGGAGCCGTTGTAGTACATGGCGGCAGTGCCCATTGCGAATTCGCCGTTCTGCGCGGACGGGAAGACGTTGGAGCCGCAGCTGTCGGAGAAGTAGCCGTTCGCACGCATTGCAGCGAAATCGTCTGCCATCTGGGCGACGGCGGGATCGCTCCAATTTGCGCCGGTGGTGTCGCTGAGCAGCTCAGTGACCCAGTCCGGGCCCTTCATCATGGCGAGATAGGTGCCGTAGAGGCAGGGATAGTAGGCATCGTCGACCGTGATGGGATCATAACCGGCGTCCTTGATTTTCTGGCAGACATCCATGAACTCAGACCAGGTGGTGGGCATGGCGTCGATGCCGGCCTCGGCAAAGATCGCCTTGTTGTAGTAGATGGTGCCGACGAACGGCTGAGAGGGGATGTAGTACCAGGACGTGCCGTCGGAAGCGAAGCTCTTTGCAAACGCTGCCATGCCGGCGGAGATAGCCTTTTCGAAGTCGCTGCCTTCCATGTAGGAGGTCAGATCCATCAGATAGTCCTCGCCAAGCAGGTTCACGATCTGGTCAAAACCGCTGTCGACGATATCGATGGCGTTGCCGGAATCGATGCTCGCTCTCAGGATCTCACGGACATCGCGGCCCGCCCAGTTGACCTCGACGGTGCAGTCGGGATGCGCTTGCTCAAAGCGGGCGATCGCGGCCTTGTAGACCTCGGCCTGCGCCTCGTTCTCCGTCCACTGTGCCCAGTAGTGGATCACGATCTTGTCGCCGTCAGACTCGGCGGGAGTCTCGTCGGCAGTGGTTTCTTCTGCGGGCTTGTCAGCCGTGGCAGTGGTTTCTCCTGCGGGTGTGTCGGCAGCCGGCGTCTCCGCTGTCTTCGCGCAGGCAGCCATGCCGAAAACCATCAGCGCCGCAAGAAGCAATGCAAGCAGTTTTTTCATGTTGATTCCTCCATCAAATTTTTTGCTTTCCGCACGGTCGTCCGGCGGAAGCATCAGAGATTTTCTCTGTTATTCTGATTATATTGCAAAAAGCAGGGAAAAAGCAGGAGAGGAATCTTGTAAAAAAGGTGTCTTTTTTTTGGCTGGCATCTGCGGCTTTTGTGGAAAATATCAAAAAACGGCCCCGCTCAGTGAGCGGGGCCGCTTCAACTTGTATCATGCGAACACTATGGATCAACTTCCAAAATTAGGGCAATACCGCACAAATGCTAGGATGTGCATTGGCCGGGAAGCCATTTTGTAAAAACCAATAGGATTGCCCCATGCTTTGGCTCACGGAGTACACTGATTCAAGCTGCCAGACAGGGTCTGTCAGACAGAATCAGATTTGCTAACGCGAACATGATATTGAATTTGGTGCTCTGCTTTTCGAGCCCTCGGTATCGTGTTTTTCGGAAACGCAGCTGTTTCTTGACGACACCGAATCCGTGCTCCACTTTCGCACGGACAGAGGACTTTACGCGTTCTGCTTTCTTTGCGGCATACTGCCCGCTTTTGCTCGGTTTCTTCACTTGGGATGGACGGCGATTGATCCTGTATTTGATTTTGCGGCCAGCCTTGTTGCGGATGATCGCATCGCCACGCTTTCCTGCTCCGAGGTAACCGCTGTCGCCGTAGACTTCATCTTCGTTTTCAGTCAGCAATTTTGATGTTTCTGTGACATCATGGACATTGGCTGCTGTTGCCTCCACGGTATGAACAAGTCCGCTGTCCTTGTCAACGCCGATATGTTCCTTATAACCGAAGTGCCAGGTATTGCCCTTTTCACCTGATGTGCATCTGGATCCCGCTTCTTCTCACTGTTTTTGGTGGAAGATGGTGCGGAAATGATGGCGGAATCCACAATCGTTCCCTTTTTCAGAATGAGTCCTCGTTTCATGAGCGCGGCAACTACCTGCGCGAACAGCCGCTCTTGCAGTCCGTTCTTGATCAGCAGATTGCGAAAACGGCCAAGGGTATCGCCGTCCGGAACCTGATTGCTGGAATCTATGCTGCAGAAATCCGAAAAACGCACGGCTGTCGATTGCTTCCGCTACGGTGACCTCGTCGCTCAGGTCATACAAATTCTGCAGTAGATACAGCCGCAGCATGATCTCCAGCGGATAGGGTTTGTTGCCGCGCTCTCCTTTGTAATAGCACGGCTGGATCAGGCATAGCCACTCCTTCCACGGGACGATTCGTTCGATCTGAGTCAGAAACTCTTTTTTCTTTGTCCGCACCTGCGCCAACTCATCGCTGAATGCGGAAATCGTCATCTGTTTATCCATGCGTCCATTTTATCACACTTTGCATTCGCTTTGCTTTTTTGCGGTATTGCCTTAAATAATTCCGCCTTCCCGGAACCGGGAAGGCGGAGATTTTGAGAAACAAAGTTTTATTGACGCAGTATCGTGTCAAGAAACGCGTCAACCTGACAGATCGTATCTTCATTGACCGTTTGACTGCCCTTTTTCCGAACGACCGTCATGTGGCCGCTGCTTTCTTCCTCCTGTACCAGCCGAAAGGTAACGGGAGCATCGGCCAGCTCGCCGCGGTGCGCATACAGCGCGCAGCCATCGGGGGTCACTTCAACGTCCTCGCTGCCTTGCAGGACAAGTGCCGGAACATTGGCACGGGAAAGCCCCGCCGCGGCGGTCGGGCTGCAATTCCTTCCAAACAAAATGCGCTGCATCGGCAGGATCAGGCCGCACAACAGCTTTCCGAATTTGGGTATGTTTCCGGTCGCCTGCGCGATAACAGCCTCGTCCGATGAGAAAAACGGCGCATAGGCTACGATCCCGCTCACCGGCTTATCCGTGCATTGCCGCACCGCACAGACGGCGTATGCGCCCATGCTGTGCCCCATCAGGATGACGGGACGGGAACCGTCATCGACAAAATCAAGCGCATGTTTCAGGTCGATCACCGCCTGCGGGAAGCCGTAAAAATGTCCGGTGCTGCCCTGATAGCCGCTGTATGCAAACGCGAACACCTGATATCCCTGTGCGGCAAAGTGGTGGATCTCCGGCAGATAATACGCGATGCCCGTTCCCATTCCGTGGGCAAAAACAAGTAAACCGCGCGTCCCCGCCTCATTCCAGAGATACCCTGCAAGGTGATTTCTGCCGCTGGGGAATGTCACCCCGCGCCCGTCTATGTTCGCTTCCGGCCGCTTTTCCGGGCGGAACATGGCGGCGTTCACAAGAAAGGCGGCAATGAAGAATATGATCGGCAAAAGAAGTATGAATATCAGCATACGCTCCCTCTCTCAGATGCCTCAATGCACATTAAGCGATGCGTATTGCTCATTATACTCGAAAAAGGCAACTTGTCAATAGGGTGCGGTTCGGAACGCGGTCGGAGCCAATGGCACTATAAAACATGACGCACCTTTTCAGCATGGTTTCTGCGGCTCGTCAAACAGTCCATGCGCAGCTGCAAAAGAGCATTGGATCCCGGTTTCCCGGTCTCCAATGCTCTTTTTGTTTTATTTACGCGGCTTTACGCGAAGCGCTTATTTGCCAAGCTCACAGAAGCGGTGCAGAATCGCCGCCACCTGTGCGCGTGTGGCATTGCCCTTGGGGTTGAGCTTGCCGCCGCTGCCCTTGACCAGTCCCTGACCGACTGCCCAGTTCATCGCGGAAACCGCGTAGCTGCTGATCTCATTGCGGTCGGAGAAGCGCGAGAGGTTATCCTCCAGCGTCACAAGGTCAAGACCCTTATAGACGACATAGCGGAACAGGATCGTCGCCAGCTGCTCACGCGTGATGTTTGCCTCCATGTTCGTGCCGTCGGAAATGCCGTTCTTCATCGCCCATTCGCGGCCTGCGGCGTACCACGCCGCACCCTTGGTCGTGTCAACGCCCTCCATGCGCGCAAGGATCGTCACGATCATGCCGCGCGTGGTCGATGCGTCCGGGCCAAAGGCTGCGCGGCCTGTGCCGTTCATCATGCCCTTTTCATAGACATACGCAACGTCCTCATAGAACCAGTCGCTCTCGCGCACGTCGCTGAACGGCAGCTTCGTGCTGTCCGATGCAGACGGCGTGGTGGGCTTGACCGTAGACGGATAGCTCGGGATGACCGGCTGCTCGTTTGCGGCCTGCTCGCTGCGCGCGGCGGCCAGCGCCGTCCTGACGTTCTCGGTCAGCGTGTTGAGCTCCGTCTGATACACGGTGTCGCCCGCGGCCGCAATACCGGCCTCCAGCGCGTCGATCGCGTCCTGCAGGGCGTTCATGGTCTTTTCCGAAACCAGACGCAGCGAGCCGTCGCTCACAGCATTCTTTGCCTCGGCCAGAGCCGCAGCGGCCTCCGCCGTGCTGACGGTGAACTTTGCAAGCTCCGCGTCCGCGGCCTTGATAAGGGCGTTGATTTCGCTCTGCGTGCTGTTCTCGTCGGCGATCGCGTCCTTCAGCGCCTTGATCGCCGCGTCAAGCGCGGTGGTATCCTCGCCGGTGATCTTTGCGCGCGCCGCTTCCAGCGCCTCGAGTGCTGCGTTTGCCGCGTCACTGTCAACAGCCGGCGTGCCATAGGCCTCGACCTCGCCGATCTGCATCAGATAGCCGTCCCTGCCTTTGTCTACCAGCTTGTCGCCGTAGACACGGACAAAGCGTGCCGTCTGCGCGTCAAATCCGATCTCGCGCCAGCCCTCCATGCCCGGATCGCCATTTCTGACCGCGACATCCGTCCACGTCGTGCCATCGAGCGAAACCTGCACGCGATAGTCGACCGGGAATGCGAAGCCGCTGCCGCCATAGATGCGAACCTTGTTCACGGCGAACAGATCGCCCATGTCAAACGCGCACCATTCATGCGCGGTCGCCTCGTCGTGGTTGACGCCGACATTCGACGTCCAGCCGTTGCCGTTCTGTGCAATGCCGTCGTTGAGGTATTCTGCTGCCCAGCCCCACTGCTTATACGTGCCGTCGGGCGTGGTGCTGGAAACGTAGTACTTCTTGTTCAGAAGCAGGTTGCTGTCCGGTTCATAGTGCACGACCTCATCCTCTGTCGTGCCGGGCGCCGGCGTGGGGATGGTGCCGTCGTCGTTGTAGATCTCAAGCTCGCTGGCCGCGCAATAGGTGCTGTTCGTCGCGGCGACGTTTACGCGCACATAGCGCGCCGTCTGCGCATCAAACGTGATGGAATAGGCCGCGCCGTTTTCCATCGTCTTATCCGCGGCGGTGTAGACGACCGCCCAGCTCTTTCCATCCTGCGAGACCTCGATCGTGAAGTCCTTCGGCATGCCCTGACCGGCGCTGACCGGCCCCATCTCACCAGCTGCCGGATAGAGGTCGACGCGGTTAAACGTCTTGCTCTCACGCAGATCGGCCGTGATCACAGCCTGCTGCGTGCCGACCGACTTCCAGCCGTTGTTTGCGTTTTCCGGCTCACGCACACCGTCGTTGAGCTTGCTGATATACCAGCCGTTGCCGCCCTCGGAGCTGTCGGCGTAGACATTTGCGTCCAGCGCGATGTTCGCGTTTTCTTCCTTGCCGCTCTCGTAGACATAGCCCGCCGGAAGCTGATACAGCGCGCCGTCGCCCGCTGCCAGCGTCACGGTCAGCTCGCCGCCGCTGAGCGCCGCATCGAAAAGCGTGCCGTCCTGCGCGCTCACGCGCTTGAGGGACGTGATCGCGCTGTCGAGCTTTACGCGGATGGTGGCTGCATTTGTGTAGTCATTGTTGACCAGCATCATGTAGCCCTGCGTGCCGTTCTTTTCCTTGAGGTAGGAGACCGTAAAGTTCGTGCTGTCCACGCCCTGCGCAAAGAAGCCCTCGGGAATGGGCAGATCGCCCCACGTCTCGCCGTTGAGATAGATCTCCTCCGCGTTCAGCCTGGCAAGCGTCGTGCCGAGCGCGTGGATCTCGCTGTTAAGCTGCTTGACCGCCTCATAGCTCTTGGGATTCGGCGTACCGTCCAGAAGGATGATGCCGTCGGCAAACGGCTCGGAGCGGTTGCTGGGGGTAAACCATGTGAAGTAGGAGAACTGTTTATAGCCAAAGGCCAGACCCATCATGGCCTCATAGCGGATCTCGGATGCAGACGGCGCACGGTACGCACCCGGGATCTGAACCGACTGCAGATAGTTTGCCGTCTTGACGTCGTTTTCTCTGCCCACTTCCCAAACGGCGCGCATATTGCCAAGGAAGCCGGAGCGGTTCATGGCTGTGCTGTTGTCGGGATAGGGGTACAGGTCGTACATCAGATAATCCTGCGGATAGCCGCCCGCAGCGTTCAGCTTGAGATAGTCGTTCATCTGATCCTTTGCCTGCTCCAGCGTCGCATATGCCCACGCCGGGAGGAAGTTCAGATGCATATAGCCGTTGGGATCGGCCTGCTTCATGGCCTGATGCACGGCGTTATACGGGTTGGCGTTCGCCGGCTCGTCCAGGATATAATAGCCCGCCACGCCGGGGACGTTGCGATACTCGCCGATCAGAGATTTGATCTGCTCCGCCGTCAGGCTCATGAGGTTGCCGCCAAAACGGCTGTCCGCGACGCTCACGTGCATGCCGTATTTGTTGGCGTATTCCGCCATCTTAAGGTTCGTTGCCTTGCTGTTGAGGTCGTTGCCGGTAACGTTGTTGACAAAGTTGATCCCGGCGTCGGCCATCAGCTTGTACTGCTCATCCCAGCGGGAATCGTCGCTGACCTTGTCCATATACTCGCTTGTGGGCGGCCAGAAGATGGAGATGAGAATGTTGTCGTCAAAGCTGAATTTCTTTTCAACGACCGTAACGGAGATCTCTTTTTTGATGTTCTCGCCGTTTTCGTTTCTTGCGGAGTTTGCAACGGTCGCGGTGATCGTCGTGCTGCCAACGGCTTTGGCCGTGATCACACCGTTTTCGTCAACGGAGGCGATAGCCGGATCTGCGCTTTCCCAGCTGACGCTGTGATCCAGCTCGTCAACTGCCGTAACCGTCACCTTGACGCTGTCGCTTTCGCCAACGGTCAGCTCCAGCGCGCTCTTGCTCACATCCACTGCAAAATTGTTTGCGCTGAGCGTGCCGAATGCGGCCAGCTCCGACAGCTGCACAACATAGGCTCCGTCGTTTGCGGCATATGCGCGCTTCGTCACATACAGCCGGACGTAGGAAGCCTCCACCGGTTCTTCCAGATCAAAGCAGACCGGCGCGCCGGGCGTTTTCTGACCGGTGACCTTTACCACATCCGTCCAGTTCTTGCCGTCGGACGAAACCTGCAGCTGATAGTCGATTGGGAACGCATAGCCATACTTGCCATCGTCCGAGCGCGGGAAGATCACAAAGCGGCTGAGCTCATACGTCAGGCCAAGGTCAATGCTTGCGTACGCGACCGTATCCGCCGATGCGCCCTCAACGGGCAGCGTCGTCCAGCCGTTCGCGCCGCCGTAGCCGACGACGCCTCGGATATAGCCGTCGTTCAGCAGCATGCTGCCCCAGATGCCCTCCGGCGCAACATAGTCGGACGAAACGCTGACCATCTTGTTCAGCGCTGCGTTTTCCGTGCCTTCGGGCTGCCATGCGCGCAGGTCATAGCGGCCCGGCGTGCCAAACACCGCAAGCTCCGACAGCTGCACCATGGTTCCGCCGCGCTTTGTCACATAGATCCGGACATTCTTTGTCGTGACCGCCGTCTCCAGATCGAAGAAGACCGGCGCAGTGGGCGTGGCCTGACCCGTCACCGTGACGAGATCTGTCCAGGTCTCGCCGTCGTCCGAGGTCTGAAGCACATAGTCCACCGGGAAGTTATTTGCGTATTCGCTGTCAGAGCGCGGGAATACCACGATCCGGCTGATCTCATACGACGCACCGAGGTTGATGGCCGCCCATGCAACCTTGTCGGCTGCTGCCCCCTCTTCAAATGGGTGCGTCGTCCAGCCGTTCGTGCCGTAAGGCGCGGTCGTTGAAACAATCACACCATCGGTCAGCTGGACAGATTCCCAGCAGCCGAGTCCCTCTTTAAAATCAGAGGACACGCTGACTTTCTTGTTCAGCGCAATGTTCGCCGTGCCGTCCAGCGCCCACGAGGCGATATCATCCTTTGTGCCGGTGGGCTTCTCATCGCCGCCCGATTCCTGCACGACCGTGCCCCAGATGGCAAACTCCTGCAGCTGCACCAGCTTGCCGTCGTTGCCCGCGCCGCCAATGGAATCCTGCGCATAGCGCTTTGTTACATTCAGCCGCACATAGCGCGCCTCCACAGCGCTGTCCAGCTCGTAGAAATACGGTTCGGCCGGGTCTTTGGGCGCGCCGGTCTGCTCTGCCGCAACGCTCCACATCTCGCCGTCCAGCGAGGTCTCGATCTGATAGTCGGTCGGGAAAATGGCGCCTGCGCGCGCAAATACGCCGAATTTGGATACCGAGCAGCGCCTGCCCAGATCAAAGGTCAGCACAACCTGCACGCTCGCGTCCGGCTCGCTATCATAGGGGTTTGTGGAAAATCCCTGGCCATCCAGCACGCCGTCGTGGACAAAATCCTTGCTCCAGTGCTCACTGGGCATTTCATAGCTGTTTTCCTGACCCATCGCATTATGCGTGCCGTTTGACACTGTCAGCGTCGCGCCCACAGCCAGATTGGTTGTTCCGGCCGGAGCGTAGTCGCTGAGCGACGCGTCCGCCGCAGCTACCGCGGGCAGAATGCCGAGCAGCATCGCCAGCACCAGAACCAGCGTCAGCCAGCGCCGAAAACTTCTGTTTTTCATTTGTATACCTCCTCATTTCTCTATGTGCATAAAAGCCAGAGCCGGCCTACGCCTTTTCACCGTCTATTTGCACAATTCTATAGATAAGTATAAGGATTTTCTGAACAAATGAGAGTCAACGCTTTTTGTGCGATTGGTGTCTTTTTTTCACTGGAAGCAAATGCTATTGTGGATTTTGCGCATTCCGCCGCACAATTTTCTCTATCATTCACACGCCATTCGCATTGATTTGTTTGGCTTTCTATGGAATTTTTATTGAAATCGTCAAAATTAACTCAGATTAGTTTTGTTATTCTGCTATCGGTTTTGTCAAAAGGTTCTTTCCCACGCAAACTGCCCGCAGACAGCGGCACTAATTGGGGGGCAAAATGGGGGTAGGGAAAGCAGGCACGCAGTACTGGACCTGCAGAATTTCAGATATCTACACCTGTCGAGCATATTCAGTGAACTGTAAATCGGTTTATTGTATAGATCGACATATAACAAACGACCCCTGCTGCAGAATTTCTGCAGCAGGGATGCGCGATTGTAGTACAGTATTTTTTGTGTTTTTTGCCGGAAAGAGAGTGCTCTTGTATTTTTCAGGAAGAACGGTTATGATGGTCTTGTAAATTTAAACCCCGGCATACTGCACGTCAGAATACGAAGGGAGATAAAAATGGATTTCTTAAGCTATAGAGAGCAACTGGGAATTGGACTGTGCGACAATAAAAAATATCAACATTTTCTTACAATTCTATTCAATTTCTTGAACGGAATTCCGACAGACCGCAGTTTTTCGGGAATCAGTACGAAAGAGTATTTACGCTTTTGCAGTACAACTGGAACGCAAATAAGCAATACGTATATGAATGAGCAGCGTGGCGACAATCGATATAACCATTGCATTCGTGTTTTTGCAGAAAATGCGGATGAACCCAAGAACTTCTTCTCGTATTATATCGCATTCACAAATGTGCTGCCCATAAAGCGTGACGGTTATGCCTTTTTAGAGCGAGGCACATTTGCAAATTTATTGGTTCAGATGCTGAAGGACTCGCATATTGCGGTCGACTTGGTTGTAAAGAATGGAGAATACTTTGTTTTTCCAAAGGGCGCGGTTGAGTTGGATTCTGCGCTCGTGTCACAGCCATTAACATGGTTAAATCAGTATGATACCTATATAATGTAGGTGTTCGACGAACTACAAAGTAGGGATTACCGCATACAAATTGGAGGTCATCGAGTTTGAAACAAATCAGTGACAAAAACATCCTAAAAAATGGCGCAACAAAGCAGACTGTCGGTTAGGCGGCCAAAAAACGAGGATGACAGATTACCCCAACGAAGGTAACGGAGAGGCATTTAAGACTATAAACCCCATATGGGCAAGCATTTCAAAGGCTTTTTTTGAGAAATCTAGCGAGCTACAGGGGGCTTATCCTCCTGTGCAGGCAGCTGGATTGTACGGCACATTCTTGCTCAGAATGTGATAGATATCGCGCATAAACGAAAAGGCGGGGGATCATTTCTGATGAAGCGGTCCGCCTGCCTTTTATATCTGCTCAGCGCAGTGTCCGCACGTACTCAGAAGGCGTCATGCCGGCCACGGTGCGAAACTGACGAGAAAAGTGCTGCTGGCTGGAGAAGCCCATGCGTAAGGAAATTTCACCCATGGACAGCGTGCCGTCTCGGAGAAGGAGCTTACTTTCCTCAATGCGGATCTTTGCCAGATAATTGCCCGGCGTCATGCCGAGCTGTGTGCGAAAAATACGGTGCAGGTAGGTTGTGCTGATGTGCGCGGCATCGGCGAGCTGCTGTAACGTGATCTTTTCTCCTGCTTTAGAGGAAATGATCTGTACCAGTTGGTCAGCGATGCGCTGTTCGGCGTGACTGGTGGATGGGAGCTGCGCTGCGGGTTGGAAGGAACGCTTTTTTTCGCAGCGGATCAGGTCAGCCAGAAGCAGTTTCAAAAGGCTCTCCACACAATCATATGCGAAGTCTGTACTGCTGTGTTCGTCCAGCATCCGGCGCAGCAGTGTGATCTGGCGTGCGGTAAGCGCAAGGACCTGGCCGCAGAGAGAAGAGCAGGGGGAATCGACGGCCGCACGGAAAGAGACGGTTAGAAAGCTGACGGGAAGATCGGCATACTGCATGTGCCAGATGTTCCGGTTGATGAGCAGCATCTGCTGTGGCCGGAGCAGAATATCCACGCCGCCGACCAGATTGTGCAGTTCGCCCCGGTCGACATAGACCAACTCCAGTGCCTCATGCTGTTCGCCGCGGAAGTAAAAATCCCTACTGCATTCCTGATAGAAAAAGGTATAGAGCCGCTCCAGCTTCAGATCGCTGGAGGCACCGTAGAATATCTCCGCCGGGTGCTCGCCCAGAAGTGAAAGCACATCGGGACGCGCGGTGCAGATGTCAAAGCAGCAGAGGGCATCCAGCGCGGTGACTGAAAACCGGACACCGGGGCGCAACTTAAAGACACGGTCGAGATAGTAGAGACTGTAAGACTCTGCTTCATAGATTACAAGCAGCGGCATCCCGGAAACATAATCCAGAACGACTGGCTCCTGCGACAGCCACTCTTTTATGGGTTCGCCGGCACGGACACAGCAATGACTGGTGCACGGCATATCGTCCGGGAGCGAGGCGATGACAGTGCCGAATGTCTGCGCGGAGGAGAGGTTCTTGATCTGCATAGTGAAGCCTCCTTTTGCACTATATTTATCACAAGGTACTTGGAAATGCAATATTTTTTTCCATATACCGCATGGAATTTATACGATACTGCACAGAGTAGGGGGAAACGTTGCTTTCCGCTGCAGACCCGGCTAAGATGAGCTCAGAATAAAAAACGGAGCAGGAGACGTGAAAAAATGGACAGACAAAAACCAACTCTTGTGATCATGGCCGCGGGCATGGGCAGCCGCTTTGGCGGCCTCAAGCAGATCGAGCCGGTCGATCCGGAAGGACATATCATCATTGATT
>OWIO01000512.1_pt1 | contig 34734 bp, 27 predicted proteins | sample 1733011 | NCBI WGS metagenome assembly OWIO01 (sample SAMN05065779, study PRJEB22554) | human gut metagenome | biome: ENVO:2100002; feature: ENVO:00000062; material: ENVO:00002003 | host: Homo sapiens | place: USA | reverse complement strand
AAACCGAAAGGAGCATGCTTCCCGTGCCCGGGTCCAAATAGGCCCAGGCATCGAGGGGAAACAGCCCGACAAGCAGGATGGTCCATCCAACTCGATAGATTGTCTTGTGTTGGTCTCGCATGTACGCGTTAAATGCAGCCGAGAATCATCGCTTCTGTATAAAGAAAGTGATTTTAAACCTCAAGCCGTTTTCTGAGAAAACTGTAGCGAATAAAGGTGCGCGTACTGCCCCTTCTTCGCTAAGAGTTCGGCATGGCGTCCGGTTTCGACAATACGTCCGTCCTTGATGACGACAATTAAGTCGGCGCCCTCAATCGTCGAGAGACGGTGAGCGACGACAAACGTCGTGCGTCCCTGCATGAGTTGCTTGAGCGAATCCTGAATGTATTTTTCGCTTTGAGTATCTAAGGCACTCGTTGCCTCATCCAAAAGAAGAATCGGTGCGTTTTTAAGTAAGGCGCGCGCAATGGAAATACGCTGCTTTTGCCCGCCCGAAAGCCGGCTTCCGGCCTCACCGACCGGAGTATCAAGCCCCTTGGGAAGCGACTCAATAAAAGGCATCAGATAGGCGGCCTTTGCGGCTGCTTCAATCGCCTCCCGTGTTGCATTTTCAACGCCGAAGGCGATGTTGGCAGCAATCGTGTCATCGAAAAGCACGACGTCTTGACTTACGAGTGCAAGATTCTTTCTTAGGCTTTTAAGCGTCACGGCACTTTGCGGCACGCCGTCAAAGTAAATCTCTCCGGCACTCGGAACCCAAAACCGCGGAATGAGGTTAATGATGGTCGATTTGCCGGCACCCGAATCACCGACAAAGGCAATCGTCTGCCCCGGCTTCACATCGAGCGTGAAATCCGTAAGCGCATTGGTTTTAGCCCCCTCATAGCGGAGCGATACGCCGTCAAAGCGTACGGCACCCGTAAGCCGCGGCAATTCGGTTTTTCCGGTATCGGCTTCCGGCAATTCATCGATAACCGAATAAATGCTGTCGCAGGCCGCCGTCAGGCGCGCAATCGATCCGTTTAAGCTCGCCAGATGTCGAATCGGCGGCAGGAGCATCAAAAGAGCCGTGAGGAACGTGACAAACTCACCCATCGTGATTGCTCCGCGATGAGCTTGTGTCAGGGCAAAGACAATGACGACGGAAACGGCGCCGACCGCCACAAAGCGTGTCATCGGGGTGCCGGCGCTTGTCACCAATTGCATGCGAAGCGCAAGCTTACGAATTTGCGCATTGACGGATTTAAAAAGTGCCTCTTCGCGGGCATAGCCGTCATAGACCTTAATCACATAGCGCGCATCGATCGCTTCCTGAATCACACCGCTTAACTCTCCGAGCGTCAGCTGGTACTTTTTCGCATACTCGCGCATGCGGCGCGTGACCCACCGAAGAATTAACACAATCAGCGGAGCAATGACAAGCGAGACCAGGGTCAACTGCCAATTCTGATAGAAAAGGACAACGAGAAGCCCTAGGACTTGCAGCGAATCCCGAACGATAGACGTGAGAATCTCAGCAGCTGTTCCGAGGGCATTACTCGCCTCATTGATGAACTTAGAAACAACGATGCCGGAAGGAAACTTTTGGTGGGAAGCCGCGGGCCACCGAATGATGTTTTCAAACATCTTGGCGCGCAAAACGGCAATCACGCTTTGCGAGACGCACTGCAGAAGGTAAGAGCTTGCAAACGTCGAAGCGCCGTGTAAAAAAGCAATCGCAACCAAAGCGGCCGGAGCCCAATAAATCACATTGGGGTCTTTTTCGTAAAAGCCGGCATCGGTGAGTTTTCCGACAAAAAGTGCGATAACGGCCGCAGCTCCTGCCGTCACAATCATGGCAACAACGGCTGCGGCAATCGTGCCCTTGTAGGAACTAAAAAGGCGAAGGAGGCGCTTGAAGTTTTTTTCAGCCCCCGGGGGATTCGGCGTCGTAGCCTGTGAAGTATCGATCATGGAATTTGTCTGCCGTTGCAAAAGCGCAACTAAAAAATTTATCCGTGCAATCGGACGGATTTTACAGACTCAATCTTCTTTAATGCGACCGAGGGCACCCCTATAATGAGAAAGATTTATCCGAGGTTCCTCATGACGACCGTTTTATGCCGCCTACCCAATCACGTCGGCGATTGCTGTATGTGTATGCCCGCTTTGCGCCTCTTGCAAGCGAGCGGTTATACCCCAGCCCTTGTCGGTAAGCGCTGGGCCGGAGATCTTGTTGCCGGCATGGGGTGGCGCTTCGATCCGATTGAAGGGCATTTTTTCGATGACGTCACGCGCATCCGTTTTATTGCACGTAATGCCAGAGCCAAGTACGGTCTTTTGATGCCCAATTCCTTCGGATCGGCACTCCTTTTCCGTTTTGCGCACGTGCGGGTGGCAGGTTTGTCGACGGACCTACGCGGTTTCCTTTTAAATGACTCGATTAAAGAGCCGGGACCCTGCCACGAAGTCGAACGCTTTTTTTACGTGGCACACGAAGCCATTAAAGCCTGGGGCGGAACCCCGGCTTGGGATGTCACGCCGAAGCACTTAGGTCTTTTGATTCTCAAGCGCCACGAAGCGGCTGCCCGCAATTTAAGACGCGAGTATTCGATTCCCGAGCGCTATGCAATCCTGGCTCCGGTCGCACGCGGTCTACACAAGGGGCAAGTGAAATACTGGTCGCACTTTAACGACCTTTGTGCGCCGCTTCGTGCGATGGGAATTGAGCCCATTGTCATTCCGTCCGTTCGGGAAGAGGAGCAAGCCAAAACCTTGTGCCCCGATGCGATGTTCCTGCCGCCGATGGGTCTGGGAAATTTTGCTGCCCTTGCCAAACACTCCGAATTTGTTATTGCTAACGATTCGGGCGTCAGTCACGTTGCCGCCGGTCTCGGGATTAAACAAATCACGCTTGTGGGTGTTACCGATGCCAAACGTACGGGCCCCTGGAATCCGCAAGCCATTGTCCTCGGGAAAAAAGGCGCATGGCCGGAACTTTCGACCGTCTTAGAGGCTATCGACCGCATCCGCGAGTAGGTGCGACGGGTTAACAATCCGAAGTAACGCACGCCTTACCTACGTAAAACGCTTTCCGGACGCGTCAGACTTCCTTCGTGCCAAACGAACTGAGCGTGCGAGCTGTATTCGTAGTACGCCGTCTTGACACCGGGAATCGTCCGCAGGATCTGTATGAAGTGATCGGTCGGGCGAACAATCGTCCTAAGGTCAAGTGCTCCCCTTTTCCCGTGCGCAACAATCTCAAGACGCACGGGCACACCGGCATCCTCGCTTTTCGACTTTTCAATCCATTGGAAGATTTCCGAAATCGATGCGTCCTGCGTCAGACGCACAACAGCCACACCGTGCGAGGCAAGTCGAACCTGCTCGAGAGTCTTGATGACATCGACAACAAAGGAAAGACCGCCGGTGCGCCTGTCTTCCTGAACCTTCCCGGTCAGAACCAGGACGTCATCGGGCACTAAAAGGGCACGATACCGTTCGTAAACAGCCGAATAAATCACAGCCTCTTGCGTATCGACCCCGTCACTGAGCGTCACAACGGCCATTTTTCCGCGCTTTCCGACAATGACGCGCACGTTGGTCACGAGACCTGCAATCGTCACGGACGCTCGTCCGATTTGAAGCGCGGCAAACGAGGTCGAGAACGCTTTGACCTCCTGACGGTAGGAGGCAAAGGCGTCTCCCGTCAGGCAAAAACCGAACACTTCCCGTTCCTCGGAAAAGCGTTTTTTTTCATCCCATTTTTCTGCCGTGCGCCAACTGACGATGCGTTCAGGCTCGCCGAAGGCATCGGCAAAAAGGCTTCCCTGACCGGCGCTAGAGGCTACGGCCTGAGCGGCAAGAACAGCCTGCTCGGCATTGGCAAAAAGCTTGCCGCGGTCCTCATCCATGGAGTCGAAAGCCCCGGCTCGTGCCATTTGTTCGATGGTCTTTTTATTGACGCTCGGCACGCGCGCAGCTAAATCGAAAATGTCGATAAAGGGACCGTTCATGCGGCGTTCATCAAGGATGTCTTCGACGATTTGCTGACCGACGCCTTTGATGGACCCTAAACCGAATCGCACGCTTTCCTCGTCGGGAACCGTGTAGTACCACTCGCTTTCGTTAATGTCGGGAACGAGAATGCGAATTCCCATCTCGCGGGCATCGTCCACTAGGGCGCAGGTTTTCTCGCCCTGGTCCATCACAAGACACAGGTTGCCGGCAAAAAAGGAAGCCGTGTGATGCGCTTTCATGTAGGCCGTTTGCCAAGCCACATACGAGTATGCTGCGGCGTGCGACTTATTAAAGCCATAGCCCGCAAATTTTTCCATCAAATCGAAGATTTCCATGGCCGTCTTTTCGTTCACACCGCGCTCGGCGGCGCCTTTTAAAAAGACAACACGCTGCTTTTTCATCTCTTCGACGTTTTTCTTACCCATGGCACGGCGCAACAGGTCGGCACCCCCGAGTGAGTACCCGCCGATGGCGCGTGCGACGAGCATGACCTGTTCCTGATAGACCATGATGCCGTACGTTTCACGCAAAATCGGCTCCATGCGGGGATCGAGGTACTCGACTTTCTCACGACCGAACTTGCGATTAATAAAGTGCGGAATCTGGTCCATGGGACCGGGACGATACAACGCGTTTAAGGCCACAAGATCTTCAAGGCAATCGGGCCGAGCTTGCCGCAACTGATTGCGCATGCCGTCCGATTCGAATTGGAAAACCGCGCCCGTGTTGCCTTCACGGAAAAGCTCGAGCGTTGCCGTATCATCGGTCGGGATGCGTTCTAAGTCAAAATGCGTGTCCGGGTGAAGCCGGTCGACATACTCAACGATTTTGGCAAGAATCGTGAGAGTCGTAAGCCCTAAAAAGTCGAACTTAACCAAACCGACGTTTTCCACGTCCTTCTTATCAAATTGGCTGACAGTGTTTTCGGGCTTTCCGTCGGCGTTATAAAGCGGGCAAAACTTTTTCAGTTCCCCGGGAGCAATCAACACACCGCCGGCGTGCATGCCGATGTTGCGCGTCAGACCCTCAAGATCTCGCGCATACCCCATCAGTTCCCGGTACTCTTCTACCTCTGAGAGCTCCTGAAACTCCGGCTCCATTTGTGCGGCTTTTTCAAGCGTGATATCCATCCCGGGCTTTTGCGGAATGAGCTTGGCAAGTCGATCGACCTGGCTATAGCCCATGTTAAGAACTCGGCCGACGTCGCGGACAACGGCCTTGGCGCCCATGGCGCCGAAGGTCGCAATTTGGCTCACAGCTTCTTTGCCGTACGTACGCTTGACATATTCGATGGTTCTGTCGCGATTGAACTGGCAAAAGTCCACGTCAAAGTCAGGCATGGAAACGCGTTCGGGATTAAGGAACCGTTCGAATAGAAGCCCGTAGTGCAAGGGATCTAAGTCTGTAATCCCAAGCGAGTAAGCAACCAGGGACCCGGCACCCGATCCGCGCCCCGGACCCACGGGAACCCCGTTACGCTTAGACCAATTGATAAAGTCCTGAACGATAAGAAAGTATCCGGGAAACTTCATCGAGATGATGGTCTTTAATTCATAATCTAGGCGCTCTTCATACTCAGGTCTTCGGGCATTGCGTTCTTTTTCATCTGGATACAAAAACGCCAAGCGTCTTTCCAGTCCCTCTTTGGAAAGCTTGACCATGTAGTCATCCAGACTCATGCCTCCCGGTGTCGGAAAAACAGGGAGCTGGGGCTTTTGTAAAACACCGTCTAAGTTGCAACGCTTGGCAATGACAACCGTGTTTTTCAGAGCCTGCGGCATGTCGGCAAAAAGCTCGTGCATCTCTCGGGCAGTTTTCATATACTGCTCCGGAGTAAAGTCGTGCGGTCGTGTGGAGTCGGCCATGACGCGCCCCGTAGCAATGCACACGCGTGCCTCGTGCGCTTTAAATTCTTCTCGCTTTAAGAACATCACCGGGTGCGTGGCAACAACGGGAATTCCCCTCTTGACAGCCAAATTGGCAACGCGAGAAACAAGCACCTCATCGCCTTTGCGCCCTGCGCGCTGCACCTCTAAATAAAAGCGGTCGGGGAAAACCGACTGAAGGAAAGAGGCTTGCTCTAAAGCTTCAGCGGCCTTTTTCTCCATCAGTTTGACTTCGACCAGACCCTTGGGACCGCCGGATAAGGCAATTAATCCCTGACACGATTCGGGTGTTAACCACTCGGCGCGAATCTCGCCGCGACCGGCATGTTGGTTTTCAAGCCATCCGCGCGTCAGTAGTGAGCAAAGCGACAAGTACCCAGCATGGTTTTGGCAATAGACCGTGAGGCGATATGGGGAATCTTCCCGATTCTCATCCGGATTTGTGACCCACAAATCGCATCCGACAATGGGTTTAATGCCCGCAGCAATCGCATGCGAATAAAAACGCAGGCCCCCGAAAATGTTCATCTGATCGGTAATTCCCAGTGCCACGCAACCGTCTGCAACGGCCGCGGCAATCGCCGGGTCTAAGCGGACGATTCCGTTAACAATGGAATACTCCGAATGAAAACGCAGATGAACAAAATCCGAATCCATGGACCTGTCGCCTTTTTAATGCTTTAAGGGTTTAAAACGGATTCTATGGGGTTTAGCGGCATCCTCACCCAAACGGCGCCGTTTGTCGGCCTCATACTCGTTGTAGTTACCCGCGAAGAACACGACCTTAGAGTCTCCTTCGAAGGCCAAAATGTGTGTGGCGATACGGTCGAGGAACCACCGGTCGTGACTGCTAATCATCGCGACACCGGCAAACTCCAAAAGCGCTTCTTCAAGAGCTCGGAGCGTTTCGACATCTAGGTCATTGCTCGGTTCGTCCAACAGAAGAACGTTCCCTCCTTTAAGAAGCGTTGCCGCGAGGTGCAAACGCCCGCGCTCGCCGCCCGAGAGAATGCCGACTAACTTTTGCTGGTCGGCCCCTTTAAAGTTAAAGCGTCCGAGGTAGGCACGGCTCGGCATCTGAAAGCGCCCGACCTGAAGCGTGTCTTGCCCGCCTGAGACTGCTTCGAAAACGGTTTTGTCGTTCGGAAGAGCGTCGCGCAATTGCGAGACAGCGGCCAGACGAACAGTTTCTCCTAATTCGATACTGCCTGAATCAGGCTTTTCTTTACCGTCAATCATCTTAAACAAGGTGGATTTACCGGCACCGTTCGGTCCGATGACGCCGACAATGGCACCGGGCGAAACGGTAAAGGAAAGGTCATCGATTAGGAGCCTATCGCCGAAGCCTTTACTCACGTGTTTAAATTCGATGACTTTGTTGCCTAAGCGCTCGGCAACGGGAATAAAGATTTCGTTCGTTTCGTTACGGGCTTGGTACTCGAAACTTGAGAGCTCTTCAAAACGATTTAAACGGGCCTTGGCCTTGGCTTGGCGTCCTTTGGGGTTTTGGCGGACCCATTCTAATTCGTGACGAATGGACTTAGCGCGGCTTTCTTCGGTGCGCTTTTCAAGCTCCAATCGCTTTTCTCTTTGCTCAAGCCACGAAGAGTAGTTACCCTTCCAGGGAATGCCTTCTCCGCGATCGAGTTCCAAAATCCACTCAGCCGCATCGTCTAAAAAGTAGCGGTCGTGCGTAACGGCAATGACCGTTCCCGGAAAGCGATGCAAGAATTCTTCGAGCCAAGCAACGCTTTCGGCATCCAGGTGATTGGTCGGTTCATCAAGTAAAAGCATGTCCGGCCGAGAAAGCAGGAGCTTACAGAGAGCGACATGCCGCTTCTCGCCACCCGACAAGTGTTCGATCTTGGTATCCCAAGGCGGAAGTCTCAGGGCGTCGGCTGCAATTTCCATCTGTGTTGTAGCATCCGTTCCGGCCGCATTAATCACGGCCTCTAAATGCGCTTGCTCAGCGGCGAGCGCATCAAAATCGGCATCGGGTTCCGCATAGGCCGCATAGACTTCTTCTAATCGCTTTTGAGCGGCAACCACTTCTCCCATACCGGCTTCGACTTCTTCGCGAACGGTTGCCGAAGGATTCAGAGTCGGCTCCTGAGGTAAATAGCCGATTTTCAGCTCGGGTTGCCAAATGATTTCGCCTTCGATGTCGGTATCCAGACCCGCCATGATTTTAAGAAGCGTGGACTTACCGGCACCGTTTAAACCGAGGACGCCGATTTTGGCTCCCGGGAAAAAGGAAAGAGAAATATCTTTGAGGATGGCGCGTTTCGGGGGAACAATCTTCCCGACACGCATCATGGACATGACGTATTGAGGCATTAGTAAGGATTTCCGTATTCAATTATTTGCTTGTCACAAAACAAGACTAGCATCTAGTTTCTTGGGGAAAGACAGCGTTCTAAGAAGCCACGCGATTTCTGTCGTTGTGGAGAGCACACTCATATAAAAGCCAGAGAGATAAAAATACAAAGAAATAATTCTTATGAAAGAAAGCGACCTCTGTGATACCCCAAGAAACAGACCCCACCAGAAGGCACAAAAGGACAGGCTCACCTCTTGCAGCTTGAAACAACTTGTATAGTAACCAGTTGCTAACTAGAAACAGCAGAAGCCCCCCGGTGACAAAAATGTTCATTCCCTCATTATGAAAATGAAGTAGTGTCCCCAAAAAGTTAGTGTCTACATTGGAACCTGTAATGAGTTTAAGCCGATCAAGGTGTCGAATATCCCCCACACCGAACAAAAAGTGATTCGGTATAACATCAAAAAGAGCAGCTTTCCACATAGCCAATCGCAACCCGATTGAGGTCTCAGTTGTTTCTCGAGGATTTAAATTCCAAAAGTCAAAAATCTGACTCCAAATCACAGAAAATTTGTTTCCAGCCTCTGAGGGCGAAAAAATAACCACAAAGACCATGGATAAGAGTACTAGAGACACGAATAAAGCACTTTCCTTTAGTGTCCAACGGAGTTTTATTCGAGCCAAATAAAGAAATAAAAAGCAGAGAATCAGTTCTGTGACATACGCCGTTCGGCATGTAGTTCTCAAGGCAACCCAAAGAGCCAAAGATCCGCACACCGCATACAGCAATCTCTCAAAGAGATGAAGACCAGGATACAGGTATGAAAAAAAAGTAGCACTTCCAATAATCATTGCCATAGAAGCGAAAACATTTTGGTTTAAATCCCCGTTAGGAACCAGGTATCCTAAAATATCGATTTGATAAAGGGCCACCAAAAAGATTGCCACAGAAGACAGTGCCCCTACCCCGAAAAACGACCTTAGACCAAAACATTTAACATCAGCACAGACCGAGGCTACAAGCAAAAACAGAAGAGAATATTTGACGTAAGCCAAATCAAAGCCCCGTCTATGATAAAAATACAGGAAAAAGCACGTTGTTATAACTGGAAGTAGTACAGAAAAATATGTTTTAAAGAGTGATAAATCAATTTCTGTCCAGTTAAAAAAAACTAGAACGAAAAGACAGAGCCACAAGATATTTAGATATCGTCTTCCACCTAAGACCCCATTCAGCAATTCAACCGAACCGATTGCATTAAGCACATACAACGAAAACAACAGCAATACGAAACGCTGTAACACCGTCCTCATGTAATTTATCTGCCTTAAATCAAACCTCATTTGCGTCCACTTAATGCTCTTTTTGATAATCGTATAGTTTAAGCATCTCAGAAACATGCTCTTCCGCTGTCATATCAGCACATTCTCTTATATATTGGTTGTATGGCGGAGTTAAATGCAGTGGTCTATTACGAACAATAGCCATTGCGCGGGCAAAATCTTCCTCGGAGTTCACATCAAACTTCGTCAGCGCTCTCGAATCTAGAATCTCACAGCACCCAATATTGCTTCCCATTATTGCCGGAGTTCCACAAGAAACGCTTTCTGCTCCGACCATTCCAAGGGGCTCATAAAAACTTGCCAACACCGTATAGTCACAGGCCTGATAGAGCTTTGGCATATCACGACAGAATCCTACATATAGCGAATTCCTGAAAGTATGCTCAAGAGGTTTTCCTGCTACTACGAGAATTTCCGGATAGCGTGTCCTTTCAAAGTATTTTTGTAAAAGTGCAATCCCTTTTCGCCGATGGCTTGAAGACGGGAAGAGAAAGAGGGTCTTGTCCTCCGGCAGGTTCAACTCCTTTCGTAATTCTCCGCGATTAGTTTCATCGCTTCGTGGAATGAAAGTGCGTGGAGGATAAACAACTGTAATCCGATTCGGGCTAACATCGTACAAAGTCTGAAGTTCCTGTTTCATCAACCTCGAGTGAGCAACAACCAATTGTGCCTGGGTATACATCTCCTTTTCCAAACTTATAAGCCAATGGTCCATCAGAAACGGTCTTCTATGTAAAGCCTTCAGAAATCCCTTACGAGTCCCGCCACAGGTAGCAATCTCTGCCGGGGTTGCCAAACAGCAGGAAAGCATGAGGTTAACAGGGACAATGGTCCGCTCCTCTTTAATCCAACGATTAAACCTGACGACATTTATCTTATTGGGAAACCATCTAGATACACATGGACAAACATGCACTTCTATTTGCTTAGACAGCGATAAGGCTCCTTCGACTTGCATTGTGAAGACAACTGGTATATGTCCCAATTTCAAAAGTGCTTCAATAATCTTCAATGCATACTGCTCCATTCCTCCGGAGAGCCCTAGCTTATTACAAGCCACACCAACACGCATTCCCCCCTCCATATGCTTTGACCCTCAGCTAATCTTTTTATCTTTTGAAACAGAAAGCAAAACTTCTTCCCACTTATCCCAGATTTTGTCTGGAGCGTACGCCCGCATATCCTTCTTTGCCACATTTCCCAAACGACTTCTTTCATCTTCACTATCCATTAGCCGTGTCAACGCCTGCGCAAAAGATTCTGCATTCTCATCACTCAGGAAGCCATTTTTTTCATCCCTGATGAGGCAATTCACCGCTGGACACGTTATGCAACCGACAGGAGGAATCCCCATCGACATAGCCTCCGCGAGAGCCAACGCAAAACCCTCCCTGCGAGAGGGAAAAGCAAAGATTGAAGCCTCTTTCAGGTGTCTATACACATCCTCAGTCTCCCCGCACAAGAGCACACGGCTAGTTAGTCCTCGTGATTTGATAAGCTTCTTCAATTTTTGAACCAACTTTGGCTTGTCCCGATTCCCTCCATAGATTTTTACAATCCAATCAGGATACATATCTGCAATCAGAGCAAATGCCTCCACTAGAAGATCTTGATGCTTCGGATAGTCAATCCTTCCGACATTTACAATCACGTGACTCGCTCGATTCGCAGTTTCTGCGATTTGAGGCACAGGATTGGGGATAACCACCACACGAGCCTGGGGGAGTATTCTTTTTACATCCTCTGCAAAAGAGGGCATCAGAACTTGTACAGCCACTGACTTCTGAATTGCCTGCTTAAGACATTCTGGTGTATAACTCGGCAAGAACACATCCGTTGAATTGTGGCTCATTGTTACAACAGGAACTTTCAATTTCCCGTAGAACTGAACTAGATGAGCATCTTCAGGCCGGAATGCAATAATCACATCAGGACACGACTGCCGAATTGCAGAAATTAAAAACGGGCCCTTAAACTCCTCTTGAAGTAGTAATCTTTTTTCCCTACGCCGAGCCCTACCAAAACAAAGGGCTCGAAGATTAATCATGAATTTTGTCAAAAAGAAAGGGGGCTTTTTCCCAACACCAGCGTTTACCAAGGTAACCCGGCAATCTAGCGGAAATGCAGGTTCTCCAGATTCAACATCAAAACATATGCCAGTGATTTGATGTCCTCGTTTAGCCATCGCATTCGCGAGATTACAAAAAACTCTTTCCGCCCCTCCAATTGAATTAATCAAACTCCACGTGGTCAGTAAGGTTATTCTCATTTTGCCTTGTCCTCTTGCGTCGAGTAGAGAGGTACGAGGCCTCGCCCCGTCCTCCCCCTCACAGAACCGGACGTGCCTTATTAAGGCATCCGGCTCTTCAAATCGACATCGGTTTGCACTTCCATATCTCCATGGTAATAGACACCGGCGCCACATATTCACTCCAAAGTTCAATGAACTTCTTCCATGTTATTGGTCGCCTTTGCCCGCGTCGCCTGAGCATTTTCACTGTGGCACGCATTACGTACCATCTGAACTTGCAAAGCGCACGTGCGTTTCCGTTTATCCCATAGTAGTTGTAGTGCCCTGCCAATTTACGGTTTAGCTTTATAAGCGTCTCCACTATTGGCTTCCTCAGTCGTGTCCACAGCCACTCTCTCACCGCCATTCGCTTGGCCTTCATCTTCTTTTCGCTGGAGCGTATTCCGAGTCTATAGTGACCGTCTTTCGTCTTAGCGTTAAAGAACGTAAAGCCGAGGAAATCGAAGTTTTCTTTTGTTCCTTTGTACTTGCCAATCGGAAGAATTCTTGTTTTATCTTCTGCTAGTTCAAGTCCGAAGGCTTCAAGACGCTCCTTGAGCATTCCCATTACCATGCGAGCTTCTTTCTCTGTTTGAAAGAGGATTACAAAGTCATCCGCATACCTGAAGTAGAACATCTCGCCAATCACTTGTCGCTTAACGCGCTTAGTGATCCACAGGTCGAGCACGTAATGCAGGTAAACGTTCGCCAGCACAGGCGATATCAGACCTCCCTGCGGAGTTCCTTTGTCGCTGTCGGTGAGTTCCGTTCCCTCCATTACCCCCGCTTTCAGAAACCTAACAATGTAGCGTATAAAGTTTCGGTCTGCGATGTCGTGCTCGAGAAATTTGATGAGCCATTTCTGGTCGAGGTTGTCAAAGAATCCTCTAATGTCCGCCTCTAAGACGTAGTTTACGTGTCGCGTCATCACAGCTTGGTTTATCCCTCTGACAACGTCATGCGCACTCCGTTCAGGCCTGAACCCGTAGGAGCAGTTCAGGAATCGGGGCTCGTAGACTTCGTTGAGAATATCTGCCATAACGCTTTGCACAAGCTTGTCTTCGTAGGCTGGGATGCCTAAAGGCCTCAGTTTTCCGTTGGCCTTGGGGATGTAGGTACGACGTACGGGTTGTGGAATGTAGTCGAATCGCTTCATCCTCTCCACGAGAGACTGCAAGTTCTCAGGGAGTTCTTTTGCATATTCGTCTTTTGTCACTCCGTCAACGCCGGTTGCTTTCCTACGCTCCTGTTTTACATGGGCTTCCCAAAGACTCCTCGCATTGATGCGATTTATAAGTGTTGTAAGTTTCTTGTGTTTCTCCGACTGATACCTTATCGGCTTCAGCGCGTGTTCCATGGTTTTCGGGACTCTAGTTCCTTGCATGTTTTACCTCTACCGATTGTTGATTTATTGCCCCCTTCGCTCCAATCGCTTTCACGACCTTCACCGCTACTATGAGGCAATCCGACTTCTGACTCTCCTTCGTCCCTCGCTTGACTTTATCGGCCTTGTTTAGGACTTACCCTTTCGGGAGAGTGTCAGACCTCCCAGGTACGCTAATCACCCTTTGTTCACTCGCCACGCCTTATAACCCCGACGGAACCTGCACATTCCTTGCTTAGCGGCTTGTGCATTTCTGCCTGTTGCTATCCCAACTGCATCGGCTTCCGCATCTCGTATTAACGAGGCCATTTCGGCTTCACGCTCGCGCATTGCGGCTCTTGAACTCCTTTGTCTACGCTTAAATCTCACCTCACGGCTTTGACTCCAAGACTAAGTACTGACTGCTTGCTAGGCTTTGTCAGGGCAGGACTTTCACCCGCCTGTGTGATTAGCGCCGAACTGGCGCACTAGGAAGGTTACGGAAAACGTTAACTCGTCTTGTGAGAAAAAAACCAGTTCTCTTTCCAAAGAATGCAACATCGATAAAAAGATTAAAACCTAGTCAGATTTCCCATAACTCCAGAAGAAACGGAGCAGGAAGAGGGTACTTTAGGCTTAATTTCATCGTTTAAAACACTAGGTTCAAATCATGCTAAGTTTCTTCTACCTTACTTCGCTCAAGTTCAGATGCGTGAACATATTTCAAATAAGCCCCTGTGGCCTTAGCAATAGAAATCGCAAGCCCAAGATTCCCAGCAAGAAACCCCTTTTTAAGAAAATAGTGACGAACGAAGGACCAAGCACCATGTGCAAAGGGAGTGATTTCGCTTATTTTTCTTCCTTTTGCTACAAGCTCTTCGGCTCCCCATGTCGCATACTTGCACTGCCGTGTAAATAAATCGCTAAAGTCCTTATAGGAAAAGTGCCGAATGTGGCAGTCGAGATAGCAATGCTTTTGCCCACTGACACGCGTGTGTGCTTTTACAGGAGAAAAATTAGCCGTGCTCTTATTAAACAATCGGGCAACATAATCTGGGTATTGCCCAGCGTAAGGCGTTATTTGCTTCCCTATAAAGTTGTGTCTACGTAATTCATAAACATCCGCCCCCTCGTTCCCTAATTGCAAAGATTGAATCGTTGCAATACAGTCTGGCTCGAGCCTTTCATCTGCATCGAGATTAAGAACCCATTCGTGCTTGCAGTAGGGAAGACCGAGAATCCGCTGGGGACCGTCTCCTAAGAACGTCTGAACTATGACAGTTGCCCCTTCCGCTTTCGCAATTTCTTGCGTTTGATCCGTTGAATTAGAGTCCACGACAACAACATCGTCACAGACTTTTTTCAATGAACGAATACACGCTTGAATATTGTCTGCCTCATTGAATGTAATAATCAGTCCGCTTATTCGCACAGATAATTCCTTGACGGTTTCAATTGTTTTTCCCTTCATATCAGCACACACAATATGGACCACTACAAAGTGAATCCCGCACAGCCCAACATGATAGGGTAACCAAAGTTACTTGAACAGTCGATACAATAGCGTCTTCGTGATTTGCTTGCTTTTGTTTGCGCTGATGTTGCCTTATCGTAAAACCCTCGCTTTACTTGCGGCCTCCTTTGTTCTTTTCGCTTTTTCCGGGGCGGCTTTCGCTACGGAAAACGAAGCGCTCGCTATTGAAAATGAAGATGCCGTCGTCGAAGAGGATTCGTATACCAGCGATGTTTGGGAAAGAATCCGTAAGGGTTTTCGCATGCCGACACTTACAGGCCGGCGAGTGACAACACAACTTCGCATCCATGAACGCATGCCACAGTACATCGAACGAATGGCACAGCGTTCGAGCAAATACCTTTACCATATCGTTGAAGAAGTCGAAACACGCAATCTTCCGACGGAATTGGCATTGTTGCCTTTCGTTGAAAGCGCCTTCCAACCTGAAGCACTTTCCTACGCCAAGGCATCCGGCCTTTGGCAATTTACGGCAGCAACGGGCAACGTTTATTCCTTGCAACAGAATCTTTGGAAGGACGATAGGCGTGACGTTCTGGAAAGTACGCGAGCCGCTCTAGATTACTTAGAAAAGCTCTATGCGCAGTTCGGAGATTGGCAACTGGCGCTTGCTGCTTATAACTGGGGAGAAGGCAGCGTCGCACGCGCCATTCGACGCGCCAAAGCACGGGGACTCCCGACAGATTACTCACGCCTGAGAATGCCCCGAGAAACAGCCAACTATGTTCCTAAACTCGAGGCAATCAAGAGAATTGTTCTTAATCCAGAAAAGTACGGCATTACGCTTCCGGAGATTGATAACGAGCCGTATTTTGTTCAACTGACAAAACAGCGCGATATCAGCGTCGAAACGGCAGCTGACTTAGCAGAAATGGATCCGAATGAGTTCCGGCAACTTAACCCGGGATTTAACCTCCCGGTCATTGTGGCCAACCACAATTCATCATTTCTTCTGCCCTTGGAAAACCTAGATGTTTTCCTAGATAACCTCGCGAGTTGGGTCGATACCGGGAAGCCCCTTTCGGGTTGGAAGCTCCACCGCGTCAAACCGGAGGAAACAATCTCGTCAATCGCATCTCTTTACAGCATGACTGAGGAAGAACTCCTGCGGATTAACCACATCCCGAAAGGACGCAAGGTGTTAGCCGGCTCCGCCCTCCTTGTTGCAGCCGATGCGAGCGATACCGAGGACATTACCCAAGAAGCCTTGCAAGCGCGTCTTGCGCTTTCTGCGCCTGAAGTGCGGCGTGTCGTTTATCGCGTCCGAAAAGGCGACACAGTCTCTTCAATTGCTGCTAAATACGGTATCTCTCAAGCCTCGGTTCACAAGACCAATCGCTTACACGCCTCGATGATTCGTGTCGGGCAGCGTCTTGTCTTAACCATTCCGCCCAAATCCCCGCGGACAAATCGCATCGTGGCCTCTAAGCACAACACACACGTTGTACATCGCGGGCAGACGCTCTATGCGATTGCAAAGCAATACAAAACAAGTATCGCCAGTCTTCGGAAATTAAACGATTTAGATTCGGTGCGAATTTACGCCGGTCAACAACTGCGGATTCGCTAACGGCGTTTTGGCTCGGTTATCTTGTCGCTATCGGCTTTCTTCCGACACTCTGCACACAGTCCGTAAAGCGAGAGGCTATGCCCTTGAAGTTCGAATCCGAGTTTCTCGGCAATAGCCTTTTGACGGTTTTCAATCTCAGGATCGACAAATTCCTCAATCTTTCCGCAGCGAACGCACACAATGTGGTCGTGATGCTCGCCGTTTTCAAGCTCGTAGGTAGCAAGATCATTTCCGAGATGACGCCGCACAAGGAGTCCGGCTGTCTCAAATTGCGTTAGAACCCGATAGACCGTCGCCAAGCCGACATCCAGATTTTCGGCAAGGAGCATTTTGTACACGTCCTCAGCCGTCAGGTGCCGCACGGAAGATCCGGAGGCCTTCAAAAACAACTCCAGAATGCGCATCCGAGGCGTCGTTGCCTTAAGTCCGAAGCTTTTAAGCTCCTGCTGAGAAACACTTGCTGACGCTTCGCTCATCGTTCGCCCCTCCAAAAACGTTGAATACGGCTATCATAGCGATTTAATCGGTCGGACGAATCCTATTGAAACGATTTTTTCTATGACAAAACCGCAACTGATACTGCCATTTGTCGCCGCCTGCGCTCTCGCACTTGCCGGCTGCAACTACAACAGCTACGTTTACCGAATTGACGTTCCGCAAGGAAATCTCATCACCGAGGAAATGGCCGAACAAGTACGCCCGAGCATGACACGTGAGCAGGTGCATTTTCTTTTGGGAGAAGCACTCGTTCAAAGTGACTTTCACATGAACCGCTGGGACTACGTGTATTACTTTAATCCCAGGCATGGAAAAGTTCAGCTTCGCAAAATGACCATCTTCTTTGACAAAGAAGCGAAGGTCGAAAAAATCGTCAGCGACCCCTTGCCGAACGAAACACAAGCCGATGAAGCCATCCTCGGCGCTCAAATTGATTTAAAAAAGAACACGAAGGAATAACCATGAACGAACAGTTAAACCAACTCGAACAATCCGTCTCGAAGATTTTGGAAAGCTACCGCGCCCTTAAGGTTGAAAACGAGGCCTTGAAAGCGACCGTCGAAAATGCCCGTGCCGAGGCACAAAACATTCAAGCAGAGCGCGACCAACTCAAGAGTGCCCAAGCCGCCTTTGAAGCGGAAAAAACCGCTCGCGAAGCGCAGCAAGCCGAGTTGGCGCACCGTTTGGATGCCATTATCGGTGCCTTGCAATCGGGAACGGAACACTAATTCATTATGAGTAAGCTCACTCTGACAATCCTAAACCGGCAGTACGCCTACGATGTGGCGCCCGAGGATGAACAGACGCTTAGGGCGGCAGCCGAACTGATTAATGCCCGTGCTAAGGAGATTCGCGGAGACTCACGACTCCTGACGACCGAACGCATTGCCGTATCGGCTGCCCTACAAATTGCCTTCGATTCTCTGCGCGGCAATATCGGGAATATTCCGGCAGATCCCGCAACTCTCACCCGCGTGGCAACACTACGGATGAAAATTGACGAAGCCCTTGACCCGGCGCTTGGCAATTGACGAGTTGTTCAATGTGTCTGGGAACAGAGCCCCTAGTACTGCTCCCGATTGTGTTTAGCTGGGGCTTTTTACTGATTGAGCGAGACCCATTTTCACATGACAAAAATACCCGTCCAAAGAGATTCCGCAAAATGCGCAATCGTTGTTCCTGTCTACAACGTCGCGCCTTACCTGTCAGAATGCCTCAACTCGATTCTCGCTCAGACCTATACGAACTTCACTGTCTTCGCTGTCGATGATGGATCAACAGATGAGTCGGGCGAAATTCTTGACAGATACTCAAAATCAGACCAGAGGATTCTTGTACTCCACACCGCTAACCAGGGCGTAAGTGCGGCAAGAAATGTGGCCCTAGAGCATATCGAAGCATCTGGTATTTTTGATTATATTGCCTTTGTTGACAGTGACGATACAATCAGCAGAAGCATGTTGAAGAGCTTGGTTTCCGAGGCTCAGACAAGAAATGCCGACCTTGTTACCGGTGCATTTTCATCCTTTGATAGCAATGGTAAAACTTATGTCAAGGGTGCCCTTTTTCCCTCTCATCGCCTCACTAAAGAGAACTATCTTTCCTTGATTTTCTCTTGTGGCCCTTACAAGAATCTCTGCGGACGAGGCGGCATGGTTTGGAAATGCTTGTACAAGGCTCAAACAATACAGGGATTACGATTCGAAGAGAATCGGGGCGCCTGTGAAGACGAGGTTTATAGTACACGTGTCGCACTTCAAGCCAAGGCAATCTATTACATTCCTGAAATCCTTTATTTCTATCGTTGGCGCACAGGTTCCCTAGCTAACAATAAGCAATTTGATTTACAACTGCTAGACGGTCGCCACAAAGCATTTGTTTTGGCACGCGAACTATCAGAAGAGGCAGCACTGATTTCCTCCTCCTCTTATATGAAAGCAATTCTTTCTTCTGCGAAGAAACAGGGGAGTCTCAAAGGAATCCGTGTCGACTTGTCGCAGTTTTGGTTAAAGAAAACGCTAGCATCAGGTCTGGTTGACAAAAAGAGGGTATTCCAATGGTACTTATTGACAAACCACCCCTCTGTTTTTTCGTGTTACTGCACACTTCGTCGTGTACTTCGTCCCAATAAATAAGACCCAAAAAAATACTAATTCTTCACAAGAGTCAATGTCGCTAGGAGTGCAAAGGAATCCTTTGTCGAACAGCAACAAGCACATCCTTCACGGTAACATCAGCTCCCTTTCCCCCTAGGGTTGCGCAATCAGCCTCTCCGATCAAAGAAATGTTTTCCGGTATCGTGTCCACCCAGATACCGACACAGGGACGAGCCAAAGCCGCTGCCAAATGCATCAATCCCGTGTCGACACCGATGCCAATCCTAGCGTGTGCAACAACCGCGGCAACAGCCGGTATCGGCATGCGCGGAAGGACGTGAACAAAGGGTTCATTCCCGGCGATACGCAAAGCACGCTCTTTTTCCTTTTCATTTCCCCAAAAGAGAATCGAATCAAGTCCAAGCGCTTTTAATTCCCGGATAAGAACTTTCCAACGCTCTTCCTGCCAATTCTTTCTCTCTTGGCTTGTGCTGACAAAAAGCGTTGCATAGTCAGGCGGTAGCGTCACGTCTTCCGGCACCTTAGGAGCCCTAAGTCCGAACTTAGGATGCCCCTCATCAATGGAATACCCTAGGCACAGCGCAGCCATCCTCCGATATCGGCGAACGGTTCCGATGGATTCAGGTAGCCCTTTTGTTTGCTTATAAAAAAGTGTTGCCAGCGATTCGCGCACTGTATCTCGCGAGTATCCGAAAACCGGGCTTCCCGACCAAGAGGCGGCCCAAGCACTGCGAAGTAGTCCCTGAACATCAATAACGGTGTCATAGTGTTCCGAACGCAAGTTCGCTTTTACCGCGCCGATTTCGCTCCAGGTCTTCGACGAAAATAGAGACTTTCTCCAGCGTCGAAACGCCGTTTTTTTCACCTCATCGACAAAGGGACTCAAGGTGCAAACATCCGTAAAAGAGTCCTCGGCAAGCCAATGGAGCTTTGCATCCGGCATCGCTTGTTTGATGTCGTACGCAACCGGAAGCGTATGGATAATGTCTCCGAGCGAAGATGTGCGAACCAACAGAATCTTTTGAGGCATGGAATGTTTTCAAGTGTTTTTGCAATGCTTGGCATTCTAAAGAAGGAGCAGGCAGGGAAAAAGAGCACTTTGCAGCAGTGATGTCGCCCTGCGGATTATGCTTGCGCAGCCAATACCGACTCAAGGAGATTTACTTTCAGTCATTTCCGCAACAAGTTCCCAGACACCCCCCCTTGTCGCCAATCGCCACACCAAGTACTCTCAACTCTCAAAATTTTGTACATTAATCCACTCACCTGCCTTAATCGATCCATTAAAAATCATGTTTTCAATGATTTCTACTGCTCTTTCAACCAATGTCTGAGAACCGCGATTGTCATGAATTGATGTTTCCCAAAGAAAACCGCGGAATCGATACTCCGCAAGAACTTTTAATTTTTATCATGGCAAGATGAGTAACCTTTACTGCGTTGCGAAAAAAAATCCTTCTTTGGACCGACGAATTCTTCCGTTTTTTCGCCGATAATATCGGTCGTTGCTTTTTTTGTTGATTCCCGAATCGGAGACACCCCATGACACACGCCCTGGTTACTTACTATTCGCACGGCGGACATACGGCCCGCATTGCTCGTGTTATCAGTGAAACACTGCGTAGCGAGGGCGCTACCTGTGACATGATGGACATGATGGAAGTGGTCCGTGAAGGCGTGGCATGGGAAAAGTACGATTTGATTATCGTCGGAGCCGCTGTCATCTACGGCGTCTACAACAAGATTGTCTGGGAGTTCGTTCGTCGCTTTGAGCATCAACTCGAAACGACGCCCTCGTCGTTCTTTAATGTCACGGTTGTGGCAAGAATGCCTTACAAGGCTACGATTGAAGGGAACCGCTATATGCAACGGTTTCTGCAAAAGTCTTCTTGGCATCCGGCGGATTTAAAGTGTTTTGCCGGCAAGGTCGACTACCCGAACTGGACTTGGTACCAAAAATTGGCCATCCAGATGATTATGAAAATGACCAAAGGACCGACCGACCCGACAACCGTCATCGATTACACCGACTGGGACGATGTCAAAGCCTATGCACGGCATTGTCTCACGCTTGTTGTTCCTGAAAAAGCGCCTGCTCAGGACTCGGAAAAGCGTTCTGAAAAATCCATAGACGTGCCGAGTTCCGAGGCGAAGCCTCCGAAGAAACCGCGCCCGGCTAAAACCAAAACGGCGACGGACAAAAAGTCTGCAACCAAGCGCGCCAAAGCTCCTGCCAAACGTAAGAGTGCGCCGAAGACGCCTAAAAAGACGTCTTCGAAGAAGGTTGTCACAGAATCTGAAAAAGCGACTTCTTAATATCCTTTTTTTTCCTCGGCCGTAAGCCGAAAGGTTTGAGCAATTGACCCAGTCCTATCCGTGGCTATCTCGCTACGCGAAAGGTGTCCCGGAGAGAATCAATCCGGACACATATTCTTCCGTCCCGAATCTTTTTGATACGGTGGCTAAGCAGTACGGTAAAAAGACCGCCTTCGTGTGTCTTAACCGCAAAACCAGTTATGACGAGTTAAATGCGTTATCCAAAGCGCTTGCAGGTTACCTACAGAGCCTTGACGGGCTAAAACCCGGCGACCGTGTCGCCGTCATGATGCCCAATCTCACGCAATACATGGTGGCAATGCTCGGCATTTTGCGTGCCGGCATGATTGTCGTTAACGTCAATCCCCTTTATACGGCACCGGAACTATCACATCAACTCGCCGATAGCGGCGCCAAAGCCGTCGTCATCATCGAAAACTTCGCTAAGACCTTGGAAGACGCGCTTGAAGGCACCGTCGTGCGTCACATAGTCACGACCAAAGCGAGCGACATGCTCGGCTTTTTCAAACGTCATGCGGTAGATTTTGTATTGCGTCGCATCAAAAAAGTCGTTCCCGTTTTCAATCTTTCGGGACACGTCAATTTCCGCGAAGCTATCAAGCTCGGCAAAGCCCGCGGCTTTACCGAGCAGCCCCTTCACAACACCGATATTGCCTTTTTGCAGTACACGGGCGGAACAACAGGGGTTTCCAAAGGCGCCATGCTTACGCACCGAAACATCCTGGCTAACGTCGAGCAAACCGGCACGTGGATCTCCCAGACCTTTGAAGAGGGAAAAGAAGTCATTATGACGGCGCTTCCCCTTTATCACGTCTTTAGTCTGACGGCGACGCTCTGCTTTGCCAAGCACGCCTCGCTACAGGTCTTAGTGCCCAATCCTCGGGATATGCCCGGGCTCGTGAAACTTATCAAGCAGTGGGACTTTACAGCCTTTGCCGGCGTCAACACGCTCTTTAACGGGATGCTGCATAACAAAGAGTTCTGTGCTTTCCGCTTTACCCGATTAAAGATGGTTTGCGGAGGCGGAACACAAGTTCAAAGAACCGTTGCCGAACGCTTTAAAGAAGTGACGGGAACAAGCATTCTAGAGGCCTATGGATTAACCGAAGCAAGTCCGGGAGTCTGCGGCAATCTTCCCGGGGCTCCTTGGGACGGCTCGGTCGGCTATCCCCTTCCTTCGACCGTTGTCTCAATCCGCGGGGAAGGCTTTGCCGACTTAGGGGTTTGCGACGATCCCGAAGAGATTGCCAAACACACGGGTGAAATCTGCGTGCAGGGTCCCCAAGTGATGGAAGGTTACTGGGAAAAACCCGAGGAGACGGCAAACGTTATGGTCGACGGGTGGCTCAGAACCGGTGACGTCGGCTACATGGATCAGACCGGAAAGGTCTTTATCACCGACCGCAAGAAGGACCTCATTATCGTAAACGGTTTGAATGTTTATCCGAACGAAATCGAAGGCGTCATTGCTTCGATGCCGGGCGTCCTTGAGTGCGGCGTTGTCGGTGTGGCCAATCCCAGAGTCGGCGAAACCGTCAAGGCGGTTATCGTCAAAAAAGATCCTGCCTTAACGCGCGAAGATGTTGTCAAATTCTGTCGCGCACGCCTGACGGGCTACAAAGTTCCTCGAAGCATTGTCTTTGTCAAGGCGCTTCCGAAGACGGCCGTCGGCAAAATCTTGCGCCGAGATTTACGAACGATGCGAGAGTCCGATTAGAGCCTTTTCGAAAAGCAAAGGCGACCGACCGGTCGCCTTTGCATTCCTACCTTAAGACAAGAGTTACCCGCCGAAAAAGCGCTTCATCTTCTCTAAAAATGATGTCGCCTGCGGCGAATGCTTCTTACCGCCTTCGGTTAAAGAGGCATCCAAGTCTTTAAGGAGTTTCTTTTGCTTGGCCGAAAGGTTGACCGGCGTTTCGACATACACGTGCACGTAAAGGTCGCCCTTTTCGTGCGTACGAACATTGGGAACTCCCTTGCCGCGCAAGCGGAAAATCTTTCCGGTTTGCGTGCCCTCGGGAATCGTGATGCGCGCTTCGGTATCCAAAGTCGGAACCGTCACTTCCCCGCCTAAAGCGGCTGTAGCAAAACTAATCGGCAAATCGGCATGCAAATCATCACCGTCGCGCTGGAAGATGTCGTGGGGCTTAATAAAGATTTCCACATACAAGTCGCCGCACAGTCCTCCGTTCATTCCGGGTTCGCCCTTGCCGGCCAAGCGGATACGCTGTCCGTGGTTGATGCCGGCCGGAATCTCGATTTCCAGCGTCTTGGTGGTGCGGATGCGTCCTTCACCACGGCATTCCGGACACGGATCGGAAATCACTTCTCCCGTTCCGTGGCAATACGGGCACGTCTGCTGCACCTGTAGGAATCCATGGCTCATATTGATGGTGCCGGTGCCGCGGCAATGCGGGCAGGTTTTCTTGCCGGTTCCGGGTTTGCAACCCGAACCGTGGCAGGTCGGACATTCGTCCCAAATCGGTACGCGAATATCGGTCTTAGCCCCGTTGACGGCTTGCTCAAGCGTAATTTCCAGCGAATAACTCACATCGTTACCGCGAAAGACCTGAGGACCGCGACGGGCGCGAGAGCCGCCGGCTGCGGCGCCGAAGATTTCGCTAAAGATATCGCCGACGTTTTCAAAACCGCCCATGCCGCCTGCGCCGCCCATTCCGGAAAACCCTCCGAAACCGCCGGCTCCGGCTGCACTCGGATCAACGCCGCTCTTACCGAACCGATCGTACGCAGCACGCTTTTGCGGGTCGGAAAGTACCGAATACGCCTCTCCGACTTGCTTGAATTTTTCTTCGGCTACCTTGTCCCCGTTATTGCGATCGGGGTGATACTTCATGGCAAGGCGCCGGTAGGCCTTTTTAATTTCCTCATCGGTTGCACTGCGAGTAAGGCCTAGTACCTCGTAATAATCCTGATCAGCCATAAAAATTCTTCACTCCGTGAAAACACCAAAGGGTCGAGAGGAAGCCCCCTCGACCCGCCGGTTATTTTCGAGCCTTCGTTTTGCGAGAAACTCGCGCCATCTTAGTGCTTGACTTCCTTGTAGTCGGCATCAACGACGTCGTCCTCGGGTTTCTTGGCACCGGACTGGGCTTGCTCAGTGCCTTGAGAAGCTTGCTGCTGCGCCTGGGCTTCTCCGGCCTTAGCGGCGGCATTCATCTTCTCTCCGATTTTTTGCGCTGCGCTCATCAACGCTTCAACGCTCTTATCGATAGCCGCTTTGTCCTCGCCCTTGGCGGCAGCTTCCACGTCTTTAATCGCCGATTCGCAGGCCGCACGGTCAGAACCATCGACCTTGTCACCCAAATCCTTTAAGGTCTTACGAATCTGGGCCACGGCCGCATCGGCCTGATTGCGCGACTGCGCCAATTCGAACCGACGATGGTCTTCGGCCTTGTTGGCCTCGGCATCAGCGACCATGCGCTTGATTTCGTCTTCGGAAAGTCCCGAACTTGCCTTAATCGTAATCGTGTTTTCCTTACCCGTTGCCTTATCTTTGGCCGAAACGTGCAAGATACCGTTGGCATCGATATCAAACGTCACTTCAATCTGCGGCAAACCACGCGGAGACGGCGGAATTCCTTCCAAGTTAAATTCACCGAGAAGCTTGTTGGATGCGGCCATCTGGTGCTCGCCCTGGTAGACCTTAATGGTCACGGCAGGCTGGTTATCCTCGGCTGTCGAGAAAACCTGCGAATGCTTGGTCGGAATCGTCGTGTTGCGTTTAATCATCGATGTCATGACGCCGCCCAAGGTTTCGATACCGAGCGTAAGCGGTGTGACATCAAGAAGCAACACGTCGTGGCGTTCACCGGTCAAAACCGAGCCCTGAATGGCCGCACCGATAGCGACGGCTTCATCGGGGTTCACGTCCTTTCTCGGCTCTTTCCCGAAGAACTCGCGAACCACTTCTTGCACACGCGGCATACGCGACATACCGCCCACGAGAATCACATCGGAAACGTCCGACGTGGAGGCACCGGCATCGGCCAGGGCCTTACGGCACGGCTCAATCGTACGCTGCACCAAATCTTCGACCATGCTTTCGAACTTAGCACGCGTAATCGTGATATTTAAGTGCTTGGGACCTGTGGCATCGGCCGTAATGTACGGAAGGTTAATTTCCGTTTCTTGACGATTTGAAAGTTCGATCTTGGCCTTTTCCGCCGCATCCTTCAAGCGCTGAAGCGCCAGAACGTCGGTCGAAAGGTCAATGCCTGTATCCTTCTTAAATTCGGAAATAAGATACTCAACGAGGCGCTGATCGAAGTCTTCACCGCCTAAGAACGTATCGCCGTTTGTCGACAAGACTTCAAACTGCTTGTCGCCGTCAACATTGGCAATATCAATCACCGAGATATCGAAGGTGCCGCCGCCCAAGTCGTACACGGCAATCTTGCGATCGGTGTTACCCATCTTATCCATACCGAAAGCCAGGGCTGCAGCCGTCGGTTCGTTAATAATACGCTTGACTTCAAGACCGGCAATACGACCGGCATCCTTTGTGGCCTGACGTTGGCTGTCGTTAAAGTAAGCAGGAACCGTAATAACGGCTTCAGTCACAGGTTCACCGAGATAGTCCTCAGCCGTCTTTTTCATCTTGCGGAGCACTTCGGCAGAAACCTGCTGAGCCGCCAGCTTCTTGTCCCCTAAAACCTGAACCCAAGCGTCGCCGTTTTCTGCGCGTACGATCTTAAAGGGCACGCGACCGACGTCCTTCTGAACTTCGGCATCTTCATAACGACGTCCGATTAAACGTTTGACAGCAAAAAGTGTGTTCTTAGGATTCGTGATGGCCTGACGTTTGGCTGTTGCGCCGACCAAAATCTCGCCGTTGTCCATATAGGCGACAATCGAGGGAGTCGTCCGAGCGCCCTCGGAATTTTCAATCACGCGGACCTTGTCGCCTTCCATGACGGCGACCGCGGAGTTCGTTGTTCCAAGGTCAATACCGATAATCTTAGACATAGCGTTTGTTCCTTCTGAGAAATTCGTAAATTCGTCGGGAGAACTCGCTTTCAAGCTCTCCTTGGCTGTTACACCTTATATGGGGACGGGGTCTTAAAAATTCAACGCAAGAACGCGAAAAGGGAACCCACAGGCTCCCTTTTTGCGTGAATTCTTATTAAAAATCAGTACTCTGCCGCTCTTTATCCGGCAACACTCACCATGGCCGCCCGCAAAACTCTGTCGTTTAAGGTCCAGCCGCGTTGGAAAACAACGACAACCGTGCCTGCCGGGTGCTCGGCATCAGCCGGAACCGTTGCAATGGCTTGACTTGTGGTCGGATCGAATTTTTCTTTTTCAGGGCAAATCGCCTTCATTCCGGAAACCTCCAGGGCGTGATTGAGTTGGCGCATCGTCACCTCAAGACCCTTACGGGTCGCTTCATCGGCCTGAGAGGCGGCTTCAAGAGCCTTTTCCAAACTATCTATCACGGGAATTAAGTTCTTGGCAAAACTTTCAATCCCAAATAGACGCGCCTTCATCACGTCCTGCGCGCAACGACGCCGTGTATTTTCCATTTCAGCCGCCGCCCGAATGTAAAGTTCGTAACTTTCCGCCGCCTTGTCCTTTGCGGCCTGAAGTTCGGCTTCAAGCGAGGAAACGTCCGCCGTCGGAGATTCATCCTTCTTCTCTTCCGTTTGCGCTCCCTCGGTTGTTGCCGTCAGGCTACTACTTTCAGAAGCGTCCGGGCTTTCAAGCTCTCCTTCGCGGACCTCTTCGCCGGCTTTTTTCAGTTCTTCTGCCGGATTAACTGTCTTTTCTTCTGCCATAACTGGCCTCCAAATCCAATAGGTACTTTTTATTTGGGGTCGGAAACGGGCTTTTTCAACTGTAAGAGCTCCTCCCGCACCACTTTGGCATAAAGCGCCACTGCATTTTGTCCGCTCCCTAAGGCGGGAATGTACTCAAAATGCCTTCCGCCTTCGGATAAAAATGCCGCTTTTAAAGTCACGGCGACCTCTTCTAATGTTTCCAAACAATCGGCGGCAAACCCAGGGCACAGGACGGCAACCGAGCGATTGCCTTGTCCGGCCTCTTGCTTTAAGACATCTTTTAATGCCGGGATCAGCCAATTTCCGAATCCGAATTTGGATTGAAACGCTAACTTGACAGATCCGGGTTTCAAATCGAGTGCCTTTTCCAAAAGGCGCACGGTCGCTTCGCACTGGCGAAAATACGTATCGCTCTTTTTAACGGGAATCGAGTGAAAACTCGCAATCAGCCGGGTTTTCGCGAGGTCGATTTGCTTTTGGCGCACGGAAGCGGCAAGAGCGGCGATGTATTCGGGCCTATCAAACCAAGGGGCAATCACCGTCAAGGGATGAGAGGAGCCGACCTCTTTGAGGGTTTTCTTAACTAAATCGACAACAGCCCCGCGGGTTTGCGTGGCCTCTTGGGCAAAAAGCGGCAAGACAAGAAGGCGCTCGGGATCGGCGGCAAGAATCGTCTTCAGAACTTCAGATACAGAAGGAGTTCCGTAACACATCGCCCAGGACACAAAATAATCATCCCCGAGGATGCTTTGCAGCCCCTCGGCAGTCTTTTTCGTGGTCGCAAGTAAAGGCGAACCCTCACTCGTCCAAATCGCAGCATAGCGCTTAGCAGAGATCTCTTTACGACGCGGAATGATGATTCGGGAAAGAATCGGTTTCCAAAGCCAAGGCGGCAGGTCGACAATGTGCCTGTCGCTTAAAAACTCGTTTAAGTAAGGGGCAAGCGCTTCCGAGGTCGGAGCCTCGGGCGACCCGGTATTGACCAATAAAAGGGCGGTTTTCCCCGTCATCGCTGTCCTGCAAGGGCTTCCCGGAAAAACCGGAAGATACGGTTCGGAAGATACGTGAGCGACCCATGCCCATGCACAAAAATCGGAAAGCCGATGTGCCCGCCTTCGTCGGGAAAATCCAAATACACCGAACGACTCACTTCATCGACAGAAGGAAGCGCCCAAGCCGGCAGGAACGGATCGTTTTTGGCGTTTAAAAGAAGAAGCGGAACCTGGACATTGCCTAAAACGGGCTTGGCCGAACACCGTGTCCAGTAATCCATCCCGCTTCGAAAGCCGTGAATCGGTGCCGTGTAGACGTTATCAAAATCGTATAAATCCTTACAGGCCCGTATGGCACGCGCATCGATGATGTCGGGAAAAAGGCGAGCTTTTTCTTCAGCCTTCTTTTTTAAAGTCGACAAAAACATCTTGCCGTAAAAAATATTGGCGCCGCGCGTCATGATTTCGGTACCGGCAACCAAATCGACGGGAGCCCCGATGGAGGCCGCCCCCGTGACAAAAGACACCTCTTTCCCTAAATCCCCGAGACATTTAGCGAGTTGATTGCCGCCTAAGCTTACACCGACGGCAAAAAGAGGCGCTTTCGGAAAGCGTGTGTGAACGTTTTTTAAAACCCAAGAGTTATCGGCCGTATCGCCTGCAAAATACGCGCGCGGCAGACGATTGAGTTTCCCTCCGCAACTACGAAAATGCGCCACAACGCCACGCACTCCGTTTTTGACGCAATGGTCCATTAAGGCTTCGGCATAGTGGCTACGAGAATCCCCTTCCAGTCCGTGAAAATGCACGAGGACGGGCGCCTCCGGAGAGCGTGGCGCCGGTTCTGCCCAATCGAAAATCATGAAGTCGCCGTCGGGCATATTGACTTCTTCCCGACGGTAAGTCACAACAGGGCGTTTAAAAAAACGCGCAGGCAGAATCGTTTGCAAATGGCGCCCCGGGATGCATCGGGGCGCGCGATAGTCCGGAGTAAATTGCGGCATACGAGAGCTCTTTTATTTAGCGGTTATTGTACTCGGCTCCGTGTAGCTCTAAAACCGAATCTTCCTTTTGCGGACCAAGCTAGTGGGGCTAAGAACCTTACCCCTCCTTGTCATAAGATGATTTCTTAGAAACATGAGCATTTCCCCGTTTGCTTTTACTTTTCGCCAATCCACACATAAGCGGCATAGCGCCCGTTTCCAAGTTTTTTTATCTCCCTGCTTTTCATGAGATTCGCCAAAGTCCGTTGTACGGTAATTTGACTAATATCCGGGCACCGAGCGACGATTTCACTTTTAGTAATTTTCCCGAGTTGGTTCCGAATCGCCTCCCGCACTCGATCTGACTTAGAACACCCTTTTTTTTTCACGAGAGCGAGTCGATTTTCAAACTCTCGGTACGCCGCGAGAATAGTCCCCAACATATAAGTGACAAACGGCGCATAGTCGTTTTTTCCTTCGTGCCAATTGAAAGAGCTCAAGCGCAATGCCTCATAGTAACTGTCCATGGTATCGCAAATGGTTTTCTCAATGCTGACATACTTTCCGACAAGGAATCCTGCGCGATACAAGAGCAGTAATGTCAAAAGTCGGCTCATGCGCCCATTGCCGTCGGAAAAAGGATGGATGCAAAGAAAGTCCAATATAAACATCGGAATCAGGAGCAAGGAATCCAGAGATGAGGTCTTCACCGCATCTCGGTATTCTTGACAAAGTTCCTCAACAGCCCGAGGCGTTTCCCAAGCAGCAAGAGGCTCAAATCGGACAATTCTCTTTCCATTCGGCAACACTTGCGCAATGACGTTGTCCGCATTTTTAAAGCGGCCACCGACAGACGTGCTGGTAAAGCGACACAAGTCCCGGTGAAGTTGCAAAATGACGGGGACCTTCGGCTCGATGTAAGCATAACTTTCGTGAATCGTCGCAAGGACGTCACGGTAACCGGCAATCTCTTGTTCATTGCGATTCTTAGGGCTCGTCTTTTCACAAACAAGTTTGCGCAATCGCTCATCCGTGGTGACAATACCCTCAATGCGGTTGGAAGAGTCCGTACTTTGAATTTTCGCGACGGTCACAAGTCCTGACAGAGCCTCTAATCGGCCTTCCATAAACAACTCTTGTCGCTCACGGAATTCGTGAATGCTTACAAGGTACGATACGACCTCCGGGGTTAGAAGTTTTCGGTATGCCGTTTCAAAGTGAAAATGTCGCATTCAAGTTTCTCTGGATTATCTAACTATATCATTATGACGAAAATGATGTAGTTAAATTATATTCATATGAACTGCAAAGTGCACGCCTGCCCCCTTCGTCCTCTCGACAAATAAACAGCCCCTGGCGCAACAATCCGTTCGGTAATAGCCTTCGTATCTTCAACTTTTCTCACCTTTTCTAAGGCAATCGCTCTATTGCGAAGTGATTTTTTTTGCGTTAGAGTTCTTTCTGCTTCATGAAAGGATTCTTAAATGCTTTGTGCGCGTTTTTATTTTTACTACTTTATTTCGCCTCGGCGAAAGGGGTAGTTGCGCGCAAAACACACCACCGAAACCGCCGAGAGGAAACACTCGGCGGTTTTCTTTTCCGGGGTTTCCGAACGAGCACAGACAATACAAGGATGAAACCATGACACAAAAACGACCCACAGATGACATTCGCGTCAAGTCAACACAGGAACTTGCACCTCCGATGCACTTAATTCACGAGTACCCGTGCTCGGACGCGGCAAGTGCCACGGTGCACGCCGCACGCGAGGCTGCCAACCGCATCATGCGCCTGGAAGACGACCGCCTCCTCGTTGTCGTCGGTCCCTGCTCGATTCATGATCCTGAGGCCGCCGTTGACTACGCCCACCGGTTAAAGAGTCTGAAGGATCAGCTGAGCGCCGACCTTGAAATCATCATGCGCGTTTATTTTGAAAAACCCCGCACGACCGTCGGTTGGAAGGGCCTGATAAATGACCCCGATATGGACGGAAGCTTTCAGATTAACAAGGGGCTTCGCATTGCACGCAAACTCCTTTTGGACATCAACGAGATGGGGCTTGCAACGGCAACGGAATTTTTGGATACGATTTCCCCGCAGTACACCGCTGATTTAATCAGTTGGGGCGCCGTCGGCGCCCGTACGACCGAAAGCCAAGGCCACCGGGAGCTTGCAAGCGGTCTTTCGTGCCCGATCGGATTTAAAAACGGAACCTCAGGCGACATCAAAATCGCCGTCGATGCCGTGGGAGCTGCACGCTATCCGCACTTTTTCTTAGGCGTCACAAAGGCCGGTATCAGCGCCATTATTTCCACGACGGGGAATGATGATTGCCACATCATTCTTCGCGGCGGAAAAGAAACGAATTACGATCCTCAAAGTATCGCCAAAGCTTGCGAGATGCTCAAGGCAGCAGGGCGCCCCGAGGCCGTCATGATTGATGTCTCACACTCTAACTCGCATAAGGTTTACAGCAACCAAGTTTTGGTGACCGATAACCTTTGTGGTCAAATTGCCGACGGTAGTAAGGCCATTGCCGGTATCATGATTGAGTCGAACCTTGTGGAAGGACGTCAGGATATCGGCACGGACAAACCCTTAACGTACGGCCAGTCCGTAACCGATGCTTGTGTCGGTTGGAAAGATACCGTTGCCATGCTCGAGAACCTTGCAAAAGCTGTGCGCAAACGTCGCGGTTTTTAATTCTTAATAGACGCAATCCGAACCCCGAGAGGCCCAAACCTCGGGGTTTTGCAGTTTTGTTTCTCTCCGAAAAAATAGTGTTTTCCCGTCGCTTATCGCGACATTTCAACCTAGGAGAGAGCAATGTCTCAGAACACCTTTACCGATGCCGTTGTTGCCATGTTAAGTTGCCTAAAAGGCGACTACACGGATGCTGCAATGCCGGGACTTACCCTGAGCGTACATGAACGAGAAAGCGGCTACACCGCCTCGTGGATCTTTCGGGCTCAAGTGCGAAACAATCGCTTTAAGCGTACCCTCGGAACGTATCCGAAAACTCCCCTTGCAGAGGCCCGCGAGCGTGCGCTCCTCTGTAGAGACATTTTGACCGCATGCTTTGATTTGACAGGGCCCTTAGCCGACGCCGTCGCCTTCCGCGAGACCCCGAAAACAATTCGGTCTCTTTGGCCGCTTTGGGTCGAAAGCGAAAAGAGTCGCTGCGGCGGCGGAGCTCAAAAGACTTGGCAAGATTTGCTGGCGCGTGGGGAAAACCACGTCTTTTCCGCCGTCGGAGACAAAGCTCCGGCCGAAGTTCTTACCGGCGACGTTGCACGAATTCTAAACAATGCCTACATAACACTTCATGAATCGACGGTACGCAAAATACATCGGGACATCGCCAAGTTCTTTGCCTGGTGCCGAGCAAGCGGTCTTTACCCGGTTGGACTGCCGCCCCCTACTGAGGCCTCGCTTCTTTTGCCGCTTCTTGTACGGTCGGCCGGCCGACTTAAAGGTACACCGCACCCGGCACTTGCCGAAAAAGACGTGCGGCGTTTTGTGGCACTTATTCTTTCCGAGACTTTTCGCACGAGCACGGCTGCCATGGCGCTTTTATTTACGCTTCTTACGGCCTCACGCATCGGAAACGTCGTCGGATCGCTAAATCGAGAAGGAACAAATCCTGCGCAGTGGAAAGACTTTAATAAATCTCTGACACTTTGGACAATTCCGGCCCGAAACATGAAATGCGGCAATCGAAACGGCGCACACATAGTCCCGATTAGCGCCCAAGCACGAGACATTTTGCGCCTTATGAAAAGGCGCCAAGAGGAAAGAGGACTTACCTCTTGCCCTTATGTCTTTGCAACACGCAACGGCAAACGATTTGATTACCGTCTTATTCCGGAAACTATTCGACGGCTTTGCGAGGCGGATTTAAAAACCGACGGGAACGGTTTTGTGGACGAAGAAACCGGAAGTCGCATGCACACGCACGGCTTTCGGGCGACGTTTAAAACGTGGGGCACTAATCACGGCGTCGATTGGACTTTAACGGAGCTTTCGCTACACCACGCCATCGACAATCTTCACTACGACAGAGCCAAAGCAGTTTCTCGGCGAAAGCGCCTCATGGAGCAGTGGGCCGACTTCTGTTTCACGGAAAAGACGCGTGATCTTTTGCGTTCTTTTGTGAAACCTCAAAACGAAACCAAGCTCTCAGTCCTTCTACTTCCCCCGCCTGAGAAAAAAGAACCGTAATTCCCTACCTCATCGCTAACGATGAGACCTTTCAGTAAAGAGGGGCGCTTGCCGGCGCCCTATTTCTCCGTCATCCATTCGGGTACGAAGCGGCGGGACGGGAACAGGCGGTTGTTAACACCGCTTGCGATTACTTTAATTAAAGGAATTCAATCATGAAAAAGACATTAATCGCTGTTGCCGCGCTCTCTGCGATGGCCGCTTCCGCGATGGCTGCTAATGTGACGGTCTATGGTCTTATTGACACAGGCTTCAACTATCAGTACAAGAAGGTTGGAGACGCCAAGGGCGTGAACTCCTTCACGATGGCCACTGGTCAGAACTCTGGAAGCCGTCTTGGTTTTAAGGGTGTTGAGGAATTGGGCAACGGCATGAAAGTCGGTTTCGTTCTCGAAAACGGTTTCAAGTCGGATACCGGTGCCGATGATGATGCAAGTCTTGCCTTCTGCCGTGAAGCCAATCTGTATGTGACAACGGATTTCGGCACACTGTCTCTCGCTCGTGTCGGCTCCTTGACGTCTACGGCTGGCTCCTACAATCTGGCCAAGTACGCTCCCTTCGGAGGTGGCTGGGGTGACGCTACAGCCAAACAAGCCGACTTCATGCTCGGTGACCGTGCTCGTATGGACAATACAGTAACGTATGTTTCTCCGTCTTTCGCTGGTGTCAAGGCTTATGCTCAGTACTCTTTCCAACAAACTGGTAAGGAAGCTGCTGGTAATGAACGTCAGAATAACCGCTATGCCGGTATCGGTTTGTCCTATGACCTGGGCGCCTTCAGCACCGCCTTGGTGGTTGATTCTGTCCTGAACAAGACGGCTAAAACTAGTAACCAAAAAGATTCTTTAGGTGTGACATGGGGCGCTTCGTACGACTTTGGTGTAGCTAAACTCTTCGCACAAGCCCAGTACGGTACGCATGAAAATGCCCTCGGCTTCAAGACATCGCATTGGGATAAAGGAACTAAAGCTAGAACAGGTACCGCGTATGAGAATGACTATCTCAAGGTTCTTTCCCATGAAGGCCTGAAAGGTTATGGAATCTCTCTTGGTATGACGGCTCCTGTCGCCGGAGGTACGGTTTACGCTCAGGCTAACTACCTCGATTCCAAGACCAATTCTGATGTTGTTTATGAAGCCGCAACAGCAGGAGAGCCGATGGCTGAATCGGGCAAGGGGAAACTGGAAACCAAGAATTGGGGCGCCGCCGTTGGTTACGCCTATCCGTTTAGCAAGCGAACCTCTGTCTACACGTTTGCTTCATATAGTCAATTGAAGTTTACGGGAACAGAAGGCATCTATAGCAAGTCCGAAAAGACCAAGAAGACGGAAGTCGCTGTGGGTCTCATCCACAAGTTCTAATCAAACATGTTTGATTAACTAGTATCGTAAACAATCCCGCTTCTGTATTAGGAGCGGGATTTTTTGTATTGAAAAACCCTGCCTCCAACGAAGGAGACAGGGTTCGAAACGTTACAACTGA
>OWIO01000492.1_pt1 | contig 35625 bp, 30 predicted proteins | sample 1733011 | NCBI WGS metagenome assembly OWIO01 (sample SAMN05065779, study PRJEB22554) | human gut metagenome | biome: ENVO:2100002; feature: ENVO:00000062; material: ENVO:00002003 | host: Homo sapiens | place: USA | reverse complement strand
TGCAGTAGATAACTAACTAATTCGTAACCTATTACTATTATGAGCGATTACCCAATGCTCATTTCCAATAAATTACACTCTTTTCGTAACTTCATTTTGCAAAATTATAATTATATTCCGTACGCCTGTTCGAAAACGACTTTCAGAACAATTATTCGGCGAAAACGAACTTTTCAAACCGGGCCGTTTATCCACATTTGCAAAATGTTTTATACGCATTTTTTTTACTGACAGGCATATAATGCAGCCGACACGATTACAAACGCCGTATTACCGCATCCGAAGCGGTGTAAAAAAAGGATAATTTCATGCAGGAAAAGACTCCAGACAAACCTATTTCACGGTACCGGCAATTCTCACAATACGGCACCGCCTTTGCCCATATCAGGCGCAACGATCCCGAAAACGCTTCCGGACAGGAATATATCGCCGGCAAATCCGCAACCGAAACGACATGACCAATAAACTCCTGGCGCTGCTGCTGCCCGCCGCGCTGACGATCGCGCAGATCGCCGAAGCCAAGAAACCGCGGCAAATACCCGATTGGTACCCCGACAAAGACAGCCTTTACCGGGCTGTGGAATCGATCCCGCCGTTCGGCATCTACAAAGACAACTACATCGTCACCGGAACCAGTTTTTCGGGAGGCCGCGTCACGAAAGACAATTCGGACGCCAAATTCCAGATCAGCCTGCGGCACCGGCTGATCAAAAGCATCCTCCCGCTGCACACCTACCTGTTTCTGACCTATACGCAAAAATCGTTCTGGGAGATCTACAAGGATTCGAAACCGTTTTACGAAAACAATTATAACCCGACACTCGGTTTCGGGATGCCGATCACCCGGGGCGACAAAGTGGTCGGAGTAGGTTTCCTACAGTTCGAACACGAATCGAACGGGCGCGACAGCATTTGGTCGCGCAGCTGGAACCGAATCACCCTTCAGGCGATTTACGAGATCGATCCGCATTTCACGGTACAGGCCAAATTCTGGATCCCGTTCGCGCTGTCGGACAATCCGCACATCGTCCGCTACGCCGGCTACGGACAGGTCGCCGGAACCTATAAGACCCGTAACGAGCGGTTTCGCTTTTCGATGCTCGTCGTTAAACGGGGCGGCTGGAATCTGAATGCGAACTTCCAGATGGACGCCGCTTTCCGGCTGTCGAAAATCAGTAACCAGTATATCTACCTGCAATACTACAACGGCTACGCCGAGAGCATAATCGATTACGACCGGTTTCACAGCTACCTGCGCATCGGGTTCGCCATCAAACCGAAACATTTTTCGATCTTCTGACCTTTCGATCCCGCGGCGGGGCGGACGCAACGAATCGTCCCGCGAAAATTACTCCGCGGCGGACGAGAGCGCGTCCACCTGCTTCAGCGCATAATTCGGCCCCGGTTTCAGACGCGCCTGGTGCCGGTTCAGCAAAACCAGACTGTCAGGGTAATAGAGGAAGTTAATCTGTTCGAGGGTCGTATCCCCGAAATTAAGCTGGTACACGGTCGCATCGGGATTTTCGGCCGAACCGCGCAACGTTCCCCACCGTCCTATCATCCGGAACTTCTTATCCTTTCCCTTATCAGCCTTCGGATAAATCATCGTCAGATCGTACGAACCGTCGCCGCTGAACTCTTCGTTTTTAAGTTCCAGCTCGTAATTGATCGGAGTGCCGTCGGCCGTAGGCAGCGTGCCTTCGTAATAGCGCACCTGCATTCCCGAATCCGCGGCAATTGTCGCCGTATCCTGCCCGGCGGCGGCCTGCCTACCCGTCTGGCCGCCGCATGCTGCAACCAGTACGGAGATTCCTAAAATCAATCCTGTTTTCATGCTGTCTCTGTTTTAGTTTATTTCTCGAAAGACGGAACGGCCTCGACCGGCGTCTGTCCGTCCAGCACATATTTCCGCGCTCGAATCAACTCTGGCAGCGCCTGCGGATCGGCGGACAATACCTGGCAGACGTTGTCCATAAAATTGTTCGAACTGCGGATATTCTCGGTAAAATCTCCGAGACGCAAGTAATTCAACGTACTGTTGTTGACCGATATGCGGCGACACTTCCGATTGGCGTCGGCTCCCTGCAAACGGATGTTGCAAACGCCCGAAGTCAGCCCCGTAATGTTGACCAGGTCGACGTCCCCGTCGAAGATAAAATCCCCGTTGATCACGAACATGCCGGAAAACAGGAAATTATACCCCACTCCGAACCGGAAGTCGGGATTCAGGTGTCCGACCCCCTGGTCGGAAAACTTGACTGCGAAACCGTCGCTCTGGTTGGCTTCCTGCATCGACACGTTGATCGCATTGCCCCACTCCAGATCATGCACCCGGTATTCGGCCGGCTGGCGGAATGTCACGTAGTAAACGCTGCCGGCAGCCGGTCGGTCGCCGCCTTTCCAGACTATCCGCGAGGCCGCGTCGCAGTCGCCGCCCTCGACCCGTACCACGTCGAAATCTTTGCCCGCAACCCACTCCCGGCCGCCGACGGCCGGTTCGCTGCCGATCCGCACCACTTCGGCATAACGCGGCAGTCCGTACCACTCGGTACGCTGCGCCGGATTCGGATCGTCGACGACCGAGTGGCCGTGCAACGTCAGCCAGTCCCAATCGCGCCCCGGCCGTCTGACCACTTCGGCTTCCGGATACGGATTCAGCCGGTCGCCGAACTTGCCGCGCGGACCGGCGAAGATTCCGCTGGTAAACGAACAGGAACTGTTGTGGATCGACGGAGCCTGCCCGCCTACCCAATCGAAGAACACCCCGTCGCGGAACACGGCCGGATTACCCATACAATAGATCGACTCGAACTGGTACTCGCCTTGTCCGCAATGGTTGCCGTTATCGAGCCGGATCCCGGTGCGGGCGTCCAGTCGATTAACGTCCGATACCCGCACATGACCGCCGGAACCTATGATATCGATCCCTACCTCAAAAAACTTATCGGAAAGGATACCCGAGCCGAGCTGCTCCCCGACGTTAACCCGCGAAACGATCACGTGGTCCAGCAAAAAGTCTGCGCCGCGGCCGGTCGTTTCGATGATTCCGACATTGTTATCGGGATGATAAGCAATGTGGGCGATCTGGATCGCGGCGGTTCCGGCGATCGTCTTCGACGGCGTCTGCCGGTCGAGCGCTACGGTCATCCCGTCGATCACGCACCCTTTATGCCGGATGCGGATCGTCGCGGCGGGAACCCGCTTCAGATCCTCGCGGCAGACAAAGCCGAAATCCCGGCGCGCATCGGTCTGGAAAATACGGGTCGTCCCCGCGCCCTCTCCGCGAAATACCTGTCCGGTCGCCGTAGACTCGATCGTTCCGCGATTCGGCGCCGCCGAACCGGCGAAATAGTAATCTCCGCCCGGAAAAAACAGCGTCGCCCCCTGCGGGGCCCGCTGCATAATGGCTGCAATGCGTTTGGTATTGGACTGCGCCGCGCCGCGGTCGTTTTTGACCAGCGGTTCGACAACATACTGCGGATCGACGCGATCCACATAAATCATCTGTCCCGCAGCGAAACACGGGAAACAAAATGACAAGAGAACACCGGTTCGGAGCGCTCTGAATAAATTGGTCATAGCTATATCGGGTTTTAGTCGGTATGCATTAAACGGAAAGCCCCTTGCGCAACAGCACTTGCAGGTGGGCCGGGGAGATATCTCGGCTGATGTGTCCTTTGCGGGCGATGGAGATCGTTCCGCGCTCTTCGGATACGACGATCACCAGCGCATCGGTTATCTCGGAAGCGCCGAGCGCCGCGCGGTGACGCATCCCGAACTCCATGGGAACCTCGCGCTCGGTGGACGGCAATACGCACCGCGCCGCCGCGATCCGATCGTCGGCGATCACCATCGCCCCGTCGTGCAACGGCGAATTCTTGAAAAAGATATTTTTGATCAGCGAGGCGGAAATCAGCGCATCGATACGCTCTCCCTGCTCGATAAAAGGCAACAGGTTCACTTTACGGGCAATCACGATCAACGCGCCGGTCTTGGTCTTCGCCATATCGGCGCAAGCTCCGACCACCGTATCGATCCATTCCTGCCCGACGACCTTCACTTTCCGTCCGCGCGGACGGAACAACCGGGCCATAAACGACACCCGTCGGTTCGTATACTGCGTGCCGAGCAGGATCAAAAAACGCCGGATCTCCTGCTGGAACACGATAATCAGCGCGATTACCCCCACGCCGATGATCTGCCCGAGTATCATACTGAGCAGTTCCATATTCAACACGCGGGTCACGATCCACAGCAGGTAGATAATCAGGATGCCGACAACGATGCGCAACGCATTCGTCCCCCGTGTCAGCCGATACACCTGAAACATAATCAGCGCCACCACGAAGATATCGATAATATCGACCAGCGTAATATCCAGAAATCCGAAGCCCATAGCAGAAACAAAGGTAATAAAAGAATGACAAAACGGCAACTGTTTTCACAGCCGCCGTTTTATCATGCTCCAAAAGATCTGCGCACGCTTACTTCGCAGCAGGCTCTTTGCGGCGAATCAGGTCGTATGCGATCGGGGTCGCGGTGAATACCGTCGAGTAAGTACTGATCAGCACGCCGAACAGCAGCGCGAAGACGAACCCGCGGATCACTTCGCCGCCAAACAGGAAGATGGCCAGCAACACGACCAACGTCGTACCGGAAGTATTGATCGTGCGGGTCAGCGTCGAGTTGATCGCATTATTGATGTTGTCCTTGATGTTGCGTTTCGGATAGAGCGTCTGGTACTCGCGGATACGGTCGAAAATCACCACCTTGTCGTTGATCGAGTAACCGATGATCGTCAGGATCGCGGCGATGAACGACTGGTCGACTTCGAGGTTGAACGGCAGCAGGCCGTGCAGCAACGAGAACAGACCGATCGTGAACAGGGCGTCCAGGGTCAGCGAAATCACGCTGCCGACACCCCACTGCCAGCGTTTGAACCGGATAATAATATAAAGCGCGATAGCGACCAGACTGAACAGCACGGCGATAACCGAATCGACCTTGATGTCGTGCGCCACGCTCGGCCCCACTTTGTCGGAACTGATGATCCCGTACGGATTCTGCGCCGTCGTCAGGAATTCGGCTTCGGTAAGCTGCGCGGTCATCAGCGGCGAGAGCGCCTTGTACAACATGTCTTCGATTTCGGCGGTCACGTTGTCCCCCTCGTCGTCGTATTTATACTGCGTAACGATACGCATCTGGTTGTCCTGACCGAACTGTTTCACTTCGTAACCGGTGCCCGTGAAGACATCGCCCAGCGCTTCACGCACTTCGTTCGCGGTGACCGGCTGGTCGAAACGCACCACGAAAGCGCGGCCGCCGGAGAAATCCACGCCGTAACTCATCCCGCGCACGCCCAGCGAAACGAGCGTTATCAACAGCATGATACCCGAAATGACATAAGTGATCTTGCGCTTGTCGATAAAGTTGAACTTGGTGTTGGCCAGGAAATTTTCGGTGAATTTGTTCGAGAAGGTAATCTTGCGTTCGCGGTTCAGCATACCCACGAAAATCAACCGGGTGATCAGGATCGCGGTGAACAGCGAAGTGATGATACCGATGATCAGCGTCGTGGCGAATCCCTGCACCGGGCCGGTGCCGAAGATGAACAGCACGATACCGGTAATCAGCGTAGTAACGTTACCGTCGATAATGGCGGACATGGCATTCTTGTACCCCTCGGCCACGGACATGGCGAGCGTCTTGCCCATGCGGAGTTCCTCCTTGATACGCTCGTAAATAATCACGTTGGCGTCCACCGCCATACCCATCGTCAGCACGATACCAGCGATACCGGGCAGCGTCAGCACGGCTCCGAACGAAACCAGCACGCCGAACAGGAAGAACAAATTGCATATCAGCGCGACGCTTGCCACCCAACCGGCTTTGTTATAGTAGAAGATCATATAGATCAGCACGAGCACGAATGCCAGGATAAACGACATCATACCGGCGTTGATCGACTCCTGACCGAGCGACGGGCCGACGACGGTATCCTGCGTAATCCGCGCCGGAGCGGGCAGCTTACCCGACTTCAACACATTGGCCAGGTCGCGCGCTTCGTTGATCGTAAATTGTCCGGAAATCGACGATTGTCCGCCGGAAATCTCCCCGTGAACCACGGGAGCCGAATAAACGTAACCGTCGAGCACGATCGCAATGCACCGATCGACGTTGTCGGCCGTCAGACGGGCCCATGTCCGCGCTCCGGAAGCGTTCATCGTCATCGACACTTCGGCGCTCGATCCGTGCTGCGCATATCCTTCGCGCGCCTCGACGACCGATCCGCCGTCCAACGGGGCTTTGCCGTCGCGCGTATTGGCCTTGATAGCATAGAGCGCGAACGTCGTCTCCTGCGGATCGATGGCTTTGACGCCCCACATCAGCTTGATATCGCGGGGCAGCAGCGCTTTCACCTGCGGAAGACTCATATAACGGTTCACGGCGGCCGTATCGAACGACTTGGCCCATCCGATCACCGGCCCCCTGCCGATCTGTCCCTGCTCGTCGGCCACCGGACGCAGCTTCGCGAACAGCGGGAATTTGGAAATCATCGCCTGTTCGTCGGTTTCCACATGAGAAGCATCGGTGCTATCGAGCTGCGAAATCAGCGTCGAATTGCCCGCTGCGGCGGCGCTGTCGGCATTCGCCAGCATCGTGCTGTCCGCAGCGACGGTAGCGGCGACCAGGCTGTCCGCAGCGGCGGCAACAGTCGACGCGTCGCCGGTTTCCGCAACGATTTCGCCCGCATCCTGCAATTCTTTGATCACGTCATTGGCCTGCACCAGCGCCGGATAGATCTCCTGGTTTTCGTAAGTGGCCCAGAATTCGAGGCTGGCCGTCCCCTGCAACAGTTTGCGGACGCGTTCCGGCTCCTTGACGCCCGGCAGTTCCACCAGGATCCGTCCCGAATTTTCAAGACGCTGGATATTGGGCTGCGTCACGCCGAACTTGTCGATACGGTTGCGAAGCACGTTGAACGAGTTTTCGATCGCGCCTTCGGCCGACGACCGGAGCACTTTGATCACTTCGGCGTTCGTACTGTTCGGGGTGATCTGTTCGCGCAGTTCCGGCGTATTGAAAATATAGCTCAGCCGACCGCCGTTCGAAATCTTTTCGTAGGCTTCGGCAAAAAGCGTGATATAATCCTTCGTACTGTTTTTCTGCTCTTCGCGGGCCTGCACCAGCGCCTGGTTGAAACCGGGATCCTTGCTGTCGTTCGAAAGCGCCCGGATCACATCCTCGATCGAGATCTCCAGCATGACGTTCATACCGCCGCGCAGGTCGAGACCGAGGTTGATCTCTTTCTCCTTGCACTGCTTGTAATTGAACTTTATGAACCCGAGGTTGTAGACAGTCTGCGATTTGATCGAATCCAAATAATTTTGCTCCTTGACCGCGTCTCCGGCAGCGTACTGGGCCGCCTTGTTCTCCACGTGCCGCGTAACAAAAGTAAATGAGAGTTGATACGCACAGGCGACCGCGAGCGCGATAGCCAAAAATTTCAGTGCACCTTTATTCTGCATTTGTTCAAAAGTTTTATATATTTTCGTTTTTACTGACCCGCTGATATTCCCTGCGTTCGGCTATGATAACCGCATTTGGATTGCAAAGCTACATATTTTTTTGCGAAATACAACAAACGGCCGTTTTAAACCGTTAATTTATCCTTTAGTATCTTACGACAGCTGCGCGTCAACGCGATACGGAGCCGCCCGACATGCACGGAAACACGTTTCGCCCCGCTCGCAAAACGGCAGGGAGACCGTTTTCGATCTCCCTGCCGCCCGATTTCCGCCACGTTACTGCTGATCCTTCTGCTCGGCGATAATACGCATCGCGCACTCCAGGATCGAAGCATCGTCTAAAGTCACCACTCCCCCGTCAGGACCTTTCTCGAGATGAATGCCCACCGGGCCGCCTTCCTTGAAATGCGTCCCGCCGAAATAATTCCGCACAACGTTAACGTCTATGTTCAATTCATCCGCAATACGCTGCGAACTGCCGCTGGGCAGTTTGTCCTTGATTCGGCGCAGCTCGTTAAATGTAATTACCATAATCCTTAAGGTTTAGTTTAAGTTATGCAAGATCTGTCAATAAATTCCATACAACGATCAATCCAGTTTTAAAGGTATAAAAAATAAAATTCAATTCAAAAGGAATCCCTCCGTTTTTTTCCGATTCACCGCATAACGAATCAACAAACAACATATTAATGTTTTTTTACGCTTTCCGGAACGGTTGTCCCGGCCCCTGTCCGGATTTGCAAAAAACGTTTACGTCTCCCCTTTTTCCGAATTCGTACGGGAAATTTTTCGAAAAACAAAAATTTTCCATAATTTTAGTCCGGAATGATACGTCCGTCCGCACGATCCGGCAGGCGCCGGCAACGCGGCGGGACGAAATCCTTCCCGTTTCCGCCGGACAACCGTTTTCGATATGAACCCAAAACCGACCGTATGCCCAAAAAAATCTCCCCTTTTCGCAGCCTGCTGCTTTGCGCCGCCTTGTCGCTGACCGGACAGGCCCCGGCCCAGCCGGGCCCGACTCCCGGGCTGACTTTCGAACAACCCGGCTCTGCCGAACGGTTTACCGCCGTAAACGGCAGCGTGGCGACCCGAGACGGAGCGTTGGAATACACGTTCCGCAAAGGTTCTTCGCTCAGCTCGCCGCCGCTGGCGGGCAGCCGGCACCTGCTCTACAATCCGACGCTCGAAAAACGCAACACGGTACTCCTGCTGATGGAGAACCGGAGTTCCGCGACCCGGCTGCGACTCCGTTTCATCACCGACCGGGACAGCACCTATGACGAAGCGAAATCCAAGATTTTCGAAATCGAACCGAATTCGCCGAAAAAAACCTGCTACCTCAACCTGTCGGACAACCCGCACGCCAAAGGCCGCCTGAAGGGTTTCCGGATCGAACCGCTCGGCGGCAAGGGCATGCTCCGAATCGACCGGATCACGTTCGAGCAGGAGGCCGCGCTCGAACCGCAGGCCGGCCGGATCGACGGCTGCACCGCCACGCCGCATGAGATCGCGGTCACCGGCAGCATCGACCCGAAATACCGCAATCGATACTCCCGAATCGCGATTTACGAAACTTCGATGCTACAACCCGAAGACGATATCGACCGGATGACCGAATTGTACGAAGGCGAACTGACTCCGGAATTCCGCATCGCAGGCATCCCGATGCGCAATGGCGACATGACGCGGCTGAGCAGCCAGTTCCTGGCGGTCGTCAAAGACGACAAAGGCAATTTTCTAAAGATCGGGCCGCGCTTCTACATCGACAACTGGAACGATTTCGAAGAGAATCCCTACGCTTTCGCATTGCCTTCGCTCACGGTTCACGCTACCGACTACGGAGCCAAGGGAGACGGATTCACCGACGATACCGACGCCATCCAGGCGGCGATCGACGACGCTGCCGCGAAGGGGGGCGGACGGGTCGTGCTCGACGGCGACGGCTCGTTTTACGGCAAACGCTATGTCGCGACCAACATCCTGCTGAAAAGCAACATCGAACTGCACATCGCCGAAGGCGCGATCCTTTGGCAGTCGCAGGACGCGCGCGATTACAAGTATAAACCGGCCTACGGGCACGAAGGGTCGATCCCCGGCATCAACTGGACGCACAACATGCACGTTTCGAACCTGCCGCTGCTCCAGGGCAAAAGCATCGAAAACATCAAGATCACCGGCCCCGGCAAGATCCGTTCGATGGATCCCGAATGCCAGGACGAGCGCTACGCCGAGGAAGATTACCAGCGTTACTGCGCCGACCGCATCCACGTCATTCCGATCGGGCTGTGGAACGTGCGCAACATCGAAGTGTCGAACCTCGACATCGTCCGTTCGAACAACTACCACACAGCGTTTTACGCCTGCGAGAACGTCTTCATCGGCAATCTGAAGATGCACGAGGTTCAGTGCGTCAGCGGCGACGGCCTGGGACTCGGCGTCGGAACGCACAACGTCAAGATCGTCCGCGCGTTCCTCGAATCGAACGACGACGGCGTGGTGCTGTGGACCGCTTACGACGACCCGCGCGGCATCCTGTGGTGGTGGGCGCGGCCGGACGCCGACAATTCGATCCGCAACGTAACCGCCTGCCACAGCTACATCAATTCGGGCGGCGGCAAGGCGATCGCCTTCATCCCGTGGGGAACCGACAACCCGGACTGGGGCGGCACCGAAATCGACAGCATCACGGTCTACGATTGCGTCCTCAAAGGGGGATATGCGGTCGGCACCTGGCCCGACAATCCCTATTTCGGCAAACAACCGTTCGACAACACCGAGCAGGACGACTACTCGCCGATCAAAAACGTCCGCATCTACCGCAACAGCTACCTCAGTCCTTGCGACTTGCTCTGCATCCGGCCGACCAATTTCATCTCCGACTGCGGCATCCGCAGCAGCGGCACGTTCCAGAACGGAAACTTCGAACACGGCCGCGCCTACTGGACGATGCGGGGCGACGCGGGCGTCCGGGACGGCTGCGGCTACGCCGACGGAGGACGTCTGTACGAAGGGCTTTATCTGACCCGCGGCAGGCACACCTTCACGGCGGAAGTACAGGGCGACGGATCGCTTTACGCCGACAGACTAAGCCTGTTCGAAGAGAGCGTGCCGATCGCACGAGCGGATTTCAGTTCCGAAACATGGACGCAACGGACGTTGACGGTCGATATTCCCGAAGACGGCACTTACGCCCTGGGGATCGACGGAAACGGTGCGCGGATCCGAAAAGCCGCCGTCGACTGATCTTTCCGAAGGAAATGATTTTTTTGTTGGAAATTTCAGACAACCTGCTTATCTTTACCCCCATAAGTCCGTATTTGCAGACCGGATTTACGGCAATAAACCCGAACAAAAAATGAAAAAAAGCGTAAAAGTCATTCTGGCGCTGGCGGTAATCGCTATCGCGCTGACGATCACCTATCATGCGGTGAACCGGATTCCGGCTCCCGAACTGACGGCCGAAATGCGGGTAAAAGCGATCTTCGACGACGGCGGCTGTCTGGACTGCCACAGCGCGACACCGAACCTGCCCTTCTATGCCAGCCTGCCGGTCGCAGGCGATATCGTCAAGAAAGACGTATCCGAGGCGCTCAAACACACCGACCTGACGGAAGCGTACCGGGCGCTTTCGGACGGCAGGCCGGTCGGCGAAGTCACCCTGTCGAAAATCGAAAAATCGGTTGCCGACGGCTCGATGCCGATGGCCAAATACTACCTCGTGCACTGGGGATCGTCGCTTACCGACGCCAAAAAGGAGATCCTGCTCGATTGGGTGAAAAAACACCGGGCGGAACACTATCCGAATAACCTGTCGGCGACCGTTTTCGCCAACGAACCCATCCAACCGATCGCCGATTCGATCCCGGTGGACATCCGCAAAGTCGCACTCGGCGAAATGCTGTACAACGATCCGCGGCTGTCGTCGGACAACACGGTTTCGTGCGCGTCGTGCCATAACCTGCAAACCGGCGGCGTCGACAACAAAGCGTACTCGGAAGGAGTGGGCAAGCAACTCGGCGGCGTCAACGCCCCGACCGTGTTCAATGCCGTCTACAACTTCGTGCAGTTCTGGGACGGCCGGGCGGCGGATCTTGCCGAACAGGCCGGCGGCCCGCCGTTGAACCCGGTCGAAATGGCCAGCGCGTCGTGGGACGAAATCATCGGGAAATTGAAAGCGGACAAAATCTTTACGAACGCTTTCACCGCCGTTTACCCGGAAGGCTACTCGGGCGAAACCATCACGGACGCCATCGCCGAATACGAAAAAACGCTGCTCACGCCCGATTCGCGGTTCGACCTCTACCTGAAAGGCGATTCGACGGCGTTGAGCGCGGAGGAGCTTCACGGATACGAACTTTTCAAAGAGAACCGCTGCGCGACCTGTCACGTCGGCCCGACGCTCGGCGGACAGTCCTACGAACTGATGGGACTCTACGGCGACTACTTCGCCGACCGCGGAACGGAAATGACCGAAGAAGACAACGGCCGCCACAAGCAAACCAAAACGGACTACGACCTGCACCGATTCAAAGTTCCCGGACTGCGGAACGTAGCGTTGACGGCTCCCTACTATCACGATGGGACGCGCCAGACGCTGGACGAGGCGGTCAGCGACATGGCGAAATACCAGGTCGGGAAAACGCTGCCCGAAAGCGACGTGAACGACCTGACCGCATTCCTCGAAACCCTGACCGGAAAGCTCAACGGGCTGCCGCTCACGGACGGCAACGCCCTGAACTGATTCTTCGACGGAGAAATACCTTGAAAAATTCCGCCGGCAGCGGAATTTTTCATTTCCCGGAATACGGAACGCGCCACACGACCGTCGTTCGACCCGGCAAAACACACTCCGCACCAAACAAAAAAACGACGAAACATGAAAAGCAGAACCGAAAGCGAAATCAAACAACGGGTACAACGGCGGATCATCGCCTGTTCGGTACTGCTGATGGGCGGCAAATTTCTGGCGTTCGCCCTGACCAATTCGGTGGGTATCCTGACCGACGCGATGGAAAGCATCGTCAACGTAATCGCCGGATTTATCAGTCTGTACAGCCTGTACCGGGCCGCCAAACCGAAAGACGAAAACCACCCGTTCGGACACGGGAAAATCGAACTGATCTCGGCATCGGTCGAAGGACTGCTGATCGCCGTGGCGGGCGGGATCATCATTTTCGAAGGCGTCAGGCGGCTTTTCGAACCGGCCGCGATCGAAAAACTGGATATCGGTATCGTATTGGTAGCCGCGGCCGGAGCGGTCAACTACCTGCTCGGCCGGTACAGCATCCGCACGGGCCGCCGATACGATTCGATCGCGCTGGTGGCCGGGGGCCGGCACTTGCAATCGGACACCTATTCGTCGATCGGCCTGGTCGCAGGCCTGTTGCTGCTGTACGTAACCCGCATCGGCTGGATCGACAGCGCGCTGGCGCTGATCTTCGGCGGCATTATCGTCTGGACGGGCTTTTCGATCCTGCGTAAAACCGTGGCCAATCTGACCGACGAAGCCGACCGCGAATACCTCGAAAAAATGCGGACGACCATCGCGGAAAACCCGCACCCGGACTGGATCGACATCCATAACTTGAAAATGATCCAATACGGCAGTTACTTCTACATCGACTGCGACCTGACGCTGCCGTGGTATTACAACATCCGTCAGGGACACGCGGCCTGCACCGAACTGCGGGAAACCATCCAAAAAGGATTCTCCGACCGGGTGCTGCTGTCGATTCACACCGATTCGTGCGACGAAAAACACTGTAGCCACTGCGCCGTCGGCGACTGCCCGTACCGCCGCGAACGGTTTGCGGCTCCATTGATCTACACGCTGCGGGAACTGACCGAAACGGACGAAGACCGCGACGAGTAACCGTTTCGGCTCCCCCACCTCTCCGCAACGACGCCGGCCGTCGCTCACAAAACCGGTCCGGAAACATCCCCGCAAAACTCTTTTTCGAAAACGACAGCCGTTTTCAAAAATTCCGTACATTTGCCGCGGAAATTTCGAGGGAAAATTTTTACGATGGGAACATTGTCACTGAGCGCTACGAAATACTACCGGATCTCGGTCAGCGCTTTTTTCTTTATTCAGGGCCTGGTATTTTCGAGCTGGGCCAGCCGCATCCCCGACATCAAAGACGCCCTGCACCTGAACGAAGCGGTGCTCGGATCGGTGCTGTTCGCACTACCGGTCGGACAACTCTCCGCAATGGCGCTGTCGGGCTACCTGGTCAGCCGCTACGGCAGCAAGCTGGTACTGACCGTAGCAGCGTTGCTCTACCCGGCCGCGCTGGTCGGACTCGGAGCGGCCTCGTCGATTGGACAGCTCACGCTGGGACTCTTCCTGTTCGGCATCACGGCCAACCTGTGCAACATCGCCGTCAACACGCAGGGAGTCGGCGTCGAACGGCTCTACAACCGCAGTATCATGGCGTCGTTCCACGGCTTGTGGTCGCTGGCCGGATTCTGCGGAGGGCTGGTCAGCACGCTGATGGTTGGTTACGACATTCCGCCGCTGATGCATTTCTGCATCATTTATGCGGTTACATTCGCGGTGCTCGTCACGATGCGCGGCTCGATGCTGCCGCGCGACGCCAAGCCGGTCGACGAAAAAAAAACGAAAAAGGTTTTCGTCCGTCCCGACCGTTACATCCTGCTGCTCGGACTGATCGCTTTCGGCAGCATGGCCTGCGAGGGAACCATGTTCGACTGGAGCGGCGTCTATTTCGAAACGGTCATCCGACCTCCGAAAGAGCTGATCCGGCTCGGCTACATCGCCTTCATGTGCACGATGGCCTGCGGCCGGTTCACCGCCGACCGGCTCGTAACGCGGTTCGGGGCGATCCGGGTGATCCGCGCCAGCGGCATCGTCATCGCGACCGGGTTGCTGCTGTCGGTGCTGTTCCCGCACCTGACTACCGCCACGCTGGGATTTTTGCTGGTCGGATTCGGGACGTCGTCGGTCGTGCCGTTGTGTTACAGCTTGGCCGGGCGGTCGAAAACGATGCTGCCGGGGGTGGCGCTGGCGACCGTCTCGACGATCGGATTTTTCGGGTTTCTGCTCGGCCCGCCGGTAATCGGCTTCATCGCCCACGCGTTGAATCTGCGTTGGTCGTTCGCGCTGATCGCCCTGATTGGCCTCACGACGACCGTCGCCGCCCCGATGCTGCGACAGAAATAGTTCCGGGCTTCCGCTCCGCCGGAACAGGCGGCCGAAATCCCCTTCCGAGAAGTATCGCATACGATTTTTTTCGCTATATTTGAACGAAACGTATCAAACGATACCGATATGAAAAAAATCAACCGACGCACTTTTTTGCAGCAGGCGGGACTCGTAACCGCCGCCCTCGCCGCGGGAATGTACGATCAGGTCGCAGCGCGGCCGTCGAGCGGCACGGCCGCCGGAAGCCTACCCTCAGCGGCAACCGACGACATCACTTCCGAAAACGGCCGGTTCACCGCCGCGCTTCGGGATCACGGCCGGGCGCTGACCAACCCGGGCATGGGCTGGACGATGCATTTTTACTCGAACATCCTCTCCAACTACGGATCGCAGCTCGAACCGTCCGATACGCTGGACGATTTTCCGGGGCTGAGCACCGTCTACCTGCGGGTTCCGTGGGCCTTTCTCGAACCCGAGGAAGGCAAATTCGTCTGGGAACTGCTCGACACCCCGGCGCAGCGCTGGATCGACAAAGGCAAATACGTCGCCTTCCGCGTCAGCGCGACCGAAAGCTGGCTGTACCACGCCACGCCGAAATGGGTATTCGACGCCGGAGCGACGGGATACGACGTCGAAGGTCATTACCTCGAACCCGACTACGAAGACCCGGTATTCATAGAGAAGGTGGAAAACTTTTTGCGGGCGATGGCCGAACGCTACGACCGCAACCCGCACGTCGCCTTCGTGGACGTCGGACACTTCGGGATGTGGGGCGAGGGCCATACGGTCATGAGCACGCCGAAGCACGGCCGTTCATGGGGCCTGGAAACCCAGAAAAAACACATCGACCTGTACTGCAAGCATTTCAAAAACACCCAACTTTGCATCTCGGACGACTTTGCCGGGCACGACGCGCCGGGCAGCCGTTTCCCGATCACCGACTACGCCTTCTCGCGCGGCGTGACCATCCGCGACGACAGCATCCTGGTGCAACCGCCGCCTCATTCGTGGTACCACAGCGAAATGGCTCAGCTCTTCTGGCCGACGCTGCCGGTAATCCTCGAACACGAACACTACGGCGGATCGAAAGAGCGCGGCAGTTGGGACAAAAATCTGCTGGTCAAGTCCGTCGAGGATTACCACGCCTCGTTCATGTCGATTCACTGGTGGCCGCGCATCCTGCTCGAAGAGAACCGCGACGCGATCGACCGGATCAACCGCCGGATAGGTTACCGCCTGCAGGTATCCGGAATATCGTGGCCCGAAAGCGTAAAAATGGGCGAACCGTTGGAAATCCGTTCCGCATGGAGCAATGCGGGCGTAGCCCCCTGCTACCGCGGCGGCCACCCGTGTTTCACGTTGAAAGACGACAAAGGGGGAATCGTATCGGCGCTGGTGGTCGACGATTTCGACCTGCGCTCGCTTCCGGTTTGCGAAGCGGGAAAAACCGAAGAACGGCAAATCGTTTCGACGTTCCGGATCGCTCCGCGCTATGCCGACAAAGCGGGCACTTTTTTCCGCGCGTGCAAACCGGGCGTTTACGACCTGTACGTCTCGGCCGGTATGCGCGACGGCACCCCGGTCTACGAACTGCCCTACGACGGCAATGACGGACGGCGACGCTATAAACTGGGACGGATTACGGTTAGCGAATAAACCGACGGACACGACGAAGGGGTTCCGCTTTTCAAAGCGGAACCCCTTCGTCGTGTCATAGATGCTTTTACAGAACTTCGGCCTTGTATCCGGCCTGCTCCACCGTCCGGACGATCTCCCCGTCGGACAGGTCGGACGTTACGGTCAATATTCTCTCGGGCGTGCTCAAATCGATCGACCAGCTTTCGGCCGGCACGATCTTGTTCAGCGCCTCCCCGATGCGGGCGACGCATCCGCCGCACTTGGCGTTAGTTTTGAATCTTGCTGTTTTCATATCTTCTTCATTCTATATTCTATTCGAGACAAACTGTCGCGGTATCCATTTTCACGGTCACCATCCGGTGGTAATTCGCTCCGGACGAAACGGCCGGGTCAAGCAGATGGTACAGCGGCGTAAGCCGGAACTCCGTACCTTCAATCCGGAAAGCATCCGGCCCGTCGGCGACGATCGGGAATTCTTTCCCGGCCAGTTCCAGCGGAGCGTCCGCTTCATAACCGAGCACCAACGGCCCATACATCGCCTTATAAAGCGTTTTATCGGCAATATCCCGGTTCTCGAGCGGCACCCAGCGGGGTTCGAAGCCGTAATTCAGCGCCACCGTATCGCCGGCGTCGAAATGCCCGCTCACCCGCAGGAATCCCTGCACGAAATGTGCCGAAACATCCGAATGCGACGGCAGTTGCACCGAATCGGGACGAAGGTAAGACGGCACCGCCAGCGCAAGGGTCACGGCGCGCTTCGGCGCTTCGGTCACGATGAACTCGACCCGGTTCCCGAACGGGTAACCTGTATGTTGCGAGAGCGCAATGTTTCGGTCGGGCAGCGCGAGCGTACTCTCGTGATAGAACGGAACGTACACCGTATCCGCCTCTACGAAATAGGCGTATTCCGCAGCGCGGCCCAATCCCTCTCCGCCGCGCATCGTGCAGCACCAGGTCGCCTCGTCGGCATGGATCGCCAAGTCGGGCGACACGACGCCCACCGGCCGGTCGCACCCGAATCCGCCGTTGGCACGCTGCGTAGCGGCTATCCCGTTCAGGTAGATCTTATCGGCGTCCTCGAGGTATTGCGGATTCCGCGTAACAGCCCACAACTGCGTGGCGACCAGATAAGAATCAATGATCGCGCAAGGCTCCGTCCAGGTATCGTAACGCTCGAACCAGTTGTAATTCTCGTAATTTTCGGTCATGCCGAACTCTTTATACAATTTCCAGCGTGTCTCGACCTTAGGAATCAGCGTCGTATCCCCGGTCAGGGCCGCATAGCGCAACATCCCGCGCATGGCGGTCAACGACGCATGAGTCTGCGCCTTGATTCCCACCAGATCCATTCTCTCAAAAAGAGCGATCAGCTTTTCTATCAATGCCTTGGACTGCTCCGACGGAACATACTGGTACGAATGGATCAATCCTTCCATCCCGATGAATACGCAGCCGATATCCGACGACAGCCGCCAGCCGCCAACCGTATTCTGCACGCTGCCGGACATGTCTCCCGTACCGGCAATTCGCTCCTTGTCGCTGAGCGGATATTTGTCGACGAACGGCGCGATCGGAATGAACAAGCTGTCCACGATCGTCCGCGCGATTTCCAGTGCCTGCGGATCCTGTTTCCACGCATAATATTCGCACAGCCCGCGCAACAGCCAGCCATGCCCGGACAACTGCTGTTCGTCGACCTCCCCTTCGTGGATCGAACCGAGATAGCCTTTGGCGTTCAGGTGTTCGGGCAGCAGGCGGATCAGTTCGCCGAGGTATTTCGGCTCGCGATGCGAAGCGCGTCCGTCGAGCACCAGGGCGAGAATCGTCCGCCCCTCCTTGTCGCCGGGCCATCCGCCCGACTCCTGTTCGGTCCAATAGACCTGTTCCGGCTGATACAGTTCGGTTTCCATCCGGTCGAAATTGCGGCTCAGGCGATCGCCCAATTCACCGCCGACCGTAACGTTCTCGAATCCGGCCGGAGCCAGCGTCCGATCCCCGTCCTGCAAGCAACCCGCCATAAAACCGGCTGAGCAGAACACTGCCAGATAACTCCAAAATTTTCCTTTCATCGGTTCTTCGATTTTGATTCAGTAGTTCTAATTCCCGCTGCCAAACATCCGTCACTCGGACTTGAACCTGCGGATCTCTTCCTTCAATATTTTCAAATATTTGTCGCCGTGCTCCACGGAGGGCTCGATATCCTTGCTGACCTCGACGCTCGGCTGTTCGCCGGTCGTCCATTCGTTCCACGACACGACCATCGCAAAACGGGTTCCGATCTCCCGGGCGCGGGCGAACTGCTCTCGGAGCGTTTGCCCGTCGCGGCGTCCTTTTTCCGGAATGTAACCGGCATCGCCCGGATCGCCCTGCTTGCGGGTCGCAGCGCAGACGACCATCGTCTCGGGTTTCCCGTCGTAGATCGGATAGGTCTGCTCGCCGCGGTCTTCCCATGCCCAGTAACCGTATTTGCTGACCCGGTCTTCGGTGCGCAGCGACGGCTGTTCCGAGACGTACCCGGTCATCCAGCGTACCGTGAAACGGTCGTCGTTCCACTCCGGGGTTCCGTTCTGCCACGGCGACGGCGTATCGACATACACCACCAACAGCGGCTTACCCAGGTATAGCTGCATCATGTCCTTGTATTTCGGATTGTTGGCGTACATGTCGTACACCTGGTCGGCCTTCTTCTGCAACCGGCCGTCGTCAGCGGCTTCCGGAGCCCCGGTCACCCCGATGAAAATACTGATCTTCGGATGTTTCATCCCTACTTTGCCCATCTTGTAGTACTCGTCGAACAGGATGGCCGTAGCGTCCTCGATCAAATCCTGCTTCCCGCCTACCCAAAATTCGTCGGGATCGTAAGTCACGTTGTTCGACCAGTCGAGCCAGATAAAGTCGACGCCCGCATCGGTCAGCCACTCGGCATGTTTACGCATGACGCGGCGGTCACGCGAATCGTACCGGCCCAGCGCCGGCATCCCCCACGTATTTCCCCAAATATCGTTATCCATCCAAGAAGTGTAGGCGATGCCCACCTCGCGCTCGGACGGCGGAACAGGAGTAACTTTCCGGTTGTCTTTTCCGCCGGAAACGTCCGCGCAGCAAAGCGTTCCGGCCGTCAGGATCAGGATTGCCGCAAGCGCTCCGAATCGAATCGTTCTTTTTTTCATCGTTTTGAATCAGTTAGTTAGGTTGGAAATGGTTTTTCGTTATTCCGGCTGCTCCGGTATGCGGGAAGGCAGCTTCATCCGCATACCGTTCTCGCGAGTCAGCCGCAGGTCGAAATCGCTCTGCGGCCGGCGCCAATAGCTCATCATATTGTCCGGAGCCGACGGATCGGACAAGTGGCCGCCCCCTTTCCAGGTCTGGAATTCGTCCCAGTCCTTACCGTTCCACATTTTCAGGACATAGATCATCGAAACGGCACATCCCTTCCAGGGAATCAGGTCTTCGATCAGCACCGTTTTGGCGCGTTTGCAGACTTTCACTTTGCGGGTAAACGACGAAGTCGTCAACAGTTCGATCTCTTCGGGCGTACAATATTTCCGCAGGTTCTCGTTCGAGAACAGGCATTTCTGCTCCGCGACAAAGCCGGAGGGCCGGTTCTGTACCGTATCAAGCAACGGATAAACCGAACAATTCCGGTGATGCTCCCAACTGAGCGGATGTTTTTTCGTCTCATTCAGGTAAGACGGACGCGAATAGCGAAGAACGCAGAACATCATCCCGCCGCCGAACAGAACCGTATCGGTTTTCGGGTCGATCTCGCAGGCAGCCAGCATACGGGCCGCCGCCCGATCCAGCGGGCAACTCCCGTGCTGCGTATAAAACTTACTGAAATAGAACGACAATCCCAACCGGTCGTTCCGGAAAGTGCCGGCGGTATCGACGACCCGGCTCGCGGAATCGACCCGATAACGCTGCACGCCGCAGGAAACGAAACTCCCGGCGCACAGAAACGCGCAGAAAACGAGCAACCATCTTTTCATCATTCGGTCAGTTTTAGGTCAGTTCTCTTAAAAACACAAATTCCCGGAAAGAAACCTGATTCTCTCCGGGCTTGTTTGCAGGCCCGATCGGGGCCGGGAAGAAACGCTACTTCTTCGGCTTCGGAGCCAGAATCAGGATCATCCGCTTCCCTTCGAGGCGCGGCATCTGCTCCACTTTGGCCAGCTCTTCCAGATCGGTCGCGAAACGCAGCAACAGGATTTCGCCCTGATCCTTGAACACGATCTGGCGTCCTCTGAAAAAGACGTAGGCTTTCACCTTGGCCCCCTCTTTCAGGAAGTTCTCGGCGTGTTTCAGTTTAAAATCGTAATCGTGGTCGTCGGTATTGGGCCCGAAACGGATCTCCTTGACCACCACCTTGACGATCTTCGATTTGATCTCTTTCGCCTTTTTCTTCTGCTGATAAAGGAATTTCGAATAATCGACGATCCGGCATACGGGCGGATCGGCCTTCGGAGAGATCTCCACCAGATCCAGGCCCATCTCGTCGGCTTTGTTCAGCGCATCGCGCAGCGACATCACCTCCGGCTGCTCGATATTGTCGCCGACCACCCTGACCTGCGGCGCCGTAATAAAATTATTGATCTTATGCGCGGCCTCTTTTTCCGGCATTCTTCCCCTCATGTAGGGTCTCGATTGTGGTTTCGTAATTATAGTTTTGTCCTCCTTACGTTAGTGAAACAAAATTTTATCTGTAAAAACGGGAGCCGTTTGCGGCTCCGGTTCCGGCGCGGCATCCGCCTCCCGTTTTCATCCTTTTCTATTTATTCAACTTCTGAATCTCGTCGGCGACCATCTTGCGGATCAGTCCGACGAAATCGTCCTTCGTCATCACGCCCTTGTCGCCTTCGCCCTGGGCGCGGACAGCCACCGTGCCTTCCTGTTCCTCCTTTTCCCCGACGATCAGCAGGAACGGAATCCGTTTCAGTTCGTTGTCCCGGATCTTCCGTCCGATCTTCTCGTTACGGTCGTCCACCTGAGCACGAATATCGGAATTATTTAGAAAATCTGAAACTTTTTTCGCATAATCGTTGAATTTTTCGCTGATCGGCAGCACGACCACCTGGTCGGGAGACAGCCACAACGGGAATTTTCCGCCGGTATGCTCAAGCAGGACGGCCACGAAACGCTCCATCGAGCCGAACGGCGCGCGGTGGATCATGATCGGGCGATGCTCCTTGTCGTCCGACCCTTTATAAGTCAGGTCGAAACGTTCGGGCAGGTTGTAATCCACCTGGATCGTTCCGAGCTGCCACTGACGACCGATCGCATCGCGCACCATGAAGTCCAGCTTCGGCCCGTAGAAGGCGGCCTCGCCGAGTTCGACGGTCGTATTCAGTCCCTTTTCGGCGGCCGCCTCGATGATCGCCTGTTCGGCCTTGTGCCAGTTTTCGTCCGAGCCGATGTACTTCTCCTTGTTGTTCGGATCGCGCAGCGACACCTGTGCGGTAAACTTATCGAAACTCAACGTCTTGAAAATATACAGCACGATGTCGATCACCTTCATGAACTCGTCCTTCAACTGGTCGGGACGGCAAAAGATGTGGGCGTCGTCCTGCGTAAACCCGCGTACCCGGGTCAGCCCGTGCAACTCGCCGCTCTGTTCGTAGCGGTACACGGTGCCGAATTCGGCGAAACGCAACGGCAGATCTTTGTAAGAACGCGGTTTGAATTTGTAGATTTCGCAATGGTGCGGGCAGTTCATCGGCTTGAGCAGAAACTCCTCGCTGTCATCCGGCGTATGGATCGGCTGGAACGAGTCTTTCCCGTACTTGGCGTAATGCCCCGAAGTAACGTACAGGTCTTTCATCCCGATGTGCGGCGTGATTACCTGCAGGTACCCGTACTGCTTCTGCACGTTCCTCAAAAAGTGTTCCAAACGATCCCTGAGCGCAGCGCCTTTCGGCAGCCACAACGGCAAGCCCGCTCCCACGCGCGGCGAGAAACAAAACAGTTCGAGCTCCTTGCCGAGCTTGCGGTGGTCGCGCTTCTTGGCCTCCTCGAGCATCGCCAGGTATTCGTCGAGCATCGATTTTTTCGGAAAGGTGATTCCGTAGATACGGGTCAGCATCTTGTTGTTCTCGTTGCCGCGCCAGTAGGCCCCGGCCACCGAAGTCAGCTTGATCGCCTTCACGTAGCCCATGTGCGGCAGGTGCGGCCCGCGGCACAAATCGGTAAAATTACCGTTCGTATAGAAACTGATCGTCCCGTCTTCGAGCCCCTCGATCAATTCCACTTTATACTGGTCGCCTTTTTCGGTATAGGTCTTCATCGCCTCGGACTTGCTGACCTCGCGGCGACAGATCGCCTCCTTCGTGCGCGCCAGTTCTTCCATCTTTTTCTCGATCTTCGGCAGATCGCCTTCGGTGATCGGCGTCGGACTGTCCACATCGTAGTAAAAGCCGTTCTCGATGCTCGGCCCAATCCCGAACTTGATCCCCGGATAGAGCGCTTCGAGCGCCTCGGCCAACAGATGCGACGAAGAGTGCCAGAACGCTTTCTTGCCTTCGGGATCTTCCCATTTGTGCAATTTGACCGACGAATCTTCGTTGATCGGGCGGTTCAGATCGACGATCTCGCCGTTGACCGAAGCCGACAACACCTCCTGCGCCAGGCGCGGGCTGATGCTCTCCGCAATTTGCATTGCGGTCGTTCCCTGGGCGTACTCACGAATGCCGCCGTCGGGAAAAGTTACTTTTATCATCATGAATCTATTCGTTTATCCGGCGCAATACGAGCTGCGCCGGCTGGTATTCGTTATGCTTTTTCCGGTTCATCGGGCAGCTCGGATGCCGACACGTCGGCGCCGCTGTCCCGTTTGTATTTCTGCAACGGGTTCGCCGTAATCGCCGCGTATACGCGGCGGCTGCGCACTACGTCGAGCGCGAGGTAGATCGCATCGCGCATTGCGCTCTCGTCGGCCCGGTTCTCCCCGGCGATGTCGAAGCCCACGCCGTGCGCCGGACTGGTACGGACGACCGGCAACCCCGCCGTAAAGTTCACCCCGCCGCAACTGAGCGCCTTGAATGGAGCGAGTCCCTGATCGTGGTACATCGCCAGCACGGCGTCGTATTTCATATAACCGGCCGAAGCGAAAAAGCCGTCGGCGGCAAACGGTCCGAAAGCCAGTATTTTCTGCTGGGAAGCAGCCTGAATGGCCGGAACGATGATCTCCTTCTCCTCGCTGCCGATCAATCCTCCGTCGCCGGCATGCGGATTGAGACTCAGTACGGCGATGCGCGGTTCGCGCACCGAGAAATCCTGGATCAGCGACTGCCGGAGCTCGCGCAACTTGGTCACGATCCGCTGTTTGGTAACCGATGCGCTGACCTCCGAAACCGGGATATGAATGGTTACCAGCCCCACCTTCAGCAGATCGCTGCACATCAGCATCAGCGGATCGCCGCCGAATTCGTGCGCGAAAAATTCGGTATGCCCGGTAAAGCCGAACTGTTCGCCCTGCACGTTCTCCTTGCAGATCGGAGCCGTAACCACCGCGTCGATCAGGCCGGCTTTTAGGTCGGCGGCCGCAGCCCGGAGCGCAGCGACGGAAGCCTCGCCGGCCGCCGCGCTCAGCACGCCCGGTTCGACGCGCAAGTCGCCGGACACGCAATCGACCAGGCTGATCCGTTTCGGAGCGGCCTCGCGGGCCGACACAACCGTACTGAATCCGAAGTTTTCCGCCGCGTCGATCTGTTTTTTATAAAAAGAAGCCGCCTTGGCCGAACCGTAAACGATCGGCGTGCACAATTCGCACATTCGCGGATCGCAAAGCGTCTTGATAATCACCTCGTATCCGATGCCGTTCACATCGCCCTGCGTAATACCGATCCGTATTTTGGAATCACTCATACGTCATTTATTTGAAATTCCGGCGTCTCCGGCTAAAACCCGCAGACAACCGCCGTTCGAAAATAGAATATGCAAAGATATAAAACTATCTCGAATAAATATCGCACTGCAACTGTAACTTTTACACCTCTTTCCCGTTGTATAAATAATTTCACAGGATTCCGTTCCGGATAATCACGACCCGTTATGAGAAAAATACTCTTTTTGTTCGCATTGCTCGTCCCGGGAATCGCTCTGGCAGCCCAGACCCAGATGGTACGGCTGACCCGTTTCGAAGGGAAACCGATCGTCGGCGTAGCGGCCTCCGGCTCTTTCAACGTGGAGTTGATCCGCTCCGACCGGACGTATGCCGTCGTAGAGGTCAACGCCGAATACGAGGATATCTTGCTGTTCGAGTTGGACGGTCGGGGCGTAGTCACGGTCGGATTCAGGACGAACGCTCCGCTCCGTTTCGAAAACAACCTGGTTTGCCGCGCCAGAATCTATCTGCCGCACCCCGAATTCATTCACGGGTCGGGAGCGGCCAGCATCGCTTGCAGCGGCGGTTTCGAAAGCAACGCCCTGCAGATCGAACTGAACGGAGCGGCCAAACTCAACGGGCCGGAGATCGCGGTCACCGGAGAGGTAAACCTGCAATGCAGCGGAGCCAGCCGGATGACCGACGCCGCGATCAACTGCCGGGAATTGAACGGCATCCTGAACGGGGCCTCGAAAGCCGATATCCGGGAGTTCAGCGGCAACCTGTTCTGCGATATCTCCGGGGCCTCGCGCATCCGCATGGCCGGCAACGCCGGGATCGCCGACATCAAGGCCAGCGGAGCTTCGAATTTCGACGGGCAGCAACTCAGTTCGCGGGATTGCCGGATCGAAGCGTCCTCGGCGTCGAAAGTAAACACCGGAACCGTACTGGGAGACCTGACGGCCAACGGAAACAGCGCCTCCAGCATCACTTACAAAGGAGACCCGACGATCCGGAGCATCACCATCTCTTCCGCATCGTCGATAAAAAAAGCACTCTGACAAGTCAACTGCATAATTAGATTAGGATTAGTTTTGTTTTGTTGGACGGGCCGCCCCTTGAGTTGGGCGGCTTCGTCTTTTTTGCATTTAGACATCGTATATTTACAATTTATTTTGACGGAACACGTCATAAATAAATTATATTTGCGACGTAATTCTAAACCTGAATGAATGAAATCCTTTAAAATCGGAGATCTTACCATCAAACTGCCTATCATCCAAGGCGGTATGGGAGTAGGCATTTCCCTTTCGGGACTGGCCTCGGCCGTAGCCAACGAAGGAGGCGTCGGAGTGATCTCGTGCGCCGGAATGGGGCTGCTGTACCCGAAATTCTCGAAAGACTATCTGACGAACAGCATAATGGGTCTCAAAGAAGAGATCCGCAAGGCGCGCGCAAAAACGCGCGGCGTGATCGGGGTCAACGTCATGGTCGCGCTGAGCAACTTCTCGGACATGGTCAAAACATCGATCGCGGAGAAGGCCGATATCATCTTCTCCGGCGCGGGACTGCCGCTCGACCTGCCGTCCTACTTACAGCGGGAGAGCACCACGAAACTGGTGCCCATCGTCTCTTCGGCCCGCGCGGCGAAGATCATCTGCGAAAAATGGAAAGCGAACTACGACTACCTGCCCGACGCCATCGTCGTCGAAGGTCCGAAAGCGGGCGGTCACCTCGGCTATAAAAACAACCAGATCGACGACGCCAACTACTCGCTGGAACACATCGTTCCGGAAGTGGTCGCCGAAGCGCGGCATTTCGAAAAGCTCTACGGCCGCCGCATCCCGGTGATCGCCGCCGGAGGACTCTATACCGGCGAAGACATCTACCGGATCATGGAACTCGGCGCCGACGGGGTGCAGCTCGGCAGCAAGTTCGTGACGACCGAAGAATGCGACGCGTCGCAGGCGTTCAAGGACACTTATATCAATTCCCGCGAGGAAGACATCGAAATCATCGCCAGCCCGGTAGGAATGCCGGGGCGCGCGATCGCCGGGGAATTCATCCGCCGGGTGCGCGAAGGGCTGACCCGTCCGAAAAAGTGCCCGTTCCACTGCATCAAGACCTGCGACTACACCAAGAGTCCCTACTGCATTATCATGGCGCTGTACAATGCGGCCAAAGGCAACCTGTCCCGCGGATACGCTTTCGCAGGAGCCAATGCGTTCCTGTCCAAAAAGATCACGAGCGTCCGCGAAACGATCGCTTCGCTACAGGCCGAGTTCCGCGCAGCGGAACTGCGCCGCAAACGCGGCCCGCTGTCGGTATAACGCCAGACAGGGACGGGCGGCCGCCTGTTTTCAAAACGGTATTCGGAGATATTTCCTATCTTTGGGTATCGTTTTTGTTTGATACCTGTCGATTAATCGAAATTTAAGTTATGAAGGAAACCGTTCGCAAAAATTACCCGGTACTGGAAATGAGCTGCGCGTCCTGCGCCATGAGCGTCGAACAAACCGTGCGGAAACTGCCCGGAGTCACCGACGCATCGGTGAATTTCGCATCCAACCGGCTGTCGGTCGGATTCGACGAATCGCAGATCACGCCGCAGCAAATCCGCGCCGCCGTCCAGGCCTCGGGATACGACCTGATCATCGACGAGCAGGACGGAGAGATCAAGCAGCAGCAGGCCGAACGCAACCGCTACCTGCGCCTGCGGTACGACACGATCGGAGCGTGGCTGTTCTCGCTGCCGATCGTCGTGATCGCCATGCTGTTCATGCACATGCCTTACGGCAACTGGATCATGCTCATACTGTCGCTGCCGGTATTGTTTTTTTCGGGCGCGGCTTTTTCGTCAACGGATGGAAACAACTGCGCCACCGGCAGGCCAACATGGATACGCTGGTGGCCCTCAGCACGTCGATCGCTTTCCTGTTCAGCCTGTTCAACACCGTTTACCCGCAGTTCTGGCTCCGGCGCGGACTCGAACCGCACGTCTATTACGAAGCCGCCTGCGTAATCATCGCATTCGTGCTGGTCGGCAAACTGCTCGAGGAACGCGCCAAAAGCAACACATCGTCCGCCATTAAAAGACTGATCGGCCTGCAGCCGACCACCGCCCGGCTCGTGAGGGGCGATCACGAAGAGGACGTTCCGATCTCCGCATTGCAGGTGGGCGACCGGGTTTCGGTACGCCCGGGCGAAAAAATCCCGGTGGACGGCGTCGTTCGCGACGGATCGTCGTACGTAGACGAAAGCATGATCACCGGCGAACCGCTGCCCGTCGGCAAAGAGGCCGGGGACAAAGTGGTGGCCGGCACGATCAATTCGCGCGGGACGTTCGTTCTCGAAACCACCGGAGTCGGCAGCGACACGCTGCTGGCCCGGATCATCCGCATGGTACAGCAGGCCCAGGGCAGCAAAGCCCCCGTGCAGCGCATCGCCGACCGGATCGCGGCAATTTTCGTACCGACGGTCATCGGCATCGCGCTGCTGACCTTCGCGCTGTGGCTGGCCATCGGCGGCATGGACTATTTTTCGTATGCCCTGCTATCGGCCGTCTCGGTGCTGGTCATCGCCTGTCCCTGCGCGCTGGGACTGGCTACGCCGACCGCGCTGATGGTCGGCATCGGCAAAGGAGCCGAGAACCAGATCCTAATCAAGGACGCGACGGCCCTCGAACAACTGTGCCGGATCGATACCGTCGTCATGGACAAGACCGGTACGCTGACCGAAGGGCGCCCTTCGGTCGTCGACTGGATCGCCGCAGGCCCCGACCTGCCGGAGTACCGAAACATGATCTGCGCCGCCGAAATGAAATCCGAACATCCGCTGGCCAGCGCCATCGTAAACTACCTGTCGGCACACGAAGCGCAACCCTGCGAAGTGACCTCGTTCGTCAGTCTGACCGGGCGTGGAATCCGTTTTACGGCCGGCAACGCGGACTACTGGCTCGGCAGCCGCAACCTGATGGCCGAACAAGGCGCCGCGCCGGCCGAAGAAACGGACGTGCGGATCGAAACGGCCCAGCAGACTGGCGCAAGCATCGTCTATTTCGGCACGGCCGACCGACTGCTGGCCGTCATCGTTATCAACGATACGCTGAAAGCGACCACGCCGCCCGCCCTCGACCAACTGCGCAGGCTGCACATCGACATCGCCATGCTGACCGGAGACAGCCGTAAGACAGCGGCCGCGCTGGCCGAACGGCTCGGCATCCGCCATTACCGGGCCGAAGTGTTGCCCGACGACAAAGACAAATACATCCAGCAATTGCAGCGGGAAGGTAAGCGCGTAGCGATGGTCGGCGACGGCATCAACGACTCGCAAGCGCTGGCTCGCGCCGACGTCAGCATCGCAATGGGGCACGGCACCGACATCGCAATGGACGTCGCGATGGTCACGCTGATGAATTCCGACTTGCTGCTGCTGCCGAAAGCCTACGTTCTGTCGCGCAAAACCGTCCGGCTGATCCGGCAGAACCTGTTCTGGGCGTTTATTTACAACCTGATCGGCATCCCGATCGCGGCCGGCGTGCTCTACCCGCTGTACGGCATCCTGATGAATCCGATGCTGGCCGGAGCCGCCATGGCGTTCAGTTCCGTATCGGTAGTCGCCAACAGCCTGCGTCTGAAATGGATGTCCACAGGAACGCCGCCTCTTTCGTCCGGCCGCCCGAACAACGTTCGCGCCGATTAAAACACAGAACGCTCTCCCCGGTCGGGGAGAGCGTTCTGCATATCGGATAAAATCCGCAGGTACTATTTCAGCCGCATCAACGCTGCGATTTCTTTCGGCAGGTCGGTGTTGTCCATGATCCCGTTGATCCGGTCGGCGCACGCGCCGTACAGGTAAACGGGCACCAACGTACCGGTATGTCCGGTCGTGCCGAACTGGTATCCGATCCCGCTTTCGGAGAGCGTGAAATCAGTCTTGTTGCTCGTGATCGACAGTCCGGAAGTTTCGTGATCGGCCGTCACGACGACCAGCGTGCCGGGATGGGTGTCGGCAAAATCCATCGCAGCGCCGACAGCCCGTTCGAAATCGCGCGTCTCGGCCAGGATGCCTTCCGCATTGTTGGCGTGCCCTTCCGAATCGATCTGCGATCCTTCGATCATCACCATGAAACCCTTTTTGGAGCCGGCCGCATTGTTCGACAGGATTTCGAGCGCCTTTTTGGTCGCATTGCACAGGTAGTTTTCGTCGCGGCCCTTCATCACCGTCGGCATGTACTCGTCGGCGAACAGTCCGACCACCTTGCCGCGGTCCACCCCGTTCAGTTCGTTCATATCGTACACGACGCGGTAGTCCTTCGTTTTCAGCGCGTCGATCAGCGGCTTGCCGTCCTTCTGTCCTTCCTGCAGGAACTTCTTGCCGCCGCCCAACGCAACGTCCACGCCGCTTTCGACGAACTGCTCGGAAATTACGTCCAGATCGCCGCGGCTGGGCACGTGTGCGAAGAAAGCGCCCGGAGTCGCATGTTGTAGGTAGACGGTTACGACCAAACCGGTCTGGTATCCCTCCTCTTTGGCCCGCTCCATAATCGATTTGAAAATCTGCCCGTCGGGCCCCATTCCGAGCATACCGTTATCGGTTTTGTTCCCCGATGCCAGAGCGGTCCCGGCAGCGGCCGAATCGGTTACGCGGTTGTTCGCCGAATAGGTCTTAATCAGGGCGATGTTCCCGCTGCGGTCGAACGCCGTGGGCCGGTAGCCGTTCTCAAGCATCATCATCGACACTTGCGACAATCCCATCCCGTCGCCAATCATGTAAATCACATTCTTTACCGCGCATTTTCCGCTTTTTTTCGGGCCCGGTCCGGATTTGGCCGACAAATCCGCCGTCAATGCGGCCATCCATACGACAAGCAGTCCCAAGACAATTTTTTTCATCTTCTTCTATTTTTAAGTTGACAAAATCTGTTTTTCGCTTAACAAAGATACGATTTTTACCCGAAGGTAGCGGTTAAGTTCCCGTTAAAATGATTTTCGAGCAAAAAATGCGGACGGATAATTTGTGCGAAACGAAATATTTGCTACTTTTGCACTCGCAAACGCCGAATGACGGCGGGATAGCTCAGCTGGTTAGAGCGCATGATTCATAATCATGAGGTCCGGGGTTCAAGTCCCCGTCCCGCTACTATAAAAGGTTATGACTTCCGTCATAACCTTTTTCGTTTATCAACTTAGTAAAATCGCGAGTTACACACATACCCATAAAGCGATGCGACATCCGCTTCGCTTTATCGACGGATATCGATGCTATCAAATCAAACAGTCACACCTAATCGCTCCGCTTATTCAATTTCTCCAGAATTTCTTTAAAATCATATTTATACATCTCCTCCATATTATAATTCAGCGCATACAAATCCCCGTTGATCAAATCGACGGCATACGCAGAAACAAACCGATCCAATTTCACTTCGGCCAATGGATTCCCATCCCAGTCGAAAAACTGAATCACCGGCTTTTTCGACATCTCCTTTCCGATATTTTCTCTTTTCTCACCCAGGTACAAAGCGCCGAAAAAATCAGGGAACGCGACCAGATCCATATAAGTGCGCTTTCTGCTTTGGGGATCGAGATCTTGCACGTCGCCGATACGATCCAACTGTCTGCCGACACAAATCGTTTTCCCGAAAGAGCCGTCCGGAGAATATACGTTAATCTGATTTAATCTGTTAGGAGCTTCGACAATCCGGCTACCGTCGGCATTGCATTTCGTTGCCGTCGACAGAATATTAAAATCTTCTCCCGCACGCACGGAAGAAAAATTTAACTTTTCGAGATTCTCCGGAATCGTTTTTTCTCCTTTATGCAGAATGTATCTTATTTGTCGGGTATGCTCTTCATTAATCTCTTTACATAAAAAAGTCGTACTGTCCAATACGATAAACGCCGTCAGATTCCGAGGAAAAGAATCTTGCATCATTCTCATACGAAGCGCCTTGTTTTTTATCGTTTCAGATAAGTCCATTTTATAGGATTTCCCTGTCGGAAAACTGTATATAATAGCTTTGAGCCGGCCTTGCTCTTTCAGAAAATTTTGCTGCTTCACCCAAGGCGAAGACAACAGTTCGTTGGGTCCGTTTCCCTTCATCAAATATTTCCCCAAATGCTTATATTCGGGCAATGAGACAAGCGACCAGTACCCCTTATTATCGGATGTGGAAATAAGCAGCAATGAATCCCGAATAACAATACTCGATACCCCGATTACATCCGGATCGAAAAGCGTCCCCTGGCCGATCGTAAAAGTTTGCGGAAACGTATCGACATATGCGACCTCGTCCAGAATCATGTAATCCGCCGAAGGAACGACAGCCTGTCGGCAGGCTGAAACAAAAAAAGAAAACGCTACGACCGAAACAACACATCGTTTATTCATACCCAATCCTATTAAAACTCCGCTCTTATTTACAAATCAACAATTATTTGGAACACTTACCCCGACCGTACCATGTGCATTTGGAACGACATATTCCACAAAACTACGTGATCCGCAACGGAACACCGGCTCAACCTAATTTTTTCCTATATTAAATCCTCATCAGCGAAGATATTTTATCCAAATTTACTATTTAAAGTTCAATTCTCATCGCATTTTTATTCTTTTCATACTCCTAATTCAGCATGACTATCGACTAGATCGCCGATTCCGAAATCGAAACCGAATTCATTTTCCTTATATAAAATGGATTCGATTCCCGAATGAATCGTTATATTTGTATCAAACACGGAAGATGACACTCCGAAAAAAGTCTCAAAAAACTCGCTGAATCGAACGTACCGACAACCATTTACAAAACTCGTATCATTACCAACTAACCCCAAATTATTATGAAACGTTTCTTGACATGCTGCCTTCTGGCGGCAACCCTGGCCTGGTTCGGATGCGCCGAAAACCCGTCCAAAGGCAATGTCGGTTCTAATTCCGGCACCGACTCGACCTCCGTAACCGAAGGCCCCGTCCCGATGACCCATATCCTGATTTGCTGCCGCAGCGCGAACGAAGGAGTCATCAAGTTCAAGGTAGGCGACAAATGGATCACCGATCACGATTACAAAAACATCGACCAGGCCCGCGCGATCCTTTCCACGATCCAACAGGCCGGCATCAACAACGTGATCATCGACCTGACCAATCCCAGCCAATGGGCGACCGTTCCCGCGAGCTGGCCAGGATGCCAGCCCAACGAAAACGCCCTGTGGGACGTGGATACCAAGTACCAGCTCGAAACCATCGAGACGGTGTGCAACGAACTGGGGATGCAGTTCATCATGTTCATCGGCAACCCGGCAGCCCACACGTTGGCCTACTGGAACGGCATCGCCAAACGCATCTGGGAAAACTGGGCCCAGAAGGATGTTTACCGCAAATACGGCTACGGAGACGACCGGCCGATGCTGGTGGTTTTCTACATGGGCGAAAACTTCCGGGAAATGTACGACGCCGCGCCGGACAACGAGAAAGACTACCTGGCTAAATTCCGGATCGGCACCTGCCAGGTCAACTCCCCGATGGATTTCGTCGCTTCGGACGGATGGGGTTACCGCAACCGCTCTTCGAGTTCGGATAACACGGTGCGGTTCGTCTGCCCGAACGAAGGAGTGGCTCCCGCAGACTGGAAACGCAGCACGCTGGATCAATGGAAAGAGAAAGTAGCCTGGGCAGGCGAAGCGTCCGAATACTGCATCTTCGGCTCATACGACGACACGTGCGATGCGATCTTCTGGGGAATTGCCGACACCAAAGAGAGCAAAACGGCCCACAAACGCTATCCCAACGGAGAAAAACCGGACGATTATTACAATGTAGTAAAAGAATATCTTTCGAACCGGGACAAATAACAATAAGAAGTTACATCCGCTTTCGAACATCCATACCGGCAAGCGGCCCGTATCCCGATTTTTCACCGTCGGGAGATATACATAAAAAGGTTCGGAGAATTTCCGAACCTTTTTATATGCTAAAATAAATTCGGAAACGCTCTTTCGGAGCGTTTCCAAAAGCGTGGAGCAGCCGCAAACAATTGCAGCCGTTCTACGCTTATTTTCTTCCGGCAGATTTCCGGTCAGGAGTCGTTTTCAGTCTCCCCGGAATTTTTACCGGAGCGTTCGGCATTCATGGCTTTGTACTTGTCGATCATCGAATGGACGAAGTTATACCCGGACATACTCCATTGCACGATGTTATAGATCAGGTTGGCCTTCCCGGTGATCTGCTCCATCAGGTAGCCCACCGAGAACATCTTCGAGATCCCGCGGTAATCGTCCCGCAACCTCCGTTCGACCGCGTCCAATTCATTTTCCACGCGCAAGCGTTCGATCTTGACGTCCTGCAGCGAACGGATCCGCTGATAATGTACTTTACTCATCGTCCGAATGTTTTTTACGCATGTCATACACCATTTTGCCGAACATCCTGGCCATCTGATCGACGATCAGCCTGCGGCGTACCGCATATACGATCGCCGCCAGCACGACGAACAGCCCTCCCATCAACAGTATGGCGCCGAGCATCGACCCGATTAACATGCCGATCACCCACGTCAGGGCCACGGCAAAGAACATCGCGGCGATCCACAGCAAAACAATCAGGACGACCACGCCGAACAGCGCGTTGAAAAAGGTCGAAAGATTCTCGATCAGGCCGAGCCGCAGACGATCCGCATAGAGCGCCGCATAATCCTTCACATCCCGAGTCGCCTGTCCGATCCGGCCCCTGTCGTTGTTTTCCATACCTACGGCGGATTTACTGTTGTTTGTGGGCGTACAATTCCTCCTCTACGGCATCCTTTACCTTCTGCTCGCCGTGTTTGATCTTATCGACGATTTTGTGACGCGTGTTCTGCCCCGAATCGGGAGCCAGCAGCAGGGCTACGACCGCACCGATGGCAGCTCCGCCCAGAAACGAAAAAAAGCATTGACCTTTCATGACTTTAATTTTTTAAGGTTTGAAAAATAATTTCTGAAATACCGGATTACAGTGTTCCGTATTCGGTTTTAACAAAAAACAAACCACAATTCCCATTTCACGGAAAAATTGCGGACTTTCCGGCAATCCGGCCAAAAATAAAAACGGAGCTTTTTCAGAAATACCGCTCCCCTGCCATAAGGAAATTTACAAATCCGGGCCCCAGACACGCATCATCCGCACAACTCCTTCCCCCTAAAAAAACAGAGCCGATATTGCTATTTTAATGATATTATAATTTTCGTATAAATTACGAATCCCCCAAAGCAAACCTAAAGACAATCGACCATGCTAAAAAAACTGAACCTTGAAAAATTTGCCATGGTAGCTACATGGAAGAAGACGAGAAAAGCACGGTAATCGGCGGAGACTGGTATTACGTCGCATCTACCAACCGGCTCGAAAGCATAGGACCGGGGATAATGCACGAATCATCGAAGACAAAACGACATTAATGAATAACAGATATTCGTCTTTAAGCTTGCGACAAAATTCCACGAGTCTGAACACGGCAGAGTCGGGACAACAAAATGCGGTTCTTAGGGCGATGGGACGATGGTCGGTATCAATTCAAATGTACCCATAAGTGCTGCAAACTATGGAAGTACAGGCAGAGGAACAAGTTTTGCACAAACTTTACAAACATTAGATTCAATTACGAACCAACCGGTTACTGCCATTGCCATAAATTCCGGAACTAACTTTTTTAACGCAGCCAATTTCTACGATTAAATGTGCGTTCTTATTTAATGAGAACGTCCATTCCGACCAATATGCAAATAACCAATGATTTATAGTATTTGTTTGTTCGCCGAAATAAATTCAGCTATTGGAAACCTGCAAGCCCGGGATTCCGTACAACACTCCGATCCTCAAACCATTTTTCGTTCGAACGAGACGAAGCGCCCGTTATACGAGTAACCTTCAAAAACGGACAAATAGTATCGGTCACCGATGGCCCCTTGATTCAACCCTTTTGCCGCATAAAAAAAGAGTCCCCCGAATGCTCGGAGGACTCTAAGGAGGCGGCTACCTACTCTCCCACATGTTACTGCAGTACCATCGGCGTGAACGGGCTTAACTTCTCTGTTCGGAATGGGAAGAGGTGGAACCCCGCTGCTATAACCACCTAAATCTACATTGTTATAGCTAACAACATGATATCGTAAAGTTCTTTTGACTCAAACACCTTCTTTCGAGTATTTGACGATTCGAGGATGAGAAAAGGGCCCTCTGTAAAGAAAGTCATTCGGGCTATTAGTACCGCTCGGCTTTGACATCACTGCCTTTACACCTGCGGCCTATCAACGTAGTAGTCTCCTACGGCCCTCAAGGGAAATCTTATCTTGGGGTTGGCTTCGTGCTTAGATGCTTTCAGCACTTATCCAATCCGAACATGGATACTCAGCGATACACCTGGCGGCATAACTGATAAACCAGAGGTTCGTCCAACTCGGTCCTCTCGTACTAAAGTCAGGACCCCTCAAATT
>OWIO01000480.1_pt1 | contig 36108 bp, 46 predicted proteins | sample 1733011 | NCBI WGS metagenome assembly OWIO01 (sample SAMN05065779, study PRJEB22554) | human gut metagenome | biome: ENVO:2100002; feature: ENVO:00000062; material: ENVO:00002003 | host: Homo sapiens | place: USA | reverse complement strand
CGCTCGGGTCCGACATATCCTGCGTCCTCAATAGCTTGTGTTCTTTCTTTACCCGTGTCGTCTGTCACTTTGAACAACTTCCCGATGTTGCGCAAAGTTATCGGTTTTTGCATACCGTCTACATGGATATTGTTACCGGCACTGCCCCGTCCAAGCCATAGAAGTATACCGGCAAGTACGATTGCAAATTTATATTTTGCGTCACCTGAATCCTGCGCCCCTAAATCTGTTCCGTTGTCCGTGTCGGGAGCGCTGAATCTAATCTCAACATCGCTGCTTGCGCCGTACCTGTAGCCCGTGTCTATCCACTGCGCGCCCGAGGACTGCAAATAATCGACTGCGGTATAGCTGCTCGGCAGTCCGCTCTGCGTCTCCGCCTCTTGCCATATAAATCTGCGCCTGTTCATGTGCCCTCACCGACCTTCTGAGCCGCCAGAACTTTGTCCTTGAAGCTGAGCTCCCACGTCTCGCCGTTTTTGAAATCGGGAGCTGTGCCGATATATTTTGTCTCAGCGGGAAGTGTGACGGTGATTGTCCCGCTCGTAGCGAAGGTCAGGCGCATCCAGCACTCGAAATCACTTGTCGGATATGTCAGCGTCAATGTCGTGACATCGGCAAGCCGGTACTCGGTGTTGTTGGCAAGGGTTATGTTTGAGCCTGTGGCGTGGCTGTGGGATTTTGGGACAAGCTCATCAAGTGCGCCGCCGACTGTCGATATGTTCGGCAGTGCGGCATTGTAGTAGCCAACAATATCTGCTGTGATAGGCTCTAAATAAAACTGCCAGTCATCGGTGCCAGACTCAGGGTTCTTGGCGACATTTGCCGCCACCAAGAACGAGCCTAAAAACGCTCCAAAAGTATACGATTCGCTGTATTGCATTTGAATCAAAGGCGTGATGTATTTATCGAATGCAATCGCTTTGATGTTTTGGCCACTTGTAACCGCCGCGTCAATTTGCTCCATTGTTTTATCACAAGCCGTGACCGTATAATTATCGCCGTTGGCTTCGACCGTCATTTTGATTATGAAGTCGCCACCAGTACCACCACTACCAATGGCTATGCCGTTATAAGTGGGTTCTCCGTCGTCACCTTCCGCGAATTTATCTAAAACAGGCTTATTGTCATGCGTATGCCGTGCGGCAGTGTTAAGAGCTATCTCGGCGGCAAGGCTGTGTGAGAGCCGCTCTGTACCGTCGGGGATTGACACTTTGGCCGTGCCCGTTATCATTGGAGCATAGCCGACTATCTCACCCGCTCGAAATGCGACGAGCTGTGCCGCCATGTTTCCGGGTTCGGGGACTATGTCGCTCGTGATTTTGACAGTCACATAGCCGTCCGCAGGAGTCAACAGCTCGGTTTGTAGATACTCTCCGACCGTTGATTCAAAATAGACTCTGTAGCTGTCCGCGCCCTCGAGCTCGACGGGAACGGGAAGAGAAAGCTCCGTGAAGTTGTTCTCTGCTCGATATCCAACGTCATACCCGCGAGGGCGGGCATAATCAACCGTTATCTTTCTTGTTTGCATTCTTTTCCGCCTCCCCATTCTCGCCCTCCACGGGTGGTTCTTCGAGTTCTGAGAGCATATCGGACAACAGTTCGATTTTGCCGCAGATTTTAGCGAGCTCAACCTTGTTGACTTCGAGCTGCTGCATTATTTGAGAGTTGTTCTGCTGCAAGGCTTCGCCCTGCGCTCTAAGCTCCGCGAGCTTTTGATTGATTTCTGATTTTTTCATATTGTCGCCACCTATTAATCAAGTGTTTTTTACGTGAGCAGTTTCGCTTCGTTGGTACCGAACTGCGCATAAAGACCGTTCTTGTTCACGAACAAGAGCGCAATCTTATCATCGCTGGTTTGTAATCTCAACGTTACTTCACCTGCTCTCGGCTGATAAAGGTCAAGTCTTGCTGTTACTTCGCCGTCTCTATTTCGCACCTCTATCGCTCCCGATGGAGTGTCCGCTTTTGGAATGCCCAAGCCGAAGTCCACCCGACACACATCAAAAGCATCATCGTCCGATAACCTGCGATAGTGTTGCAACCCTGCAAACGTGTTGGTTTCAAAACTATTTGACACAAGCGTTCCACTTGTCGCCGTTTTGCCCTTCGTTACAACAAAATACTCGCTCGACGAGCCGAATTTGTTTTCCGCACTACGAACGCGAAAGCCCTTATCCTCTTTGCACACAACGTCCGTGTAAGCATCACCGCTGTCAATACGCACGCCTTTTGTGCTGTCAATGCAAATGTCATACGTCAAATTCGAAAAGGGGAAAGTCTGGCTGTCAACAAATCCGATAAAACCCGATTTTGTTTCGCCAAGTTCTCTTTCTAATCCGAGTACAGGTAGAGGGCTTATTCCTAACGATACGTACCTGCTTGTATTGATTATTTTAAGGTTGTATTTTGAGCCTTTAACACAAAAGACACCTGTAAGGTCTGCGTCGGACGCAATAATCTTTCCCGTGTCCAAGTTAAAGGAAAACTTCCCGGTCGGCGACGAGAGGATGTCCGTTGTGATATAACTTGCGGATATCTTGTTTGCGGCAATGCTTCGGATAACCGCGTCACCGTCTTTTGATACACCGTACTCCCAGTTCGGTGATCCGTTGTTCCAGCCGTTATTAGTCCAGGCATAACCGCCGGCGTTGCGGCAGTAGATGGTGTTGCTCCCCTCAAGCGTAGGCTTGTCGTGGTAATAAGTAATTACCGCGCCGCTGCTGTCTGCTTTCCGCGTGACATATAAGCCCATACTATTCGCGATGGTCTCGTTCAGCGCGAGTGTCGCCTGTTCGTAGTCGTTGATTTGCGCCGCCTGCTGTGCGCGGGTCTGCTCGAGTACCGCCTGCTGCTTCGGTGTAAACGCGCCCATTGTGGCATATCCCGACTGCGTTGCCGTTTCGCCCTTGCCCTCTAGCTTCGTGCAGCGGTTCTGTGACTGCCACTTGACATTTGTCAACACGACTTTCTTCGTCCCCTGAGCCGTCTCAAAGTTCATCACATCGAGCGGTCTGAGGTGCGGAAAGGAGTGCGTCGTGCAGGACATCGGAGTGTATGTAAGACTGCATCGCGCGGTTTTGAGTTCCGTCGCCAGTGTGCTGAGATTCATATCACTCTGTGCAAGGAGATTGCCCTCAATGTTAAAGGCATAGTCCTTTGTGCCCGCGAGGTATTCGGTCTTGTTCTCGTCGTTTCCGACGATGCGCACGCCGGAAAACACGATGTTATTTTCGGCAAAGTCTGTATTGCCGGAAGTAAAGCGATCTGAAGCTTTTATAACCGTGTGCTTGGCATTTGTCGCATACCACCCGCCTGTCAGCTTGCCGTCATAGTCGATATACAGGCTCACGCCCATAAGCTCCGCAGCCCAGACAAGCACCTGACGATAGGTCAGATTGTCCGCCTTCGGGCGTTTAGGTATCGACACACCCCGATGCAGCGTGTTCGTTGGGAGCTTCTGCGACACCCCGCACTTTGTGCAGGCATCGGCGACTATCTGATACAGTGTTGCAGGATAGGCAAGCTCAGTATCATAGGCTCGGTTAAACTTCGCCATGCGGTCATAAGCCGTTATTTTGATGCTCCGGAGCTTGCGCGGAGGGCTGTCCACCGTGTAATAGCCGATAGGCACGGTCTCCGTTGCCGAGCCCGTCGGAAAGCTTGTAGTGACATACAGCTGCGCGCCTTCGAACACCTTATCATCAAACGCGCTGTCTGTATTCTCAAGAGTAAAACTCAGCTCTGACATACACGCTGAGCCCAAATCAAGCTTGCTGCCCGTGACACTTGACCAGTCCACCGTTACCGCGCCGATAATGTCCTTGTCGGTGATATTAAATGCCGTGCCCTTGGTAGGCGTACAGAGGATATTGACGGACTGCACCACATCCTCTCGCAGAGCCGCAAGCCCGGCGGTAGTTATTGGATACATAGCATCACCCCTTTCGCGCCACGATTTTAAAGGTCACATTGTCAACAACATTCAGACTGCTGTTGTACAGCGGCGCACTTCTGTTGCCGACATAAAACTCTTTTGTCACATATCCGCCCTCGAGCATATTTAAGTACTTGACCGTTATATACTCCGGGTTGAACATTTTCAGAATCTTGCTCGCGTTCGCTATGGACAGCCCGGAAAATTTAAGCGTTACCGCGTCGGTCTGTCCTATGCGTTTTTTGTGCATAACGACATCTTCGGTACGCCCTGCGTCGCTGGCAGAAGCGTCCTCAAGCTCCCATTTATATCCGTCCTCCGTGTCCGGATATACCGGCATAGTTACGCCGTCCACGGTAGCTATCGGATTGTCGCCGGGATTAAAAGCGGTTGCCACTGCTGTTCCACCTTCTTTCTTGACATAAAAAATAAAACATGATAAATTAAAAAGAAAAAGGAGAAAAATAATATGGATAATGTTCTTTTTGGACTCGGCTTTTTATCTTTGGCGGGTGTAATCGCCTTTTTAGTAATTGCAGTCGTGCGGATCTTCAAGAAGAAACCCCGCAAGAATTTTGTCGTTGCAGCTTTGATTTGCTTTGTTGCATCTAATGTGTTTATTTTTTGTGGGGCGCAAACCAACTACAACAACATGACCCCCGAAGAAAGATCTGAATATGATTCAAAGCTTGCCGCCGAATCACAACTTAAAGAAGAAAAGAAAGCAAGCAAAGATAAAAGCAAGGACAAAAACAAGACGAGCGAGCCGCCAATGACAGAAGCCGCTACGTCACAGAATATTGGCGATGTCTCAGTCCAAGCACTTAAGCTCTACGCTGACCTCTCGGATGAACAGGCTCAAAAAGTTATAAACGACTTTAAAAAAGTGGGAATTTCCACTCCGATTTACTTTGAATCATTATCATCAAACTCGACAGATAAGAGCTTTAAGTTTTCGAACGATAAGATATCCGGAACGCTTGTCGTTTCCAATGGAAAGACGAGTTACATTTCGAGCGGCGGAGTCGAACTGTTTAACTCCAAAAAAGGCGGAGCCCTCGCAAACATTGAAGATTACTATCTCAGCTCCTACGAGTCAAATTATTACAAGGGCATGGCAGAACAACATGTTAAGCAATACCTCAAGACCCCATCAGCCGCGTCGTTCCCCGACCTCACGGATACAAGCGCATGGATTGTATCGCGCTATAAAGACACCGTTACGGTCAGCGCATGGGTTGACTCACAAAACTCCTATGGTGCACTGTTGCGCAGCGATTTTGTAATTCAAATGTCCTACGCTTCACAGGGAACAAGTCTTACATATGCGGAAATTGAAGATAAAGTTCTCTACGGTTCCTTTGTTTCATATTGAAAGCAGCCCCTTTCAGAGGGGCTGCTTTTTATATGTCGCATGGAATAACTGTCCTTCCGCTCTTTTGATTATATCTCTGAACAGCGGTTACTATAGCTTCTCCTTTTATCGTACCGTCAGGAAGTACGACCTGTATATGCCAGTCGCCGCCATCACTGCCGCGGCTTTCTTCTTTGACGACCTTTCGCAGCAAACTCTCCGGCGTTTCGATATTCGTGCCGTTTTTCTGGTCGCCGAGCATCGCAATAAACTCTCTGTTCGGCGGAATCACTGCACCAGTTGCAAGCTTTGGAATTTGAGGTATCGATATATCGCGCAAATCTGCAAATGGCGACAAGCCGAGTATATTTGCATTTCTCAGCTTATCGATCGACTTGTTTATGGCATTAAACGGTATTGCAACAACCTTGTTTATACCCCCGATTATTGCATTAACAACAGTTTTAAATGCTGCAGTTATGCCCTCTTTGATGCCGTCAAAAATTTTTCCGCCTATACTGAAAACATTTTTAACTGCTGTCCACGCTTGTGTAAATTTATCCTTAAACCAATTTACAACAGGGGAAAAAGCCGTTTTAACACCCTCCCAGGCATCCTTCGCCTTTGATTTCAAGCTCTCCCACATTCCGCCGAAGAAGTTGGAAACCGGGTCAATTACGGTTTCTTTAAACCATGATCCCGCTATGTCCCAAGCCGCTTTTACAATTTCCCAACAGCCCTTTGCTATAACGCCGATATCGTAGAAAACATCGTCGAATGTCTGTTTTACGCTACCGAACAAAGTTCCAAACCATTCAGTAGCGGGAGAAAAGACGTCTTTGATTTTATCCCATGTTTTTGAAAACGTTTCTTTTATCGGTTCGGAAACATTACTTTTAAACCATTCACCCAAAGACGACCATTTTTCTTTTATCCAGTCATACGCCTTTTTAGCAGCTGCTTTCACTTCGTCCCAATAGACTATCAGTAAAACCACCGCCGCAATTGCCACGGCTACCGCAGCAACCACAGCAACACCTACGGCAGTCGCAGCTCCGGCACTTGCGCCAAGCGCAGTACCTAATGCAGTAAAAACGCCTTTGATGCTCGCGCCTATTGCAGACAGCTTGCTTACAAACTTTAAAGACTTAAAAGCGGAAACAATTCCCCCGAGGTCTTTTATCTTTTTGAAAAGCTTGGCACCTTCAAAAATAAGTAGGAACGAACCTATTGCAGTACCGGCTCCGATAAACGCCGGTTCCCATTTTTCAAGCTCTTCTCTGACCTTCTTGAATTTTTGCTTCAGCTCCTCTGCGCGCTCTGCAAGCTTCGGGTCAATAACGCTGTCAGCGTTGGAAAATGGGCTCTTAAAATTGTTTCCTCCGCTCGATACCGTTGTGCTGCTTCCGCCGCCGTTGCCGCTATCAGATCCGGTGTCCGGCGTTCCGAGACGATTGATTTCATCGATGCCGAGCAAGGCGTTTTTATAATCCTTCGCCTTTTTCGCCGCACTGCCGAGTTTTGTGGACACTTGCTGTGTACTGTTGGCGAGCTTGGAGGTATTTGACGATGTCCGGCTTGTTGCACTTGACGTGCCAAACAATATAGCCATGACTTGCCCGGCTTTTTCGGCGAGCGCGGTCAATCTTTCAAGCAACGCCGTAACATGCGGGATACACTGCTGCAAAGCCGGCGCAAACATCGACCCGAGCGCGCTCGACAACATTTTTGTCTGTGCTTTCAGAGCAGCCTGCGCTCCTGCGAGGGTGTTCGAATATTTCGCAGCATCTCCGGTCTGGAATGCCGTCTCCCGCATGAGGCCCTGTGTCGTTGCTATGCGCTTTTCTGCGTCAGTCAGCGTTGCTGCAGTCTTGCCTATCGATGCCGCATATTCATCCCATATAACGGACAGATTTTTTGTAACACCGGCATTGTCGACAAGAATGCTGTTTTCGTTTTTGATACCTTCGGCTGCGCTCTTTATAGCTTCGCCCATCGTCATACTGCCCTGACGGTTAAACGCCGCCGAATCTTTAAGGTTAGTCAGTATGGACTGCGTCTGCTCATCGGAATATCCTGCCGCTGCGAGGCTCTTATACGCGGTGTAAGCGTCCATCATCGGTATAAGGCCGTCTTTAGTGTACGATTTGAGCCACGCTTTCGCGGCGTTCAGGTCTTTTCCCTGCGCGGTCAATATGCTCGACAAGCCCATCTGCGCGGCTTCGTTTTCCGCATATGCGTCCGTCAACTTCTTGACCTCGCTTACTACTTTCTGTATGGCCGCAACGGCAGCGGCCGTTTTTAAGCCTGTAAAAAGCTTTCCGACACCCGCTCCCGTGCGCGTTGCCTGCTGTTCGAGCGATCCCAGCCTCTTGTTCGCCTTATCAATCTTGGCGTTAAAGTCCTTGGTGTTTGCTGTAATCAGCACTTGCAGTTCTTCAATCGTCATTTTTCTCACCTGCCCTGTGCCTTGCGGCGTTTTTTGATTTGGCATAAGCGGACATCCGAGCTTTGATTACCATCCACCCGGTTTGCTGCATGCCGAAAGCTGACGGGAACGCCTTTTCAAGCGTAGGATATTTTTTCGGGTCGTTAAACGCGAAAGAATCGAGCTGTCCGAGATTCCATATCAGCTGTAACTGCCATTTACGCCGCTCATTTTCTGCCTTTTGCCTTGCGGATATAAGGTCCTCAACCTCTCCGGCCGACATGCTCCAGAATTCGTCCGGGGTTATCCCGACCGCAAAAGCGCGAGGTTTGAGATCCGCGACCCACTCGGTCGCTGAGGAGAAGATTACTCTATCTCCTGCTCCTCGTCCTCCCGCTCCATGTCCGCTATCTGTTCCGGTGTAAAAAAACCGGACACCTTCATAATGCCGAGGAATGTGTCCGCTCTGTCCTCGAGGGTAAAGCCCTCGGCTTCAAGCGCATCGATGAGCTCATATGTCTTGGGGAGCGTCATATTTGCCTGGTATTTCTGCAGCGCGCCCCAGAGAGTCACTGCAAAGACCTTGGTGTATGCCAGCTTATCAAGAGCTTCAAGCAGGCTGCAGCCTATACGGTCTTCCACTTCGATTTTTGTCGCCGTCGTGAGCTTGAGCTTGTACTCCTTCTCGCCGGCGGTCAATCTATAAAAAGGTGCATTACACGCAGTAAGCATAGTTGTTGTCTCCTTATTTTAAATTTTCGGCGGAGTTTCCCCCGCCGATGTGTTCTTTAGCCGCCGGACGAGGTATATTCCTCTATATCCGACGATGGAGTGATTTTTGCAGTAAAGGTCAGCGCCTCTGCGACGCCCTTTCCGGGCATCGAAAGTGACACTCTGCCTGTCCATGTGAAACCGGAACCGTCCGGGAACAGCAGAATAAAGGTCTTGTCTGCATCCTTAGCTCCCTTGAGGGTCGTCCAGTTCGTGCCGGTCTTCATACCCTCATAGCCGAAAGTAAACGCCATATCCCCGGGGTCGGAAAGCCCGGGCTTATACTTTCTCTGCGTGTCCTTCATCGTGGTCACGTCGATTTTGTCCGATTCGCCGAGCATATCGGGAAAATCAAGCAGACCGGGAACTTCAGCCGCCGCTTCTGCGCTCGCGCCCATTTTCAGAATCACGCCTATAGAAGTCTGATAATCTTCAGCCATTTGTACTTACCTCCTTATTAACTGCGGTAAAACCGCTTCGTGTTGTTGTCGTAGACTCCGTTATAAAGCAGGACGGTGCGGTATAACACCGTACCGTCCTGCTGTTCGTCCTCAAGGTGGTTAGGACTGCCGCGAAGCAGACCGAGGCGGAGCATTGCATCGTCAACTTGTCTCTCGACCTCGTTTCTGCCCTCCGGCGTCGCCATCCACACCTGGATCTGCACGGCGATCCGGGAAAAATGATCCGGACGCGAAGAGGATGGCATTTTAACGGAGTTATCCATCTGCTTTATCAAACCGTGCCGTTCAAAACTCTGCGGATATTCCGCAGACCATTTCACGCCCGGTACAGCGAGTGAAAGCACATCATAAGTCACCTGTTCGATATCAACCATTTTTCTGACCGCCTTTACGATTTATTTCCTGTTGTATCGCGCGCTTATAGCACTCGAGTATTGCTTCGCGATTGTTTATAAGCGCAGGATAGAGATACGGCTGCGCCTTTTGTCCGCTTATCATTCGCCAGCCGACAGCAGGGATTTTGCCGCGCCACTTGTCCGCCTTGTAATGGATCCCGCCCGGGAGCTTATAAGGATATGTGCCGTTACCTTTGGGACCCGTACCGAATTCCACATAGGCGGCGTATTCAGCATTGGTCGATACGCTGCCTATATGCTTGCTGCCCTCGCGCTTGTAGTCGGTATGCAGCGACGCGCGCAAGTTGCCGTTATCAACTGGACACAGCTCCTTCGCACTGTTGTTGACTATTCGCGCCGCTTCGCGCGTACCGTTTGATATGGCGGTATCAGCGCCGCCGAGCTTTGCGAGCTTTTTTGTCAGCTCGCCGAGGCCCTTAACCTCAATGCTCATGGCTCACCGCCTTGCAAAGATACAGCGTGTGGCTGTCGCGCGGCTGAATCTCGGTGATTCGGTAATAAGCGCCACCGTGTTTCACATAGTCACCCTTTTCAACGGCGAGCGTATCAGATGTTGAAAAAGTGGCGTCTTTGTTGCACTGCAGCCCCCATTCCTGCGCCCGCATGGCATCGGTAACAAGCCGGAAGTTGACAGTAAAAGAGCCCGCAGAAACGCCTGCGGGCTTCACTGTTTCACTGCCGAGCGTTCCCGTCTGTTTGACGGCTTTATAGTGCTCGACTGCTTTGTCTTGAAATACGGCGCGCTGTGCGCGTCTGAAAGCGTCGGGAATCTTCACCAGAAAAGCCTCCTCCACTCGTTGAGCATCGCCTTTTCGCTGTCGCTCAGTTCCGCCGCCGTAGCGAGGTCTGAGTCACTGTGCTTAAAGCTCACGCTCTGGTCACCATCCGTTATGCTCGCGACGGTCTGCGCCGCATCGGTAGAGCCCGGCTGCTGCGTGCGGTAACGCTGCGCGGCTATCTCTGCCACAAGCAGATCAAGACCGGGAACAAGCTCACGCCGCTTGGTATATCGCAACACCTTTGACTCGACACTGTCCAGCAGATACCGGGCAGCCGGCAGCGACATTTCCTTACCCAACATCACGCGCATCCGGGCTATGAGGTCGGCCTTGTTCTGCTCTGTCATATCAGCCCACCAGCCTTGCGGTCATGTCGCTGTCAAGGGTCTTGACGCCGTACAGGATATCAAAGCTGACGCGGTCGGTCTTGTGCTTGATGTCGTAGTCATATACAACCCTGATAGCAAGACCGTTCCTGCTCGACGCAATAGCCGCATTATTCGCGCCCATAGGCAGCTCAAGCTGACGGGTAACGAGTGCAAGGCCGTTGCGGTGGAATGCGAGGGAATGGGTCGTTTTGACGAGATATACCTTAATCGCCGCATCCGAAGCAATGGTGCGATGGATAGGCTGGTCTATCGCGACCTCAGCGACCGCGCCGCTTGCGGCAGTTGCATCGGCGGCAAATCTGTAAAGATAGCCGTCGAGGATAAAGCCGTCGCCCTTTTTAAAGGTGCCGGTCGCCGCAGTGACATCCGAGAGTGCGACCTTGGTCTCGCCGGCGGTGCAGGAGACTTTTGCAGCGGTCGCAGTGCCCGCAGTTGCCGCGAGGGTATCGGGGGCATTCTGCGACATATAGGTGTCAAGACCATAGATAGAGCCGAGCTCTGCTGAGCGCAGGGCGTCGGAATTGCCTGCATATGCGACCTTTGAGAGGTTTTCCGTGGTCAGATAGCGATACTTGTGCGTCGGATTGACGAGAAGTCTGCGCTGCTGTATCGGTACGCCCTTGAGGTCAAATGCCTTGGCAATGTTGGCAATGTCCTTGAGGTCGGCCGCGTTCGCGGTGCCGCTCACGGTGTTGCCGGCGTTTGCGATGCCTTCGGCGATAATATCGCTGTCGATGGCCTGGGATATGGCCTGCACCGCAGGAGATATGATCTGCTCAGAAAATGACTTGATATCGAGGGTCATTTCCTTGGAAGTGACCGGAACGGTGACATCACGGAAATGGTCAAGGGTCACCTTGACGCTGCCCTCGTTCACATTCTGGTCTACGGTCTCGCCGACGAAGTTCTTCGCGGAAAACTTCGCGGGCTTGCGGATGGTGATAGTATCACCGACGTGTGCGAACTCCTTGGAATAGTCCTTGTGGACAAGGTCGGCAGCAACGAGATTGTTCTCGAGCACCATAAGAGCCTCGTTCGCGACTATCTGAGGAGTCAGGAATTTGTTTGACATTTGTTAAATCCTCCGTTTTTACTGATTTTTGCGCCAATTCACATAATCGGCATAGTTCTCGGGGGCTTCGCCCGGTTCGGGGTCTCCGCCGCCGTGGTCGGGGTCTCCGCCCCTCTGTCTGGTTTCGACTTTGTCAAAAAGATAGGCGTCGCTTTCCCTGATTGCTTTGAGCTGATCGTCAAAGCCCTCGAGCTTGCCGTCTTTGTCGAGTTTCACACTGCCGGGCGTTATCAAGGCTTTTATAGCTCTTGCGTTCTTACCTTTGGCGGCTGTAATAGCGGCATCGATAGCGGAGTCAAGCTTCATGGCGGCGATATCGCTGTCATACTTAGCCTTAGCCTGCTTGTTCTCGTTCTGCAGCTGTGTAATCGTAGCTTGCAGCCCGGCGGTATCAACCTTTTTGAGCTCTTCAAGCTGACCGTCCCGCTCTGCTATCTGACCCTCAAGGTTCTTGACCTTGTCGGACTCGGCGCGAAAATCTGCTTTTGAAACAAAGTTCTTGCCGATATAGCTCGCTATCTTCTTGTCGATGTCCTCGGTGTGTGCGTCGCCTAAAATGTCTTTAAGCCAGTCCATGTCTGTCCTTTCCCGCGCTCCCTTTTTACTTGGCCAGTCCCAATATTGCGCGACACCATTTTGCTCCGGGTGGCGGATAAATTTGGATATAAAAACAGCGCTTTGCATTTGACTGCAAAACGCTGTAATTATTATGTTGTGATATGACAAAACCGCCTCGCTTTCGCTTGGCGGCTTGTTATTTATTATTGATCCTCTTCATCAAGAGTATCTTTTCCGAAAGCTTTTATATAGCTCTCGGTGAGGTCTTTTATGATAATCGGGGCTTCTTCTTCGTCCAGTATTCCGTCGAGGCGGCCTTTGAGCAAATCCTCATAGTAGAGATAGAGCTCGTCGCTCATGGCTTCGCTGAGATCGTTGTTGTCCACTTCCCACTTTATCAGCGGAAGCACCGCGTTAAGACGTTCGGCTTCTTCAAGGATATCCTGATCGAATTCTGTGAGATATGAGTTTTCGAGCAAATCTCCCGTTTTCGGCTGTATACCCGTGCTTAAACGGTCTTCGAGAATTTCTGTTGCTCCCTGATAATCAAGCTCATACTTCATCTTTTTCTCATCCTTTCTTTCCAAACATTGCCTTCGACCCTTTTGTTTGAGATAACATTCACTTCAACATCCGGGTATAGTTCTTTAAATTGCTGCATTACCCCTTTGCAACTATCGCACATTCCACGTTCGGAAAGCATACATATCTTTTTAAAAGGGTTTGTTTCATACAAATCGGCAAAGAACTCGAAGAGCTTCGCCTCAGTGTCATTGTAGGTTTCTTTCCTCATCGTTCCATCCATTTTGGGAACATCAATGTATTTAAAACGTCGAGCCTCTTTAAGTAAAACTAATTTTCCAGTTCCTTTGTACCCACCGATACTTGCTTTTCCGGATATGGCACTGTGTGCATAGTACATATTGTCAAAATCATCATCGATATATGCTCCGGCAATGTTTCCGCTTCTTTTGTACTTGCTCGTGAGCTGGAGTCTTTTTTCATAAATAACCTTTTTATCAAACCGTAAGATTTCATCAGTAGATAAATTGCCTGAATCTATCTTGTATTGATTCACCAAGCGGTATTGCCTCTTGAGCGTCTTCCACTTCTCAGGATCATTATACTTTATTTTTAAGAATTCATCAAGAGAATCCGGCACATTTTCTTTTAAGACTGCCGAATACCGTTCGAACTGGTCTCTATTGTAGGAGGACACTTGTGTCAAAGTCTTGGGCGGATAATATTTAAGCTTCCCGGTAAGAGGATTTATATTATCCGCAAGCCACTCTTCATATGTCGTTTCTGCCGGAATAAGCACCGTTTTCCCGGTCTCGGGATCCAATGCCCTGCGTTTGAGTTCGGCTCGGTTTTGTCCCTCTATGACTGCCGTTGTAGTGCAGCGGTCATTCGGATGGAGCGGCGGATAATTTACGCCCTCCTTCGCTTCGGAGACCGGAAAAGTCTTGCCGTCCAAAGCGCCGCAGACATCGCAGGTGCGCCCGTCAAGAGTGGCGAGGAATCTATATTCCGTTATGCCTTCCTCTTCGTATGCCGCTTTTTCAGCAGCGTTGTGCACACGGTTAGTCTCGGTGCGTATCAGCCGCATCGAGTTATACATTCCGGACTGCATAGCTTCGGCGAGCTGGCGCGCCATTACCTGCGGACCCGCTCCCGTCATAATTCCACGCGCCACAATACCGTATGCGCTGTTGGCAAGCGCGGATGTGTTCTGCCAGATGCGGTCAGAAAAATTCGCGCCTTTCCAGCGATCATTTACTATGGCGTTTACGGCACCTTTCGACAGGGCTGAGAACTCAAAGCCTAATCCCGTGCCGATCTGCGTGTCATATATGCTGCGATAGTATGTATCCCCGCTCACGTCTTCAATCAGCCGCTTGAGTTCCAGCTTCTCCCGGTCGGCAAGCAATGCCGTTTCCGTCTCGATATTGGCTTTCAAAGCCTCAAGGCGATTTATTCTTGCGGCGTATGCCGGCGCATTGAGACGGGCAAGTGCTTTTCTTTTTATAACCGGGTCTTTTATGTTATTGAGCTCTTTGCGCAGTGCTTCCAATTCTGCTTCCGCTTCTTTGGTGTTCAGCATCCGACGAGCTTCTTCCGGCGTCAATTCACCATTTGCCGCATAACGCGAAAATATCCGATTTATGCGGGCGTCGAGGTCCTTCTGCGCCTTGGCGTATAACTTGACCGTTTTTGTCTTTATAGCCCGCGTCGAGGCACGTCGGGCATATTCCTCGCGCTGCAGTGCCCGCTCCTCCCAATAGAGATCAGAGCGCATTATTCATCATCCTTTTCGGAATCGTCCTTGTCGTCATCGTCGCCGATAAACATCTTTGCGTTTTCCTCGCGCTGCTTCTGCAGCTCTTCATACGCCTGCGCGACATCATCAACAAACGGGTGCTTTGCTAAAAGCATCTTATCAGGCACAAGCCCTTGCGACTTCTGGATTATGTCCACCGTCTCCGCATCATTGACTATCATCGACTTGTGGACATCGTATTTTATAAGCGTATAGTCATAGTCGGTACCGTTCTTCAGGTTGATATCCTGCGTAATAAACCATGACAGCTCTTTCAGCATGACCTTTAACTTTGAGACAAGCGGGTCAGCCTTAAGGTCAAGCAGGGTGTAGCGAAATTTCAGACTGACGCCTGACGGCGCACTGCCGAGCTTTTCATCGTTCATATCAATGCCGCGTCCGATATGATATATGTCCCGGCGCAGCATATCGAGCCAGGCGAGGCGCTCGGTGACATTAAGTGTGACCTGCTCCGCGCTTATCTTGCCGGACGGATCGCTTATTGACACCGCCTTGTTTATCTGCAGCTTCTGCTGTATCGCTTTTGCGGTCTCGCCGCCGTATCCTTGTATCATCCAGTAAAGCTCGACGAGATCTATCTGATTATTCGTCGACGCAGAAGATATCAGGTTATATGCGTCAAGCAGACCTTTGATTCGCGAAAGGTCGGTCTGATGCGCAGAGTTGTTATAAAGCGGAACAAACGGGATTCTCCCCCAAGACCGCGCTTCAACCGAAACGCGCTCGTCGTTGATTATCTGCTCGTTGTACCAGTGTGGGCTGTTGCTTTCGAGCACGAACTCTCCGGCATCGTTTTCGACATAGCGTTTTACCCCTGTCGCAGTCCACCACTCTACCCGCTCTCGCTCCGTCTCTGTGCCGTTTTGCACGACGGTTATTTTATAATGGCGGAAAAAGTCGGTAATCACCTGCTGATAGCTCATATCGCGGCAGGCAATACATTCCGTTGTTGGGATAACAACAAAACAAAGCTTGCCGGCTGCCGAGTAATAGACATGCAGCCATCCGACGATACAATTCGACGCATTTGTCGCGAGGTCGGGGAGCATGTCCACAAAAGCCTCGTCTGAGGTCACTGCGGTGACAGCGTCCTCAAAAGCTTTCAGACTTTCATCTGCACCGCCCGCTCCGTCATTTGCGCCCTCAACAGAGACGGAAAGTGGCTTGCCGAGGATGTACGCGACCTTCTGGTCGACCATCAGCGCATGGAAATTATGCACATTGTGGTGATTCGAATTGTTTTCGTTGATTATCTTAACACCGCCGCGCTTTATGCCCGCCGGGCTGTTTTCGTTTTCTTCGTAGACGACCGTCTCGCGAAAATCTTTCTGCAGAATGTCCTGCATACCGCGATAATATCGGAGTCCCTCGCATGCCGCCAGATAATCCGGGTCTTCCCGCGCATTTTTAAGCACGGTTTTGATAATCTCATCGTCCGTAGCCGTATGGTGATACGCGAGCTTTTCTCTTATCAAGTCCATATTGTTAATCATTAAGTTACCCTCACATTCTGCTGGTCGTTCTCTGTGGCGTAGCGCGTGGCGTCAATCGTGTGGTTGTCTCTATCGGGATAGTTCGCTTTATAATTGCCGTCCTTATCCCGTTCGAGCTCATATGATGAAAATTCCCGCGCCGCGTTTGGACAGCGGGCGGGATCTATTATTATTTCTTCGAGGTCGCGCAGCCATTCTATGCCGTGCTTCACGCTGTCCGGACCCTTGCGTGCGCCTTTGACTCTCAGGCCGTATTCATACATATCCGCTATAGACTTCGGTTCGGCGGAGTCTGCGATAATTTCGCCGGCAACTCCACGAGATTTTATACGGTCGGCGGCAAGTCTGTTGCTCATGCCCGCCGCGTATATCTCGTCGTATATGTACAGCCGCCTGCGCGGCTTGTCATAGTTGCACGATATAAAAACAAACGGGTCAACCGCATAGCCCCAGTCTATGCCGCGCCTGATACGGTCAAACCGCGCAATCTCTTCATTGCTGATGGGTCGGATACTGATGTTCCGGAATACCTCGCCGCCCGTGCCGGTGGCTTCCCCGAGGAACTCGTGCCTATATCGTTCCGGCGAGTGCTGTTTCAGGTGCTCCGCCTCCAACAGCAGCGGCGCGCCTATCCAGTCCTGCGGCACAGTCAAATATGTGCTGTGATGTACCAGGCGGTCGGCGCGCTCTACGCGCACCTCATCATTCACCCATGCCCGCAACGACTCGGGGGGATTGTACGAATAAAAAACATCGAATTTACTGCCGCCGCGCATGACCGACTGCAGCACGTTATCAGTTTCCCGCATCCCGGAAAACTGATTCCATTCCTCAAACCAGATATAACGAAAATAGCCGAACGGGATCTTTATGGACTTGACTTTCATCGGATCGTCAAGACCTCGAAACATAATCGTTTGCCCGCTCGGCAGATATGTGATTTTCATCGGACTGACCGTCGCTTTAAAATACTGCGACACGCCCAGTTTATCAATAGCCCACAGCATTTGTGCAAAAACGCTGTCCCGCAGCGTGTCTGCAATTTTGCGGAACACGATCGCGTGCGCGTCAGGGTTTTTAATGATGCCGCAGACAATTTCAAGCGATATATAGCTGCTCTTCGTGCTTCCGCGCCCGCCTTTAAGCACATAGTGCGTATGCTGCCCGGCACACACATCGCGATGCACCTCATAAAACGACGGCGCGATTATGTCAGTAAGCCTGACGGCCATGTTAGCCGCCCCCTATATCGTCGATAATCTGCGGCGCTTTGACGGAGACTTCAATTCCATCCTTAAACAGGCTGAAACGCTTGCCAAGCAGCTCCGCAGCCTTCAGGCGCTCCTTTTCGTCCGGCGGCTTATCCAGCACCTTTGCCGCACTGCAGCCATCACCTTGACCTTCTACGACGACAACACTCGCCGTGCTGTCTCCGCGCATCACGGCAGTGAGGTACTCCATGACCTCCTGTGCGTCGGCTATCTTTTTCGAGCTCAGCTCTTCAAGTTTTGCTTCGATGTAGGATTTAACATTAACATTTCCTAACATTCTGGTTCCCGCTGCTGATGCCGTCGCATCGTTTTTCACATGCGGATAAGCAGCTTTGTATGCTCTTGTCGCGTTGCAGTCGACGATATACTCATCTGCAAACCGCCTTTGCTTGTCAGTCATGGGTTCACCTCCGTTCTTGTGTCACATATTTTTTACAATCGGGTTATAAAAAGCATAAAAAAAGCAGCCTCAAAAGGCTGCAAAAAAAGTTTTATCAAACTCATGTTCGATAATAATATCACATACGCAATCGATCCGCAAGCACAAAACATATTAGGTTTGTACAGCGTCAAAATTCTGCGAACATGCATCTAAAAAAATCCGCTATTGGGCTTGACAATTGATATTAATATGATAAAATACTACGTGAAAAATATATAATAAATCGGTAAGATCGTAAAAAGCAAAACGATCTGCACGAATAAATAGCTCAGGCTCTTTATCCCGTGTTTGTTGATCCACGGAAGAGAAGAGCATAAGACAGCATTCTCTTTGATGCTGTCTTATTTTATTTAAGCGAATATTAAAAAGGAGGCATCATAAATGAAAAACTACCGCAACGCAATCAACATCAGCAAAGTTGGCAGCATCCGAAATGAAAATGGTTCTCATGTAGTGATAAACCTTTCAGGACCACTATTAGAACCACCAAAAGAAACGAGGGAAGAACGAGCACCCCGTAAAGAGCCGTCGACTGAATCATTTCAACACGTAGAGAAGACGATCATTTGCCTGGTCAGCATATCAATTTTCGTCCTCACTGCAGTGGCGGCTCTTTATACGGCGCAGCAATCTGGCGATGGATATCTCCTCGTATCGCTCGCAAAAGTGATACTCGAGTTTATGCGTAATGCTTTTTTGGAATAATTAGCAGCCATCGCACAATGTGCACTCAGATATTATAACACTTAAGCACTGAATGGTCAACCGTTTCGCACAAAAAGTGTGAGGCAGTTGACCATTCTCGCCTTTCTACACACGTCTGCCTCACGACACCATGAATAAATCGGTAACCTTCTTCGACATAAAGCATAGCATATATATATTCAACAAAATCCTCAAAATTCTCAATTTTGCCGAATGTAGCGATAACATATATTGCTGCAGTTTTTTGCGGTGTTATATCCTCCAATCTTTGCCGCCACTTCTTCCCACTTCAAGCCATCCACGAATCGCAGAGTGAATATCTGCCGGGTCAGGCTGTCGGGAATATCCGATATGTAGCGCTCAAGTCGGCTGCGCTCATATATGCGCTGCTCGATTTTAGCCTGGATTATAGCTTCGAGATCCGTTATCTCCGCTATGCAGCGTTCAAGCGCAGGCTCAGGGTTCGGGCTATGCGGCATACCGTCGTAGTTCGGCGACCTCGGGCAGAGCAAATTTGCCCGCAGCTCCGCAAGTCTCTCACGGTCAAGTTCTATCTCTTTGTCAAGGTAGTACAGCTGCGACAACTCTTTAAGCGTCATTTGACAGCCTCCTCTCGGATCTTATCGTGCTTTTCAATCTCCGGCTTCAGACAATGCCGAAACGGGCACAGGGGCTTTTCTCCGCCGGTCTGGACGAGAAACACGCAATGCTCATTCGAACACATCTCAGGCACTGCCATCACCTTCCAATAGCTCGGGGTTATCATAGATGTTGCCGATAACCGTACATTTGTCGGACGGGATAAAATGATATCGCACACCGCCCTTTTGTTCCATGAAACACCCGTTATGAAAAACGACCTCAAAAACGCCTATTCGCTCTGCCGCAACGCCAATATAGTTGACATCGTATAAGACATCGACTATATCGCCCTCGAAAATTTTCGTGCCGTTTTTGTCTGCCAAACCTGTGTACTGCCCTATCGTTTCAGGGATTACCGTCCTTTTGCTATTATTAGTGCAAATCTGCCAGTCGCCGTCATAACAGCGAATAGGCACACCGAAATACCACATACCATCATTATATTTTTTATCGCCTTTGCCGCGAAAAAGTATCTCACGCATTGTTACACCTCACCTTTCATGAAGCAAGCCCAAAATGTTTTACTGTTTTTTCCAGAGTGATGCCCGAACAAAGGTTTACATCCAATTGCCCGCCATACCTCCACCGCCGGGATTTGTATTTCCGACCATTTAAAAATTAAAACTCCGTTTGGTCGTAAAACGCGCATACATTCATTAAAACCGTCCCGTATCATCTGCGGCCAATGGTCGTCGAGTTTTCCGTATTTTTTGACCAACCACGAAGTTTCGCCAGCATGTCGCAAGTGTGGTGGGTCGAAAACCACAAGATAAAAGGTGTTACTCGCAAATGGAATTGAGGTGAAGTCGGCTATTACATCGGGATCCACTCTTAATGTCCTTTCGGATAGTCCATCCCCCGATTTCCAAATCCGGGTTTCAAGCTCTCGTCTTTTGTCCATGTATACCGTGGCGGGATGTTGTTTATTAAACCAAATGCTGCGAGACCCGCAAGTCGCATCAAGAATTTTCTTTCTTTCTTCAATTGCCATAGTCGTCACTCACTTTCAAAAATCCCGTTTCAATGAGTTCTCGGCCGCATTTCGGGCAAACATACCCACTATCATCTCCTGCCTCAAATATCTTGCAGCAGTAATAACATCTTAAGCAGTGTGTTTCTCGGTCGCTTGTCTGTTCCCGTACGTAACGCCTGTTGGTCTCTTCCTGGGTTATTTGTTTCAGCATGGCAGCTCCTCGATTCTCACATAAATTCCCGGCACAGCAGCCCAAAACTTTTCGCTGATCTCCGATGCGACCTGCGCATCGTCCTTCCAAAAGTGCAGGCGGGTCATGCAGTCCTTCAAGGCCTTTTCAAGATTGTCTGTATCGGGTTTCGAGGTTTTCCATTCCCCGTCTCTGTGCTTAGTCCCTGTATTGCTGAAGCACCATTTGACCATCAGCCTGACCGCGCCCGAATACGGTTCCTGCGGAATGTGTTCTGCCAGGTGTGCCGTCAGCTTCCCCTTTGCCGCTTTCAGCTCGGTTGAATCGTACATTATCGCCTTACCGTTTTTGACGGTTATCTTTTTGTCATGATGCGTTACCGTGGGCGGATGCATCGGCATAAAAAATTCAGTTGTCATTTTCGTTTCCTTTCTTTTTTGTTTTTGAAAATCGCCCTTGTCAAGGTAGGGAAGAAGTTGTGTGCGGCGGCAGCCTAAGCCGCCACACTTCTTTCCCTTGACTTTGAGGGAAGGGAATTTCCCCACTTATATATGAAATATATAAGTGCTTTTTCCTTGTGAGGGAATTTCTCGATTTTTTATCGACTTTTTCCTTGTGAGGGAATTTCTCGATAACCATTCGACTTTTTCCCTTGTAGGGAACGGGAAATTTTATCGACTTTTTCCCTCGTTTTTCTTTCCAACTTCTCCGTCGTCAATCCAAAAACCACCATGCTCTGTCAACCTTTTGCGAACCGTTTTCGCTGTTACTCCGAGATATTCAGACAACTCATTCACTGTTACCCGTCCATCCATATTGCAGGCATCGAAAGCAGTTTCTATGCTGCTTGTTCTATCCTTTTTTCGCTCGGATGAGGTCTTTTTGCTGCTGAAGTTTCTCCTGAAAGGCGAGTTTTTCGAATTAAAATCGCTATCCGGCTTTATGTCCTCCAGCACACCGGTATCATCTATTCGGTGCACGGGGTAATCGAACCAAAGATTGACCGGAGCGAACTTCGGGAACTCACGCAAAGTACCTTCAATCCGCCACGCCGTTCGCTGCTCGATCATATTCCACGAAGCTCTTACTTCGGAGAGCATAAGGTCACGGGATGCCGGAGACAGACTCTCGCCGCACATTTTGAGCAGCTCGTGCGCGGTATTCTCTTCGTCCCGCGACGGTTCCGGCAGCTTGAAACGGCGCATCCATTTGAGACAGATTTCCTGCTGTGCCTTGTCCTCTTGCTGTTTGCGGATACCGTCGGTTATATCAAGCTCTATGAGGTCGAGCAGCGCGTCGGGGTCGCGGGCGAACACTCCGCTGCCGGACGCTCTGTCCATGCTCCTCTTGCCGCCCTGAGCGCCTTTTGAATGGTGGTGGCAGTAGATAACCGCACACCCGAGCTCGGTACAGACCTTGTCAAACTGGTTGCAGAAATGCGCCATCTGATCTGCGCTGTTTTCGTCGCCGGTGATGATTTTATAAATCGGGTCAATGACAATGGCGATATAGTTTTTCTTTGCAGCGCGTCTGATGAGCTTCGGCGCGAGTTTATCCATCGGAATGGACTTGCCGCGCAGGTTCCACACATCGATGTTATGTAGGTTTTCCGCAGCCCAGCCGAGCGTTGTATAGACATCTTTAAAACGGTGCAGACAGCTCGCACGGTCAAGCTCGAGATTGACATACATTATCTTGCCCTGGGTACATTTGAAGCCCAGCCATTCGCGCCCCTCGGCTATGGCGCAGCACAGCTCTATCAGCGCAAAAGACTTGCCGGCTTTTGACGGTCCTGCGACAAGCATTTTGTGTCCCTGCCGCAGCACTCCGTCTATAAGCGGCGGCGCAAGCTCCGGCAGGTCGTTCCACACATCGGCAACGCTCTCCGGATCCGGCAGGTCGTCGTTTATGCTTTCAATCCATTCTTTCCATTCGTTCCATGAACTCTTGCCGATGTTTGTGTCGAGCAGATACTGCTTCTTTCCGTTGCGTTCAACGCCCGGCATACGGCTCAGCCGCGACGGATTTTTGTTCTGGCGGTCGATATCTATGCCGTTTTTCTTGCACACGTCATAGAGGTAATCAACGCGCTTGCGGTATTCGTCAAAGTTTGCGGCATCGATGCGTACAATGGCGTGCAGGCTCTTTCCTCCGCTGTAAACGAGACAGGCAATCGGCAGCTCGAGCTCGCGTATTATCTGGTTTTGATGGGTGATGTCGGTCGTATCGGATTCGACCAAAGCATATCGGAACTCCGTCACATTTTCATTTTTGACGCCTTTGCCGTCCAGAGGATTGAAGCGTATCCACGCCCCCGCCTCCGGCTTGCAGTCGCCTATTACGCGACCTATGTCGCCCTCGCATTTGCTCAGAGCCTCTATAAGCTCTCCCGCAGTCCTGGTATACACGCCTTTCGTCGGCAGGTATTTACTGTCTTTTTCCCAGCTTTCGGTGACATAACCGACCGTCTCCCCTGCCTCAAAGAGCGTTTCGAGATATTTGGTAATCTGCTCTACGGGATTCCATTTGTCGGGAATATTCAACTCCTTGCCTTCAATCCAGCTTTTGTCGACAAGAACAAGATCATCCTTTTGTTCTCCGATAACGCTGTCCCAATCGAGTGCGCCGTCATCTGCTTGAAAATGCCAGCCGTTATCTTTTGCCATCTGAACGATAGTCCCCGCCGTAACCGGTGCAGCGGCACCGTTGAAGGTATTCCACTTTTTTTCGCAGTCGCCGGCATGATAGCGCTTGTCCGGGCGTGACCATTCATCCCAGTCATCGCAGCTGTATCCCTCATGCTTAAGCGCCATGCCGACTTCAACCCATTCGGAATATGTGCAAGCAGCCGGGTCTATGTATTTTATCAGCTCTTTCAGGTCGAGCTTTTCCTCTGTCATATCGTCATTGCCTCCGGTTTATAGTCTTTAGGCACAATGCCGCGCGGAACACGCCAATCGTTTGCAGCTATGCGATTTATCATCTTTGTAGCAGCGTCAAAGCTCCATTCGCCTACATGCAGAAAACCGCGAGATTCCAAAAAGCGTATCTGCTTCGGCGTTGTGAGACCTTCTTCGCGGCGCTTGCTGAGGCGGTCAAGCAGAAGCTTTGCCTTGCCGGCGTTCTCGATTGCGTCGGGAAATATACCGAGCTTTTCGAGCGTTTTAATCTGTTTTTCCGTCGGCGGAGCACATTCCCACCCAAATGCCGGGACATAGCTTGAAAGATCCTGCGCGGAAATCGACATTTCATACTGCAGCGGATCTACAAGCTTACGCTTGCGCTTCCTCATTTCCTTGAGCTGTGCTGCAAGAGCCTCTTCGCGCTGAGCGACAACATCGCTCTCCGCTTGCTGCTCGGCAGCCTCAATATCGACCGGACAACCTGCCGCTTCGATATTCTCCGTCATTTTCTTGGCGACTTCTTCGCTTTCACATATCAGATGAGCAGGATGACAAAGTTCATGGCGTTCAGTGTGCCACAAGAAATCGAGCAGCAACAGATTCTTTTTACCCGGTGCGAGTCGTGTGCCGCGCCCGACCATTTGACTGTATAGGCTTCTGACCTTTGTCGGTCTTAACACGATGACGCAATCGACTGCCGGACAGTCCCAGCCTTCCGTCAAGAGCATGGAGTTACAGAGCACATTATATTCGCCGCGCTCAAACGCTTCGATTATCTCCGCTCTGTCCTGACTTCCGCCGTTGACTTCCGCAGCCTTGAAACCGCGCTCATTCAGAATATCCCGAAATTTTTGTGAGGTCTTTATAAGCGGCAGAAATACGACTGTTTTGCGCTCCCTGCAGTTCTTTATCATCTCGTCGGCAATCTGATACAGATACGGATCCAAGGCGTTGTCGATATCGGCCGCCTTGAAATCTCCGTTCTGCATTGCAACTCCCGTCAGGTCGAGATTCAGCGGAATTGTAAGAGCCTTTATCGGCGCAAGATAACCGTCCTTGATAGCCTGCGGAAGTGTGTATTCATAGGCAAGCGAATCAAAATATGAACCGAGGTTGCGCATATCGCCTCTGTCCGGCGTAGCAGTGACTCCTAAGACATGCGCGTCTCCAAAGTGCTCAAGCACGCGCTGATAACCATCAGAAAGGCAGTGATGAGCTTCGTCGATGATTATGGCGTCAAAATAGCCGCTGTCGAACTGTTCGAGTCGTTTTTCTCTCTGTAAAGATTGCACCGAGCCGACGGTTATACGGTACCAGCTGCCGAGGCAGCTTTCTTCGGCTTTCTCTGTGGCGCACATCAAGCCGGTAAATTTCAGTATTTTGTCCGCCGCTTGTTCAAGCAGCTCGCCGCGGTGAGCGAGCACAAGAACCCGCTCACCGTTCTGAACACACTGCTTTGCAACATTAGCGAAAACGACTGTTTTGCCGGTGCCGGTCGGCAGGACAAGCAATGTGCGGTTATTGCCGCTCGCCCACTCGTTGAATATTGCCCGTTCTGCCTCCAGCTGATAAGGTCTCGCGTCCAAGGATTAAAAATTTCCCGGAGTGAAAGCAGGACGCTGAGTGGTTTCGTCCGGCTCAAGAAATTTCTTGACCTCGTTATAATAGTTGTCGTTATAAAGCCTCTGTCCTACTTTGCAGCGACCTTTTGAACCTACAACCTGAGCCCAGTTCATTCTCAGAGGTTCGCCGTGTTTCTTCTGACCGATAGCGATGAAGAACGCGCACACAAGCCCTTCTGTTTTACGCGAGAGGAAAAGATTATGTTTGACGATAGCTGTACCCTGCGGCGCATCTATCTGAAGCGTAAGCTCTGCCTTCGGGCAGGCAGACATTTTCTCCGAGCCGTTGAAATAGCCGCGCTCAAAGCTTTTGACGGTGAATTCATATTCCCCTTCCGGCAGAAGTACAAATTCGTTTTCGGCTTCAATAACGCTGTCCCAATCAAGGGCGTCGTTTCTGTTGGTGTTGTAGTTTTCGTTCATGGTTAATACTCCTTTTTATTTAAAATTTTCTTATATGATTAACGATGATATCGTAGACCTGCTCCCATGCGCCAATAAGGCAGCCGTTAATGAAAGCTTCGCCATAATTGAGAATCGGCGTGTCGGCAGTGAAGTAACCTTTCCACGCTACCGCACTTCTAAGCTCATCTTCGGTAACGTTGTTCGCCGTCATGAGTTCACGCAGCGCTGCCGGTAAGCCAGAACTCGGTTCAGTGTTCTCAGTGTTCGGGGTAGGCTCATCGGCATCGGCGGTAAACTTGTCGATTTTTGCCTTGAGCTCCTCTATGCTTTTTTTCGGCGGGTCGGGCAGCGCATTCGTCTGCGGCTTATCTTCCGGCGCCGCTGCGACATATGCACCGGAAGACGGAATAAACGGTGCGATGACGCTGAAATCGAAATCGACCTCGTCCGGCAGCCCGTATCTGTTCTTCGCATCCCAGCAGGGATGATGATTGGTATACATTACCCTTCTGCCGCCCTGTGCCTTTCTGCTGTCGGTCTTCTCGTCCTTTATCACGAACGTCTTATAGTTGACGAAGAGAACCGTGTCTGCCCATTCTTTTACGATCGGCGCGACATTTTTTGAAAGTTTCATCTCCCAGCGGTCGTATGCGCCGAGCTCGTCCGGCTGCTCAAACTTACGCATTTTGGCGTGAGCGGTCAGCACGACGTTAATACCTTTTGATATAACCTCATTGAGCAGGTCAAGAAGCCTGCCGAACTCTTCGTAGAGCTTTGTATAGCCCTTACCGTATCCGAAGTCCTCAATGCTCTGTTTGTGATTTACGGAACATATATGATTACTTGCAAGCTGCTCTGCCCAGTCCGCTGTGTCGATGACAAGCGTCATACACAGTTCGGGGTGATCGCGAACATATTTGACCTTTTCGAGAAGCATCGTCCAACTGCTCGGTTTGTCAAAACGCTTAACGTTCAGCCTCTTTGTGCTGCCTTCCGTGTCGATGAAAATCGCGCCCGGGAACTTGGAAGCAAAGGTTGATTTGCCGATTCCCTCCGGACCGTAAACTATGACCCGCTGTGCATCTTCGATTATTCCTGATGTTATGTTCATTAAAACTGTCCTGCCTTCCATGCTTTTTTAGTCTCCGTCGGTTCGTTCACCACATATCCGTCCTCTATAAGGACACTGCATTCATCGCCGGTGCTGACCCTTGTTGCTATCGCCTGCAGACCTTCATCCTCAAGCCATTTGCCGAACTCGGCAAGAGTATCAAGATCCATCTGCTCGAGCTTATCAAGCAACACAAAACCGCAACTGGGGTTGAGTTTTCGCACGATGGCCGTGGAGACCACGAGCTGATCCGCGCCGGACATATTATCCCACTTGAACCCGTTGTAGGTCAGTTCGCCATCCTGGACGGACAGCCCCGGCAACGGGAGCTGTGCGGATTTGAGCAAGTCGGTTTTCTTCTGTCTAACCGCCTCGAGTTCGTGAGTCAGCTGACTGTACTGAGCCTGATATGCTTTCGCATCTTCCTCCGCTTTCTCTTTTTCGAGGTTTGCACGAATTTTAATGTTGGTTTTTTCGACATTTTCGATATCCTCTTCGAGCTTGGCGGTGCTCAGATCCTCGAGGTGCTCCGTCTCCATGTTCGCAATTCTGAGGTCATCCATAAGGCTCTGCTGCTCCGTCATAAGACGTTGAAGCTCAGCTCGGATTCCGCTTATCTTGCTGTTAACGGCATCATAGCAACGCTGTATCTCCGCGGCACGGTCACGCTTGCGCTTATTCTCCGCATTATGCGCCATAATCCCCTGTTGCTGTTTGATAAGCTCGGATGCGGAAATCAGCTGCTCGGGAACATCCGGATACTCCGTCATCTCTCTGGCATACTTTACCTTCTGGTCGGCTATCTGACCGATAGCGTGGCGTCTGTTGTAAAGCTCTGTCGCGTCATGTTCGAGCTGCGCGAGCTGATCTCCGACGCCGATAATGCGCAACAGTGTATCGGCTTTTTCTTTATTTGATGCCGTCATAAATCTCGGCAAGTCCAGCGCGAGCTGAGAAACGAACTCGTTAATAAGCTGCTGACCGCCTTTTCTGCCGGTAGGGTCTGTAACCTTCAAGGCGCTGTTCTTTCCGGTGCGCTCCACTATTATGCCGCTGTCCATTGTGATTTTTAGATTGGGCGGCAGCACGGAACCCTCACGCTGTGGCGATGACGGACGGAACCTGTCGCCTCCGAGTGCCCACGCTATGCTGTCGAGCACTGAGGTCTTTCCCTGACCGTTACGTCCGCCTATCACGGTCAGACCGTTTTCGGTAGGCTCGATTTTGACTGCCTTAATACGCTTTACATTCTCGAGTTCAAGGCTGTTTATCTTCATTTGACTTTGTTCTCCCTTCATGTTATTATGATATTGAGGTTTTTACCTTTGCCGTCTTCGCTGCCCACTCAGCGTTGGCGGCTTTTATAATATGCGCAGCCGTCTTCCGTCGGCGGCGAACTGCGGAAAATCCCGGTCTCGTGAGTGTACATACAAGCCGTTCCGTCCCAGTCGCCGCACGGAGCTGAAAGTCTGCGACGCCAGTCACAGTTGTTGCAAATCGCCATTTTGCGCCACGGGTCTCGCCCGCGCTTCGGTGTCGGTGTGGACACGATTACTTGCTGCCGCCGCTGGTCGGTCAAGCCGGCGAGATAATCAATTGACACATCAAAATACTGTGCTATGTTCACCGCCATCGGCAGCGACGGACAGCTCTTGCCGCGCATATATGCCGATACCATGTTAGGCGCGGTGCCGAGTGCCGCGGCAAGGTCTTTCTGCGTGACTTTCGGCACGCTTTCGCGCATCAGGTCTTTTAGCCTGGCAGCGAGGATCTGCACATCGAACGGGCTTTTAGTCGTCTGATTTCCCATTACGTTTTGTCTCCTTTCTGTTTAAAATTTTTGCTTTGAGGTCGTCCTCAAAAGCTATGAGCTTGTCCTCACGGCAAAAGCCATAGATGATAAGTACGACGGCGACAAATTCAAGCGCCGTCTGAAGCATAAATTCAAGTAGCATATTTCTCTTCCTTTCGTATTGACTTTTTGCTATAGCAGCATTACAATTTATCTATATTATCGATGGGGTGATTATTTTGAATGAAGCCACTGAGTTATGGGAATATTTTAAAAATTTCCTTACATTCGACTTTCTTTTCAGCGGAAAAAACATTTTATTATCTACTTGTATTGCCGCCTTGGGAATTTTGATTTCTTTTCTGTCTTCCAGATATTCGCGTAACCTTTCTGTGTGCAAGGAGTATTTAGAGAAGGTCGTTTCACCAATTTTTGAAATTTGTGAAAAATTCCTGTATCAAAATTTTGCAAAGATTCGAAAAGAGGATGCAGAGCACATTTTTAAAATAATCGATGAAAACCAGTTGACCTCTGGCGGAAAATTTAGAGAATGGCGTTTTAGACTAGATTCAGATATTAAAGAAAAAGGGTATATATCAAGCAAAACTCAAAAACGCTTTTTACAATTCATAGACTCTGAGTATGATAAAGTCTGTAAACAAGTCGGTATTCCAGTGAGACCTTGGCGATATCGAAAAAGATACATATTACCATTCTCTATAAAAAGTTTTTTTCATTTTTTCATTTGGCTTCTTCTTTTTGCCCTCTATATTGAGTACTGCTATGTAGTAATTACCGTCAACATATGGATGTTCAAAGAGCATGAATATTCAATGGCGATAACCGGAATGCTGTTCAGTCCCCTATTACTTGGGTTGCTATACAAGAAGCTTGATAGATATCGTTAAGATAATAATGAATTCTAATGCCGCACAAAATACACGCAATGATGGTGAAGCGTTTTCATCGCTCACTACTACGGGCAAAATGGATAATGGCAATATAATTGCCGCAATAACAATATATTTCATTTTCCTACCTCCCCAAAGAAGCGGTGTCCACCGATAGTGCAGACATAGGTCTGCGATTCGTGCCACTCGCTGCTTACCAACGCCGGTGCGTAGAAGAAAAGTATCTTCGCGTCTGTCACCGTCTCGCCGGCATCAAAGACCGCGGCGACGGCTTCCCTCGTCTCTGCGTTCGGTTCTACCCGGCGGTCGGTGTAACCATACTCCTCAACTATCTCCGCGGGGCGTTTGCCGGTCTTTTCACACGCATTTAAAATGCACTGTGAGACCGCCATTTTGCCATCAAACGGCTCGATTCCAGATTCAGCCATAACAACCTCGCATATAAGCTCTCGCTCGTCTGCGGTCAACCGGTAGCGTGCTGTGGGTATCTGCGCCGATACCGTCAGCTCGGGCGCAATAATCGGTTCTGTCTCCGGTATCGTGATTTCTTCAGGAACCGCTGCCGCCGCGAAAAGCAGGACAAGCGCCAGCACTGCGGCAATTGTTAAAAATCCTTTTGTCATTTTGATGTCTCCTTTCTGTTTTGGCCATTAGCTCACCATAAGACCAATGTCTCCGCGCTTGAACTGCTCAAGCCGGTCAAGCCTAATGTAGTACGAGTACGACCCGCTCGGATTTTTGATTGCGATACAGAAGGTGCATTTCCCCTCCCTGGCAAGCAGCCTGATCTGGTGCGGCGGTATGTAGATAACCTCTCTCAGGTACATTGACGCCTCGTCGACTGACATAAGTGCCATTTTTTTACGCATGGTTTTTGTCTCCTTTCACGAGAGCGCTTTCAAGAAGCGTTCTTTGCCCTTGACGGTGATAAGCATCTGAACGCCTGTCCAGTCGGTCTTATCGTTGTATGTCTCTTTGACAGTGAACAGCCCTGAATCGACATGTTCCGCATAGGGCATCAGCCTGCCGCGCTTGTCGCGGTAAATGTATTTGTGGTCTATAAGCCACTTTACAAAGTCATTCTGTTTCAGCCCGAGAAGCTTTGCCGTCTCTCTGACACCGGTAAGGCTTTCGCGGTCGCACAGACCGTCAAAATATTCCGCTTTCGGCTGCATAATGGCGTTCTGAACTGAGAGGTTGGCGTTTATAGCTTTGAATCTTTCAAGCCTTTCCTCAGCCATCCTGAGGGCTCTCGACATCACTGCTTCGGGTGAGTTCCACTCTCTTTCGAGCTGCAAGAAATACTGTCTCGCCTGCTTGCCTTTCTCGTTGCGCTGAAGCATACAGATCTCTTTTGCCATGTCGATGGTGAGCTGCGCATCCTGTCTCGGCTTGCCCGGTAAGCCGTCAGACCTATCGCTCAAAAATGAGCAATAGTCCTCTCCCTCAGCAAAACCGTATTCGCACATTCTCGGGAACCAATCCTTGTAGGCGGTTTTGACCTCAAGAAATTCGTGCAGGTCTCTCGCTAAGACCGTCGGTCTATCGCTTTCATAATTGATTTTGATTAACTCGTTCATTGTGGTACTCCTTTCATTTAAATAAAGTTTAATCGTCATCCACCAACGATGCCGATGATGACAACGCAAACCACGATCACCCAAACAGCAAGCGCCACAAGAAAAGGGCTGCATTCTGGGATTCCGCCCAAAAATTGGGATTGCTTATCACCATTGTGGTTGGCATTATTACCATTCTTTCTTTTCTCGACTTTCGCAGTTGCACACAGCGCAATGATTTCAAAGACCAAGCTACCGGTTACCACAGCGAAACATATTTTGAATAACAGCGGGTTGTCCACCTCTTTTCCTCCCTTCTTGATTTATTTCTTTTCGCGTGATATACTCCCTTGAAAGGGGGTGAATAATGTGAAATTGAATCCGGACTGTATCAGGGATATTCTCTTTGTGGTCGAAGAAAATACCTCATTTAACCAAATGCTTCGCCTCACTGATGACAACATGTTTTGGTTGGAGAGCAAGTATCAGCATGATGAAATTCTTTACCATGTTCGTCAATGTCAATGGTCAAACCTACTCGATGTGGAGATGTGGACAATGACGGGTGACTGTCTCATCAAGGATCTCACACCGCTTGGACATGAGTTTATCGCAAATGTCCGTAAGAATGAGGTCTGGACAAATGTCAAAAACATTGCCGGGCAAATCGGTTCCGCCTCGCTTTCCGCATTGGTTCAGATAGCTTCAAATGTTGTCACCAATCTGATAAAATCGCAGTTTTCAATTATTTCCTGAACCAATTTTTTATCACCCACTCAGCACACCGCTTCAGCTCGTCATCGGTTGGAGCGGTGCTTTTTGTCGTCAAATAATACGACAGCGCCTGCGTGCTTATCTTGTATTTGATATAGCCGACGAACATGCCAATACAAAGTAATGTAATTATTACGGCATAAATTTTCATATTCCCACCTCTCTTTCTTTTTTTTCAGCTCCTTTCTTCGGTTAGCTATAACTTGCGTTTTCACAAGTCGATGAGTAAAAAAAATAAAAGGAGACTCTTTCGACCGGCTCACCTATAATCTCAAGTATTTTGAACATTTCGCTTTGCGTGAACTCCCTTGCACCGCAGAGCTTGCGGTTAATCGTCGCTTCGCTTTTTCCGACGCTTTTTGCAAGGCTTTTTTGGGTTATGCCTCTTTGCCTCATTGCGCCGAGCAAATTTGAGTAATCATACATTATCGCTTTCACCTCCTTTTGGTTTGATTATATCACTTGCGTTTTCACAAGTCAATACTTTTTCACAAGTTTTCAAAAGTTTTTTTCATTTTTACTTGCGTTTTCGTTGGCTTTGTGATATTGTATAGGCGAGGTGATCAATATGCCAAGCTTTGCAGAAAGATTAAATGAAGCCTTAGAACGCAGAAATATGACCGCAGCGGAACTTGCGAGAGCGTTGAATGTCGCTGACGCTACAATAAGCAATTATAAAAAAGGAATCTATGCACCAAAACAAAGAAGAACTGAAGAAATATCAAAAATTTTAAATGTATCTATTCCGTGGTTAATGGGTGCAGATGTTCCCATGAAGCCGCTAAACCTCGTTTCTCCGAATGTGACCGAAGATGTTGTTACGTTCCCGGTAATAGGCAATATTGCTGCCGGATATGAAGAAATTGCAGTCGAGGATTGGAGCGGCGAAACCATAGATGTCCCGCGCTCTTTTCTCAAGGGACGAAGCAAATCCGACTTTTTTGTTCTAAAGGTACACGGTGATTCAATGTACCCGACATACCACACTGACGATAAAGTCCTCATTCTTCGGCAAACCTTTATTGAGCGCAGCGGAGATGTTGGTGCCGTTATTTACGACGGCGAATGTGCGACCCTTAAGAGAATCGATATCTTTGACGACATGGTTAGGCTCAGCCCCCTCAATCCGTCATATCCGCCCAAAGAGTTAACCGGCACGGATCTCGAGCACTATCGCATCCTGGGCATACCGTATCTTCTTGTAAGGGAGATAATTAAGAACTAATAGGACAAGCAAGTTATAAAATTTTTTAATGTTCTAAAAATATATTGAATATTTCAGCCGTTCGGGCGTAAAATCTTATTGTAACTATATTTTAGTTACACAAAGGGGTTGTTCAGTTTTTGAGTCAGATGGAAAAATTAATAGAACGATTTTTGAAAGTTCCTAACGACTTAACCTATGCAGAATTGGTCAGCGTCCTTTCTTACTTCGGATACAAAGAATTCAACTGCGGCAGTACTTCGGGCTCTGCGGTTCGCTTTGTCGACGAAGACAAGAAGGTGATCGCTCTGCATAAGCCGCATCCACAAAAGATAGTAAAAAGATACGCCATTCGAAATGCCATTGCCAAATTAAGAGAGGATGGAAAACTATGAAGGAGAATATAATGGAGTACAAGGGTTATTACACCGCCGTGCTCTATGATGCAGAAGACCAGGTCCTACACGGAAAAATTGAAATGATAAACGACCTGGTTACATTTGAAGCCGAGCGTGTTGATAAGGTTGAAAGTGCTTTTCACGAAGCCGTAGACGATTATTTGGAAATGTGCAAGGCATTATCCAAAGAGCCTCAGAAGCCGTGCAAAGGACAATTTAATATAAGAATACGCCCCGAACTGCACCGACAGGCCGCAATAGAGGCATTAAAAGCAGGCATATCATTGAATCGTCTCATCGAAATATCGATTGAAAAATTAATTGCTGATGGGCAAAGCGATGTTATTGATGAAATAAATGCATCTGAGCGAAGGATCAAAGAGGCCGTCATAGATGCCAACAGTTCCCTTTGGAGCAACCTTACCAACACTAAAAAACTTTTGTCTTTGGAGGTAAAACAATGAACCTTTCAGATTATCTTAATGACAATCCCGCCGTTGCACTTTGCGCTGTTGATGTTACGGATGACAGCGTTCTCAGCACACTGCCTTCACTTCAAATAAGTATTGGCGACACCGTTGACATCGACACAGCAGATATCCCGGAGAGTCAAGTATCTGTTATATATTCAAGGCACGTTTCCGCAACACCGGAACCGCTCATTTCAATAAACATCTCGTTTAGGATTATATGCACTATGAATGAAGAGGGAGTGAAGCTCAGCAAAAACGATGTTTTAGAGCTGCTCAAAGCAGATAAAACAATAATATCTATGTGCGCCGCAAAAGCCTCTTTACTTCTTTCTCAGCTAACAACGCTTATGGCCGGCAACACACCTATTGTTACTCCCCCAACATTTGTAGCTAATAATGACGATTAATTAAATAAAAAAGAACCCCCGGTGCTGGAACACCGAGGGCTCAAGAAAATCAACACACACCATGCGTATAGAGTGGATTGATATAATTATTATATCATCCGCTCCAGCAAAACACAAGTAAAGGAGCGGATTTTTTAATGGCAAAGCGTGAAAACGGCGAAGGCAGCGTATATAAACGCAAGGATATCAAGCGGCGTCCCTGGGTCGTCGCGTTGCCGGCAAGTTATAGCCTGGACGAGCAGGGCAAGATGATTAAAAAGCAGGAAATCCTCGGGCACTATGCATCGAGCAAAGAGGCAAAAGCTGCTCTGGCTCACTACCTCGAACACCCGGTAGTTGAAATCAATATGACCGTCGATGACTTGCACACATTGTGGCTCTCCCGTGCCGAATATAAGAACCTGGCTAAGCAATCAAAGGACTGCTACAACGCCGCATGGAAGAAGATTCCCGAAGATGTAAAAAGCATAAAAATGCGCGAGCTGAGAACGGAAGACATGCAGAAATGCATTGATGCATACAGCGCACAAAGCGGCACTTCGCTCTCGTATATAAAAATCACATTTTCGCGTCTTTATGCGCTTGCGTTGGAGAGAGACATTTGTTACAAAGACTATTCTAAATTCGTTAAGCTCCCAAAGAAAAAGAAAAACGAAATACATCCTTTTTCCGCTGAAGAAGTGGAAAAGATAAAGGCTGCCGCACAGGCTAATGTCCCATACGCCGATATCATTCTCATCCTGATTTACACGGGATTTCGTATTTCTGAACTACTCGCCCTTACTCCGGATGATTACATAGCGGATCAAGCCCTGCTCATAGGTGGTCTAAAAACCGAAGCCGGAGAGAATCGCCATGTTCCTGTTCTGTCGGTGATTAAGCCGTATATAGAAGCACTCGTCGCAAAGCAGGGTAAAAAAATAGTATGCCGTGATGACGGCGAGGGATACAGCTCGAGCTACATGCGCAAAAAGTATTACGACTGCCTTGAAGAGATAGGAGTTAAGCGTCTATCCCCCCATTGCTGCCGAAAAACATGTGCAACAATGATGGTAGAAAGCGGGGTATCACCCGAAGCTACACAAATGATTCTTGGGCACGAAGAATACAGCACGACCTTAAAATACTATGCACTTGTATCAGACAAAACTCTCCATGAGGAAATGGCGAAGATATCTTAAAATCCGTAGTAATCCCGTAGTAACGCCCGATTTCCGTTTAGCATTTATCGTCTGTTGCGCACATCCAAGCCACTATATGTTGTGCTTTTCTCCGCAATTTGCTATGTGTATGTACTACATATTTGACTTTTAATCAAGGTGTCCGGAGTTCGAATCTCCGATGGATCACCAAAGATAAGTCTTGAAGTCGTTGTGTATCCAACGGTTTCAAGGCTTTTTTCATTTCTATTTCAATGCTCCCGATTCAGTCTCGCATTTATTGTAAACCTACAGGCTCTTTGTTGCATTTTCAAATTGCTTGACACTTGAATCGGAAGCGCGTATACTGTGTATATAGCCATCGGTGAGAAACAGGCCACTGGGCAATTGTAGCCCAACTCGCTGGAGTAAGCCGGTGGCTTTTTTTGCATTCATACAGTATATTCATGAGCTTGGCGACTGCCTTCTTGCTGTTTTTGACGCTGATGTTGTTTACTTCCTCGTCGGTGTACTTTTTTTCGGGCTGAGACTGCTCTTTCTGCTCCTCGGCGCCCTGCCCCTCCAAGGTTTCGACATTCTTTTTTTCTTTTGCCATTTTTTACTCTCCTTTTCTCAGTTAAGGTCAACTGTTCCCCTGTTTTACGATACAGGCAAACGTTTTTTGGATATAAAAACAGCGCCTTGCATTTGACTGCAAAACGCTGTGATTATTGAGTTGTGATATGACAAAACCGCCTCACTTTACGCTTGGCGGTTAGTCGGCAATGTACCACTTGCAAACTTCGCAAACTTTATTTGCTTCATCTGCATCGAATTTGTACGGAAAAAAACTCGGTTCCAGTTCATCATTTCTAATTTCTTGTACCTCATAGCAATCGCCCCAAAAGATATCTCGCTTCTGCACGGTCCTTGAAGTGGAGTGGCTTTTTCATGTCACCGTACAATGCCATCTGTTTGTTTCCGCCAACCCCGATATCCGCATCATTGTCCTTTGCAAAAAATCCGTTCGGCGTTTCACTGTCATTGCGTCCGGCAAGCGGATTTGCATTGATGAACACATTGAACTCAGCCGCAGTTTGATGATAAATTATCCTTGGTGTTCCGTCCTCGTTCACGATGAAGCCGTTGCGTGATTGATACAAGGATTTCTGCCCGTTTTCGTTAGGGCGT
>OWIO01000472.1_pt1 | contig 36450 bp, 19 predicted proteins | sample 1733011 | NCBI WGS metagenome assembly OWIO01 (sample SAMN05065779, study PRJEB22554) | human gut metagenome | biome: ENVO:2100002; feature: ENVO:00000062; material: ENVO:00002003 | host: Homo sapiens | place: USA | reverse complement strand
AAGTTTTCAAAAACTCGGGATATACCTACAAGATTGTAGACAATCAGATCGTAGTATCTACAGCTGCTGTTACAACTAATAATGTACAGGTAACACAACAGCAAAAGCAGAGAAAAGTTTCCGGAATCATCAAAGATACTACCGGCGAACCGGTTATTGGTGCATCGGTAGTAGAAAAAGGTAATCCAACCAATGGTACGATTACTGATATCGATGGAAAATTCAGTTTAACTGTAGGAGGTAACGAATTGCAAGTTACCTATATCGGCTATGTGCCTGAAATCGTTTCTTTGAAAGCGGGAGTAAGTTCTTACAACATAACCATGAAAGAAGACACCAAAACTTTGGATGAAGTAGTGGTGGTAGGTTATGGTGTACAGAAAAAGGCTAACTTAACAGGTTCTGTATCATCTATTAATGCAGAAGCGTTGGAATCTCGTTCCGTATCGAGTGTTTCTGCTGCAATGGCCGGAACAATGCCCGGTGTAACGGCTATCCAATCTTCCGGTGCTCCCGGATTACAGACCGGTACGATCACCGTACGTGGTAAGAACTCGGTGAACGCTGCTAATCCATTGGTTATTGTTGATGGAGTTCCGGGTAGTATGAATACAATTGACCCTCAAGACATTGAAAGCCTGACAGTATTGAAGGATGCTGCTTCTGCCGCTATCTATGGTGTACAAGCCGCTAATGGTGTAATCCTTATCACAACGAAAAAAGGTAAAAAAGGACAGGATGCCAAGGTTTCATATTCAGGTAGCGTAGCATGGGCAACTCCAACCGCTAAACTCAACTTCCTTGGTGCTGCAGATTATGCTATGTTATACAACGAAGCTGTGAAAAATGAAAATCCCAATGCCAGTCTGCCTTATAGTGATGAAGATATTGAACTCTTCCGGAATGGAAGTGACCCAATAGGACACCCCAATACGGATTGGTATAAGGAAACATTCAAAAATTTTGCTTTTGAACAGCAACATAATTTCTCAATCAATGGTGGATCTGAAAAGACAAACTACAGTGCATCTGTCGGTTACCTCTATCAGGGTGGTTTGACAAACGAAAATGACTACAATCGTTTTACAGGTCGTATCAATGTTGAATCAGAAATTAGCAAATGGTTCTCGGCAGGACTGAATGTATCCGGATATAGAGGAACACGTGAAGACGGTGCCGTAGGCTTCGCAACACTTATGAGTGAGGTAACCCGTAATAGCCCGACGTTGCCGGTATACAATGAAGACGGTACATTTAACTACAGTGGAAAAGCCAACCCTGTAGCCGAATTGGGAAGAACCGGTTTCTACCGTCAAATGGACCAGCAGTTAAATGCTATCCTGCATGCTACTGTACATATCTTACCGGAATTGAGTGTTAAAGGCTTGTTCTCGGTACGTAACGATATTCGTAATATCGATTATTTCAAGAAACATTATTCTTATGGCTCAGGATCCAATATTTCGGATTCCGGTCTAAGAGAAGGATATGATAAATATTATATCTGGAATGAGTATACTTCACAGTTATTGGTAAACTACAACAAATCTTTCCAAAAGCACACGATCGGTGCATTGTTTGGTTTTGAACAATGGGAGCAGATTTATAAATACACAGAAGCAACACGTAAAGGTGGTGGTAGTGATGAACTGACCGAATCATTGAATACACTGGACAAATCATCTCAAACCAACTCTGATGGTGGCACAGAACTAGCCCGCCGTTCATATTTCGGTCGTATCCAATATGATTATGCCGACAGATATTTGTTTGAAGCAAACTTACGTGCAGATGCATCTTCACGTTTCCCGAAAGATAATCGTTGGGGTGTATTCCCTGCTTTTTCTGCCGGATGGAGAATCTCAGAAGAGAACTTCATTAAAGATAATCTGGATTGGATGAGTAATCTGAAGTTACGTTTGGGTTGGGGACGTACCGGTAACGAAGAGTTGAGCGATATCTATCCCGCTGTAGCAACTTATGCTTATGGATCTTATATGTTCGGTAACACACTGAATACAACTGCTTATGAAGCCAGATACGTAAACAGTGCACTCCAATGGGCAACTGTAACCAACTATGAAATTGGATTAGATGCAGGATTCTTAAATAACAAACTCGGATTCGAGCTTTCTGTTTACAAGAAAAAAACAGATGATATGTTATTGAAGCTCCCGGTACAAGGTATTCTTGGTATGTCGGCACCGGTTCAGAACGCAGGTAGTGTAGAAAATACAGGTTTCGACTTGAATATTTTCCACAATAATCGAATCAATAAAGATTTTAGCTATGCAGTTAATTTAAACCTCGCTTATGTAAAGAACCGCATTACAAACCTTGAAGGAACTGAAGGAGAAGATCCTGACAATAACAAATTGTGGCGTCTGGAAGGTCATCCTATCGGTTCATTCTATGGTTACAAAGCAATTGGTTACTTTAATACGGAAGAAGAATTGGCTAATGAACCCAAACGTACCGGTACAGAAAAATTAGGTGATATCAAATATGCCGATTTGAATGGTGACGGTAAAATCGATGCTGCCAACGACCGTACAGTAATCGGACAAAACTTCCCAAGTTGGACAGGTGGTTTGAGCATTAATTTATTCTGGAAAGACTTTGATTTCTCTGCTTTGTTCCAAGGTGCATTTGATGTTGATAAATACTGTGAAGCCGAATCTTCATACGCATTTTATAATGGCGGTAAAGTGCTGAAAAAACACTTGGATCGTTGGACACCGGAAAACCACAACGCAAGCTATCCACGTATTACAAAAGATTCACAGACCAACTTCGTAACTTCTTCTTTCTGGTTGGAAGATGGCTCATACGTTCGTTTGAAAAACGTTTCATTAGGCTATAACCTACCTAAGAGTTGGTTGAACAGAATCGGTGTCAGCAGAATCAAAGTATATGTAGCCGGTGAGAATTTATTGACATTCTGTGGTCTTGAAGATATTGACCCGGAAGAATCGAGCACACGTGGATGGTCATATACCAACGTGAAAAAAGTTTCATTAGGCTTAAAAGTTTCATTCTAAATCCTCAATACTATCAAAAATATGAAAAAGAATTACTTATATATATTTGCAACAGCCCTTGTAGTAGGGTTCAGCTCTTGTAGCGACTTTCTGGATCGCTATCCGCAGGAAGAACTTTCTGACGGTAGCTTCTGGAAAACGCCGGATGACGCAAACAAAGTAGTCTCAGATCTCTATGGCTATCTGTCTACTTGGGATCAAGACAACGACATTAACTCCGATAACGCCACAATGGGTATCAAATGGGCGGCAGGCAATGTTTCAAAAGGTATTTATGACCCTGCAGATCAAGGCTGGAGCGGTGATTATGCCAATGTTCGTCAGTGCAACCTGATCCTTTCTAAAATCGATGAAATTCCTGATTATCCAGAAGCCGACAAGACAAAGGCATTGGGACAGGTATATTTCTTCAGAGCATATATCTATTTTAATCTGATACGCTCGTTTGGTGACGTTCCTTACATTGACAAGCCGTTAGATTTGAAAGATATGGAAGGTATAACACGCATGCCGAGAGCAGAAGTCTATGAAAAAATAATGGCTGATTTTGACAAAGCTATCGCTGCTTTGCCAACAGAATGGGGAGCTTCTGATTACGGACGCGTCACTAAAGGTGCAGCTATGGCTATGAAGGCAAGAGCAGCTCTTTATTATGGAAACTGGGACACTGCGGCTACAGAAGCTAAAAATGTAATGGATCTGGGACTGTACGAATTGTACGATAAAGATAATACAGGTAAATATGCAGAGTTGTTTTGGGAAAAAGCTGACGGATGTGATGAGTTCATCCTTGTTACTCAGTTCAACTATCCGGATAAGACCCATTATCTGATGGGTTGGGAATGTTTCCCGACAAAAGGTTGGGGTGGTATGAACCCGACTCAGAGTCTGGTAGACGCATTCGAAGACAGTGAAGGAGCTCCTATCAGCAAATCTAAAATATATGATCCGACAGATCCGTTCAAGAACCGTGACCCACGTTTGGAAGTAGACATTCTGCATGACGGTGAAGAAATGTATGGTGTAACAATAAAAGTTGCTCCTTTAGCATCAAGCGGTAGTACCGGTATCAATCAACATAATGATGCTACAGAGACCGGATATTACGGACAAAAATGGTTAGATCCGAGTTTGGATCCTCTGTCAGATGGCTGGAACATGGGTAAAGATTGGGTTCACATCCGCTATGCAGAAGTACTTCTGACTTATGCTGAAGCTAAAAACGAGCTGCAGGGATTAGATCCGGAGGCTTTTGACGCAGTAAACCAGGTTAGACGTCGTGTAGGTATGCCCGAACTCCAAAACACCAATGCAAGTTTGCCAACTTATTGTGCAACTCAGGATGATCTTCGTCAGCGTATCCGTAACGAATGGCGTGTTGAATTCTGCCTGGAAGGAGGAAAACGTATGTGGGATATTCGTCGTTGGGGTATCGCAAAGGATGTACTGAATGCTCCATTTGAGGGATTGAAATATAAGATTGTAGACAATCCGAATGATCCCGACAAGAAAGTAGATGGCGGAAAGATGTGTATCCTTTATCAGGGCGATCCTATTATTTTATCAGGAAGCAGATACTCGGACAACAATTATTTATTCCCTGTACCTCAGAGTGAAATAGACTTGAATCCTGCCCTCACACAGAATCCGGGTTATTAATAATAGTGTTTTAGATAATGGGGGCATTCTATTTGGAATGCCCTCATTTCACTTATTATCTTCCACCTATACTTATGAAACGGTTACCGCACCTACTTTTTGCCCTCCTTTTTATCATCTATTTCCTTTGTTACCAAGGGGTGCTGTCACATGTGATATACTATCATGAACAGCATCATTTATTTCTATTCTCTAAAGAATATTTTCTTAAGCAGATTCATACGGAAGGACTGCTTGGTTATCTGACTGATTTCATTATTCAATTCTTTTACATACCCGCATTAGGAAGTGCTATATTAGCCGGTATATTGGCGGGAATCTATCTGTTGACACATTACAACATAAAAAAAATAACCGGACAACCGGACATACTGCAATTATCATTGATCCCATCAGTATCTCTTTTCACCTATACGCTGCCTGTGGATCATTCACTGACTCTGATTATCGGAGTATTCTTAGGGCTTCTGATACTTGGATGCGTAGCATTTTTCATATCGGGAATATGGAAAAACATTACACTGCGTAGAATAAATGTTCCCGGAAAGAAAAAAAAATTAATTATTTCTACGGCCCTCATAACCATATATGCCATTGGAGCTTGCTATATATTCATACATTCATATAATATGCCCGAACGCATTATGATAATGGCGGAAAAGAGTGTAAAAGAAAAGAATTGGGAAAATGTACTGACACAAACCGAAAAATATATCAACTCGGGAAGAACCAACCAGTTGATCTCCTACTTTCACAACCTGGCTCTGTACCATACGGGAAAATTGCCTTATCAACTATTCGATTACCCACAAAAACTGGGAGTCAAGGCGCTATACTTCCCATGGAACAGCGATAGCCGTGAGAGTGAGTACGGACATTTTATATATGAAGACTTAGGATACATCAACGAAGCACAGCGGTGGGAATTCGAAGCAATGGTGGTATGGGGAGAAACGGCACCCCATTTGCTTAACCTGGCACGATACAACATAGTAAACAAAAGACCTGAAGTGGCACGACGGTTCATCAATCTCCTGAAACAGTCCCTCTTCTATCGGAAAGATGCCGAAGAATTGGAAAAACAGCTCCATGCAGGCAGTGTACCGGGACTGCGCATGGCACTTGAAAACAATAAGGAACATCCCGCACGATTTGCAAACGTCATCAATATAGGACCGGAATTACAGTATCTGTGTGAGCAGGACACGACAAACAGAATGGCTTTTGAATACCTGATGAGTGACCTACTGCTGAGCAATAACGTAGTACGCTTTGTGGATAACCTGAAGTTCATCAGGCACTTTAAATATCCGGAAATGCCACCCGCATACCAAGAAGCACTCTATATATACAAATTGGGAGTGGACGGGGAAACGTTTTCCAAATCAGGATTCAATGTCAGTGAAAACACCGAAAAGAGATTCCAAAGGTATTACAGCCTGTATAAAAACAGGCAAATGCAGAGGCTGAAAGCGGAGTTTGGAAACACCTACTGGTATTACCTGAACTTCATCAGTCCGTATGGAGACAAAATCATAAGGAACTAATATGTAAAGACATGAAAACAATCTATATCCTTCTTATCACGGTTCTCAGCTGGAGCCTGCAGGCATGCACCGCCCAATGCGGCAAACCGGATGCCTGCACGGACAGCATTCCCCGTATATATCCCGATTATGCGGGAGTCACATTCCCGCTGAATATTGCACCTCCCAATTTCAGGATCGGGGAGAACGCGGATGCCTTCCAGACGGAAATTGGCACAGGGGAGACGGCGGACATCCTCTACACAAGCAAGAGTCCCGAAGTGATTATACCGACAAAGAAATGGAAGAAACTTCTCCAAAAAGCCGCGGGAAAAGAAATATTCATCCGCATCACCCTGCTGAGGGGAGGGAAATGGACACGCTATGCGGATATCAAGGATACCATATCGAACGAACCGATAGATGAGTACCTGGTCTACCGGTTGCTGTACCCGGGATATGAACTATGGAACGAGATGGGGATTTACCAGAGAGACCTGACAGGCTATGAAGAGACTCCGATAGCGGAGAACCGAAATTTCGGCAAACAGTGCATCAACTGCCATACGTTCAATCAAAACTCTCCGGAAACCATGATGGTGCATGTGCGGGGAAAGTCGGGAGGGACACTGATATGCAAAAACGGGAAAGTGGAAAAGGTAAACACCAAACCGGAGGGATTCAAGAATGGGGGAACCTACGCGGCCTGGCATCCTTCAGGAAGATACATCGCATTCTCAATGAATGAGATACAGCAGTTCTTCCATTCATCGGGACAGAAACCCATAGAGGTATCCGACCTGGCTGCCGACCTGATGGTTTATGATACTGAAAAGAAAACATTCCTCACTGACTCCCTGATATGCGGAGAGCGGTATATGGAAACATTCCCCAACTGGACACCGGACGGGAAAACACTGTATTTCTGCCGGGGAAACGCTTATAAAGAGAAGATGCCACTGGACAGTATCCGTTATGACCTGTGCAGGATAGGATTCGATCCGGAATCCGGTAAATTCGGTACGCCGGAGTGTGTGTACAGAGCCTCCGAACAGGGAAAAAGCGTCTCTTTCCCAAGGGTTTCTCCCGATGGTAAATACCTGATGTTCACCCTGTCGGATTATGGAAACTTCTCCATCTGGCATCCGGAAAGCGAACTTTGTCTGTTGACAATGGATACAGGAGAAATACGGCTTTTAAATGAAGTGAACAGCAACGACGTGGAGAGTTTCCATACATGGTCATCATCCGGACGCTGGTTTGTTTTCAGCAGCAAACGGTTGGACGGACTATGGGCTCGCCCTTTCTTTGCCAGTTTCGATCCGGAAACCGGAAAAGCGGGGAAACCCTTCCTGATGCCCCAAAAAGATCCGGACTTTTATGACACGTTCACTAAAACTTATAATCTGCCGGAACTGATTAAACAACCCGTAAGAAACGGAAATGAAATGATAGAAGCTATACATTAATTTAACACACTTTATTCTAAAAGAGAGGGCTTTCTATTTTGCAATAAGCCCTCTTTTTTAGAACTTTGCAACATCACTCAATAAACATTTAATTCAGAAAAAACACATGAAAAACATTTTCCTTACCATGAGCCTGGGTATAGGACTGCTTTTTCCTTGCAAGCTACATGCCCAAAGCCAGTACCCATTTCAGAACACGACATTATCCACTGAAGAAAGAGTAGACGATCTTATCAAACGAATGACTCTGGAAGAAAAAATCGACCTGCTTTCCGGATACAATGATTTCTATCTGCACCCCTGCGAACGATTAGGAATACCGGCATTCAAACTGGCCGACGGTCCGCTGGGCGTTGCATCCTGGGGATTATTCGGACGCGCCACCGCATTTCCATCAGCACTTTCGCTGGCTGCCTCTTGGAATAAAAATCTGGCAGAGAAAACAGGAGCAATGTATGCTCAGGAATGGCGTGCAAGAGGTATTCATTTTCTCTTAGCTCCCGGAGTTAACAACTATCGGGCTTCAAAAGGAGCCCGTAATTTTGAATATTTTGGTGAAGATCCTTATCTGGCATCCGAGATGGTGGTCCCCTTTATAAAAGCAGTGCAAGACGGAGGAGTCATTGCTACCATCAAACATTTCGCAGCCAACGATCAAGAATTTGACCGATACACCGTCAGTACCGAAGTATCCGAACGTGCCTTACAGGAAATCTATCTGCCTCCCTTCAAAGCTGCTGTGCAAAAAGCAGGTGTCAAGGCTGTCATGACGGGTTATAACCTAGTGAACGGAGTATATTGCACTGAAAACAAACATCTGATCGATATTTTAAAGAAAGACTGGGGCTTCAAAGGCATGTTAATGTCTGACTGGGCATGTACCTATTCCGCCGAAAATGCCGCAAACTACGGTTTGGATCTTGAGATGGGCAGCAATGACTGGTTCACCCGCAAAGAACTTCTCCCACTTGTTAAAGAAGGAAAGGTTACAGAAGAAGTAATCAATGATAAAGTGCGCCGCATCTATGGTGCCTGTATTTCAATGGGATTTTTCGACAGGCCTCAGCAAGACACCGATATTCCGACTTTTAATCCTCAAGCCAATCAGATGGCTCTGAATACCGCTTGTGAAGGAATCATCCTGTTAAAGAATGAACAGAATACCTTACCGATCCACCGCCCCAAAGTGATAGCTGTGATCGGACCGACTGCCAATCCGGCTATCGTTTCGGATAGAATATACAATGTAAACAGCATCGTTTACGGTGGTGGGGGAAGTTCAAAAGTTCATCCCTGGTATGTAGTTTCAGCGTTAGAAGGTATCCGTCAGGAGTTTCCGGAAGCAACCGTACTTTACACGGAAGGAATATCCAACCAATTCAAACCCCGCTTATTCCGTAACAGTAAATTTCGTACGAAAGAAGGTAAACCCGGACTGGAAGCGAGCTATTATGCACTATCTTCCGACACTTCTGCCACACTCTCGGATAAAATGATCCAACAGCAAGCAGTAGCGGCAGGAAGAACTGTAAGTGTTAATCAATCGGCCGACCGGACTGTAGAAACCGATAAAGAAGAAAGCGGATTGATTCTCCGCCGCACCGACCGCACGGTAAATTATGAATGGTGGGGATATCCTTTCAACGAAAGTAAATTGGGAAATGATTATCGGGTGTGCTGGGAAGGATATGTAGATGTCGAGAAAACAGACAGTATCCGATTCTTTGTCGACGCACAAGGTGCCTATCGTTTATGGATAGACGGAACATTAGCATTGGATGCCTCTCAATCTCAATCATTCGATGTTCGCAATACCGCAATTTCCGCAAAAAAAGGGGATGCCAAACATATTCGGTTGGAGTTCTGCAACCAACGCAGTACACCGGCAGAGATCCGGATGGGATATGCTTATCAAAGTGATATTGACTTTTCTGAAGCGAAACGACTGGCTGCCAAAGCCGATCTGGTGGTTTTCTGTGCCGGACTGGATGGCAGTATCGAACTGGAAGGGCGCGACCGTCCTTTCGACCTGCCTTACGGACAAGATATGTTAATTCAGGAACTGGTAAAAGTAAATCCTAAGTTGATAGTTGCCATCCATGCAGGAGGCGGAATAAACATGACCCGATGGATCGATCAGGTGCCTGCGGTAGTACACGCCCTCTATCCGGGGCAGGAAGGCGGACATGCTTTAGCTCATATTCTTTCGGGTAAAGTGAATCCGTCAGCCAAGCTACCATTCACTATCGAGAAAAGATGGGAAGACTCACCTGCCTGCGGTCATTACGATGAAACTCGCAAGGAAAAGAAAGTGTATTATACAGAAGGAATATTCACCGGTTACCGTGGATACGATCAAAAAGGTATCGAACCCCTTTTCCCTTTTGGATTCGGTCTTTCGTATACCACCTTTGACTATTCGGGCCTCAACATCCGTATGACGGATAAAAAACAGAAGCAACTCGTCGTTTCATTCACTGTAACCAATACCGGACAGCGAGACGGATATGAAGTCGCTCAACTTTATGTACGCGACATGCAATCTAAAGAGCCACGTCCCTTGAAAGAATTAAAAGGTTTCGACAAGGTATATCTGAAAGCAGGAGAAAGCAAACAGATAGAAATCGGTTTGAGTGAAGACGCATTTCAGTATTTCAACGCCAAACAAAGCCGATGGGTATTTGAAAAAGGTGAATTTGAAATTCTAGTAGGCGCCTCCTCTAAAGACATCAGACTGGCAGAGAAAATAAAAATGTAGTATTTATCAGAAGGAAGGCGTGTCGGAACTCACTACAGAGGAAACAGAGTAGCACAGAGTGAATTTCCCGTCATTGGTTATCAACACTCTTAATCTGTGATAATCCGTGGTGAATACAAGTTTCGACACATCTTTCTTCTTTGCTGTCTTCCTTTTATCCTTTCTTTACCTTTTTATATTCCCTGGGAGACATTCCCATTATCTGGCTGAACAGCCGTGAGAAATAATAAGCATCTTCAATACCCACTCTATAACAGACCTGATTCACTTTCATATCGGTAAAATCGAGAAACTGACAGGCTTTCTGAATCTTAATCTGATTAAAATAACTCAATGGGGCATATCCTGTACGCTTCAAAAACAGATTAGAGAAATATGAGGATGAATACCCCGTGTAATCAGCCAGCTCGGCTAAAGTCAGCTTCTTGCCCAGATTCTCCTTCATATAATGAATAGCTGCATTTACAGGATCTTCTTCTCCTGCCGGACGATGCTCTGAAAAAGCCTCCCGATACTCTCTGAGATAGCGCAATGATCCCAAATAATGATGGAATACAGAGCTGGCATATGAAAGATTCTCCAAGCTATACCCCATCTTCAGTACCCGAAAGATCTCCTCAAACAGTTCTGTCCGGTAACTAATACGCGAATGCATTCCCGGTTTTATATCCGTGAGCCTACAGGTACGATGCGTACAATAAAGCGGAGCAAGTGTTCCTCCGAAGTGAATCCAGTAAATTGTCCATGGTTCCTTTTCATCAGCGCCATACGCATGAGGAAGTCCTGCAGGAAGTATAAAGTATTGGTTAGGCACTACCGGGTGTTTCTGCCCATCGAGACTGAACCATCCCCTACCCTCCGTACAATAGATAAACACATACTGGTCAATCGGAGTTTCCCGCTCCCGAAAGTGATTATAAGCCTTTGGATAATAGCCTATATCGGTTATATAGAGTATAGAAGTTGCAGGATCAGTCTTCATACGTTGCACAATGGCAGGAGGCAACACCAATGCCTGTTCGCCCAGAAAGCCGTCTTTTTGTTTTGCCATACTAATAAGATTCATCGGTTCACGTCACAAATATAGAGATAAAAAAGAAATATAGTCCATCTTTTTAATCGGTTTCTCTATTTATTTCTATTCTCAAACCCGCTTACTTTGCAATATCAATTAAACCATTTAATAACATGAAACAGACACGAGGCTATTTACTACTTATCTGCATCGTCTCAGCCATGGGCGGATTACTGTTCGGCTATGATTGGGTTGTTATCGGAGGAGCTAAAATCTTCTATGAACCTTTCTTTGGTATTGAAAACTCTGCGGCTCTACGTGGCTGGGCTATGAGCAGCGCACTGATAGGCTGCCTGGCAGGAGCCTTGCTCTCAGGAATCTGGAGCGACAAATACGGACGCAAAAAGATGCTTGTCATAGCCTCATTCCTGTTTGCACTTTCGGCTTGGGGTACGGGAGCAGTCGATCATTTTTCCTACTTCATCTTCTATCGCATTGTAGGAGGATTGGGCATCGGCATCGCATCCAACATTTCTCCCGTATATATTGCAGAGGTATCTCCTGCCCATGTACGCGGCAAATTCGTATCGCTCAACCAGCTCACCATCGTATTAGGTATCTTATTGGCACAATTGGCCAACTGGCAAATCGGGGAATACTACACACAAGGTTCCGATATACTCAGCGAAACAAGTGTGCAATGGGCCTGGCGATGGATGTTCTGGGCAGAACTGATCCCGGCAGGAATTTTCTTCCTGTTATCGTTCATCATCCCCGAAAGTCCCCGTTGGCTGGCTACCGTCCATCAACAGGAGAAAGCACAAAAGACACTGACACGCATCGGAGGAGAAACGTATGCCCGCCAAACCCTGGAAGAACTGAACCAACTCACTCAATCTCAAGGTAACCGGCAAAACAACGAATGGAAATCGGTCTTCCGCCCGGAAATGCGCAAAGTACTGATCATTGGAATCGTTCTGGCCATATTCCAGCAATGGTGCGGCATTAATGTTATCTTCAATTATGCCCACGAGATCTTTTCATCAGCCGGATATGCCGTTTCCGATGTACTGATGAACATCGTAGTGACCGGGATCACTAATGTGATATTTACGTTCGTCGCCATCTATACGGTAGACAAATGGGGACGTCGTACACTGATGCTGATCGGTTCGGCAGGATTAGCGCTGATTTACCTTATATTGGGAACCTGCTACTTCCTGGATGTAAACGGTTTACCCATGCTTCTACTGGTGGTACTTGCCATCGCTTGCTATGCTATGTCACTTGCCCCGGTAGTCTGGGTGGTGTTATCCGAAATCTTCCCCGTGAAAATACGAGGTATGGCTATAGCCATCTCTACCTTCTTCCTTTGGGTGGCTTGTTTCATACTGACCTATACCTTCCCAGTATTGAATGAAAGTATAGGTGCCGAAGGAACTTTCTGGCTATACGGTGGTATCTGCCTGGCCGGATTCCTGTTCATACGCCAAAACCTGCCCGAAACAAAAGGGAAAACACTGGAAGAAATAGAAAAAGAATTAATCAAATAATACATAGAACAAGATGAAAGAAAGTGTTAATGTATGGGAGGAAGACATCCTGCTCCCTACCTATGGCATCGGACGCCCTGAGAAAAACCCGATGTTCCTGGAGAAACGTGTCTACCAGGGAAGCAGCGGAGTCGTATATCCGTATCCGGTCATCGAGAAAATTGAAGATACCTGCGAAGAGAAAAGTTATCATGCCGTATGGCTGGAGAACGAATACATCAAAGTCATGATCCTGCCCGAACTGGGAGGACGTATTCAAATGGCATTCGACAAGGTAAAGCAACGGCATTTTATCTATTACAATCACGTAATAAAGCCGGCACTGGTAGGACTCACCGGTCCCTGGATCTCCGGAGGCATTGAGTTCAACTGGCCTCAACATCACCGTCCCAGCACCTTCTTGCCGGTGGACTACAGCATCGAACGATGTAAAGACGGAAGTGTCGTCGTATGGGTAAGCGAACGGGAACGGATGTTCGGTCAAAAAGGAACAGCCGGATTTACACTCCGCCCGGGACGTGCCGTACTCGAGATACAAGGAAAAGTTTCCAACCCGACTCCGCTTCCACAAACTTTCCTTTGGTGGGCCAATCCGGCCGTAGCGGTCAATGACTGCTATCAGTCAGTATTCCCGTCGGATGTCAACGCTGTATTCGATCATGGAAAACGGGACGTGTCTCGTTATCCTATTGCTACCGGAACCTACTATAAAATGGATTATTCTGCCGGCGTGGATATTTCCAGATATAAAAATATTCCCGTACCGACCTCCTACATGGCAATCCGGTCTAACTATAATTTTGTAGGCGGGTACGAAAATGATACACAGGCAGGTGTCCTGCATGTGGCCAATCATCACATATCTCCCGGAAAAAAACAATGGACCTGGGGAAACGGGGATTTCGGACAGGCATGGGACCGCAACCTGACTGATGCTGACGGTCCGTACATAGAACTGATGACCGGAGTCTATACGGACAATCAACCGGACTTCAGTTGGTTGCAACCTTATGAAGAGAAGACTTTTACCCAATACTTCATGCCCTATCGGGAATTGGGAGTTGTGAAAAACGCCTCCTCCGAACTCTTAATGAATCTGGAAACCGAAGGAGAAGAATGTCGTTTGAAGCTGTTTGCCACCTCGGCTCAGCAAGGATTACGCATCGTAGTCCGTCAAGCGGGTGTGATACGCTTTGAGGAAATCGGTAGCCTCTCGCCTGAACAAATATTCGACCGGCTGATCCCCATAAATGATCTTCACGAAGCGGAAGTCATTATCTACGATACCAACGGACGAAAAAAGCTAAGTTGGAAGGCCGAACCGGAAACAATCAAAGCAGTTCCGGAAGCAGCCAAACCCGCCCTTGCACCGGAAGAGATCAAAACCAACGAAGAACTCTATCTGACCGGACTGCATCTGGAACAATATCGTCATGCCACTTATTGCCCGACCGACTATTATCGGGAAGCACTCCGCCGGGACAATGGAGATGCACGTTGCAACAACGCCATGGGACTATGGCTGATACGCAAAGGAGAGTTTGCGCAGGCTGAACCATATCTTCGGAATGCCATTGCCCGACTCACCGAAAAGAATCCTAACCCCTATGATGGAGAAGCTTTCTATAACCTCGGACTTGCTCTAAAATTTCAGGGAAAAGATGATGAGGCCTACGATTCGTTCTATAAATCGTGTTGGAACGCGGCATGGCAAGACGCAGGCTACTATTCGCTGGCCCAGATTTCCGTGTCCCGCAGCAATTGGGAAGAAGCTCTCGAAGAGATTGAAAAATCCCTTCTCCACAACTGGCACAATCTGCGCGGACGCCATCTGAAAGCAATCATACTCCGCCATCTCGAACAAAAAGAGGAGGCTCTTGCCTGGATAGAAGACTCCTTGAAGACGGATGCATTCAACTTCGGTTGCCTGTTCGAAAAATACCTGATCACCCGGGATCAAACAGTATTGATCCAACTTCGGAACCTAATGAAACGTGGAGCACCCGATTACGAAGCACTGGTGCTCGACTATACTTCTGCCGGACGATTTGAAGAAGCACTGGCTGTAGCCGAACTTGCCATTGTTCAACCTGTCGGTGAACAGACACTCTTACATTATTACAAGAGTTGGTGCCTGATCCGTCTAGGAAAAACAGCCGAAGCACAAATAGCCATTGCCACTGCCGAAAAAGAACCGGCCGATTATTGTTTCCCCAATGCCCTGGAAGCGATAGAAGCCCTTCAGTGTGTAGTCGACTTTGCAGGAAAAGCCCCCAAAGCACTTTATTACCTGGGAAATCTATGGTATGATAAACGCCGGTATCCCACTGCCATCGCAGCCTGGGAGCGCTCTTCGCGCGAAGACGAGACATTCCCCACCGTATGGCGTAATCTGTCACTGGCTTACTTCAACAAAATGAACCGTCCGGACGAAGCTGTCGCCTTACTGGAAAAAGCATTCCGCCTGGATCACACGGATGCCCGTGTACTGATGGAACTGGATCAATTGTACAAACGGCTGAACCGTCCGCACATAGAAAGACTGTGCTTTCTGGAACAGCACATAGATATCGTAATGACCCGTGACGACCTGTATTTGGAATACGTCACTTTACTGAACCAAACCGGGCAATATCGGGAAGCAATCCGACGGATAGACCAAAGAAAATTCCATCCGTGGGAAGGAGGAGAAGGTAAAGTACCCGCACAATATCAGCTGGCACGCCTGGAACTGGCAAAGGAACTGATAATCCGGAAAAAATATGATGACGCACTCGCCTTAATAGATGAATGCTACATATACCCTGCCCATCTGGGTGAAGGGAAACTACCGGGGGCACAGGAAAATGACTTCAATTATTACAAAGCATATATCCTGCAACAACAAGGGAGACCGGAAGAGGCTCACAGCCTGTTCGTCAAAGCCTGTTCGGGAAACAGCCAGCCAGCCGCTGCCATGTATTACAACGACCAGAAACCGGATAAAATATTCTACCAAGGACTGGCATACCGGAAATTAGGAGAGGAAGAAAAGGCACGCAGCCGGTTCAACCAATTAATTACTTATGGAGAAGAACACCTCTTCGACCGATTCAAGATGGATTATTTTGCCGTATCTTTACCCGATCTTTTGATTTGGGAAGACGATATGGATAAAAAGAACCGCATCCACTGCAACTACCTGATGGCACTGGGACATCTGGGACTGGGAAATAGAACAAAAGCCGAACACTTCTTTGATATAGCCGCCTCAATGGATAACAATCATCAAGGAGTACAAATTCACCGGAAATTAATGAATACCATTCTATCATGAAACAATCTTTTCAAAACACCCGGTACCGGGCGATTCTGCTCCTGACCGGATTGATGCTTGCCATGACCGCTATGGCGCAAACCCTAACGAATGATGCTCTTGACTTGTCGGGCATGTGGCGTTTCCAACTGGATCCGATGGGATTCGGTAAAACTCCCGGTTCGGAACTCTATCTGGACAAGCTCTCTGAAACCATTATGCTCCCCGGATCGACAGACCAGGGAGGTAAAGGTATTAAAAATGCGGCACGCTACGTAGACCGTTTAAGCCGTAAATTCGAATATCAGGGAGCCGCCTGGTACCAACGTGAAGTAGTGATTCCGGAAGATTGGGCAGATCGGGAGATTTACCTGAAGCTGGAACGTTGCCATTGGGAAACCACCGTCTACGTGGATGACAAAGAGGCAGGAATGAAAGAGCACCTGAGCACACCGAACACGTTTGTATTGACTCCGCTACTTACTCCGGGAATCCACACACTGACCATTTGCGTAAACAATACACTTAAATATCCGATGGATCAATGGAACCATGGAACAACCGAATATACGCAGACTAACTGGAACGGAATAGCCGGAGACATCTTACTATATGCCAAGGAGAAAGCGCATATCCGCCAGATCAATGTATACCCCGATGTCAGCTCGAAAGCAGTGGAAGTATCTGTACAACCCGCTCCCCTAAAGACCGGACAGACAGGAAAACTGGAGCTATGCATCCGCGAGCAAGGAGGTAAAATAATAGCCCGTCAAACACTGAATGCAGACAGTCTTCAGGTACATGCAGGCATACGCCAAACGCTCCCGATGGGAAATAGGGTGAAACTCTGGGATGAATTCACACCTTATTTATACGAGATAGAAGCCAGTTGGAACGTAGACGGAAAGACAGATACTCAAACCCGAACTTTCGGCATGCGGAACGTAGAGCAGGGTAAACATCATATCCGCCTGAACGGAAGAAACATTCACTTACGTGGAGTACTGGATTGTGCAGTCTTTCCCCTGACCGGTTATCCGTCGACAAATGTGGATGACTGGAAACGCATCTTCACCACCATTAAAGAATATGGAATGAATCACGTACGCTTTCACTCCTGGTGTCCGCCGGAAGCCGCTTTCGAAGCCGGTGACGAAGTAGGTATGTACCTCCAGGCCGAACTTCCCATGTGGATCAAAGATGTGGGTAAATATCCTGACCGGCGTGATTTCTTTGAAAAAGAGATGTATGCCATTCTCGATGCCTATGGCAATCACCCCTCTTTCATCCTGATGTGTAACGGCAACGAAAACGAAGGTGACTTCGCCGTATTGGAAGATCTGGTAAAAAAGGCACAGAAGTATGATAACCGACGGCTCTATAGCGCCTCGACCGCACGTACTCATACTCCTTCGGATCAGTACTATGTGTCGCATGTCACCTCGAAAGGATGGATTACCGTATACGAAGGAAAGCCATCGACTGACTGGGACCGTTGCAAAGAATCGGATATCGATGTACCGGTGATTGCTCACGAAACCGGACAACGCTGTATGTATCCCAACTTTGAGGAAATGAAGAAATATACCGGCGTTGTAGAAGCACGCAATTTCGAGGTATTCCGCGAACGGCTTGCCAAAAACGGCATGTTGCACCAAGCCAACGATTTCTTCCGGGCAACCGGAGCACATACGGTGCTGCAATATAAAGAGGTAAACGAATCGCTGCTCCGTACTCGCAACTCCGGTGGTTTTCAGTTGTTGGGACTGGCCGATTTCCCCGGACAGGGCAGTGCCTTTGTAGGCATCCTCGACGCTTTCTGGGAAAGCAAAGGACTGGTAACACCCGAAAAGTTCAGAGAATCGTGTGCTCCGACCGTACTCCTGGCACGTTTACCCAAACGCACTTTCAGAAACGGGGAAAAACTAAAGGCAAAAATGGAGATTTACCATTTCGGCAAAGATGCCCTGAACAGCCGGAAACTGGACTGGACACTGACCGGTGAAGACGGAACCGTATACCACAAAGGAAGCCTGAAGACAAAAAGTATACAACCTGCTACGGTAGATTCACTCGGAATCATCGAACTCCCCTTGAACGGGATGGACAGTGCCCGCAAACTGACCTTGAAGGCTGAGCTGGGCGGTATACACAATGAATGGGATGTGTGGGTATATCCGGAACAACCGAAAACGGAACAGCACAACTTTGTCTACACCCGTACCTGGAATGACGAAACCAAACAGTGGCTCAACGAAGGCAAGAATGTACTGTTAATTCCAGAAAAGTGTAAAGGACGCAAAGCGCACTTCGCCAGCCATTTCTGGAACCCGATTATGTTCAACTGGAATCCAATGATCGTAGGTACACTGATCGATAACGAGCATCCCGCCTTTCGCGACTTCCCCACCGGGAACTATGCCGACTGGCAATGGTGGGACATCCTGAACTATTCGACAGCCCTGGAACTCGACGAACTGAAAGAAATCACCCCATTGATACAGAGCATCGACTCATACGAGACCAACCAAAAACTGGGTATCTCGTTCGAAGCTAAGGTAGGAAAAGGAAAACTATTCGTGCTCTGTGCCGATCCGGAAAAGAAAATCGATGAAAGACCTGCGATGCAGCAGTTACTAACGTCTGTCCGTAATTATGTGTCATCCGGGCATTTCAACCCGACAAAGAGTTTACCCGTCTACCTGTTGGATGCACTTTTCGCCCCGGCATCCGAAGAGAAATCCGGAGACAAGGGTAGCAAGGCGATCGAATTGCTATTGAATAAATAGTCAGATGAATCTTAAAATACATTAAAAGAATAGCAGCCGCTCTATGGTGACTGCTATTCTCATTGTATTTATAATAGCACAAGTCTGAAAGTAGAACATTATAAACTGATCTTTTTTAATATTATGAAAATCAAACTACTATTACTACTCTGTTGTGGTCTGTGGAGCAGTTGCAACTCGTATGACTATTGTCCGGTCACTCCTTCAGAGAGTGATCTTGTATTCACCGAACTTGCCCGGTCGTGGGACGAAGCAATGCCCTTGGGAAATGCTACCGTCGGTGCCTTGGTATGGCAACGTGACTCCACCCTACGCCTGTCACTGGACAGAACCGATTTATGGGATTTACGTCCGGTAGACAGTCTGTCGGGAGATAACTTCCGCTTCTCCTGGGTAAAAGAACATATTCGCCAAAAGAACTATCTGCCCGTACAGAAAAAGCTGGACTGGCCTTATGACATGAATCCCGCGCCATCCAAGATTCCCGGAGCTGCCATCGAATTTCCATTAGAGCAGATCGGCACTCCGACTCAGGTAAGACTTTACCTGAACAATGCCTTATGTGAAGCAGACTGGGCAGACGGTACACAAATGCAGACTTTCGTTCATGCTACCGAACCGATCGGATGGTTTGTATTCCGTAACCTGAAAACCCCGATAGAACCCTCCATCATCACTCCTGTATACAATAAAACGAAGCCGGATGGCAGCCTCGATCCGGTTTCGGGACAAGATCTGCACCGATTGGGCTATCAACAAGGAAAAGTGGTTCGTGAAGGAAACCAAATAACCTACCATCAAAAGGGATACGGAGACTTTTCGTATGACGTAACAGTCTGTTGGAAGCAAGAAGGCGAAACCTTGTACGGTACCTGGAGCGTCACCTCTTCCTTATCCGGCGAGCAAGCTTCCGAAAAGGCAGAAGCCGCCCTGCAACGCGGTCTAAAGCATGATTATCAGGCACACCTGGAATATTGGGACAAGTACTGGGCACAATCATCAATCACTCTACCCGATTCTGTACTGCAAAAACAGTATCAGAACGAAATGTATAAATTCGGTTCCACTACCCGCGAACACTCATACCCCATCTCCCTGCAGGCCGTATGGACAGCCGATAACGGCAAACTTCCGCCCTGGAAGGGAGACTATCATCACGATTTAAATACCCAGCTAAGTTACTGGCCGACCTATACAGGCAATCACCTGACCGAAGGAATGGGCTATCTGAACACGTTGTGGAACCAACGGGATGCATACAAACGCTACACCCGCCGCTATTTCGGTACCGAAGGGATGAATATACCGGGGGTTTGCACCCTGACAGGAGAACCCATGGGAGGATGGATACAATACTCCATGTCGCAAACCGTAGCTGCATGGCTGGCACAACACTTCTATCTGCAATGGAAATATTCGGCAGACCGCACTTTCCTCAAAGAGCGTGCTTATCCATTCATCAAGGATGTGGCAATCTATCTGGAGCAAATTTCAGAAGTTACCCCCGAAGGAGTACGTAAACTGGAATTCAGTTCAAGTCCCGAAATATTCGACAACTCCCTGCAAGCGTGGTTCAGCGACATGACCAATTATGACCTGGCAATGATGCACTTCCTCTTTAAGGCTGCTTCCGAACTGGCACACGAACTGAACCTGGCCGGCGAAGCCGGACACTGGGCATCCCTGGAAGCCCAACTACCGGATTACGACATAGACGAAGAAGGTTGCCTCACTTTCGCCAAAGGATATCCCTACAAAGAATCACACCGTCATTTTTCACATGCCATGGCTATCCATCCGCTGGGACTGATAGACTGGAGCGACGGAGAAAAGTCACAACACATCATCCGCGCCACCTTGAAGAGACTCGATGAAGTAGGGCCGGACTACTGGACAGGATATTCATACAGTTGGCTCGCCAATATGAAAGCCCGTGCATTCGATGGTGAAGGTGCCGCACAAGCCCTGAAAACCTTTGCGGAATGCTTCTGCCTGAAGAACACCTTCCATGCCAACGGTGACCAGACCCAAAGCGGCAAATCCCGCTTCACTTACCGCCCCTTCACGCTCGAAGGTAACTTCGCTTTTGCAGCAGGCATACAAGAAATGTTGCTGCAAAGTCACACAGGCGTAATACGCATCTTCCCGGCAATACCGAAAGAATGGAAAGATGTATCCTTCGAAAGCTTACGCGCCATGGGTGCATTCCTGGTATCGGCCCGGATGGAAGGTGGAGAAATCAATCGGGTACGCATCTATTCGGAGAAAGGCGGCATGTTGAAAATAGCCCGTCCCGGTACACTGAAGCCGAATAAGAACTATACTTTATCCGGCACGGATATCTTGAACATAGATACTCAAGCCGGTGAATGGATCGAGTTGAACCCTTAATGCACTCCGACAAAAAGTCAAGAGTGTATATATAGTGTCATTTTGTATTTTCTACCCGGTATAGCTTCTGCTATATCCGGGTAGTTTTCTTTGCGGTGATCAAAAACGCCTTTTCCGGCAATCAGGCTTTTGCAGAATATCACCTTTCCCGTCTGTTCAGATACACATCCCTACCTTTTCCGGCAAAAGCGCCACATTCATCTTCATCAAAAGGTGTAAACGGCTACATTCTGACACTTTTCCGACATTAACCGACACACGGCTAAAAAGTGAAAAAGAGGCGGAATAAGAGCAATGAATTTTATCTTCTGACCTAATGTAACTTTAGTTCTAATGAAATAGAGCGTTGGTTCTAAACGAATGCCGCCTCCCTTTTAAAGAAAGAAAGCTTTCGTTTAATAGATTTCATGCATAGATATTGGAAAAATTTCACCTTTTACGTATTTTTTTGCAGTTTACATCCATTTTTTATGCAGTCCTCTTCTCTGCCAGAGCTATTTTACCCCAATTGCGAGTCAGCAAAAAACAGGATATACTATCAGAATCACACCGATTGGATCATTCTTCTTTCAGAAATCAAAAGCAGTTTTAAAGCCGGCCATTTATTAAAATAATATAAATTAAAACTATTATACCGAGGGTAGCCCCCCAATGGTGTGTATTTATAACGTATATCAAAAAGTAAATAATAAGCTCGAGCAACCTAACAAAGGAAAAGAATCTCATAAAAGGAACAGAAGAATGAAAGACAGAGTTGCAACCCACAACACACTACACGCAGCATTATATACCCCGGACAAACATTGCACTACCGGGTTCAAACAACTTGTAAAAGATGACATTATCAGGCTTTTGCAGAAAGAAAAGCCAGCCTGCTGCAGAGATGGCAACTTCCGTTAAAGAACAGAAGCAGCCATCTCTGTAGACCGACAGGAATTGTCCTGTTATAATAATAACCGGAATATCTATGAATTAAAGATGTAACAGAGAACGTTTTAATCGCATAAAAGATAAGAGTTGTGAAAAGTATTCTTATCTTTGCACGATAGAAATGAAACACTATTATTAACAACAATTTTATTAACTAATCAAATCTTATTCAAACATGTTTAAACATCTAAATGCCCTGTTTATCGGACTTGCTCTGTTTGCATGCACCTCTGGTGCCGTAGCACAAACCATCAAGCCTATCGAGACTCCAGTGCCTGTACGTCCCGCCGGACAAAAAGATGTAGTCGGACTGACTACTCCTAAACTCGACGTGGTACGTGTCGGATTCATTGGTTTGGGTATGCGTGGTCCGGGTGCAGTAGAACGCTTCACTCACATCCCCGGAACACAGATCGTAGCCCTTTGTGACCTTATCCCTGAACGCGTAGCCGGCGCACAGAAAATCCTGACAAAAGCAAACTTACCGGAAGCAGCTTCTTACTCCGGAAGTGAAGACGCCTGGAAAAAACTTTGCGAACGTAAAGATATCGACCTCGTTTATATCGCAACAGACTGGAAACATCACGCACAGATGGCTATCTACGCTATGGAACATGGCAAACACGTTGCCATTGAAGTTCCTTCGGCAATGACGCTGGATGAAATCTGGGCTTTGATCAACACTTCAGAGAAAACTCGCAAACACTGTATGCAGCTTGAAAACTGTGTATACGACTTCTTTGAACTGACTACCCTGAACATGGCTCAGCAAGGCGTATTCGGTGAAGTGCTTCACACAGAAGGTGCTTACATCCACAACCTTGAAGACTTCTGGCCGTACTATTGGAACAACTGGCGTATGGATTACAACCAGAACCACCGTGGCGATGTATACGCTACTCACGGCATGGGCCCGGCTTGCCAGTTGCTCGACATTCACCGTGGTGACAAAATGAACTACCTCGTATCTATGGATACCAAAGCTGTAAACGGTCCGGCATACATCAAAAAGACAACCGGCAAAGAAGTGAAAGACTTCCAGAACGGTGACCAGACTTCTACATTGATCCGTACAGAAAAAGGTAAGACTATCCTGATTCAGCACAACGTGATGACTCCGCGTCCTTACAGCCGTATGTATCAGGTAGTAGGTGCCGACGGCTATGCAAGCAAATATCCTATCGAAGAATATTGCATGCGTCCGACTCAGATCGCTTCAAACGATGTACCTAACCACGAAAAGCTAAATGCACACGGTTCTGTACCGGCTGACGTTAAAAAAGCGTTGATGGACAAATACAAACATCCGATCCACAAAGAACTGGAAGAAACTGCCAAGAAAGTAGGCGGACACGGCGGTATGGACTACATCATGGACTATCGTCTGGTTTACTGTCTGCGCAACGGTCTTCCTTTGGATATGGACGTTTATGACCTTGCAGAATGGTGCTGTATGGCCGACCTGACCAAGCTTTCTATCGAAAACAGCTCTGCCCCGGTAGCTATCCCCGACTTTACTCGTGGAGCATGGAACAAGGTGAAAGGTTACAGACACGCTTTCGCAAAATAATAAAACTTCTTTTTGACACGGGTTTCACGAGTCATCCGGCAGTTAGTTCGCTACACAAAGCCGGCCGGTTCGTGAAATCCGTGTCCGATTATAAGACTACACAACCCATCCATGAAGATGAAAATATCAAAGCCCTCTAAACAGGGAGTAATCAGAGAAACGAAAGACTACTTAATGATTGCCTTGGGAATGATCCTTTACGGCATCGGATGGACTCTCTTCCTGCTTCCTAACGACATCACCACCGGTGGAGTACCGGGCATTGCCTCTATTGTTTATTTCGCTACCGGATTCCCGGTTCAATACACTTACTTTGCCATCAATGCTGTCTTGCTGATGGTATCCCTCAAAGTGCTGGGATTTCGATTCAGTCTTAAAACCATATTCGGTGTATTCACTTTAACCTTCTTCCTGTCCGTTATCCAAAAACTAACCGCGAACGTAACCTTGCTACACGATCAGCCGTTCATGGCTTGCGTGTTGGGTGCTTCTTTCTGTGGCAGCGGTATCGGTATTGCTTTCTCAGCCAACGGAAGTACGGGAGGAACCGATATTATCGCGGCTGTCATCAACAAATACCGCGACATCACTTTGGGAAGAGTCATGCTGATATGTGACCTGATCATTATCTCTTCCAGCTATTTCGTACTGAAAGACTGGGAAAAGGTAGTATATGGATATGTGACCCTTTATGTTTGCAGCTTCGTACTGGACCAGGTAGTGAACAGTGCGCGCCAATCGGTACAATTCTTTATCATCTCCAACAAGTATGAAGAAATAGGCAAACGCATCAACGAATATCCGCACCGGGGAGTAACCATTATCAATGCAACCGGATTCTATACCGGCAAAGAGCAGAAGATGATGTTCGTCCTGGCAAAAAAACGGGAGTCAACCATTATCTTCCGGTTGATAAAAGACTGCGACCCGACTGCTTTTGTCTCGCAAAGCGCAGTAATCGGCGTATACGGAGAAGGCTTTGATCATATAAAAGTTAAATAAATTATCATTCTAATACCCTCAAAACATGAAGTTAAGACTATCTGACACCTTAAATAGCCTTATGTTGGGTGGCCTCCTGATGGCATCCACCTTTGCTTCGGCCGGCAACAAACCGACGAAACCTTACTGGCAGGACGTACAGGTGGTAGCCGTAAATAAAGAATACCCCCGTTCTTCATTTATGACCTACGAAAACCGCGCAAACGCCCTGACCGGAAAGTTTGAAAAAAGCAAGTACTACCAACTCCTGAACGGCACCTGGAAGTTCTATTTTGTAGATTCATACAAGAACCTGCCGGCCAACATCACCGACCCTGCAATCAGTACGGTCGATTGGGCAGACATCAAAGTACCGGGCAACTGGGAAGTACAAGGCCACGGAGTAGCTATTTATACCAACCACGGATATGAATTCCAGCCCCGTAACCCTCAACCTCCTACTTTGCCGGAAGCCAATCCGGTAGGTGTTTACCGCAGGGACATCGATATTCCCGCCGACTGGGACGGACGCGATATTTACCTCCACCTGGCCGGTGCCAAATCGGGTGTATACGTATATATCAACGGACAGGAAGTAGGTTACAGCGAGGACTCTAAAAACAGTGCGGAGTTCCTGATCAATAAATTCGTGAAGCCCGGCAAAAATGTCCTTACTTTAAAGATTTACCGCTGGAGTACCGGATCCTATCTGGAATGCCAGGACTTCTGGCGTATCAGCGGTATCGAACGCGATGTATTCCTTTACTCACAACCCAAAGCCGCGCTCAAAGATTTCCGTGTAACATCGACTCTGGACGATACATACAAAGACGGTATCTTCAAACTGGGCGTAGACCTGAGAAACAACGGTTCGACAGCCGGCAATATGACGTTGGTATACGAACTGCTCGATGCCAATGGCAAAGTAGTGGCAACCGGAGAGAAAGCAACTAATGTAGCGGCCGGAGAGACCCGTACGGTGTCTTTCGACCAGACACTTCCGGATGTAAAGACCTGGAGTTCGGAAGCCCCCAACCTCTACAAGTTGGTGATGACAGTAAAAGAAAACGGTAAAGTGAACGAAATCATTCCGTTCAACGTAGGTTTCCGCCGCATCGAAATTAAACCGACCGAGCAACTGGCACGCAACGGAAAGCCCTATGTATGCCTCTTCATCAACGGACAGCCGCTGAAGCTGAAGGGAGTGAACATTCACGAACATAACCCTGCTACCGGTCACTATATGACTGAAGAGTTGATGCGCAAAGATTTCGAATTGATGAAACAACACAACCTGAATACGGTTCGCCTGTGCCATTATCCGCAAGATCGCCGTTTCTACGAATTGTGCGACGAATACGGACTTTATGTATACGATGAAGCAAACATCGAGAGCCATGGCATGTACTATGATCTTGCTAAAGGCGGTACGCTGGGAAACAATCCGGAATGGTTGAAAGCGCACATGGACCGCACAATCAACATGTTCGAACGTAATAAGAACTATCCGAGTCTGACTTTCTGGTCGCTGGGTAACGAAGCCGGCAACGGTTATAACTTCTACCAGACTTACCTTTGGGTCAAGAATGCCGATAAAGACATCATGAACCGTCCGGTCAACTACGAACGTGCCCAATGGGAATGGAACTCCGATATGTATGTTCCGCAATATCCGGGTGCCGACTGGCTGGAGGCAATGGGCAAACGCGGCAGTGACCGCCCGATTGTTCCTTCTGAATATTCACATGCCATGGGTAACTCAAACGGTAACCTTTGGGATCAATGGAAAGCAATCTATAAATATCCGAACCTGCAGGGTGGATACATTTGGGATTGGGTAGACCAGGGCATTGACGCAGTAGACGAAAACGGACGCCACTTCTGGACATACGGTGGTGACTATGGGGTAAACACTCCGAACGACGGTAACTTTAACTGTAACGGTATTGTAAGTCCGGACCGTACTCCGCATCCGGCTATGGCCGAAGTGAAGTATGTTCACCAGAACGTGGCTTTCGAAGCGGTGGATCCGGCTAATGGAAAATTCCTGGTCAAGAATCGTTTCTACTTCACGAACCTGCAGAAGTATATGATCTCATATACCATTAAGGCCAATGGCAAAACAGTGAAAGGCGGCAAAATGTCTGTCAATGTGGAACCGCAGGGAAGCAAAGAAATCACGATCGCGACAAGCGGACTGAAATCAAAACCCGGAACTGAGTATTTTATATACTTCAACGTAACGACTACCGAACCGGAACCGTTAATCCCCGTTGGACATGAAATAGCATACGAACAGTTCCGTCTGCCTATCGAACCGGGCGAACGTACTTTCGCTACCGGTGGTCCGGCTCTGAAAGTATCGGCAGAAGGCAATGAACTGACAGCGTCTTCTTCAAAAGTAAACTTCGTATTCGATAAGAAGACCGGTCTGGTTTCTTCCTATAAGGTAGGTGGAACCGAATACTTTAAAGATGGCTTCGGACTTCAGCCGAACTTCTGGCGTGCACCGAACGACAACGACTATGGCAATGGTAACCCCAAACGCCTGCAAGTATGGAAACAGTCGAGCAAAAACTTCAATGTAGTGGACGCCAACATCGTTATGGACGGCAAAGATGCCGTATTGACAGCTAACTATCTGCTGGCTGCCGGCAACCTTTACATTGTTACATACCGCATCTCTCCTTCGGGCGTAGTAAAAGCCGATTTCACTTTCACTTCTACCGATATGGAAGCTGCCAAAACCGAAGCCTCGGAAGCAACCCTGATGGCTACTTTCACTCCCGGCAGCGATGCAGCGCGCAAGGCTGCCTCCAAACTGGAAGTACCCCGTATCGGTGTACGTTTCCGTCTGCCTGCAGAAATGAACCAAGTGGAATATTTCGGACGCGGACCGGAAGAGAATTATATAGACCGCAATGCGGGTACATTGATCGACCTGTATAAAACGACTGCCGACCAAATGTACTTCCCATACGTACGCCCGCAGGAAAACGGACACCATACCGATACCCGTTGGTTGACCCTGAATAAAAAAGGCGGTAAAGGACTGACTATTTATGCAGACAAGACGATCGGTTTCAATGCACTGCGCAATTCGGTAGAGGACTTTGACGGAGAAGAAACCGTATCCCGCCCCTATCAATGGCTGAACCGTGATGCCGGTGAATTGGTTCACGACGAAAGCAAAGCCAAAGATCAACTGCCGAGAAAGACGCATATCAATGATATCACACCAAGGAACTTCGTAGAAGTATGTGTGGACATGAAGCAACAGGGCGTAGCCGGTTACAACAGTTGGGGTGCACGTCCGGAACCGGGTTACAATATTCCGGCAAACCAGGAATACAAATGGGGATTCACAATCGTACCAAGATAAACTAACTTAAAAATAAAAACCATGAAAGATTTACTTAGTATCGTATCTAAATTCAAAGTACAAGGCACAGTAGGCGAAATCAAACCACTTGGCGCCGGCCTGATTAACGACACTTACAAAGTTAACACTACCGAAGCAGACGCTCCCGATTATGTGTTGCAACGCATCAACCATGCAATTTTCCAGAATGTGGAAATGCTTCAGGATAACATTGCTGCCGTGACGGGACATATCCGCAAGAAACTGACGGAAGCCGGAGAGACAGACGTTGATCGCAAAGTCTTGACTTTCCTCCCGACGGAAGAAGGCAAAACATATTGGTTTGACGGTGACAGCTATTGGCGTGTAATGGTATTCATCCCACGTGCCAAAACTTATGAGACTGTGAATCCCGAGTATTCATATTATGCCGGAGCAGCTTTCGGTAACTTCCAGGCAATGTTGGCTGACATTCCGGCAACATTGGGCGAAACTATTCCTGACTTCCACAATATGGAGTTCCGCTTGAAACAACTTCGTGAGGCCGTAGCTGCCAATGCAGCCGGACGAGTAGCCGAAGTACAGTATTATCTGGATGAAATAGAAAAACGTGCAGATGAAATGTGTAAGGCCGAACGTCTGTATCGCGAAGGCAAACTGCCTAAACGCGTATGCCACTGTGATACGAAAGTGAACAACATGATGTTCGACGAAGATGGTAAAGTGCTCTGCGTAATCGATCTCGATACAGTAATGCCAAGCTTTATCTTCTCCGACTATGGAGACTTCCTGCGCACAGGAGCCAATACCGGAGATGAAGACGATAAGAATCTGGACAATGTCAATTTCAATATGGAGATATTCAAAGCATTTACTAAGGGATATCTGGAAGGAGCCGGTTCATTCCTTACTCCGATCGAAATAGAGAACCTGCCTTATGCAGCCGCTCTCTTCCCTTACATGCAATGTGTACGCTTCCTGGCAGACTATATCAACGGCGATACTTACTATAAGATCAAGTATCCCGAACACAACCTGGTACGTACCAAAGCACAGTTCAAACTATTGCAAAGCGTAGAAAAACATACCCCCGAAATGGAGGCATACATCAAAGAGTGTCTGGGATAAACTTCCCATCCTTCCAGGTGTAAACTATTGAACGGCGGAGAAACGGTTTCAGTTTTTCCGCCGTTTCTTTTTCCATATATTCCGGAGTTGTCAAAGTAAAAGTCAATGTCCCATTCTCTTTGGACAGTTCTGCTTGCATCAAAGTCATATCCGCTTGCAGGCGGGCATCGATAAAGTCATAGTCGGTAGAATCGGAAAAGGTGAAGAAATCATTCATCTGAGGAACCGACGGCAAAAAGTCGGTGGCGGGAAGCTCTTTCCAGTCCGTGGTATAGAACCGGATATGACTGTCGCATGCCGGAGCGCAAACTGTAGAAACGGCGCAAACCACTTTCGTTGTGTCATTCAACGGCAATAACTTCATCTGCCAATTGCTTGCGTCAGACATTTGCATAGACACATAATCGGGACTTAACTCCGTCATCTCCGACTTACCCCCGAAACGGTTGGTCACCTGGGCTTTCATTTTACTTTCGATAAAATCAATACAATCTGCCCGGTTCACTGATGACAGCAACGGACAAAGCGAGTCAGGTATATTCACAAACACCGTTTTAGCTTCCTGTGCTCCGACAGAAAAGGAAGAAGAAATACCCAGAATAAATAACAGGAGGGTAAGAGTAGACTTTTTCATATCTGATAATCTTGTTTCTTTACGTTCTTATTTAGTTCCCAAATATAGGAATATCATTCCTATTAACACCAGAATAAGGTCAATCGCTTTGCTTTTTAAATTCTTTTCACGGAACACCATAGCACCGAAAAGGAAAGATACAATCACACTTCCCCGTCGAACCATCGAGACAATCGAAATCATGGAATCTTCATAGCTCAATGCATAGAAGTAAACAAAATCGGCAGCACAGAGAAAGATGGAAATAAAAATGATAGCCCAATCCCAACGGAACGGAGTAGATGACTTACGTTTCGGCCACCAAAGAAGCGCAAGAATGGGACACATAATAAACATTTGGTACACATTATACCACGACTGTACGACCATGGGAGGCAGCTGCTTCATCAGGTATTTATCATACAAGCCACTTACCGCACCCGCTACGGCTGCCAGAATAATGAAAAGTATCCACTTGTTATGTTTAAAGTCAATACCTTCCTTCTTCCCCGAACGACTCAGCATAAAAAAAGAAATAATGGCCAACATCACGCCGATCCACTGATAGAGATTCAAGCGCTCGCCAAATACCAGCATGGCTCCCACAAGCACCATTACGGGACGGGTGGCATTAATCGGTCCTACAATAGTAATAGGCAGATGTTTCATCCCGAAATACCCGAGTATCCACGAAGAAAGAACAATAAATGATTTAATAATAATAAATTTATGTACTTCCCATCCTACCACCGGTACATCGAGCATAGTGCCCTCCAGCACTCCGGGCGCAAATGCTGACAACAAAATAAAAGGAAGAAATATAAGACTGGAAAAAAGTGTATTGAAAAACAACACCGGTAAAACCGCATTGTCTTTCAACGCTTTCTTTTTAAACACGTCATAAAAGCCCAGCAATGTCGCTGAGAGAAAAGCAAGAAGTAACCACATAATAGAATTCTTTAAATTAGAAGCTATAGGCTTATTCGAATATCTCCTGAGGATATTCTACATTAACCAGGAAGAGGGCATTTCCGGGAGCTGAAGTACCGGCTTTACAGCGATTCTGCTGCTCTATTATTTTACGGAAGTCATCGACTGACAGTTTGCCACGCCCCACTTCCAGAAGTGTACCGACAATGGCACGTACCATATTACGCAAAAAGCGGTCCGCCTGGATGGTAAACACCCAGGTATATTCATCCTCCTGAGTCCATTCGACATGCATAATCTTACAAATATTGGTTTTTACATCTGTATGCAACTTACTAAAACTCGTAAAGTCCGAATAATGAAATAATGTCAGGGCTGCCTCATTCATCTTTTGAAAGTCGAGCGGATTATGTATCCGATACCGATATTGACGATTGAACGGGAATTTTACAGTAGTAATGTAATACTTGTAAGTACGTGCTGTTGCATCGAACCTTGCATGAGCATCCGGCTTTACCCGACAGACCTTATAGACCGAAATATCCTGCGGCAAAAGACGATTCAGCTTCTCAGCTACTTTATCCACATCCAAAGGTTCACCTTCGTAGTCGAAGTGGGCAACCATCAGAGACGCATGTACCCCGGCATCGGTCCGTCCCGCCCCAATCACTTCCGTATCTTTCCTTAGGAAGGTGGCAAGTGCCTTCATCAGACATTCTTGTATACTGATTCCGTTAGGCTGAATCTGCCATCCATGATAATGGGTGCCATCATAGGCTAAATAAATAAAATATCTTTGCACGCTCATTCCGTTCACTTGGTTTTTGCGTGCAAAGATACTGCTTTAATTGATAATTCAGAATGGATACTTATCAATAATTAATTGCTTTATTTGACCCACACATTCATTATCTCACCGATATACATCGTATGCAAAGATTTATCCTTCCATGCTTCTTTCAACTCCGGAGTATCAAAGGCTCCGGGAGTGATCGGCTGGGATAACATCTTCTTACATTCTATGATCATCCATGCTTCAGAGAAAGCTTTACTGCCCGAAGGAGTAGTAAGAGGAGTCAATCCGGCGCCTTTCACTTTATCAACATCTTCGCCACTATGACTACCGCAATATTTCAAAGCATCCCGATAAGTCTCTGTATAAAAGCTGATAGTATATGTATCATTCTTTTCCATCAATTGATAAGTATAGCGTGTAGGATAAATAAAACAGAATGAAACCGGCTTATTATAGAGATACCCCAGTCCGCCCCAGCTGGCTGTCATCATGTTGTATTTATCTTCCGTACCGGCTGTAATCAACATCCAATCTTCAGAGAGCATTTTAATGATATTACCCGGAATCTTATCAGCAGGAATATGTTTATACCCTGCCATAGCTCCCTGCTCCACAGCCTTTGGAAATTCCCGATCGAACACTTCCGGAGTAACTTTAGGTTCTTTTGCCAATAGAGGAACCTCTGATTTTGCTCCTCCCAGCGTTTTCGTAACCTGCTCCGTCAAGTCATCAAACAGATCGATTGTTTTGATACGGAGTTTTCCATATTTGGCAACCACTTTCGTTTTGGCTTTATTCAATCCGGTCTCATCCGTGATCCAATCTTCCGCCTCCATCTCTGTATCATCACCATGAAAATAAGAAATGTTGTACATCTCCATCTTACAGGAACCGTCCAGGCAGTTAATCACCAGCCGGTATTTAATAGTAGCACGATCCAAGAAGAAGCTATTCGTTGCCGAAAGTTGCAAATACTCTTCACCCAAACATGCAATCTGCCCTTTTTTCTCATCAAAATAGGCGACTCTCCCCTTCTGTCCTTTTGAAGGTGTAAAACGCTTCTCTGCCCATTTTAACAAAGCATCATAGATCTGCCGTTTCGACATATCGGAAGCTTGAATTACTTCTGCAAAAATGACTTTTCCGTTGACTACGGGTACTGCACCGGCCAGATACTTACTGTTATCTTCCTGTGCACAAAGAAGCATAGGACAACAGGCCAAAAGGAACAATAGAATTCTCTTCATACATTTATAAGTGTTTTTACAGAGGCGGATTTCACTCTGAAATCTTCACGTTTGTCACTCGTTCCAACAAGAATCGATCTTTATTCCAGTGGAAAGGCTTAAACTCTGTATTGGTTTTGATCACATTGTTACGGAATATCAACCCATCTACAGATTTTGCATAAAGAATCGGTGCATCAAACGTATCGAATTCATTATCCTCAATCACGATACCTCCATCTTTACCACCATGGAAGTACTTTTGCTGATCTTTCAGATTAGGTATTTCCGGATAGATAGAGATTACTGCATTGGTAAACTGGAACATATTAGTAAGCGCATTGATAAAACGATTGCGACGAATGGTGACATCACGGCAAGCACCTGTCTCGAACCAGCCATTGCAATCGCCACACAGCAATATAGCCGTACCGGAAGTATGGTCAAACAAATTGTCCTCCACCACCGTCTTTTTAGGAGTACTGAATAGTGTACCGCGAGCGCGGTTATTACGAATCGTATTACCGGCAAATAACACTTCAGGGGTCCATGTCAGGTTTTCAATACCAAAGCCACTTTTTTCGTTAATAGCAGGATCGATTGCCTCTTTAAAAGTAATGCTGAACTCACGGGCACCTTGTATCTCACCCTTATCATACGGACGAATGGCAGCAATCTGATTCTGCTTGCCAATCAACTCCATTGTTTCCGAACGTACAAACTGAACATCGTCACCCGGACGTCCCCATTCAAAGCCCCAGGATTGATCGTGCATATAACGTCCTATCAGCGTATGATCATCCACACGCTTGATGACTTTCAAATACGTACCATGTACATTAATGGCATCATCCATCATTCCTTCATACAAACCATTCTTTGAGACAATCTTTCCCTTACATCCGGAAAAGTGCGTAGCATCTGCCTGCGTTGTAAAATAGCGCGGATCATTATCGCCTTTCAGGCAGACTCCAAAACCATCAAGCGTAATATCTTCGCAAAGCTGTGCCAGCAATCCCATACCTTCGGCATAATGTACTTTGACATCAAGCAAGGAAGTATTCACATCATGTGACATGAAAATGCCCGGAGTCGGACGTCCCCATCCACGCATAGCCACCACTGTGCCGGGCACCAGACGTGCATCTTTCCACTTTGGAGAGCAAATCTGGCGGGGAGCCACTTCAAAAGCTCCCTTGGTAGGACAACCGATATCACTGGTATTATATACCACATGTTTCGTTTTGCCATCGAAAGCAATGCCCCATGAATATCTCATCACCCAGCCTTCACCCAGTCCTTCGAATACCGAATCCTTACTGATGCGGTAATCGACCCATGGTGCAGGTTCGAACGTGATTCCTTTTTCCGGATCATTCTCTACCACTTGTACTTGAGCAATATGGGGCTGTTCAAAATCAATGCTAAAGCTTTTCAATACACAATTCTCCGAACGAAGCAAAGAAACCGGAATCATCCTTCCATAAAACACAAATTCGGAACCCTGCCCGTCAATAGTCAGGTTTTTCATATCCTCCAAGGCAATCCCCACTTTTTTAGGATTGTCCTGGTCGTGATTGGAAATATAATATTCACGCACGGTAGAACCCGCTTCATGAAAATTGTAACGTCCGGCAGGAAAACGAAGTATCACTTTTTCCCCATCACGGCATTCAGCTTTAATCTTCGCTATGGCCTTACGAACCACAGGAGACGCATTTTTCTTACTATTAGCTTTCAAGCCAAACTGGGAAATGTCATAAACACGCTCTTGTGCACAAACATCCGACACGGATAAAGAGAGCAACAGACTCAGAGCAAAGAGTAGGATTGTCTTCATAGTTTTTTCTATTTCTGTTTAATAATTTAGGGTACAAATATACATTCATTTTCCGATTCTTCCATTTTTTTATTAGTTTACCTTTGCATATAAAAATCAAAGGTGTATATTTGGGAACTATATCTATAAAATAAATCATTAAACACCTATTGCCATGAGTAGTAATATTTTCCTCACCATTGCTATTGTCACAACAGGCATCTTCGCAGTACAATTTATCTTATCTATATTTTTTGGTGATATCGATGCAGATGCTGACATCGACACAGATATCAGCAGTGTGGTTTCTTTTAAGGGATTAACTCACTTTGGGATAGGATTCGGTTGGTATATGTATCTGCAGCATAACACCGAGATACAGACCTACCTGACGGGTGTCGCCATCGGACTCATATTTGTATTTGCCGTTTGGTTCTTATATAAAAAGGCTTACCAACTACAGCAGACCACACATTCGGAAAGAACAGAACAATTGGTAGGAAGAGAATGCACTATTTATTTCAAACAGAACGAAAAGAAGTACACTGTGCAGATCAGTCGTGACGGAGCCATGAGAGAAATCGATGTTGTCACGGAATCGGGTAAATCATACCAGACGGGAGATAAAGCAACAATTACTGCTTATAAAGATGGAACTTTATATATTCAATAATTAACAAACTCAAAAAAAGAGAACTATGACCCAGGAAATGATGATCATGGCTGCCATACTTGTGGCGGTAATCTTAATTACATTTATCGGTATTCTTTCACGCTACCGCAAATGTAAAAGTGACGAAGTATTAGTAGTATATGGTAAGACAGGTGGAGATAAGAAATCGGCAAAGTTATATCATGGTGGTGCCGCCTTTGTATGGCCTATTGTACAAGGATATGAGTTCTTGTCAATGAAACCCATGCAGATAGACTGCAAGCTGACAGGAGCACTTTCGGCTCAAAACATCCGTGTAGATGTACCCACTACTATCACAGTAGCTATCAGCACAGATCCCGAAGTAATGCAAAATGCGGCTGAGCGTATGTTGGGATTGACCATGGACGATAAACAAAACCTGATTACAGATGTGGTTTACGGACAGATGCGTCTGGTTATTGCCGACATGACAATTGAAGAGTTGAACTCCGACCGTGATAAATTTCTTTCCAAAGTGAAAGACAACATCGATACAGAACTCCGCAAATTCGGTTTATACCTGATGAATATCAACATCAGCGATATTCGTGATGCTGCCAACTATATTGTCAACTTAGGAAAAGAGGCCGAAAGTAAAGCGCAGAACGAAGCTCAGGCCAATATTGAAGAACAGGAAAAACTGGGTGCTATCAAGATTGCCAACCAGATAAAAGAACGCGAAACCAAAGTGGCCGAAACCCGTAAAGACCAAGACATTGCCATTGCGGAAACCAAGAAGTTGCAAGAAATCTCTGTAGCCAACGCTGATAAAGACCGTATCTCTCAGGTTGCTATTGCCAATGCGGAGAAGGAATCACAGGTAGCCAAAGCGGAAGCTGAAAAAAACATCCGGATAGAACCTGTCTCTTATACACATCTCCGAGCCCACGAGACTCGACGTCATCT
>OWIO01000469.1_pt1 | contig 36636 bp, 28 predicted proteins | sample 1733011 | NCBI WGS metagenome assembly OWIO01 (sample SAMN05065779, study PRJEB22554) | human gut metagenome | biome: ENVO:2100002; feature: ENVO:00000062; material: ENVO:00002003 | host: Homo sapiens | place: USA | reverse complement strand
GAATGCGCGATGAGATAATAATTTTCATCCTGCCAGCACAGCGCATAGGGGCTGGCAGTATACAGCCCCGGCCGGTAGCGGCGGGAGCCGTTCAGATCATAGTCAAAATAGCGGAACGTGATGCGGCTGTTTTTCTGGATGGCCTCGTGCAGCAGATCGACGGAATAATAGACGCTCTCGTTCATGGTCTTGACGCGTCCGGCGACTGTGACCTGCCGCCGCAGGCTCCCGGCGGCATACCCGCTGGCAAGCGTCTCGAGCTTGGCGATCAGCTGCATGGACTTCCGCTCCGACAGGAATTTGCTCGACTGCACCGCGTCGACCAGCAGCTTCAGCTCCGGCAGCTCAAACGTGCGCGAGGCAAGAAAATACCCGCCGTTCCGGCCCTTGACCGTCACGATATCCATGCCGAACTGCTGCAGGCACAAAATATCGTCGTAGACGCTCTTGCGCTCGGCCCGGATGCCCTGCGCGGCGAGCGCGTCCAGAATGTCCTGCATGGAGAGCAGGTGCTCCTCATCCGACTGCCGCTCGAACAGCTCCTTTAAATACAGCAGCTTCAGCTTCTGATTCTCCGTCCGTCCCATCGTCCGCGCCTCCTGTCAGTAGTGGTATATTTATTGTACAGATTTTTCGCGCCGGGAGCAAGTGGAATTGCGGATTTTCCAAAAACGTGATAAACTATAAAAAATACGCTTGCAGGAGGCCGCTTATGCTGTATCTGGGCTGCCATTTGTCCTCGTCGAAGGGCTATGCCGCGATGGGGAGGACCGCGCTTTCCATCGGCGCGAACACCTTTCAGTTTTTTACGCGCAATCCGCGCGGCGGTGCTGCAAAAAGTGCTGACCCGGCGGACGCCGCCGTGCTCGTGCAGATGCAGCAGGACGGGCAGTTGGGCCGCGTCGTGGCCCATGCGCCGTATACGCTGAACCCGTGCTCCAAGGACGAGCGGACGCGGGAATTTGCCCGCGAGGTCTTTGAAAGCGATTTGCAGCGCATGGAGCTGACACCCGGAAACTTCTACAATTTCCATCCCGGCAGCCATGTCGGACAGGGCGTTGAAGCCGGGATCGAGCTGATCGCCGCGTGTCTGGATGCGGTCGTCCGGCCGGAGCAGCACACGACCGTTCTGCTCGAAACAATGTCCGGCAAGGGAAGCGAGGTCGGCGGCCGGTTCGAGGAGCTGCGCGCGATTTTTGACGCCTGCCGGTGCGGGGAGCTGCTCGGCGTGTGCCTCGATACGTGCCATGTGTCGGACGCGGGATACGACATTGTAAACGATCTGGACGGCGTGCTGGCTGAATTCGACCGCGTGATCGGCCTTGACCGGCTGAAGGCGCTGCATCTGAACGACAGCAAAAATCCCTGCGGCGCGCATAAGGACCGGCATGAAAAGCTCGGGCAGGGCTGCCTGGGGCTGGAAATGTTCCGGCGTATTCTGCACCACCCGGCCCTGCGGGGTCTGCCCATGATCCTCGAAACGCCGAACGAGCTGCCGGGCTACGCGCAGGAGCTTGCACTGCTGCGCGCACTAGGGTGTATCTGAAAACTCCCAACGCACCCGGACAGCGGGCCTTTTTGCGGTGCGCCGCGTCATTTTTCCTTGAAATACGTCAGTATTCCTGCGAAAAAATGTCTTGCGCAACGCAAAAATCCCTCGCTGCCGGTCACATCATGAGTTTTCAGATACACCCTAGGGGAATCTCTGAATTGACGTTTTCTGTCGAATATGATACTTTATAGATAACTGGGAAAAGGAGAATCGCGTATGAACGAACATCGAGACAAGCCGTACGTCAAATGGGGTCTGACGGCGCTGGTCGTGATCTTTGTCAGCATTCTGCTCGTCGTGATCTTTACGGATCTGCCGGGTTTCTTCGGTGTGCTGACGGCGCTGGAGATGATTCTGGAGCCGCTGATCTTCGGCGTGGTGATCGCGTTCCTTCTGAACCCGATCGTGCGCTTCGTCGACAGCCGCCTGCTGCCGCTGCTGGAACAGAAGACAAAGTGGAAGCCCGCGTTCATCCGCAATCTGAGCCGTGCGGCGGGCATCTTCGTCAGCGTTGTTGTGGCAGTCCTGATTTTATACGCGTTCTTCTCCATGCTGCTGCCGCAGCTGTATGAGAGCGTCGTCGGGATCGTGGACAACGCGGAGACGTATTATACCAGCATCGACCGCTGGGTCACGAACATCCTCGAGGACAACCCCGAGATCCAGAGCTATGTCGACTCGGCGCTCGGCAAGATCTATGAGTTCATCAACAACTGGATCACCACGACGTTTTTGCAGGACGTGCAGAAGCTCCTGACCACGCTCACAAGCTCCGTAGTCGCCTTTGTCAAGGGCTTTATGAACTTCCTCATCGGCTTCGTCGCGTCGATCTATATCCTGTGGTCGAAGGAGACGTTTCAGGCGCAGAGCAAGAAGATCATCGTCGCGCTGCTCTCGCCGAAGGGCGCGGATCACGTGTTCTATCTTGGCCGCAATATCTACCGGGTGTTCAACGGCTTCGTCATCGGCAAGATCGTCGACTCGGCCATCATCGGCGTTCTTTGCTATATCGGCATTCTGATCCTCAAGATGCCGTATCCGGCCCTGATCGCCACGGTCATCGGCGTGACGAACGTTATCCCGTTCTTCGGGCCGATCATCGGTCTTGTGCCGTGCGCGTTCCTCATTCTGCTGGTGAACCCGCTGCAGGCGTTCTATTTCGTCATCTTCATTCTGGTCCTGCAGCAGGTGGACGGCAATGTCATCGGGCCGAAGATCCTCGGCAACACCGTCGGCATCTCGGGCTTCTGGGTGCTTGCGTCCATCACCATCGCGGCCAGCCTCTTCGGCTTCGCAGGCATGATCCTGGGCGTGCCGGTGTTCGCGATCATTTATCTGCTCATTTCCGATTCCGTCAACAATAAGCTTCGCAAAAAGAATCTGACCACCGACACGACGGCCTACGGCCCGATCAGCGAGGTCGCCGAGCTTCCGGAGCAGGACAGAACCGCCGCACCGTAACCGCCCGTACATGGAGAATTTCTCATGCAGGATGCACTGACTACGTTTTTTTCACAATTTGAGCCCGTTCCGTGGCTGTGCTATCTGTTCCCGGTGCTTGCGCTGGGGATCCTGATCCGCTGCGCGGTGAGCCTGCTGACGTTCCGGCCGGAGCCGGAGGTCTGGGCATGGCTGACCACGCCGGACGGCGCGCACATCCCTGTCACGCACTGGGAAAGCCTTATCGGCCGCGGTGCAGGCTGTGATGTACAGCTTGGCTACCCAACCGTCTCGCGCACGCACGCAGTCTTAACGCGCTACGACGACGGCAGCTGGACGATCTCGGACGCGCACTCCAAATCCGGCGTGTTCGTCAACGGGAGGCAGACGGCGCTGTCCGCGCTGCGCTTCGGCGACGTCATTACGATGGGCGGCGTGAATTTCACGCTCATCCCCCTGACAAAGGAGCAGGAGCGCATTCAGGCCGGGACCCGCACGCGGGCCGGCCATGCCGTGCATCAGGTGCCGACGCTGCTGCTCCTGACGCTGTTCCAGCTGCTGACAGCCATTCAGCTCATCCTCGGCGGCTGCGATCCTGCGCTGGAGCTGACCGCCTTCGGCGGACTGATCGGACTGGAATGGGCGCTGTATCTTGCCTTGCGCGCGTTCCGCAGAACGGGCTTCGAGGCGGAGACGCTGGCGTTTTTCCTGTGCACGATGGGCCTTGCCGTTGTGTCAAGCTCCGCGCCGGAAAGTCTGATCAAGGAGCTGCTTGCTATCGTCGCGGGCGTGTGCGTGTTCCTCGTCGTCTGCTGGTCGCTGCGCGATCTGGAGCGGGCAAAGACCGTGCGGTATCTCGCGGCTGTTGCAGGCATCGGCCTGCTGGCGTTCAATCTGCTCTTTGGCGTGGAAAAATTCGGCGCGCGCAACTGGATCCAGCTGGGCGGCGTGTCGTTCCAGCCGTCGGAGTTTGTCAAGGTCTGCTTTATCTATGTCGGTGCGTCCACGCTCTCACGGCTGATGGCAAAGCGCAATATCGTGCTGTTCATCGCCTATTCCGCCGTGATCTGCGCGTGTCTGGCGCTCATGAAGGATTTCGGAACCGCGATCATTTTCTTTGTCGCGTTCCTTGTCATCGCGTTCCTGCGCTCCGGCAACTTTGCGACCATCGCGCTGGCCATCGCCGCGACGGGCTTCGCGGGCGTTCTGGTACTGCGATTTCTGCCCTACGCGCGCAACCGCTTTGAGGCGTGGGGCCATGTGTGGGACTATGCGCTCACGACCGGGTATTCCCAGACACGCTCGATGATGTGCATCGCCTCGGGCGGTCTGTTCGGCCTCGGGCCGGGGAAGGGCTGGCTCAAATACGTCGCGGCGTCAGACACCGATCTGGTCTTCGCCTTCGTCTCGGAGGAATGGGGCCTCATCATGGCGGTTCTGATGGTCGCGTGCATTGTCATTCTCGCCTGCTTCGTCGTGCGCTCCGCACCCGCGGGCAGAAGCTGCTTTTATACCATCGGTGCCTGCGCGGCCGTGACGGTCATGGTCACGCAGACGATCCTGAACGTGTTCGGCATGGCGGATTTCCTGCCGCTCACGGGCGTGACGCTCCCGTTCGTGTCGAACGGCGGGTCGAGCATGGTCTGTGTCTGGGGCCTGCTGGCCTTTATCAAGGCAGCCGATACCCGGCAGAACGCCTCCGTTGCCATCCGCGTCCCGCACGGCGTCACGCCGCTGCCGGAGGAGCCTGACGCACAGGAGACTGCTGAGGAACCTGCGGCGGAGGACCCTGACGCCGTCTGGCAGCGTCCTGCCGGAAAGGAGGCGTGCAGATGAAAAAGGTATCGCGCCGCGCGCTGTTCGCGCTGGCTCTGGCCGTTGTGCTTGCCGTGGGGACGCTGGCCTTCTGCGTCAAATACGCGGCAAACGCCGAAAAATGGGTCACGTTTTCCGGCAGCCCGCACGTCTATACCGGCACGAATCTCACCGGCGGCAAAATTTACGACCGCTCCGGCGTACGCATCCTGAATACAACGGATGGCCGCGTGTACAGTGCCGATGAAGCTGTGCGCGAGGCGACCGTCCATCTGCTGGGCGACCGCTACGGCTATATCAGCGCGCCGCTGCTGGGCAATTTCGCCGAGCAGATGATCGGCTACGATAAAATTACCGGCCTGAACGAAGCATCCAAGGGCACGGCCAGCGCAAGACTTACCATCAGTGCCGAGGTGCAGAAAGCAGCCCTGCAGGCGCTTGGCAGCTATCACGGCGCAGTCGGCGTCTATAACTACAAAACCGGCGAAATTTTGTGCGCTGTGACCAGTCCCAGCTACGACCCCGACAACATCCCCGATATCGCGGGCGACGAGACAGGCGCGTATGACGGCGTGTATCTCAACCGCTTCTTTGACGCGGCCTATACGCCCGGCTCCATTTTCAAGCTCGTGACGAGCGCTGCTGCACTGGAGCAGAGCGCGTCCGCGCAGGCCGGGACCCATACCTGCGCCGGGAAAACCATCATCGGCGGACAGGAGATCGTCTGTATGTCCAGTCATGGGACGCTTGCCATGCCGGAGGCGCTGGCGCATTCGTGCAACGTCTATTACGGCGAACTGGCCGCGTCCCTCGGTAAGGACGCTTTGCAGGCGGCCTGCGATAAGCTCGGCCTCAACGGAACGCTCACCTGCGACGGCTATACCGCCCGGTCGACTGTCGATCTGTCAGACGCGGACGACGGCAGCGTCGCCTGGGCCGGGATCGGCCAGTATACCGACCAGATCACGGCGATCCAGTTCCTGCGCTTTATGGGCGTGATCGCGAACGGCGGAGAGGCGGCGGAGCCGTATCTCATGCAGAAAATTTCCCGCGCGGGCCAGACGGTCTATGAAGCGGAAACGAAGACGACCGGGCGGCTGTTGTCCGAAGAAACAGCCGAAGCGCTCGGAAAGATGATGCGCGGCGCGGTCGTGAACCAGTACGGCGCGTGGCAGTTCGGCTCTTTGACGGTCTGCGCCAAGTCCGGCACGGCGGAGCGCGAAAACGGCCCGGCAGACGCGATGTTCGCGGGCTTCGTGGAGGATGAGGCATATCCGCTCGCGTTCGTCGTCTTCGCCGAACGCGGCGGCTCCGGCAGCCAGACAGCCGCGCCCATCGCCGCAAAGGTCCTTGCCGCGTGCAAGACCATGCTGGATACCCCGAACCCGAACGGTTGAGCGCTTGGACAGCCGGCAGGCGCGAAAAGCAGTCGTCCGCCGGCAAATCCATGCAGCCACATAAAGTATAAACGTAGGAGAATCCCACTATGACTGATTTCCACACGCTGATCGACAGCTATCAGAACTGCGCCTGCGGGCAGGCGCATGAATGTGCTATCCGGGATATCGAGATTGGCAGCGGGCTTGTGTCCGAGGCCGGCGAGATCCTGAAGAAAAATGGCTTTGGCCCCCGGCTCCTGCTGGCAGCCGACGAGCAGACGCTTGCTGCGGCGGACGGCATCGAGGCTTCCCTGTCCGGCTTTACCATCGTGCGGCACATCTGGCCGTCCATCCGCGTGGCGACCATGCAGGATGTGAAGAAGATCGAAAGCTACTTTGACCGCGTGGACGGCGTGCTTGCCGTCGGTACGGGATCTGTCCACGATCCCTGCCGCCTTGCCTGTGCGCGGCATGACGTGCCGCTGTGCCTGTTCGCAACAGCCCCATCGATGGACGGCTTCGCATCCTATTCCGCGCCCATTGTCAACGGCAATTTCAAGATCACCTATCCCGCAAAATGCCCCGAGGTCATCATCGGCGACACGAAAATTCTCGCGGACGCTCCGGCAGAGCTTAAATCCGCGGGCTTCGGCGATATGATCTCGAAATATATCGCGCTCATCGACTGGCAGGTATCGAATCTTCTGACCGGGGAATCCTATTGTGAGCGCGTCGCCGCCCTGACGCGGCGGGCGACCGACCAGATCTTCGCTATGGCCGGGAGCGTGACGAAACGCGACGAAAAAACGGCGGCGGCGATCTTCGAATCGCTGCTTCTGACCGGTATCGCGATGAGCTTCACCAAGACCTCCCGCCCCGGCAGCGGCACGGAGCATATCATGGCCCATTTCTGGGAGTGCATGGAGCTGCTGGACGGCAAAACGCCCAATTACCACGGCGAGGACGTCGGCGTGACGACGCTCATCATGCTCCGGTATTACGAAGCGCTCTCCCGTCTGCCGCAGGTCACGGCCCATCCGGAGGTCTGCAATTGGGATGAGATCTACCGCATCTACGGCCCATTGGCCCCGGATGTCCAGAAGCTCAACACCCCGGACACCATCACAGACGGCATCGCCCCCCGCCGCATCGAAGCCTGCTGGCCAGAGATCCGCCGGATCGTGCAGTCTGTGCCGTCCTATGACGCCTGCCTTGCCGCCATGCGGCAGGCCGGGTGCAAAACAACGATCGGGGAGGTCGGCAAAGCGCCGGACTTCGTCGAGATCAGCTTCCGCTTCCACCCGTATATGCGCCGCAGGCTGTCATTGAAGCGTGTGAGCCATATGCTGGATCTGCCGGAACCGCTTTTCTGAACAGACACGCCGAAAAGGAGCGCAGAACCATGGAAAATTACGATGAAAAGATGAACTACAGCTTTGAACCCGCGCCCGAGGAGCCGTCCCGGCCGCCGCTGGAGCAGGCCAAGGAGGAGATCCGGCGCAGCGGCAAGCACACCGGACTCAAGATCGCGGCGCTGCTGGCCGCGGTGGCGATCATCGCGGGTGTCGGCGGCTCCGTGCTGACGAAGGCCATCGACGCCATCGGGCAGAAAAACCTCGCCGAGCAGGAATCAAGCGCCTCTGTCGGCGCTATGGCTGAGCAGTCTGTCGAACAGGAACAGCCCGCAGCGCAGAAGCCGCAGGCCGACGCCTCCTACCGGCTCGAACGGACGCCCCTGCCGGAAACGCTCAGAGCCAACGAGGGCGACAAAACGCTCACGCCGGCGCAGGTCTATAAGATGAACATCGGCGCGGTCTGCGGCATTTCCACGCAGGTCACAGCCGACCTCTGGGGCGTGGAAACGACCGGCATATGCACGGGCAGCGGCTTCGTCCTGACGGAGGACGGCTATATCGTTACCAATCACCACGTCATCGCGGATGCGGACGAGGGGACCGTCGTCGTGCAGTTCTATTCGGGCGAGGAATACCCCGCCGCCATCGTCGGCACGGACAGCATGAACGACGTTGCGCTTCTGAAGATCGAGGCAGAGGGCCTGCAGACCGTCACGGTCGGCGATTCCGACGAGGTCGAGGTCGGCGAGACAGTCGAGGCCATCGGAAATCCGCTGGGCGATCTGACGTTCACCATGACCGCCGGTTACATCAGCGCGCTTGACCGCGAGATCGACACCGACGGAACGGTCATCAATATGCTGCAGACCGACGCGGCTATCAACTCCGGCAACTCCGGCGGGCCGCTGTTCGATATGAACGGCAATATCATCGGCGTTACGACCGCGAAGGTATCCGGAACGACGGAGACGGGCGTGACCATCGAAGGGCTCGGCTTCGCCATTCCCATCAACGACGTGCTGCGCGTGGTGTATGACTTGCAGCAGTATGGCCGCGTCCGCGGCCGGGCCTATCTCGGCGTCACGCTGCAGAATCTCGACGCGTCGGTTGCGGAAATTTACGGCCTGCCCTCCGGACCGCAGGTCGTGACTGTGACGGAAGGCAGCTGCTCGGAAAAGGCAGGCTTGCAGCCGCACGATATCATTCTGGAATTTGACGGCCGCGAGATCAACGCGTATTCCGATCTTGTCTCCGCACTTTCCAAGCACCGGGCGGGCGACACCGTCAAGCTGAAGCTCTACCGCGCGGGCGCGGAGATCGAGGTCACGCTCACGCTCGACGAGCGGCCCGGCGAGGAGGAGATCAACGAGGCCGAGCAGCAGGCGCAGAACGAGCTGGAAGGCCAGTCCGGGCAGGAGGAAGAATTCACCGTCCCTGACTTTGACGGCTACGGCTACGATTACGGCGGATAAAAGGCATATCCCCCTGTCCATCGCATAAGGATGGACAGGGGTGATGTTTTATGAAGCGATTTTTCCGGCAGTACGGCAGACTGACGCTGGCGCTGGCGGCGGTGCTGGCGTTCTGCGCCGTTCTGCCGCTGCTGTTTCAGCAGAGCCGGTCGATCGAAACCGGGTCGTGGGGCCTGAGCTTCCGGACGGAGGGCCAGCCGCCCGCCGGCAACGCGTCAAAGGAGGCGCTGCGGCGCTATGACGCGGTCTATCTCGGCGATGAGACACAGAAGAAGATCTATCTGACCTTTGACGCAGGCTATGAAAACGGCTGCACGGAGCCGATCCTGGAGGCGCTGGCGAAGCACAACGTCAAGGCGGCGTTCTTCGTTGTGGGCAACTACATCGAGCAGAACCCGGAGCTTGTGCGCCGGATGCTGCGCGAGGGGCATATCGTGGGCAACCACACCTATCACCACTATGATATGTCGAAGCTTTCAGACGAAGCCGCCTTCAATCAGGAGCTGACGAGCCTCGAAACGCTCTACCGGGAGACGACCGGCGAGGACCTGCCGCGCTATTACCGCCCGCCGCAGGGCATTTACAGCGAAAAAAATCTTGAAATGGCGCAGAAGCTCGGCTACCGGACGGTATTCTGGTCGCTGGCCTACGTCGACTGGTATCAGGACAACCAGCCGACCGACGAGCAGGCGTTTTCCAAGCTCCTGCCGCGCATCCATCCGGGCGCGGTCGTGCTGCTGCACTCCACGTCGCAGACGAACGCGCGGATCTTGGACACGCTGCTGAGCAAATGGGAGGAGATGGGCTATTCCTTCGGAACGCTCGACGAGCTGTTCGCGTAGCCGTCACCATTTTCGGACCTCTGCATAACATGGAATGAGCGAGCGATCAAACGCTACGTTATCTTTCAGGAGGTCTTGTTATGTCTTGTAATCAGTCCGGATTCTGCGCCTTCGGCAACAGCTGGTGGTGGATCATCATCCTTCTGCTGATCTTCGGCACCGGCAGCAATGGCTGCGGCAATTCCTGCGGCTGCGACACCGGCTGCGGCTGCTGACAGCGCTACATGACGCAAAAGGGGAGCGGCGTGAGCCGCTCCCCTTGCGTGCGTGTCAGGGTGTATCTTCCGGCTGGCAGAGCGTGAAGCAGCTGCGGTCGGTGCGGAGCAGGCCGTCGCGCTGCATATTCGAAAGCTCGGCGGACATGGCGCTGCGGTTGACGGACAGGTAATCTGCCAGCTGCTGCCGGTCAAAGGGGATGCGGAAGCTGGCGCTGCCGGCCCGGCGTGCCTGCGCGGACAGATAAGCCAGCAGCTTTTCGCGCGTTGTGCGCTGGGAAAGAAAACCCGCCTTTTCATTCAGCTGCATATTTTTTTCTGCCAGCACCCGGATGAGGTTCTGCGAAAGCGTTTTGTGCTGCGCGCAGGCCTTTTCGCAGGGGGAGAAGACGGCGCGCACGTTCAGATACAGAACGCTCCCGTCCGTGGTGCACTGTACGCTCACCGGGGAAACGGCGTGTGCGCAGGCAAACGCTTCGGCAAACAGCTCGCCCGGCCCAACGGCGGCAAGCAGATTGCGGTTGCCCCAGAAATCCTCCTGCAGGACCTCGGCCTCGCCGGACAGGATGATCCCGGCGGATGAGGCTCTGTCTCCCGCCCGCAGCAGGAACTGCCCGCGCCGGAAGCGGGCCTGCCGCGCGGACAGACACGGCAGCATCTCCCGGATCTGCGCCCTGCGCAGGCCCCGGAACAGCGCACATTCGGTCAAAATGTTCAGTTCATCCATAATTTGAATCTCCTTTGTTTGAAAAACAACATACATTTTTTCTTCAGTATCCTATACTATGACCAGAAAGTCAAGTAACTGACGATTGGATCAGCAGTTACTTAAAAAGGGGATGATGAGCATGATCATGGACGGCTGCCAGGGCAAGCCGAGAACGCCGACCATTGAGGACCGGATCTGTCCGAACTGCGGCAATCCGATCGAGATTTTTTCCACAGACACGGAGGTCGCCTGCGATAACTGCGGCTTCATCGTGTACAACGACAAGCTCAGCTGCGTGCAGTGGTGCAAATACGCGAAGCAGTGCGTGGGCGAGGAGACGTATGAAAAGCTGATGATCATCGCGCGGCGCAATCAGGAAAAGGCCGACGCCGAGCGGCGCGCGAGATTGGAGGCCCAAAAGCAGCAGGAGGGACAAGCATGAAACGGACGATCATCGAAATCGACGAGACGGCCTGCACAGGCTGCGGCCTGTGTGCGCAGGCGTGCCACGAGGGCGCGATCGCCATCATAGACGGAAAAGCAAAGCTGATCCGGGACGATTACTGCGACGGGCTTGGCAACTGTCTGCCGGTCTGTCCAGTGGATGCGATCCGCTTTATCGAGCGCGAAGCGGCGGCATATGACGAGGAGGCTGTCAAAAAAGCGAAGCTCGAACGGCTGACGGAGGAGGCGGTCAGGGGCGTGCAGGCGGCAAAAAAGCCGGGCGCAAGCGCACCGGACAGGCTGGCCTGCGGCTGCGCCGGGACGCAGGTACGGACGCTTGCGCAGGAGTCCGCCGGACAGGACGCGCCCGCGCAGCCGAGCCGTCTGCAAAACTGGCCGGTGCAGCTGCAGCTCGTACCGGTGCGTGCGCCGTATTTTGACGGCTGCGACCTGCTGATCGCCGCCGACTGCACGGCTTACGCCTGCGGCAGCTTCCATGCGGACTTTATCCGCGGCCGCGTCACGCTCATCGGCTGTCCGAAGCTCGACCGCGCGGACTATGCGGAAAAGCTGACGGCGATCCTGACGGAGAACGACGTGCGCAGCGTGACGCTTACGCGCATGGAGGTGCCGTGCTGCGGCGGGCTGGAATACGCCGCACGGCAGGCTGTCGCGGCAAGCGGAAAGGACATTCCCATGCGCGTCGTGACGTTCACAGCGGAGGGCAAAATCCTGCCGCAGGACGCCTGAAGCTGAAAAAACAAAGAAAAACCCGGATCCCGCGCAGCTGCGGGATCCGGGTTTTTTATGCAGATTAGCCAAAATTACTCTGGAAATTTTACAAAAATATAGAAAAACATTGGATGCACTTGACGCGGCGGGCAAATGGTCATATAATCGCATTTGGTAGTTAAGCCCAAAAAAGATATTGCAATTTATTTTCATTTTTATGATTTTATCAGACTTTTAACGGTTTCTTTACTTTGAAAATATTATGTCGAAGGACATCGAGAAGTTTCTGGAAAATATTGCATAAAAGAAATTGAAAAATTTACCAGAATGTGCTATATTCATGATGTCGCAGCGATAAAAAAGTCAGTGTCTGACACAAACCATATTATGAGGAGAGGTCAAGAATGGAAAACCGTGTCAAAATTCTGATCGCAGATGGAAATGAGGAGTTTTGCGATCACGTCAAACGCCGTCTGGAACAGGTTCCCGGCTATGAGATCGTCGGTACGGCAGCCGACGGGTAGCGCGCGGCAGAGCTTATGCGCGTGACGAAGCCGGATATCCTGGTACTGGATCTGATGCTGTCGAAGCTGGACGGCATCGCGGTCCTGAAACGGGCGCGTGAGATGGACAAGCCGCCGGCAGCGCTGGTGCTGACGGGCTTTATGACGGAATACGTCGCCAACATGGCGGCGAGTCTCGGCGTGCAGTATTTCATGACGAAGCCGTGCGAGCTGGACGCCGTGGCCGAGCGCATCCACGAGATGACCGCGATCGACGGTCAGCTCCGTCAAAACGCCCAGCGGCGGCAGGAGGTCAACATCGAGGCAATGGTCACCTCCATCATCCATGAGATCGGCGTTCCGGCGCACATCAAGGGCTATCAGTATCTGCGCGAGGCGATCATGATCGCCGTGCAGGACATGGACGTCATCAACGCCATCACGAAGGTCCTGTACCCGCAGGTCGCCAAGACGTTCGCGACCACGCCGTCGCGCGTCGAGCGGGCCATCCGCCACGCCATCGAGGTCGCGTGGGACAGGGGCGATCTCGAAACGCTCCAGCGCTTTTTCGGCTACACCGTCTCGAACACGAAGGGCAAGCCGACAAATTCCGAGTTTATCGCGCTCATCGCCGACAAGCTCCAATTGCAGCTGAAAAACGGTCAGGTGATCTGAGCGACGTGATACAGCCGCTTCCTGTAGGGGCCAGGAACCTGCAAATTCGCCGTGAATTTCTAAAAATCACTGCTTTCCGTCAGCCCATGCCCGGAAGCGCTAACGCGCTTCCGGGCAGATTTTTTTGTGTTCCGCGTAAATTTTTCTTGCGTATCGGGGAAAAGTATGGTATGATCTGTGCAAGCAGTTAAGGTTCTCTAACCAAACGGGTGGAAGCAGTCCTATCTGCCGCAGTCCGCAGGACAGGCGGAGAATAGGTGTACTGTATCCTGCGGTTAGAGATATCTAACTAATTTCAAACCGAAAGGACGAGCCTATGAGCGTTGTAATTCTTGGCGGCAACGAATGTATGGAGCGCCGCTACCGGGAGCTTTGCGAAAGCTACCAATGTCAGTCGAAGATCTTCACCAAGCCCGCCGGCGGCCTGCGGAACAAGCTGGGCAGCCCGGATCTGACGATCTTTTTCACCAATACCATGTCCCACAAGATGGTGCAGGGCGCGCTGAGCGAGCTCAAGGGCCGCGGGACGATCATCGAGCGTTGCCACACCAGCTCTCTGTCCGCGCTGCGCGGCATTCTGGACAAATACGCGGCGCAGGGGGCCTGCTGATGTCGGAAGAAATGGTCGTGCGGCAGGCCGCGCCGACGCTGGCCGGGATCAAGACCGGCAGTCTGTTCCCATGTCCGTGCGCGGAAAAGGACGTGCTGCTGGGCGAGATCCGCGCGTTCAACCGGCACTATCTTTCCCGCGGGCTGTGCCTGCTGCCGCTGCGGTTCACCGAGGGAAAGGCGCTTTTGTACCTCTACCGTCCGGCGGCACTGCGCCGCGATCTGCGCGGGCAGACAGCGGAAGCGCTGCTGGCAGACGCGGGATATCCCTGCGGCAGCTGCGGCGGATGCGTTGCGCGGCTGGTGCGCCGTATGCGAGAGGGCGCGGAATTCCCGCACGAGGTCGGCCTGTTTCTCAGCTATCCGCCGGAGGATGTCAAGGGATTCATTGAGAATCACGCGGCAAACGCCAAATGCACGGGCGTGTGGAAGGTCTACGGCGACGAACGGCAGGCGCGGCAGACGTTCGACCGCTATAAAAAATGTACGCAAACCTACTGCGAGCGCTGGCGCTCCGGCGTGGAGCTGGACCGGCTGGCGGTCGCAGACAGAATAGAAAGGAAGTCCTGATTATGAAAAAAACAGCAGTCATTTATTGGAGCGGCACCGGCAACACCGAGGCCATGGCAAACGCCGTCGCGGAGGGTATGCGCGAAGCCGGCGCGGAGTGCGCCGTCTGGAAGCCTGCGGACGTCGGCGCGGATGCAGTGAAGGAACTGGATGCCGCCGCACTCGGCTGCCCGGCGATGGGCGCCGAGGAACTGGAAGAGACGGAATTCGCGCCGATGTTCGACGCGGTGAAATCGGCGCTTGCGGGCAAGTCCGTCGGCCTGTTCGGCTCCTATGGCTGGGGCGACGGCGAATGGATGCGCACGTGGGAGGAAGACTGCGGAGCTGCCGGGATCAACCGCGTATCGGACAGCGTCATCTGCTGCGAAGCGCCGGACGACGAGGCGCTTGCCGCCTGCCGCGCGCTGGGCAGGAAGCTGGCTGAATAACGCTTGACAGTGCCGGTTCCCGATGCTATATATAGAAAAAACAGGATCGGGAGGCATTGAAGCATGGTACAGATCACAAAAGAGAACGGTATGCAGCACGCAGGCGTCCCGTTTGCATGGGTCGAGGTACAGTACCCGGACAAGACGCAGTGGGATGAGACAGGCTTCTACGATATGGTAGAGCAGCACGTCGCCGCACTGCGGGAGCAGTACCGGGATTATGTCCGCGCGGACGTGTTCGGGCAGAACCCGTATTTCCGCTATTTCCGGAAATTCAAGAAGACGTACCCTGTCATGATGCAGTTCGAGTCCGTGCTGCTCAAGGGCAGGGAGTTCCCGCGCTGGAACGCCGTGACCGCCGTGCCGTTTCTGGCTGAGCTGGAAACGCACGTGCTCTGCGGCACGCATGACGTTGACTGCCTGATGGGGCCGGTCGAGCTGTACCAGGCGGAGGAAAAAACGCCGTTCGAAGGCCTGCGCGGCGATGAGGTCCACACCTACCCCGGTGACGTCACCGGACGCGACGCGGGCGGCATCATCTTCAGCATGATCGCCGGTGCGGACGAAAGAACGTGTGCGCGGGAGGAAAGCCGCCATGTGTTCTACCCCGTCTTCGGTGTGCCCGGACAGGCACCCGACGCACTGCGCAGCGCGCAGACGCGCATGGCGGAATACGCAGCGCTCCTCGCGAAGGATGCGCAGATCGCGTGTGAATTGATCTGAAAAACGGCGGCCGGAGCTTCCCGGCCGCCGCGGGTTTATGGTGAGGTACGAAAGTCTTCCGGCGAATCCGTACTGCCCGGCAAATTTCAAATGCAGAGCGTTTTTACCGCAGCCATTCAAGGGCAGCTGCTCACAAATCTGGCGTCCCGTAACAGGCGGCGCGTACCATAGCGCCCGTAGGGTGAATATGTGTGTTCGCAGCGGCTAAAAATCAGGGCTTGCCTGAAACGTACCCGCAGCAGGCACCAAACGCGTCCAAGCACTCTTTTCTTCCATATCTTTTCTCTTGCGAGAGAAAAGATATGGCCGCCGGAGGCTCGTCGGAACCGGCCTCGACGGAACGAGTCCCCGCTATGCGCGGAGCCTCTTGTCCTCTGAGCACGTTTCCTCCTCTTTCCCGTCGAACCGCTCCGCTGGGTTCGCCGGGAATGCTTGAACCTCATAGTTGCACCGACATAAAAACCGCGGCGTCCGAACATTCAGACGCCGCGTGTGCTTTTATTCATCCCGGTACCGGAACAGTGCCCGGCTGAGGGCTAAGATCTCCGGCTCGTCGAGGGAATTTTCAAAAACCGCCGTTCCAGGTTCTCCGCATTGGCGCAGCATACCGCTTTGCGCAAGCTTCCGTTCGAGCTGCATCGCGACGCCGTGGCTGCCGTCCATGATCTCCGGCCCCGGCCCGACGATCCTGCGGATCGCGCCCGTCAGGAACGGATAGTGCGTGCAGCCCAGCACGATCCCGTCGACCGGCTCGCGCAGATACGGCGCGAGCTTTTCGGTCAGATACGCCTCCACGGCGCTCCCGCGCAGCTCCCCGCGCTCGACAAACTCCATCAGCCCCTCGCACGGCAGGCCGATGATCTGCGCGCGGTCGTCAAACTGGTGCTTGAGCACCTGAAATTTCTCCTGCTTGATGGTCATGGGCGTGGCCATGACCAGAATCCTGCCGCCGGGGTATTTTTCTACGGCGGGCTTGAGCGCAGGCTCCGTTCCGATCACGGGAATGTCCGGGTAGACTTGCCGCAGCAGGCCGATGGCGGCGGATGTTGCCGTGTTGCAGGCCACGACGATGGCCTTGGCTCCGGCGCTTACCAGATGCTCCGCCGCCGCAAGGCTCAGCGCCTGGATCTGCGCTTCGCTCTTGACGCCGTAGGGCGCGTGGAGCGAGTCGCCGTAGTACAGATAGTTTTCCTGCGGCAGCAGCCGCACCGTCTCGCGCAGGACGCTGATCCCGCCGAGGCCGGAGTCAAAAAACGCAACAGGCCGATCCTGCTTCTGCATACTCACGCCTCCAAAAACCGCACGATCTCATTCAGATCGTATTCCCCGCCGTCCATGTTGATGCGCAGCGTCCGCTCCGGCGGGAGGGTTTTGGCCCATTCGTCGTAAAGCTCCTTGAGCTCGTACACATACATGAGGTCGAGATCGTCCTCGTATTCCCGCCCGCGCTGGCGCATATGCTCGATGATCGTGCTGACGGAGCAGTCGAGATAGAGATACTTGTCGACCGGCGGCATCAGCGACGCGATGCCGTGCGCCAGCTTGCAGAGAATGCCGAATTCGTCCTGCGTCAGATCCTGCTGGTTCAGGCGGTATTTCGCGATGACCAGATTTTCCAGAAACGCGCGGTCAAAGAAGAAAAACTCGGTGTCGCCGACCTCCGGCCGCCACTTCTCGTCGTCAAAATACAGCGAGAGGAAGCTCACCTGCGAGTGAAACGACCAGCGTTTGGAATCGGAATAGTATTCATTGATATAGGGGTTGTCCTGCGGGCGCTCCTCATGAAACGCGGCGCGCGGGCCGAAATATGCTGTGAGCCGCTGCAAAAGCGTCGTCTTTCCCGCGCCGACAGTGCCGCAGATCGCGATGTACTTCATATCCGCCCGCCTCCTTCGTTTACACAAAACGCTTTTCTATTCTACAACATCCAGCCGGTGGAAGCAAGATGCAAAACTGCCGAAAAACACGGCGTCCCGCTTGCAAACCTCCCGGCGGCATGATACGATAAAGAAAAGAAAAGGGGAGGGTGCTGCAATGAACTACGCGGCGATCAAAAACTGCGATATTGCCAACGGACCCGGCGTGCGGGTCAGTCTGTTCGTCTCCGGCTGCCGCCACCACTGCAAGGATTGCTTCAATCCCGAAACGTGGGACTTTGCCTGCGGCGAGCCGTTTGATGAGGCTGTGATGGACAAGATTCTCGCCCTGCTGGCTCCCGGCTATATCCGGGGCATCACGTATCTCGGCGGCGAACCGTTTGAGCCGGAGAACCAGCCGGGGCTGCTGGAGCTTTCTCGCAGGATCAAGGCGGCCTATCCCGAAAAATCCATCTGGTCGTTCACGGGCTATCTCTTCGACCGCGACATTCTGGCAAAAAAACTCGGCCCGTGGGAAGTTACGCAGGAACTTCTGTCTTATCTCGACGTGCTGGTGGATGGGCCGTTTGTTGCAAGTCTCAAAAATCTGAACCTGCGCTTCCGCGGCTCGTCCAATCAGCGGCTGATCGACGTGCCCGCAAGCCTGAAAACCGGAGCCGTTGTCCTCTGGGACGAGCGGCAGTAGGAGGAAGTCTATGCCTGTGATCAAGATCCACTATTTTTCCGACGATCTGCCCCGTCTGCAAAAAACCAGCAAGGGCGACTGGATCGATCTGTACTGCGCACAGACCATGACGCTTCACGCGGGGGAGTATGCCCTTGTTCCGCTGGGTGTGTCGATGCAGCTGCCGGAGGGGTATGAGGCGCGCACGGCCCCGCGCTCGTCCACGTTCAAGCGCTGGGGCATTCTGCAGGCCAACTCCGTCGGCGTGATCGACAACAGCTACTGCGGCACGAACGATGAATGGAAGCTGCCGGTCTACGCCACGCGCGACACCGTGCTCGAAAAGGGCGACCGCATCTGCCAGTTCCGCATCTATGAGGTGCAGCCGCCGATCGACTTTGAAGAGTGCGAGGCGCTTTCCGATACCGACCGGGGGGGCTTCGGCTCGACCGGCGTGCGCTGATTGTTTGAAACACATACTCCGATACAAGAAAGGATGATTTGGTTATGAAAACGTTGCTCAAGGGCGGCACGGTCGTCTCTGCGGCAGGCTCCCGCATTGCGGATGTGCTGGTGGACGGCGAGAAGATCGCTGCTGTCGGCGAAGGACTGGCAGTGGACGGCGCAAAGGTCGTCGACGTGCGCGGCAAGCTGCTCTTCCCCGGCTTTATCGACGCGCACACGCATTTTGACCTCGACGTCTGCAACACCACGACTGCCGACAACTTTGACACCGGCACGCGCAGCGCCATCCACGGCGGCACGACGATGGTCATCGACTTTGCCTGCCCGAATAAGGGCGAGACGCTGGGCTACGGGCTTGATCTCTGGCATAAAAAGGCCGACGGCCGGTCCAGCTGCGACTACAGCTTCCACATGACCATTGACGACTGGAACGAGGGCATCAAAAATGAAATTCCGGCCATGTTTGCCGCCGGTATCCCATCGTTCAAGATGTACATGACGTATCCCGCCATGATGATCGGCGATCAGGACCTGTTTTCCGCGCTGCTGGAGCTGAAAAAATACGGCGGCATCGCGGGCGTTCACTGCGAAAACGCGGGCGTGATCGACGCGCTGATCGCGCAGCACAAGGCGGAAGGGAAGACGGCCCCGTCGTCTCATCCCGAGTGCCGCCCGAATCCGCTTGAGGCGGAGGCCGTGGCCCATCTGCTGCGCATTGCGGAGGTCGCGGACGTTCCCATCGTGATCGTGCATCTGAGCACGAAGGAGGCGCTGCTCGAAGTTATGCACGCGCGTGAACGCGGCCAGAAGGTCTATGTCGAGACGTGCCCGCACTATCTGCTGCTGGACGACAGCGTCTATGATCAGGAGGACTATTCCGCCTCTGCCCGCTATATCTGCGCACCGCCCATGCGCAAAAAGGAGGATCAGGCGGTTTTGTGGAAGGCCCTTGCCAACGGCAGCATCCAGACCGTCTCGACCGACCATTGCAGCTTTACGCTGAAACAGAAGGACGCCGGACGCGGCGACTTTACGAAGATCCCCGGCGGTCTTCCCGGCGTGGAGACGCGCGGCGAGCTGCTCTATACCGCAGGCGTGGCCGAAGGCCGCATCACAAAGGAGCAGATGTGCGCGCTTCTGTCCGAAAACCCCGCCCGGCTCTATGGCGCGTACCCGCGCAAGGGCGTTCTCGCGCCCGGCAGCGACGCGGATATCGTCGTCTACGATCCTGAGGCTGACACGGTCATCACCGCGCAGACGCAGCTTTCCGCCGCAGGCTACACGCCCTATGAGGGCTTCAAGACCAGGGGTTCCATTGCACAGGTCTATCTGCGCGGAACACTTGCCGTCGATCATGGCGAGATGAAGACCGGTCCCATCGGTGCCTATATCCCGCGCCATCCGGGAAGTCTGTAAGCATAAGCGCAGCGGCCCGGCACGGGCTGCTGCGCTGGTTTCTTTCTGGATTTGATTGACAGTGCCCGGAAACTGTGGTACAGTGAGATCACAGCCAGTGTTATACGGGGCGTCTTGGACGTGTTTGCCGGGGGGGGGGCTTCGGCCTGTTGATCCGCTTCGGGCGGGCACATCGGTATCGTCGGAAACACTGGTGATAAATACAGCTGATGAGACACCGGCCGAAAGGGGCGATTCGCCCGAGCGTCCACCGTCCAAGGCTGTGTTTGCGCTCCTGCGGTCCCGGTAATCCTGCCGCGGCGGGAACCCCGGTCTTGATTGCCGCAGGAGCGTTTTTCATGTTTGCAGGCGCATTCTTTCCGGCATTTCCTTCAAAATACAGCCTCCCATTCTCATGCATGGCATGACAACGGGAGGCTGTTTCGCAGATTCCTGCCGCTCAGGTTTGCCGGGCGGCTTTTTCCATGAGCTTCTGATAGACCGGGCGCATGGCAGGCTCGGAGACGGACGGCAGAACGTCCTGCGCGGAAAGCCAGCGGACGGCGCTGTTTTCATCCGGCTTGCAGCGGATGGGGGATTTGTCGTCGGCCTCCAGCAGATACGTCGCGTTCAGATGCAGGTGGGCGCAGACGAATTTTCCACGCTTGACGTGCGGCGCGACGTGCAGGATTTCGAGTGAGAAGATATCCGGGGAGACGGGCGCGGCCAGCACGCCGGATTCCTCATTTGCCTCGCGCAGCGCGACGGAAAGAAGGTCGGCTTCCCCGTCGGCGTGTCCGCCGAGCCAGGCCCAGGACTGATAGAGATTGTGATAGGCCATGAGCACCTTTGTCCTGTCCGGGTTTACGATCCAGCAGGAGGCGGTAAAGTGCGCCGTAGCGTTTTCGCGCGTAAGGAGATTGGAGAAGCAGTCCATGTCGGCCAGCATCTGCCGCCGGTCGGCCTCCTCCTGCTCGTTATAAGGCGCAAACGCCTCGATCTGTGCGCGCAGGCGGGTAAGCTCAGTCATGCTCGTAGGCCATCATCTTGTCGATGCGCCGTTGGTGACGATCGACGCCGGAGAACGCCGTGTCCAGCCACACGTCGACGATCTCAAGGGCCAGCATTTCGCCCGTCACGGCTGCGCCGAGGGCCATCATGTTCGTGTCGTTGTGTTCGCGGGTGAGCCTTGCGGACATGGGGTTGTCGAGCAGCGCGCAGCGGATGCCCTTGACCTTGTTGGCCGTGATGGACACGCCGATGCCGGTCGTGCAGCAGACAATGCCGCGGTCGCATTCGCCGCTGGCGACGGCCTGCGCCGCCGGGCCCGCAAAGTCGGGATAGTCACAGCTGTCTTTCGTGTAGCAGCCGAAGTCCTTATAGGCAAGGCCGCGCTGTTCGAGATGCTTCATAATGGCGTTCTTGAGGTCAAGCGCGCCGTGGTCACAAGCGAGAGCGATCATAGGGGTGTTCCTCCTGCGGTTTTTCTTTTATTATACCGCAGGCGGCGCGGAATGCAAGCGCAATCGTTTCAGCCGCTGACGCTGATGCTGCGGACAAGGCCGTCCGTGCCGGTGCGAATGATGCAGGAAAGCTCCCCGCAGCCGATGTCGATCGTATAAAAGCCGTCATGATCCCACCAGATCCACGCGCAGAGCGCGTCGCCGGAACTGCCGTAGAGGAACTGTTGCCGCTCCTGCTCCGGCGTCCAATCGGCAGCGGGAAGCGCGGCTAGAACATGGTCCAGATTGTCGCCGAGCTGAATGCCGCGCAGGAAGTCCGGCGAGGAGCCGATTCCCGGCCCGCCGTAGAGCAGCTCGTCCTCGCAGGACCATGCGTCCAGCCGGACGGTGCCGTCGCTGTGCTGTGTAAATTGATAGCTCACGCCGTCGACCGTAAAGTTGTCCCCGCGCATTTTGCCCTTCCGGACGGGACTGCCCTGATAGGCTGCCGCCCTTTGCAGAACGGCTGCGTAATCCATGCCGGGGAAGACCCCGTTCGGAAGCACAAGCTCACAGCGCTGCACCGGCAGAGAACGGTCTGTCTCTGCCGCATCGGGAAGCGCGATGGGGTCGCCCGACAGCGATGCGTCCGTATACATCTCCACGCGGTCGTCAGAGCGCCAGCGTGTCAGATCGAACCGGTCGCTGCCGCTTGAAAAGCGGCCTGTGTGCAGATCCTGTTCCAGATAGCCGAAGCGGGCCTTCGGCGCGTTGATGTCGATCAGCCACCACGCACCGTCCAGCAGCGGCGCACCGAGCGGGTGCACCTGCCCGTTTTCCTCACAGACAAGCTGCGTTTTCGTGTGCGCAAGCGTGCAGTCAGTCCTGCCCTCCGGGCAGGAGGCCGTTTCCGTTTCAAGCCGGAACGTGTATCCGTCCGCGCTTCCCAGCGTCACGGAAGCGCCTGCGCAGGCGGTAAAGCTCGCGGCCATCTGCTTTAGCAGCTGCCCTTCATAGCGTGCCTGCAGATACGGGTTATAGCCGGAAGCATCGGTTTCATCCGCCCCGCGCGGCCAGTGGATCGTGACCTCGTAACAGCCATCTTTTACGCCGCAGAGATAGACCATCTCGTTCTGCTCACCCGCCTCGACGGAGATCGTCTCGCCACGCTGCGTCACCTCGCTGAGACAGCCGCGCGCGGTATAGCCGGCGGAGCATTCGGTGATCGTCTTTTCAACATAGCGGACGGCGAACGTCGAGCCGGTGCTGTAGGTGCTGCGCCAGAGGTCGTCCTGCTCGTCGTATTCCCAGCCGGTCGTGGGCAGATACGCGCCCCAGCCTCCGGCCTCGTCCGGGAAGGTGGAGAAGTACGCGTCAATATGAACGGCCCTGCCGTAGCCGTCCATGCCGTTATAGAAACTCGGATAGAAATAGCCCTGTATATTATTTGCACCATGGGTCGCGGCGTAAATGTCGCGCAGATAGTCCGTCAAGCGGCCGGACTGTTCATACACGGCCAGCGACGTGCCGTCCGTGTCCTTTGTCCAGCCGAGCAGGCGGTAGTCCTGCGTTTCGCTGCGATAGGTGACGGTCACGAGATAGCGGGTGTTGTCCACCAGATAATCCTGCCCGTCGATATACGACAGGCCGGTATCAGTGCCCAGCATGAAGGTGCGCCCGTCGGCATTTTCCGGCGCGATCGCAATTTTGTAGCTCCAGAGCTGCAAGTCTCCCTCCGGGTCGAGGCCGGACAGGGATGCAAGCTGCTCGAGGTTCACCATCTGCGCGTCCTGCACCGTATCTGTTACAGTCTCAAATCCGCCGTCGGTCAGCACCTTATATTCGATTGGCTCCGGCAAAATGACCTGCGCGATATAATATTCGGCGTAGTCCTCTATACTGGAAAAGAACGCGCTTGTCGGGGGCGTGCTGTCTGCCTCTGCGGGGCTGTCTGCGGTAGAAGAAGCGGGCGGCTCTTCCTCCGGCTGCTCTGCGTCCGTCTTCGGGTCGGTCAGGAAGCACACGGCCACGGCGATGGACACGAGTACCGCCGCCAGCACGACCCAGAACGCAGGCTTTTTGTAATTTAAAACGGACTTGATGCGGCCCTTCACGCCCGTCTCGCCGAAGGCCAGCGGGCAGGCCGTGATCATCCGGCGCGGGACGCTGCATTGCAGCAGCGCACGGGAATAGGCCGTCTTGCAGCTCTCTCCCAGCTCGCGCACGACCTTTTCATCGCAGGCCGCCTCGATATCGCGGCAGAATAAAACATACGCCAGCCAGCAGACGGGGTTGAACCAGTATGCCGTCAGGAGCAGGAAGCCCAGCGGCTTCCAGAGCTGGTCGCCGCGCTTTAAATGTGCGCGCTCGTGCGCCAGAACCATGTCCTGCGCGCCGGGCTCCAGCCCGAAGGGCAGATAAATTCTTGGCCGAATCACGCCGAGGATGAACGGGGACGGGACGAATTCCGACTGGAACACGTTTCCCTCCAGCCGCACCGCCGTGCGCACACGAAGCCGCAGGCGCAGCGCGGAAATGGCCGCGTACAGGACAAGCACCGCGCAGCCGCCGAGCCAGACCCACGCGGCAAGCCACGTCAGAATTTGCAGCGGGTTCGCGCTCTGCGCGGGGTCGGGCGTGAATGCAGCCTGTAAGGGCGGATTTACAATGGCGTCGACCGCCGGGATGCCGCTCGTGATGGCTGGCGCGGCGGAATACACGATCTCCGGCTGCACCGGCTCCGCGCTCGGAATGAGGCTCAGCACGCTTTCAATCGAGAACGGGCACAAAAGCCGCACCGCCGCCAGCGCCCACAGGGCGCACAGCAGCCATTTCGGCGCTTTTTTGAACGCCAGCCGCACCAGCACGACCGCAAAAATCAGAACCGCCGCAGACAGGCTGCGGTTGAGAAAGCCGAGAAAAAGATTTGTCATGGCCGCTTCTCCTCATAGCCATCGATCATGGCGCGCAGCCGGTCGACCTCGTCCTGCGAAAGCTTCGTCTTGCGCGCGAACGCCGCGATAAACGCGGGGAGCGAGCCTTCGAACGTCTTCTCGACCAGCTCGTCCAGCTCTGCCGCCTGCGCCTCGTCCTTGGAGACGAGGGAGGAGACGAGGCCGTTTTCGTTTTTTACGATGCCGCGCTCGCCTAGACGGTGGATGACCGTATACGTCGTCGTCCGGCTCCAGCCGAGCCTTTCTTTGCACAGCTTCGCCAGCTCCGCGCTGGGCAGCGGCTCATGCTCCCATAAAATCAGGCAGAACCGGTATTCGCTCTCAAAGATCTTCGGGGTGGACATAGGTATTCCCTCCTTGTCTAATACATTAGACTGTAATTGCAGTCTAACGCATTAGACTGCTCTTGTCAAGCCCCCTTTGCAAAAGGGCAGCTTTTTGCGGACAGAAAATTTTCGGCAGGATGCAACCCTTGCGGAATTTTTGCGTGTAGGAAAGAGAAGCGCGGATGCGAACGCGGCGCGGCCCACAATATCTTGTGGCGGGTGTTACGTCTACCTCGCAACATGGGCCGAAAGGGGCTGAAATGCTTGGTAAAACAGACATTTTCGTAAAAATCGGTTGCATTTTTTAATTTTTATGGTAAACTGGTTACATAAAATCTGCGGCTGCAATCGGCTGCAAATTGAAAGAGGTGCACTTATGAAGCGTACATTTGGAAGATTCATGAGCCTGCTGCTGGTGCTCGCCATGGTATTGGCGATGGTTCCGGCGGCATTGGCTGCAAATCAGGCGTACAGCGTCGAGCCGGACTCGACGATCAAGATCAAGACGTCGATCACAGGCTTTACTGTGACAAACTGGGAATCCAGTGATGAGAGCGTCGCGACAGTCGCAGCTGTCAGCGGCAGCAAAACAGAGGCGATCGTGACCGGCAAAAAGGCCAGCAACACGGCCATCCGGATCACGGCTACCGGTACATTGGCAAATGGCAGATCCCATTCGGAGTATTTCACGGTTTATGTGCGGGACGCATATACCCTTACGCTGGCGCTCAGCAACAGCAATATCAACGGCACGGTTGCGCTGAATCAGGGCGACACCAGAACGCTCACCGCGACTGTCACGGTCGGCAGCAGCGGCGTGACCGCAGGCAATCTGGCAAACTGCGAAGTTCATTTCACCAGCGATAACGATGCCATCTCGGTTACTCCTGCCAGCGCGAAGGTCACCGCAAGCACAGTCGGCAACTATACGACCTATAAGGTTGAAGCGACTGTCAAAGCAGAGAAGGTCGGCGGCGCAACGCTGACGGCGCAGGTCTGGTATCAGGGTAAAGATGGCATGAAGCCGTCCACGTCCGCGACTGCGACCAAGACCATCGGCTTCAGAGTCAGCGGCGCGGCGACGATCTCGGTCACGCTTCCGACCGCCCAGCAGGTATTGTCGCTGGAGGCAGGCGGCACGTCTGCCACGCTGCAGCCGAAGGTGACCGGCTATTCCGGCACAGCCCAGCCGAAGCTGCTGTATCTGTATGACACCAAGGATAACAATCTGTATGTCCGCCCCAACGCTTCGACGACCTCTGCGACCGTCGAGCCGTACAAGGCCTGCGACGCAACGAATATCTATATCTGCATTGAAAGCTATAATATCGGCAAGACATATAATAATGTCAAGGATGACCCGGAGCATTCGATTACCGGTTCTTATGCCGTCTGCACGGTCAGCATCAAGAATAAGGGCATGGCTGTCACCGCGCTGGAGGTCAGGAACGATCAATCCGTGACTGTGACGGACATTGACGGGAAGACGACCACGACCCGCCTGCAGACCCAGCTCGACAGCGGCGCGATGGTCTTCGGCCTGCAGGATTCAAACTATAATCACGATAAGAACGGCACAAATATTAAAAACTCCAACCTGATCTTCACCGAGCTCACACTGACCGCGCGCATCAAGGCGCCCGACACGCTGCTTAACAGTGAAACGGATCGGAAAAATGCGTACTCCCGCATCGAGTGGACAAGTTCCGCGCCCACTGTTGCAAAGGTAAGTGAAACGAATTCGGACAAGGATTCGGCGACCGCGAAGATCAAGGCGGTCGCACCCGGCACGGCGACGATCACCGCGAAGGTCGACGGCAATGTTACCGCAACCTATAATGTTACGGTCTATCAGGGCCGCGCCTACAAGATCACGGAAGAACCGAGTATCGGCGAAACGGTCGGAAAAATGACCCAGACAGAACTCGAAGCTCTGTTTAAGAAAGAATCGGCGAAGGTCGAGATTCAAACCAGTATTTACTCCGACGAGGTAATGATCTATGAATTGCCAGTCAAAACTGCAAAAGCAAATGGTTCTGATGCGGCTGGCTATACGTTCACCTATACACTTAACGGACTCAAAACGGCCACAAAGGAGTTCTTCTACAACAGAAGCGACCCTGACGACAGCGGTGTTACGACGACAGGCAAGGTGACCTTCTCCGACATTTCCTTCTCGGAGCAGCCCGCAAACGCGGCCTATAAGATCACGGACACCATTGCCGATCTGGCCATGACAGCGTCGGTTTCGACGGGCAAGATCAAATCCGTGGTCTGGTACATGAACAGCGACCAGACGACCGGCGGTGTGGATAAAGCAATTCAGACAGACAAAATTACCGATAAGCTTACGAACTACCGTTCGGTTCTGTCCAATCTCAAGCAGTACATCACCGGTACCGGAACCTATGTGTTCTACTGCCGTGTCACGACCGACGACGGCAAGTATGCCGAAACACGCAAGGCCATCATCACCATCACGGGTGAGAACCACATCAACATTGTCTTCAACCCGACTACGGTAAAAGCCGGCGGGACGTTCACCATCACCGGCACGCCGCAGGAGTATGTGAGCGGCAAGCTGACCAATGTGACCGGCAAGACCTATACGATCACATGGTCCTCGAGCGACGAGAACATCGTCAAGCTCTCCAGCAAGACCAGCACCAACAGCAGCCCCTCTATCACCGCGACGGCCAAGGCCGGCGGTCAGGTCACCATCAAGGCTGAAACGACGATCGGCGCGAAAAAGTATGCTGCCGAAGTGAAGTTCACCGTCACTGTCCCCGAGGCGGACACTGTCAGCGTGACGCTCGGCGAGAACGAAACCTATGTCCTGCTCGACGGCAGCAAGCTTGCCGCGGCAGTCAAGACCGCCGCCAAGACCACTCCCAGCACCTTTACCTTTGAGTCCCCGGCCAACGGCACGCTCTATACCTCGAGCGCCATGTCCGGCACGGTCAGCACGACGACCAAGTATTCTGCCAGCGAAGTCAGCAAGATGGTCTACCGTCCGACGAGAACCACCGGCACGCACATCATCAGGTACGCCGCCTATGACGGCAGCGCCCAGATCGCGACCGGCACGATCAATGTCATGACCAGCGCAAGCACGGTCGAATACCATATCTCTGCCAACGAGAAGCAGCAGATGGTCGTCAGCGACTTCCAGCGCGTCTACGGCTCCGGTCTGAGCTCCGTGACCTTCGGCACGAACAGCAATTCCCACGGCGCGCTGTACAAGGGCAGCACGACCAGCTCCGGCAAGGTCGGCAGCGAGGCCTACAGCGTCTCGACCGGCTCGAACCTGCTGAAAAACGTCTGCTTCATCGCGGGCAGCACCACGTCGAAGTACACCGTGACCATCCCCTTCACGGCAAACGGCTCGTCCGGTCAGATGAACGGCCAGCTTGTGGTCTATGTCAACGACACCCACACGCTGAACTCCACCGGCGCGTCCTTCCGCTCCATGGGCATTGCAAACGAACTCACGCCGGATAACGCCACCGGCAGCACCTACATCACCATTGACCGTGTCGTCGGCGGCAAGCTCTATTCCAGCTACACCAGCATCAAGAACTGCACCGCGCTGACCAGCAAGGATTTCGGCAGCACGAAGTTCTACTTCTCTGGCTCCGGCAGTCTGGATAACCTCTATATCCTGCCGCTGGCCGACAGCAAGAGCGTCGAGGTCAGCTACACCATCGACGGCAGCACGAAGGGCACGCTGTCCTTCAAGGTCAACCAGCAGACAGCCTCCAACCAGTTCACGGATGTGAGCGGCTCGTACAAGTGGGCGGCCAACTCGGTCGACTTCATGTACATGAACGACATCATCAAGGGCAACAACACCAAGAACCCGAAGCTCTTCGGGCCGGGCGCCAAGATGACCCGCGCCATGCTCGTCACGGTCCTCTACCGTGCGGCAGGCGAGCCCACCGTTACCGGTATCACCAACAAGTTCACCGACAACAAGCAGGGCCAGTACTACTACAACGCAGTCCTCTGGGCCTCCAACATGGGCATTGTCAACGGCGCGACCGCCACGACCTTCGACCCGAACGGCAATGTCACCCGTGAGCAGATCGCGGCTATCCTGTACCGCTACGAAGGCAGTCCGACCGTGACCGGTTCTCTGAGCGGCTATCCCGATCAGGCGCAGGTCAGCTCCTTTGCCGTCACGGCAATGCAGTGGGCTGTCGGCACCGGCATCATCACCGGCGTCACCTCCGGCGGCAGGACGACCCTCTCCGCAAAGGGCAACGCCACCCGCGCTCAGGTCGCCGTCATGCTCCACCGCTTCCTGACGTTCTAAGCATATCGACCCCTCGCCCCCGGCTCACGCCGGGGGCGTTTTTGCGCACAAAAAGGCGCCCCTTTCAAGGCAATGTCATCAACTTAAGGTCAGCACACATCAGATTTACACAGAGAACGACCGGCACTCGAACAGGGCTGGTAGGGGCGGGGCTCTGCTCCGCCCGGCGGAGGGCACTCGTTTTAACGGGAATCTCGGGCGGATACGAATGCAGTTTCCTACTTGTATGTACGGGCCGATGCCTACTCGGCCCATTTGGAAGCTCCGAATTCGCCGAAGAGTTTCGAAAGAACCGGTGCATTCTGCGGGCGGACAGAGTCGTCCGCCCCTACAGGATACGGGGTATTGAGGTTTCGGTGCAGGGGCCGGCGACGCTGTCGGCCCATTTGGCAGATACGAATTTGCCGCAGAGTTCCGTAAAAACGGGTGCATTCGGCTGTAGGGGGCCGATGTAGGCATCGGCCCCCTACAGCCGAATGCGCACGTGCATACGGATTCGCCGAGGCTTTCCAAAGATTCAGGGCATCCTGCCGGGCGGAGCAGAGCCCCGCCCCTACCAACTGCGTTTGAATTTCGCCAGTTTTCGCGGATAATGGGTAATCTATCCGCCTTAGTATGAAAAATCTCCCCTTGCCGGGCGGCAAGGGGAGGAGATGAGGGCGTTTACCCTTCGAACTGACTGTGGTACAGATTGGCGTAGAAGCCGTTTTTGGCGAGCAGGTCCTCATGGCGGCCCTGTTCGATGATGTGGCCGTCCTTCATAACGAGGATGACGTCCGCTTCGCGGATGGTGGACAGACGGTGGGCGACGACGAAGCTTGTCCGGCCCTGCATCATGGTGTCGAACGCCTGCTGGATATGCGCCTCGGTGCGCGTGTCGATGGAGCTGGTCGCTTCGTCGAGGATGAGCATGGGCGGCAGGCAGAGCATCACGCGCGCAATGCACAGCAGCTGCCGCTGCCCGGCGGACAGCGCGCCGCCCGTGTCGGACAGCACCGTGTCATAGCCCTCCGGCAGACGGCGGATGAAGGAATCCGCGTGCGCCATGCGCGCGGCGGCTTCAACCTCGGCATCCGTCGCGTCCGGCTTTGCAAGGCGGATGTTCTCGCGCACGGAGGCCGTCTTGAGCCACGTATCTTGCAGCACCATGCCGTACTGGCGGCGCAGGCTCTCGCGCGTGACGGAACGGATCTCGCTGCCGTCGACGGAAATGGAGCCGTCCTTCACGTCATAAAAGCGCATGAGCAGATTGATGAGCGTCGTCTTGCCGCAGCCCGTCGGGCCGACGATGGCAATGCGCTGGCCGGGCTTTACGGAGAGATTCAGATTTTCGATCAGGTGCTGCTCCGGCGTGTAGGAGAACGCGACGTTCTGCAGCTCTACGCTGCCGGAGACGGCTTCAAGCTTCTTCGCGTCCAGTGCGTCAGGCGTTTCGGCAGGCTCGTCGATCAACTCGAAGACCCGTGCGGCGCAGGCCAGCGCGTTTTGAAGCTCCGTGACCACGCCGGTGATCTCGTTGAAGGGCTTGGCGTACTGGTTCGCGTAGCTGAGGAAGCACGACAGCCCGCCGACCGTGATCGCGCCTGCCACGGCGCTGAGCGCGCCGGTAAAGCCGACGCAGGCATAAATAATATTGTAAATGATGCGCGTGGACGGGTTCGTCATGGACGAAAAGAACGTCGCACGCATGGTCGCCGCCGTCAGACGGTCGTTGATCTCGTCAAACTGGCGCAGGCTCTCGTCCTCGTGCGAGAAAGCCTGCACGACGCGCTGGCCGCTCAGCTGCTCGTTGATCAGCGCGGTCTGCTCCCCGCGCGCCTTGGACTGCAGCTGGAACATGGAATAGGTATGCCCCGCGATGAACTTTGCCACCAGCAGCGAAAGCGGCGTCAGCAGCACGACGACGAGCGTGATCTTCCAGCTGATCGAAAGCATGAAGCCGAGCGTGCCCACAATGGTCAGAACGCCGGTAAACAGCTGCGTGAAGCCCATGAGCAGGCCGTCTGCGAACTGGTCGACGTCGGCGATCATGCGGCTGAGGGTGTCGCCGGAGGGGTGGCTGTCCAGATACGCAAGCGGCAGCCGCTGCAAGTGGGAAAACGCCTGACGGCGCACGTCGCGCGTCACGCAGAAGCAGACGCGGTTGTGAATGGCCGTCATGACCCACTGCAAAATTGCCGTCAGACCGGCAAGCACGGCGATTCTGACCGCCAGCGTACTGACGGCGGCAAAATCGACCCGTCCGGGGCCGACGATCTGGTCGATCGCGTCGCCGACCAGAATGGGGATATAGAGCGTGCCCGCTACGCTGGCCGCGGCCAGCAGCAAGGATGCAAGCAGCAGCGGCAGATACCGCCCGAGGCTTTTTAACACGCGCCGCAGCGCCCAGGAGGATGTATGCTTCATGATGCACTCGCCTCCCCCTTCTCCTGCGACCGGCAGATTTCCTGATAGATCGGGCAGGTCTGCTGCAGCTGTGTATGCGTGCCGAGTCCGGCCATATGGCCGTCGTCGAGCACAACGATCTTGTCTGCGTGCCGGATAGACGACACGCGCTGCGAGATCAGCACGACTGTGGGTTTCCACGGAAGCTTCGACAGCGCCTTGCGCAGCGCTGCGTCCGTCGCGAAGTCCAGCGCGGAGGCGCTGTCGTCCAGAATGAGAAGCTCGGGCCTGCGTACAAGCGCGCGGGCGATGGTCAGCCGCTGGCGCTGGCCGCCGGAGAAATTGCGCCCGCCTGGCTCGACCGCCGCGTCCAGCTGGCCCTTCTTATCCTGCACGACGCCATCCGCCTGCGCTGCGCGCAGTGCGTCCCAGAGCGCCTCGTCGGACGCGTCCGCATTGCCCCAGTGAAGATTCCCCCGGATGGTGCCGGAGAAGAGCAGCGCCTTCTGCGGCACAACGCCGATGCGCGTCCGAAGCGCTTGCAATTGAAGCGTTTTCACATCCTCGCCCCGCACGAGCACCTGTCCGTCTGTCGCGTCATAGAAGCGGGGGATCAGATTTGCTAGCGTAGATTTGCCGGAGCCTGTGCCGCCAATCACGCCAATCGTCTCGCCGGGCGCGGCACAGAAGCTGATATCGGTCAGCGCATCCGCGCCTGCCTGCGGATAACGGAAGCTGACGTGCCGGAATTCCAGCTCCGCCTCTCCCGCGCCGTCCGGCAGCGCGTCCGCACCGCTCATCATGCTGGACTTCGTGTCCAGCACCTGCGAAATGCGGCCCGCGCAGGCGGCGGATTTTGTGATGTTCAGGATCAGATTGGCAAACTTGATCAGCTCGACCAGGATCTGCGACATATAGTTATAAAGCGCGATCAGCTGGCCCTGCGTGATCACGCCCTCGTTTACCCGGACGCCGCCCACGCGCAAAATCGCGACAATGGCCAGATTGATGATCACATACGTCAGCGGATTGAGCAGCGCGGAAAGTCTTCCGACAAACTGCTGCGCGGAAAACAAATCTCCGGTTTTCTCCGCGAAGCTTTCCGTCTCTGTCTGTTCGCGGGTAAAGGCGCGGATGACGCGCACGCCGGACAGATTTTCCTGCGCCGCACCGGTCACGCCGTCGAGCTTCGTCTGCACGCGCCGGTAGAGCGGAATGCAGCTGAGCATGATGGCAAACACAACGGCAAAGAGCACCGGGATGGCCACGGCGAAGATAAGCGCCGACTTTGTGTCGATGGTAAAGGCCATGAGCATCGCGCCGAAAACCACGATGGGCGAACGCAGCAGCAGCCGGAGCGTCAGATTGAGGCCCGTCTGCACCTGATTCATGTCGCTCGTCATGCGCGTGACGAGCGTGGCCGTGCCGAGCCGGTCAAGCTCGGCGTAGGACAGCGACTGGATGTGCGCAAAAAGCGCACGGCGCAGGCTGCCCGTCGCGCCGGTCGCGGCCTTGGCGGAAAAATACTGCGCGCACGTGGCGCTGGCAAAGCCGCACAGGCCGAGTCCGACCAGCACAAGGCATTTTTTCAGGATATACGCCGTATCGCCGGACGAAATGCCGACGTCGATGATATCCGCCATGATGAGCGGCACCAGAAGCTCAAACGCGGCCTCGAGCAGCTTGAAGCACGGGGCCAGGATCGCCTGCAGGCGGTAGGGCCGCAGGTAAACAAGCAGTTTTTTCATGGGTTGTTTCTTCTCTTTCTTCTGCTATTCAATGGATTTGAGCGCCTGCGACATATCGATTGTGCGGATCTTCCGCCGCAGGGCAAGATTGACAAGCAGACCGAACACCAGCGTCAGCGCGGCCGAGATGAGATAGCTCAGCGGCGCGACGCGCACATCGAAGCACATGAGATCGATCTTGATCTGTCCCATGACATACGCGTGCAGCAGCTTTCCCATCGGAAGGCCCACAAGCGCGCCGAGGACGGTCAGGATGATGTTCTCGCGGAAGACGTAGCGGTTCGTCTCGGCGTCGTAGAAGCCAAGCACCTTGATGGTCGCGATCTCTCGTTCACGTTCGGTGATGTTGATGTTCGTGAGGTTATACAGCACGATGAATGCCAGCGCTGCCGCGCCCAGCACGACGACCAGCACGATATATTGCAGGCTTTGCATCATCGTCGCCACACGGCTGCGGAAATCAAGGCTGAGGGTGACAGCTGCCGCGTTTTTCGCGCCCGTGAGCGCTGCGGAGGCCGCCTGCGCGGCCTCGTCCGTCTGATAATTGACCCATGCGGCCTCGTATCCGGGCGCTTCACCGAAGACGTCCTGCCAGGTAGTCTGCGTCAGATAGACGTAATTATAAACATAGTTTTCAAACACAGCCTCGACGGTCAGCTCCGTCCGGCGCATGTCGCCTGTCTGTAAGGTGATGGTGTCGCCCGCCGACAGGCGCAGCGCCTGCGCAAGCCCCCGGCTGATGATGCAGCCGCCGTCCTGCGGGTAGGGGATCGGCGTTTTCTCCTGCGTGTGCAGGTCGATAAAGCCGTCCACGCTGCCCGATTCCGGGCAGACGACGTTTGTGGTCTTGACCGTGCCGCCGGCAGAAGCGTCCAGACTTTTTTCCGCGACAAACAGACAGCCCTCCGCGCCGCTTTTCTCGCAGACGGCGAGGAAGTCCTCGCGTTCGCTGCCGCTCAGCGCGTGCTGGAAGGTCACGGCGGCGTCATAGCGGGTGATTTCGTCGTATTGATAGTCGACGACGCTGCTGATGGAGTCCTGAATGCCGAAGCCCGTGATGAGCAGCGCCGTACAGCCGCCGATGCCAATCATCATCATGACCATGCGCTTTTTAAAGCGCAGGATGTTTCGGATGGAGACTTTATGCAGGAAAGGGAGTCGGTCCCAGATCAGCGGGAGGCGTTCAAGCAGAATGCGCTTGCCCGCCTTCGGCGCTCTGGGGCGGATCAACTCCGCTGCCGGCTTCTGCAGCTCGGCGTGTACGACGTACCACGTCGTACCGAGCGCGCACAGCAGATATGCGCCCGACGAGACGAGCGCAAGCGGCCAGTCAAAGGCATACAGGATGCCGGTAAAGCCGTACATGATGTTATAGGCATGCCAGATCATCTTCGGCAGGAAATACGAGCCTGCCGCGATGCCGAGCACACAGCCGAGAACCGAGGCGATCCCGGCATAGAGGAAATATTGAGACAAAATCGCGCCGTTGGAATACCCCAGCGCCTTTAAAACGCCCGCCTGCGTCCGCTGCTCGTCGACCATGCGGGTCATGGTCGTGATGCAGACCAGCGCGGCCACGGCGAAGAAAAACAGCGGGAACACCCGTGACACGCCGCGCACGATATCGGAATCGTTCTCAAAGCAGGCATAGCCGACGTTGCTGCTGCGATCCAGCACGAACACGTCCGGGTTTTCGAGCTTTTCCAGTTCGTCCTCGCCGTCGCGGTAGTCCTGCTCGGCATCGGCCAGCTTTTGTTCACCATCGGCCAGCTCCTGCTCGGCGTCGGCCAGCTTCTGATCGCCGTCTGTGATCTCCTGCTTTGCGTCAGCCAGCTCCTGTTCGGCGTCGGAGATCTTCTGTTCTGCTTCGGCCTTACCTGTGTAATAATCCGCCCAGCCGTCTTTGAGTTCCTGTTTTGCGTCTTCCAGCTCCTGCCGGCCATCTTCCAGCTCCTGCTTCGCATCTTCCAGTTCCTGCTGCTTTTCTTCCAGCGTTTTTTTCGCCTCGTCCAGCTTTTTCTGGTTTTCCGCGAACGCCTCGTTCGCCGCGTCTGCCGCCAGATCCAGCTGATTCTCATTGTCGGCCAGAGCGTTCTTGCCCTCGTCCAGCTGCGCCTGCGCCGCTGCAAGCTGCCCACGCGCCGCCGCGATCTGCGCTTTGGCCGCCTCCGCCGCCTCCGGCGACATCGCTCCTGCGGAAACCGCAGCGTCTATCTGCGCCTCCTGTTTGTCGAGCGCGGCTTTCTGCGCGTCTAACTGCTGCTGCTGCTCGGCAAGCGTTTCGCGTGCTTTCTGGAGCTGCGCGAAAGCGAAGCTCATCTCGTTCTCGGCCTGTTTCTTTTCTTTTTCAAATTTGGCGGCGTTTTCCTCATAGGTCTGCTTCGCGTCGGCCAGCTTTTTTTCGCCGTCTGCCAGCTCCTGTTCGCCATCGGCCAGCTTCTGTTCATTTTCCTCGATCGTCCGCTGCCCGTCCACCAGCTTCTGGTATGCGTCGGCCAGTTCCTGCTCCGCCTCCTGCTTTGCGTCGGCCAGAGAAACAACGCCGTCAGCATACGTCTGATGCGCGTCTTCCAGCTCCTGCTTCGCGTCGGCAAGCTCCTGCTTTGCATCGGCCAACTCCTGCTGCTTTTCATCCAGCGTTTCACGCGCGTCGGAGAGCGTCTGCTTGGCCTCTTCATAGAGGCGATCGCTGCGCCCATAAGCCGCGCGCTCGGCAAGCTGCGTGACCCACGGCTCCGCCTCGTCTATACAGGCGGTATACGCATCGGAATAGACCTCACCCTGCCGGTCAGCCAGCCGCAGATAGAGCGACGTCTCATAATCCAGTGCAAACGCCTCCGGCAGAATGTACACAAACGACGAAAGCGTTCCGCTGCCGATGGAGGTGCCGCCGCGCTCATAATTGATGTATAAGACGCTCTTGGCGATGCCGACGATGGTGAATTCCCGGCGGTTGAAGCCGTCCAGCGTATCTTCGTCGTTCTCTTCCGTCAGAACGACTGTTTTTCCGAGATCCTTTTCGGAATACAGCAGCCCGTCAGCCAGACATTCCTCCGACGTCTGCGGAAATCTTCCACATTTTAAGCCCGGCAGGTCGATCTGCTCAGGCAGCGACAAAAATCTGCACGGCTTCGCCGCCCCATCTGCGACGGAGGCCAGCGCGTCTGCGCTCTTTTCCCCCTCGCAGGCCGCCACGCGCGCATCGGCGGCGAGCGCTTCCGCGTCCGTTTCGTCAAAGCCGACCGTGCTGACGAGGCGGAAATCATACATCCGGTGCGCCTCGGCATAGTCGTCCAGCGTATGTACCATTGCGGTCTTTGTCAGCCGCAGGCCGCAGAAAAATCCCACGCCCAGCGCGACGATCGCCGCGATCGCCAGAAACCGGGTGAGACTGCTGCGGATCTGGCGCATTGTCAGCTTCAGCATACCCGTCACCATTCGATGCTTTCCACCGGCACGGGCGCTTCATTGCGCCGCACGTCGGTGATCTGGCCGCTTCTGACGCGGATGACGCGGTCGGCCATGGCGGTCAGGGCGGAATTGTGCGTAATAATCACGACGGTCATGCCGTTTTCCCGGCTCTGCTTCTGCAAAAGCGCAAG
>OWIO01000462.1_pt1 | contig 36981 bp, 38 predicted proteins | sample 1733011 | NCBI WGS metagenome assembly OWIO01 (sample SAMN05065779, study PRJEB22554) | human gut metagenome | biome: ENVO:2100002; feature: ENVO:00000062; material: ENVO:00002003 | host: Homo sapiens | place: USA | reverse complement strand
GGCATACGAGATGACGTCGAGTCTCGTGGGCTCGGAGAGATGTATAAGAGACAGCATCCGGTGATGTGCTTGACGCTGCGCACCGAAGCGGCCAATATCTTGGTGTTGATCGAGTAGTTGTTGAATATCAGGCGTATCTCCCGGATAAGCTCCAGCCCGTCGGCGTCGATGTCGTCCAGCCGCCCCAGGAACGGGGAAACGTACGTGGCCCCGGCTTTGGCAGCCAACAAGGCCTGCGCCGAGGAGAATACCAGCGTGCAGTTGGTCTTGATATTACTGCCGGTAAAGGTCTTGATCGCACGCAAACCGTCTTCGGTAATGGGCACTTTCACTACGATTTGCGGATTCAGGGCAGCCAGTTCCCGGCCTTCGGCGACCATATGGTCGTAATCGGTGGCCAGCACTTCCGCGCTGATGGCTCCGCCCGGTACCAGGTGGCATATTTGGCGGTAGTGTTCCAGGATGTTATCATGTCCGGTGATGCCTTCTTTGGCCATCAGGGACGGATTGGTGGTTACCCCGTCGAGGATGCCCAGGGCTTTGGCTTCGGCGATCTGGGCCAGGTTGGCTGTGTCGATAAAGAATTTCATGTCGTATCTGTTGTTTCAGGTTATTGTTCGGTGTATTCCAGGGTCACCAGGATAGGGCAGTGGTCGGACAGGGGTATATCTACCAGCCGCTTGTAATCCACGACTTTCCATGTCCCGTGCCCTTTGACGAAAATATAGTCTATTTTCTTCCGAGGGTCTTTTTCCGGATAAGTGGTCTGGTCGTCGCAGACCCGCTGCCAGTGGGATTCCATGTATTTTATGGCATTCGTTTCCGGCGTGGCGTTGAAGTCCCCGCAGACGATAGAAGGCATATCGTCGCCCGACAGCCATTTGGTGAGCGAAGTGACCTGTTCCGTACGGATCGCATCGGACGGCAAATCCAGGTGGGTGGAGGTAAAGCGCATCGAAAGGTCTTTGTTTACCTGCGCCACTACGCTCACGGCGCGCCGGGGTTCGTAGGAACCTTCCGGTTGGGGCAGGGCGAAGGCCTGCACGCCCAGCATCGGGAAACGCGTCATCAGGCCGATACCGTACTGGCCGTCCGAATAAGCCATCGAAGCGGCATATACCGGGTGCATACCGGTCTGTTTGGCTACTTCATCCAGAAAATCCGCTTTCTGGGGATAACGTTTGGTCATATAGTCCAGTTCCTGGAACGCTACGAAATCGGGGTTGTACTGCTGGATGAATTTGGCGTACTCTTCGGTGGGAAAACGTTTGGCCGCCTGTACGTTGTAACTGAGCACGGTGATGCGCACCGGTTTTTTGGCATGGACGGACAAAGGATACAACAGGACTGCGCAGAGCAGCACGATCAGAAAGCGTTTCATAACTTTGGTAGCGTGATTTTAAAAGGTTATTCGTTTTTGTGGTTTTCTTCTTTTTCCGTTTTCTCCCGGTCGGCCTTTTTACGTCCCCGGAAATTCCCTATCAGGTAGCCCAATACGAACGGTATGCTGAACAGTACGATGAAGGCCAGTACCAGATACAGCATCAGGCTGCCTATCATCGACGGGATGGCGTCGATGGCTGTCTTTACGGCATGGGAGGCGGTCGAATCGACCTGCGCCATCAGTTGTACGCGCTGGCTGTCGACAAAGGCCTGCAATTCGGCCCGTTGCTGTCCCAGGTCGGCAAAGACGTTGTCCACCGAGGCGTTGATGGTCTGGATGACGTCGGTTACCTGCCCGTTGAGCTCGTCCAATACCGAAGCCATGATGTCCGGGGTATTTTCGAGAACTCCCGTAATACGTCCGAATTGGTTTTGCAGGCTGTCCATCCGCGCCCGTATTTCCGTACGGGTTTCTTCCGTGTTGAGCCGGGTGGACAAGATATCCTTGTTCCAGGAGAGTTCGCTGCCCCACTGGGCCGAATACCCGCTCATTTTTTCGCTCATGTCGCCGATAGACTGGGCGACGCTCCCTGTACTTTTGATATAGGTGGAGTCGGACACCCCGAGGAAATTGATCCAGCGGAGCATCATGTCCTGATTGGCCGGAGGATTGTCCGGATCGGTATTCTGGCGGACGAACTCCTGCATTTTCGCAAAGCGGTCTTTAGGCAGTGTTTTCGAGGCGATGGACGCGATCCGCTTGTCGAGTTCCCGCGCGCAGTCGCGCGCTATCGGGGAGTAGCGGTCAAAAAGGGCCGAATCCGGTGCGGCGGCCATATACCGATCCATCGAGGAGCAGAGTATCCAAGTGTTGAGCAGCGATATTTCCGGTACCGAACCGAAAGCCGCATCGGCGCACATCGAAGTCGAACGGATCTTCCAGTTGATAGCCCGTATCTTCAGGTCCAGGCTGTCGGTCGAACGGTAGATGCTGTCTGCCGCCTCTACGACCGAGGTCGAAAAGTCCCTGTAAAAAGCGCGCGCCATCATCCGCGTGTTGACATCGGTTTCGGAGAGCGGAACGTCGCCGGTGTCCAGCGTGAATTTGAGCAGGGAACATCCTCCCAAACTCAGGCTCGCCAGAAGTAAGAACAGGTAACGTTTCATCGGTGGTTTTTTGTGTTCTACAAATATAGTGAAAGCTGAGAGCCATTCAAACTTGTTTGAATGTGGCCGGGGCCACATCCTAATTCTACAAATCTACTGAAAAAGACTGAATCCTCCGCCCTTTCCCTGTGGAAAATATCGGGGAAAGGCCTTTACTGGAACAAAAAAGCGGGCCCACGAAAGGGCCCGCTGTCCGGAAAGGATTTCCGGTATTACTTTACTTCGACGCGCCATCCGTACGGATCGGACGTGCGGTTGTACTGAATGTCGAAAATGCGTTTGCGCAGTTGGTCTGCGAACGAATCGGCCGGTTTTTCCATCGGCATGTACATATCCTTGTACCCCAGCCCGCAGATAGGGCTGATGACAGCCGCCGTGCCGCAGCCGAAAGCTTCTTTCAGCTGGCCTTTCGACGAGGCTTCCATCACTTCTTCTACCGTGATGGGGCGTACTTCGGTTTTGATGCCCATGTCTTTGGCCAGCTGCAGGATGCTCCGGCGGGTAACCCCGTCCAGAATACGGTCGGACACCGGTGCAGTGAGCAGGGTATCGCCGATGCGGAGCATGAAGTTCATCTGCCCGGCTTCTTCCAGGTATTGGTGGTTGGTGTCGTCCGTCCAGATCACGCTCTGGTAGCCTTCGCCGGCCGCCAGGGTGGAGGGGTAGAACTGGCCCCCGTAGTTGCCGCCGCATTTGGCGAATCCCGTACCGCCGTTGGCCGCGCGGGAGAAATGGTCGGCGATCTTTACTTTTACGTCCCCGTGGAAGATGGCATCCACCGGGCCGCCTATGATCATGAACAGGTATTCTTTGGAGGGGACCGCATTCAGGGCCGGCTCGGAGGCGATCATGAACGGGCGGATATAGTACGATTTGCCTTCTCCCTGGGGGATCCAGTCGCGGTCGAGTTTGAGCAGGGTCTGGATCGCTTCATGGAACACCCCGGCCGGAAATTCGGGCATATTCATGCGCACGGCCGATTTGTTGAAACGTTCCTGGTTGTCCGACGGACGGAACAAAAAGATGCGGCCGTCCTTGTCTTTAAAGGCCTTCAGGCCCTCAAAGATGGTTTGTCCGTAGTGGAACACCTTGCAGGAAGGGGCCAGTTGGAGAGGCTGGTAGGGTGCGATGCGCGGGGTCTGCCAAGCTCCGTCCTTGAACTGGCAAATGAACATGTGGTCGCTCATGTAACGCCCGAAAGGCATATTGTCGAAACTTACTTCATCGATGCGGGATTTCGCCGCTTTTTCTACTTCTATTTTCATACCTCTGTTTGAATTATGGAATTTAGCTTCAAATGTAAGGATATTTTTTTGGAAAGTGTTCACCCCAAAGGCTTAATATTTCGATTTTATAGAACGTTTGCCCATAAATATTGTGTAAAAACAGTGTTTTGTGCGGGTTTTAACGCAAAATCACCGATCGTCTTTTTGTCCTGTCGTAAGAAGACGGTCTGACTTAATCAAAAAAGGCGGCCCCGTTTCCGGGACCGCCACATGATTAAAAATACTATAAAACTAGGCCGGCATCAGACCGACTGAAAACGAAGCATCCTACTTCTTAACCGTCAGAGAGAGGTCTTTTATGAACTCGGCACCCATCTTGTCGGTCACTATCAGGTGGATGGTTACCGTGGCTGGCAGATCGAGTACGACCTGGCTGTTGGCGGTTATGGTCCAGTCTGCGCCCGACGAACCGGCAACGGTCACCAGTTTGGCATTGTCGCCCGTGGCCGTAACGGCCACGGAGGCTATTTCAGAACCGAGCACGCCGAACAGGGCCTGTGCGGTCTTGTCGTAATCGGCGAAACTATAGGTCTCGTCCATGCTCAGGGCAGCGGCACCTACGGTCACTTCAAAGACTTTTTTATCCTTTAAGGTCAGTGTGCCTTCTTTTACCAGGCTCTTCGGCGTAGCTACAAGGGATTCTACTTTCACCTTGTTGGCTTTGTTTCCGAAGAAATAGTAATAAAGGTCGATCGTGTAGGCGTTATAAAGAGTGGTAGCCGATACGTTCATCGTCTTGTCGTCGGCCAGCGGGGATTCTTTACCGCCCGTAGGCTTCACATATTCGAATCCAAAGTTGGCTGCGGCAGGCGTTTTGCTGTATGCGTCGGCCAAGGCATACGTCGTAGAGGCAGTCGTTTGGTCTGCGCCGAATACGGCCAGGTTGTTGCCGTTCCATTTAGCGGGAACGTGTGCGAATTGGGCCTGAACATCTGCGGCCGGGTTTGCTACGACTACCGGAACGACGATGCCGAACGTCTTGTATTCGGCGGCGTTACGTTTGTCTTCGAAAGTAATGGTGGCTGTGTAACTGCCCGGCAGTACCTGGGTGGCGTCGGCCATTACGCCTACGAAGTTGAGTTTGGTGTTGTCCGAAGCGGGTGTCTGCACAGCTCCGTTGGGGTAAGACACTCCTTTCTCAAAGAAATTCACCGTGAATTTACCCGCCGTACCGATCGTATTATTAGCATCCACGACGTTACCCTTGGCATCCTTCACGACCACTTTGAAATTCTGGGCGTTGGTCTGCCAGAGGCCTTTCTTTTCGCCCAGAGCGGTGTACATCGGGGCCAGGGATACGAATGCGGTGTCCGACACGGCACGCAGGGTTAGGTTGGCCCCGGCGAGCGTTACGTCGTCCAGACCGATCGAAGAGTAAAAAGTCACGACTACGTCTTTGGTCAGCAGCGAACCTTTGTAATCGCGGGCCGACAGCATATAGGTTACGTTGTTGCCTTCCAGGACGTCGATGCTGGCTTTGTTGTCCACGGTAGAGATATCGTCGCGGCCCATCGTGACCGATTTGTGTGCGTCGGCTGCACTTTCTGCCTTGTAAGCGATAGAATCGCGGAATACGAGGGTCGTGTCGAGCGTGCCCAGCAGGCTCACCCTTTCGCCCAAAGCGGCGGTTACGGCAGCAGGTACGTCATCCAGATTGACCAGTGCGGCTATTTCCTCGGATTTGGCTTTGTACTGGTATCCGGACTGGATAATACGGGCATTTTCCCCTTCACCTTTGGTTACTCTTACAGCGAGGTTGGATACTCCGGATGCGGCTTTGTTGAGTTCTGCCAGGTTTTCGGCGGTCAGGCCCAGTTCGAGCGACCACAGTCCGTTGGCTGCAGGAGCGCCGGCGGCGTTGGCCGCTTTGAAACCATATTTGTCGTAGTCGTATCCACGGGTAGCTTTAACCACCGGAATGACGAACGATTCGTCCTTGGGGTTGACGATCTCTATCTTGCAGTCGTCGAGCGAGGCTCCCGTCGGGTTGACGATCACCGGGACGATGACCTTTCCGCCGTCGGAGAACAACAGGTCGTTTGCTTTGAAAGATTCTTTGCCCCAGGTGAAGTCACCGGCCGCTTTACCGTAGTTGATGCCGATCAGCGGGTTGGCGATAGGGGCCGATACCGAGGTGATCATCACCATTACATCCGAGGCCTGCAGGAATTCATAATTGGATGCTTTTCCCGCGGCATCATATACCGTTACCATTACCGTATGGGTCAAATCGTTATAGGCTACCGAAGGAATGCCGGTGGCATCGGTGGCTACCCCGTCTATCATCAAGACGCCTTTTTCGATCTTCACTTCGGAATAGGATACGCTGGCTTTTACGCCCGAATCCTCGAAGGCTCCTTTTTCATCGTCGTATACCATCCAGTGGTTGGTGTCCTTGTCGATGTAGGGGGAGTGGCCGTCCTTGCCCGGATCTCCGGCTTCACCTACATAGGAGATCTCCGTGTCTTTGCCGTCTATCCACCAGGTTTTGGTTTCTTTGTTGGCTGTCGGTACGCTGGCCACCGCTTTCACTTCTTTTCCGGAAGCGTCTTTTACGCGTACGGGGTCGGCTCCCTGTGCCGAAACGACCGTCCAATAGCCCTCGTTATCGATACCTACTACCGGAGCGAACCCTGAGGCTCCGGGCGCGCCGTTCTCGCCGTTCTTTACCGTGATCTTGCTGTTGTCCGAGAAAACGATATCCCAGCCTCCCGTTACGGGATTGACGGCAGTGATAAGTTTGCCTGCTTTCAGGGCATTTTCCAAGGCGGCTTTCGTGTCTGCGATCTCCTGGCGAAGCTGGTCGATGTCGTCGTCGTATTTTTTACATGACGACACTCCCATGGCTATCAGGCCGGCGAGCGCAAACAGTCCGATTAAATTTTTTTGTCTTTTCATTCTGATGATCTGATTTAGTTAGAGAATTTTTTCGAAGTTTTTATTTTGTTAATGAAAATGTTTTCGTTTCCGTCCGTTCTGGCGTACGACCGATATTTATCCTTACCCATGAACCATTCGAAATGATCCCGGAACCGGGCGAGTAAAATTTTGGCTGCCCGTTTGCGCAAAACTATATGGGGTGGGGGTAATATTCTGACAATCAATCATATTTATGGTTTTTATCCGACTGAAATAATCCGGCGGATTATGAATATTTTTTGTATTTTTACTCTCTTGTATCGGTGTCTTATGAAGGGCATACCTATCCCTACGTGAGAATTGATGTCTTCCCCGACGGGTGTGTCGCATATCGAAACTTTAGTATTCGGTTGGTACTATTTAGTTCGTTATCTGAAACACGATGCAATATTATAGATAAAAATCATAAAAAGCAAGATAATTATCAACTTTTAATGGGAGAGAAGGATAAAATAAAACAATACCTTGATTATAAGGGTATTTCTAAGAATAGGTTTTATTCGATGACCGGGCTTTCCATCGGTTTCCTGGATAGCGGAACCAGCATGGGGGCCGATAAAGTAAAGATAATTATCAATAAATTCCCGGATATCAGTATCGATTGGCTGATCCTTGACCGGGGCGATATGATACTTTCTCCGGAAAAGGCACCAGTGAATAGTTCTATTATAGATGAGCTTCTGCGAACCAAGGACGAATTGATTGATCTTCAAAAAAAACACATCACACTTTTGGAAGAAAAGCTCCGAAATAAATAGGGGCGGGCAATCATGAAAAAGGCGGTGACTAAAAAGTCACCGCCTTTTTTTGGGATGCCGGCTATAGGGTCAGATACCCAGGATGGTCTTTGCCAGGCCGATAGCTGCCGGATCGCCGGTATATTTTCCTTCGGCGTCGGAAAGTTTGACGGTAGGGGTCCATTTGCCGTTCTCAGTAAAGGCTTCGCTCATTTTTATCACCATATTCAGGGCTTCCAGTCCTACGTCGTTGGTGAAATTGGTGCCTATTCCAAACGACATGCCTATTTTTCCCCGGCAATAATCCGCGATACGGCGGACGGTCTGCGGATTGAGGGTGTCGGAAAATATGATGGTCTTACTTTGCGGGTCGATATTCAGGCCTTTGTAGTGCGAGGTAATCTTGTCGATGAATTCCAGCGGGTCGCCGCTGTCGTGGCGCACACCGTCGAACAGTTTGGCGAATTTCTTGTCAAACGAATTGAGGAATACGTCCGTGGTAAAAGTATCGGGCAAAGCGATGCCTAAGTCTCCGTGGTATACGTCCACCCAATTGCCCAGCCCGGCGCGGTTGGCCATCTTATACCCGAAATGGGCGGCATGGAACATGAACCATTCGTGTGCGTGAGTGCCGATGGGGATCACGTTGTAATCCATCGCCAGACGGACGTTGGACGTGCCGATGTAATTCGTGCCGCCGTATTTCTGCAGAGCGGCTACCACGAGCTCCTGTACCCGGTAACTGTGGCGGCGGCGCGTGCCGAATTCGGCTATCTTTATGTCCAGCGCTTTGTAGGCCTCCATTTTCCGGCGGGTGATATCGCAGACCACTTCGTCGCTCACGCGCTGAAGCCCTTCCAGGTTGTAGTAGAGCTCCGAGATGACGGCCATCAGGGGAACCTCCCACAGGATGGTCCGGTACCAGAGCCCTTCGATGGTCACGTCCAGATCGCCGCCGTGCTGTTCGATATGCACCTCCGAGGGGTCGTAGCGGAACCCGCTGAGGAAATCGAGGTAAACCGGATCGAGATATTTGCATTTGCGGGCAAAGTAGGCCTTTTCATCGGGTTGGAGCGAGAGTTCGGACATTCTTTCTACCTGATGGCGCAGGGCCTGGGCGAACCCTTCGGGAAATTTATGGCCGCCGCGGTTGACGAAACGGTACCTCACCCGGGCGGTGGGAAACAGTTTAGTCACGGCATTCTGCATTGTGAACTTGTAAAAGTCGTTATCCAGCAGCGAATTTATAATGCGGGGTTGTTCTTCCATTCCAAAATGGTTTTTTAAATAGGGGTGCAAGTTAATAAATCATCCCGATACGGCCATCGCAACGGGCCGTTTGTTTTCCAATAGCCCGGTTGTTTACAGGATAAAGAGTTTTTTGACGTTTTTTTCCCGTGCACGGAAAATAGACTCCTGACGGCATTCAGTGTGGATTTCTAACACGAAGATTAACTAATAAATGTACGATTTTTCTTCCATTTGTCAAAATGTACGACCTGCAAAAATGGTCGGGCAGGGGCGTTTCCGGATGGGATTTATATTTTGAATACCCTTGTCAGGCCCTATACGAGGCAATCGTACGTTTATCCCCGCAAACAAAAAAACGTTTGTTCTCCGATGCGAACAGTGGAAAAAAGGCCCTATCAGGCACCTTCGGCCGAAGGGGTGGATGTGTATAGATATGCCCCGGAATACTTTGGGGCCGCAGAAAAGAAACCTGCCGGGTATCTATTCTTGGCCGATCCGGATGCGGCGATCTATCCGGTAGAGGTGAGCTGCACTCCAGATGAGCGCAGGATTGTTCTTGCGGATGGTTTTCCTTCGGGAATTTACCGGATATTCGGCGGGGACGTGCCGTATTTCTATACGCCGTCTTCCGGCCGTATTTCGGCACTTTGCCTGGGAGAGCAGACGCAGGAGGAAGGAAACTTTCAGTCGTCCGATCGTTCCGGTTTGTTGTGGGTGGGCGCTTCTCCCGTAACGGTGAGTGAAAAAGGAGTAATTCCCCGATCTGTTGCACTGGTTCCTGCAAATGCGCTGTTGGAGATTCCGGTTCGGAATTCGGGGGCTGTACCGCTGACGCTTTGCGGCGTGCGGATGGAACAAATGTCCGGTCGGGAAATACCGTCGGTACTTAGTCTGGAAAGGGATGGTACGATATCCGTTGGAATTGAAGCCGCGCTCACCGAGTATTCTTCCGTACGGGTTTCGCTGATTCCGCCTGCAGTGATTGCTCCGGGGCACTGCTATGTGGTACGGATGTGGGTGGCACCGTTCGAGGCAGGGCCCTCCCGTTTTATCGTGGATACGGTGGAAAAAGGCGATTTTATTTTCTTCAAGAGCTGCGGAATGCGCTTTCTTTCTGGTTACAGCCATCGGGTGACGGGCATTGACATCCGGGGTTGATGTTTTTTTCAGCGCGCTTAAGGCTTTTTTAGTGTCTCTTTTTACTCGATTCGAACGAAGAAGTGTACAGCATCCTCCGTTGCATCTTTCCGGGCAAATACTTATTCCTGCAACTAAGGCATACATGAAATTCCCCATTCTCCGAAAAATAGACCCAGCCCGCATCGTGGGTAACCTTACAAACATCACAGACAAACCTTTTCTCTGCTTTGCGGCTTTTGCAATAGCGTAAAATATTTTTTATTTTTCTGGCGGACCTGTTACTTATACACATAGTTTCCCCGTTTCATTTTAAGGTATAAAAATAATGAAAAACTATTTGGGTCTCAAAAATGGATAGGAAATATCTGACTCTGATTTTGGTTTTGCACCTGTTGGAATCTAAGCGCACTCTATTATCGTAATTCAAAGATTTCTATGATATTAGTTCTCTGTTAAATATGAATAAGCCTGTTGAAAATTGAAGATGGGAAGAAAACAAAGCCCCTTTTACGAAGGAATTATGTCTGCAGTTTTGGCAAAAAAGTATATCTTTGACATCGTGTATTTCAGCGACAACCTATTAGCCGCTTGTTTTTATTATAAAAAGGAATTACGATCATGGATGCAGAAAATGCTACGCTCAAAAAAACGGCCCTCAATGCCGTACATCATGCCTTAGGGGCTAAAATGGTGCCTTTTGCCGGGTGGGAAATGCCCGTGCAGTACGAAGGCGTGAACGCCGAGCATGAAAAAGTGCGTACGGCCGTGGGTGTGTTCGACTGCTCGCATATGGGCGAGTTTTTCCTCAGCGGCCCCGGCGCGCTTCCCCTTATCCAGAAATTGACGACCAACGACGCTTCGAAACTGGTCGATGGCAAAATCCAGTATACCTGCCTGCCGAACGGAAAGGGCGGTATTGTGGACGATTTGTTGGTATACCGCATGGCCGACAAGCAGTATATGCTGGTGGTCAATGCCTCCAATATTGACAAGGACTGGAACTGGATATCCTCGCACAACGATACCGGTGCGGTGATGGAAAACCGTTCGGACGAAATATCCCTTCTGGCAGTGCAGGGGCCTTTGGCAGCTGAGGCCATGCAGAGTCTGACGGATATCGACCTGGCATCCATGCCTTACTATACGTTTAAGACCGGCCGTTTTGCCGGACTGGACGATGTGATCGTTTCCGCTACCGGATATACCGGTTCGGGCGGCTTCGAGGTGTATATCCCCAATGCGGCGGCCGAAAAAGTATGGAATGCCGTGTTCGAGGCCGGAAAACCGTTCGGGATCGCGCCCGCAGGGCTCGGTGCCCGCGATACGCTGCGGCTGGAAAAAGGGTTCAGTCTCTATGGCAACGATATAGATGACACGACTTCGCCTATCGAGGCCGGGTTGGGCTGGATCACCAAGTTCACCAAAGAGTTTACCGACTCCCAACTGCTGAAAAAGCAGAAAGAGGAGGGCGTTTCCCGCAGGCTGGTGGGACTGGAACTGTTGGACAAGGGCATCGCCCGCCACGGCTATCCGGTGACCGATGCCGCGGGGAAGCCGATCGGATATATCACCTCCGGTACGATGGCCCCGTCGCTCAAAAAAGCGATCGCAATGGGCTATGTCCCGACTGCCATGGCCGCTCCGGGGAGTGAGGTTTACGTCGAGGTCCGGGGCAAATTGCTCAAGGCTATGGTGGTGAAAATGCCTTTCGAATAGACGATAAACAGATATATTTTATTGAAAAATAGCCTGCCGGATTTCCGGCACGCTCTTGTTTTGACTGTATCATGCAGGGCTGTCCCTGCACAACCTCAATAATAAAATGAGTATTAATTGGCTTTATTTACTGCTGGCCGGCATTTTCGAGATCGGCTGGCCTCTGGGATTCAAGCTCTCCCACGGTTCACCCCACAAACTCCTTTGGATAGGAGTGTCTGTCGTCAGCATGGCGCTGAGCGGCTATTTCCTGTACATCGCGCAAAAGACGATACCTATCGGTACGGCTTATATCGTATGGACGGGGATCGGCGGATTGGGGACCCTTCTGATCGGTATCCTGTTCTTCGGGGACAGTGCAAGCATGCTGCGCCTGTTTTCCGCCCTGCTGGTGATCGTAGGTCTGGTGGGGATCAAGGTAGCCTCATAAGCTATTGCACGATTTGTAAAAAAGGCGCCCGGATTTTTCCGGGCGCCTTTGTTTATGGGTAATGCTCGTTAGAGCAAATGGTTTTCCGCAAAATACCGCCACAGGGGGGCGACGTGCGTGGCCTGTTTGATCCGGTCTTCGGCGAGCAACTCCCGGACTTGTTCCAGGGAAAGGATATGGACGGACAGGTCTTCGGTAGGGTCCAGATGGCGGGTAGTGGTGGGTTCCACATCGGTGGCGACAAAACAGTGCGTCAGGTTGGTCTGGGTGCTCGGGTTGGCGGAGATGGCCATCAGTTTATGCCATTTCCCGCCGCCGAAGCCCGTTTCTTCCGCCAGTTCCCTTTGGGCCGCCTGAAGGGGGGAGGGGTCGTCCGGTTCGCACACTCCGGCACAGAGTTCAAATTCGGTGATGCCCAGCCCGTGGCGGTATTGCCGGACGAATACGAAATCCCCGTCCTTGGTCCGGGCGATAGTGTTGACCCATTCCGGGTATTCCAGTACGTAATATTCGGGGACGATACGCCCGTCGGGCAGTTCCAATACTTCGCGGCGCGCGGTGAGCCAGGGACGCTGCGAGATGTAATGGCTTTCCACTACTTTTACTTTATCTTTTTCTCTTTCCATAGTTATTGAAGATGCTTTTTTGGCGGGTGTTGTTTTCCGGGCAAGTTCGGCGGATAGTTTCGGCCGAATGAAAAACCGCAGGAAACAATACGGTCGTGCGATCGATACGTATCGGTTCCTGCGGCCTTGTTTATTTGGCCTTTCCCGGGACGGTTACTGCCGTTTGCGGGATATAACGCGTTCGGCCTTGGTCACGATGGCTTCGGCGTTCAGGTGGTATTTATCCATCAGCTCCGAAGGAGTGCCGGATTCCCCGAACGTATCCATCACGGCGACGAACTCCTGCGGGACAGGGTTATTGCGTACCAACACCGAAGCGATGCTTTCTCCCAGCCCGCCTTTGATATTGTGCTCTTCGGCGGAAACCAGGCAGCCGGTTACGGCTACGGAGTCCAGAATGGCTTTTTCATCCAGCGGCTTGATCGTGTGCATATCGATCACCTCGGCGGAAATGCCGCGGCCTTCGAGTATCTCGGCGGCTTTCAGGGCCTCCCATACCAAGTGTCCCGTGGCCACGATGGTTACGTCGCGCCCTTCGTTGAGCTTGAGGGCCTTCCCTATCTCGAAAGGCTGGTCTGCCGGGATGAAAGTGGGCACTTTCGGGCGGCCGAAGCGCAGGTAAACAGGGCCTACATATTTGGCGATAGCCTTAGTGGCGGCTTTGGTCTGGTTGTAGTCGCACGGGTTGATCACCACCATACCCGGCAGCATCTTCATCATGCCGATGTCTTCCAGCGTCTGGTGGGTGGCGCCGTCTTCGCCCAAGGTGAGCCCGGCGTGCGAAGCGCATATTTTGACGTTCTTTCCCGAATAAGCGATGCTCTGGCGTATCTGGTCGTACACGCGGGCGGTAGAGAAGTTGGCGAAAGTACCGGTGAACGGTATCTTGCCTCCTATGGTCATTCCGGCGGCGATGCACATCATGTTGGCCTCGGCGATGCCGGTCTGGAAAAAGCGTTCCGGGTGTTCTTTGGCGAAAGTATCCATCTTCAGCGAACCGGTGAGGTCGGCGCAAAGGGCTACCACATCGGGGTTTTCGTTCCCCAGTTCCGTCAGCGCGTCGCCGAATCCGCTGCGGGTGTCGTTATTGCCGAGTATTTCGTATTTCTTCATGTCTTTGGGGGCTTTGGGGATTAATAATCGCCGAGAGTCTCGGGGTTCTGGGCCAATGCATTTTCGAGCTGCTCCTTGTTGGGAGCCTGCCCGTGCCATTTGCAGGTGTGCATCATGAAATCCACCCCGTTGCCCATCATCGTCTTCATGATCACCGCTACCGGGCGTCCTTTGCCGGTCATGGCCTTGGCCTTTTCCAGTCCGAATACGACCTGTTCCACGTCGTTGCCGTCGCCGATGTGGACTACGTCCCATCCGAAAGCACGGAATTTATCTTCCAGGTTGCCCAGCGACATTACTTGGTCGGTCGTTCCGTCGATCTGGCAGCCGTTGGCATCTACCGTGGAGATCAGATTGTCCACTCCTTTGGAGCCGGCATACATGATAGCTTCCCATATCTGGCCCTCTTCGAGTTCTCCGTCGCCATGGAGGGAATATACCAGGTGTTTGTCCCCGTTCAGTTTCTTGGCCAGGGCGGCGCCTATGGCTACCGACATACCCTGTCCGAGCGAACCCGACGCCATGCGGATGCCGGGAAGTCCCTCTTTCGTAGTGGGGTGTCCCTGGAGGCGCGAATTGATACGGCGGAATGTGGCGAGTTCCGATACCGGGAAATAACCGGTACGGGCCAGTACGGAATAGAGCAGGGCTGAGAGGTGTCCGTTGGACAGGAAAAAGAGGTCCTGATCTTTCCCGTCCGGATCGAACGGCGTGGATTTGTGGCTCATTACCTTGTTGAACAAGGCCACCATGAATTCCGTGCAGCCGAGCGAGCCGCCGGGATGTCCGGAGTTCACAGCCCCTATCATGCGCAGGATATCCCTACGGGTCTGCGTGCAGAGGTCTTTAAGAGAGTATTTCGATGACATTACGAGTGTGTAGTATTTTGATAATGCAGGTGCAAAGTTAGTGTTTTCCCCTGAGAACCCGGTAGCCGGTTTTTCCGTTTTTCGGACGTTTTTTCGTTTTTATTTGCCCTATTCGGGGAAAGACTGTGCCGGGTCGTATTACGCCGGGATTTCTTCGGCCCGGTAACCAGCCGCCTGAACGGCTCGGACTATTTCCGGGGCGCCTACGGGCGAATCTGTTACCGTCAGGGTCTTGTCCGGACTGGAGAGGTCGAAAGACCAGGAGCCGGCCGGGAGTATTTTCGAGAGTTCGCCGTCTATTTTTGCCGTGCACCCGCCGCATTTGGCGCTGGTGCGGAATTTTAGATTTTTCATGTTTTATCGTGTATTATCGTTTGCTTGAAAGAATCGTTCTCAAATCTTGCTGCGCCCCAGCCTCAAGGCGTTGGCTACCACCGAAACGGAGCTCAGGGCCATCGCGGCCCCGGCCCACATCGGGTTGAGCAGTATCCCGTAAAAAGGATAGAGCACCCCGGCGGCAATGGGGATGCCGATGACATTATATATAAAGGCCCAGAAAAGGTTCTGCCGGATCAACCGGACGGTACGCCGGGAGAGATTCACCGCCTTGGGCAGCAGCATCAGGTCGGATGTCATCAAGGTGACCATCGCTACGTCCATAGCGATGTCTGTGCCGCGTCCCATTGCGATACCCACGTTGGCCGAAGCCAGGGCTTGCGAATCGTTGATCCCGTCCCCGACCATGGCGACGGTCTTGCCTTCTTTTTGGAATTTTTCGATGAATTTCGCCTTGTCATCCGGCATCAGGGCCGCATGGTAGTGTTTGATGCTGGCCTGGGCCGCGATGAAAGCGGCTGTTTTTTCGGAGTCACCGGTGAGCATATGGACTTCGATCCCCTGCCGGGTGAGTTGCTCCACGGCCTGCCGCGAAGTAGGTTTAAGCGGGTCGCTGATGGCAATTACGCACAGAGGGACGTCCCCATGGCCGAAAAACACGATGCTTTTCCCTTCGTTCTGCCAGCGGGATACGGTATCCGCCAGGTCTTTTTCGAGCTTTTCGACGAATTCGAGGCAGAAATTCAGGCTCCCGGCCCAGTAAGTTTCCCCGTCTACGGTCGCCCGTATACCTTTGCCTGTAACGGACTCGAAAGTATCCAGAGCGATGTCTTCCGCACCCTTGTTCTTCAGGTAGGCGACTACGGCCAACCCCAGCGGGTGTTCCGACTTGTTCTCCATCGAGTAGAGGATGTCTTTATTGCGCTTAAGCAGATATCCCAGGTCCATGAACTGCGCCACTTTCGGGCTGCCTACGGTGAGCGTTCCGGTCTTGTCCATCGCCATCACGTTCACCCGGCAGAGGTTTTCGAGGGCGAAAGCGTCTTTGATCAGGATATGGTTTTCCGCCCCTTTGCCGATGCCTACCATCAGGGCGGTAGGGGTAGCCAGTCCCAATGCGCAGGGGCAGGCGATGACCAATACCGAAACGGCCGATACGATGGCCATATGCAGGTGGGAGGTTCCTCCGATCCACAGCCAAGCCACCAAAGTGAGGATCGCCACGCCCATGACCACGGGAACGAATATTCCTGCAATTTTATCTACGATCCGCTGGACGGGGGCTTTGCTTCCCTGGGCCTCTTCGACCATCAGGATAATGCGGGCCAGTACGGTGTCGGCGCCTACCTGGGTCGCTTCCACAATGAATGTCCCTCGCTGGTTGATCGTACCGGAAAGGACTTTGTCTCCGGGGCTTTTGCGCACCGGGACGGGTTCCCCGCTGATCATGCTCTCGTCCACATAAGACGAGCCGTCGACGACTTTCCCGTCCACAGGGATGCGTTCGCCCGGGCGGACGCTGATCTTGTAACCTACTTTTATCATGCCGATAGGCATGTCCTTTTCCCCTTCGTCGGTCACCACGCGGGCGGTCTTGGGCTGAAGTCCCATCAGTTTGCGGATCGCGGACGAGGTATTCCCTTTGGCGCGCTCTTCCAGGAGTTTGCCCAACAGGACGAATGCGATGATCATACCTGCAGCCTCATAGTAGACATGCACCTGCATGCCGCGGGACGACAGAAAATCGGGAAATATCGTATTGAAAAGGCTGAAGAGAAAAGCCACCGAGGTGCTCAGGGCTACCAGGGTGTCCATGTTGGCTGCCCCGTGGCGGGCCTGCTTGATGGCGTTGATGAAGAAACTGCGGCCGCAATAAAGGATAGGCAGGGTCATTACCAGCATGACCCAGTCCGCGTGAGTGCTGTCCATGAAGACCATCGACACGACCATCAGGGGAACGGCCAGCACCCAGGCCGCCACTGTACGAAAACGCAACCGACGGTAACGTTCCCTCTGTTTTTCTTCTTTTTTTTCCTCCGTATTGTCGCTGCCTATCAGGATATCGTACCCGATGGCGCGTATCTGTGCCTGTATATCGGAAAGGCTCACCACCGACCGGTCGTAGGTGATGCTCATATCCCCGGAGGCAAAATTCACATCCGCCGACAGTACGCCCGGAATGGAGCGTGTCTTGCTCTCCACGTTGTTGGCGCACACGGCACAGTTCATTTCCAGCACCGGGACGATCGTTTTCTGTATATTGTTCTTAGCCATATTGCAAAACAGAGCCCCGGTTTCAGACCGGGACTAATCATGTAAAGATATACAAAAAACTGCTCGCAGGCAAGGGGAAATGGTTTCCGTAAGTGTTATTGCTTCCCGTGTCCGGAGCGAGATTTTGAAAAATCACTATATTTGGAATCTGAAAGGAATGCCGCCCGCCAACGGGCCGGGCCCTGCAACATCAAGAAATAAAGTTTTGACAGATGGCTGAAAATCAAGATATACGTGCCGGCGTAAAAGACGGTACCGGGGTGGATGTGTCCCATTGCTACCAGTGCGGAAAATGCTCCGCAGGCTGTGTGCAGGCTCAGGACATGGACTACCCTCCCAGTTATGTGATGCGCCTTCTCCAGACGGGTAGCACGGCTGATTACGATACGGTGCTGCGCAGCCGCACTATTTGGCTGTGCCTGAACTGCGAAAACTGCTACCAGCGCTGCCCGATGTCGATAGATATTCCCTCGGTCATGGATGCCTTGCGGCAGGAATCCCTCCGAAAGGGATGGCAGCACAAGGATGCTAAAAAGATTATCGCCTTCCACCGGGCATTCCTCTCCCAGATAGAAAATACGGGCCGCCTGTACGAGGTGGGCATGGAAGTGGAGTATAAGCTGGCCACCGGCGATTTCTTTCAGGACGTGGACCTGGTGCCGGGGATGCTTTCCCGGGGAAAACTGGGGCTTTTGCCCGAACGGATAAAAGGCCGCAAAGGGGTGAAGGATTTATTTAAAAAGACCATCAAAGCAAAAAAGGACGGAAAATGAAAACAGGATTTTACCCCGGATGTTCCCTGAAAGGCTCGTCCCGCGAATACGCCGAATCGGTGGTAGCGCTGGCCCGGGCCTTGGATATGCCGCTCGAGGAAATAGAGGACTGGAATTGCTGTGGGGCCTCTTCCGCCCATTCGGTAGATAAAGACCTGGCCCTCGCGCTCCCGTCCCGGGTGCTGGCGCTGGCCGCTGCCCAGGGTTTCGACGAAATCGTGGTGCCGTGTGCCGCCTGCTACAACCGGCTGGCCCTTTCCCAGCATGAACTGGCGGAAAAACCGGCCCTGAAGGGTAAGATAGAGCACGTACTGGAAATGAGCCTCTCCCCGGTGAAGATACTGAACGTACTCCAGTGGATCGAAAAATACGCCCCCGGTAAGGTAAAGGAAAAGCTAACGAAGCCTTTCGGTAAGAAAGTGGCTTGTTACTACGGCTGCCTGCTCGTTCGCCCGGCCAGCGTGCTTGGCTTCGACCGGACGGAAGACCCCCGTACGATGGACGATTTGATGGCGGAAGCCGGTGCTACGCCTATCGACTGGGCCTTTAAAACGGAATGCTGCGGCGGGGGGATGACCATTCCCGCCACTAAGACCATCGCACGGCTTTCCGGCGACGTGCTTTCCGATGCGGCGGCCCGCGGGGCGCAGGCCGTGATCGTGGCCTGCCCGATGTGCCATGCTAATCTGGATATGCGCCGGGGAGCTGTCAACAAACAATTGGAACACCCGGTCGACATCCCGGTATTGTACATTACCCAGGCGCTGGGCCTTTCCGTAGGACTGTCCGCCGAAGAATTGGGTGTAAAACGGCATTTTGTGCCGGTAAACCTTTAGAAGGAGAATCGCTATGTCTAAAATAGGAGTTTTTATATGCCACTGCGGCGAGAATATCGGTTCGACGGTCGACTGTGAAAAAGTAGCCGCCGAGATCGCTAAGATGGAGGGGGTGGAAGTGAGTACGGACTATAAGTATATGTGTTCCGACCCCGGCCAGACGATGATCAAGGACGCTATCCGCGAGAAAGGCCTCGACGGGGTGGTGGTGGCCGCCTGTTCCCCCCGGATGCACGAGACGACCTTCCGCAAAGCCTGTTCCGAGGCCTGCCTGAATCCGTATATGTGCGAGATCGCCAACATCCGCGAGCACTGCTCGTGGGTGCATGAAAAGGGCGACGCCACCACGGAAAAGGCTATCGACCTGGTGCGGATGCAGGTGGAAAAGGTCAAACGCGACCGACCGCTCAATCCCATCAAAGTGCCCGTGACCAAAAAAGCACTGGTAATAGGCGGAGGGATCGCCGGTATCCAGGCGGCGCTGGACATCGCCAATACCGGGCATAAAGTGATCCTCGTGGAAAAAGAACCCTCCATCGGCGGGCATATGTCCCAGCTTTCGGAGACATTCCCCACGCTCGACTGTTCGCAGTGTATCCTCACTCCCCGTATGGTGGAGGTAGCTCAGCACCCGAACATCACTCTGCACACCTATGCCGAAGTCGAAAGCCTCGAGGGCTTTATCGGCAATTTCAAGGCGCATATCCGACTGAAGGCCCGCAGCATCGATCTGGAAAAATGTACCGGCTGCGGGGCCTGCACGACCAAATGCCCGACCAAGAAAATACCCAGCGAGTTCAATGCGGCTATGGGGCTGCGTACCGCTATCTATACGCCGTTCCCGCAGGCCGTGCCGAATAAACCGGTGATAGACAAGGAACACTGTGTGTACTACCGTACCGGCAAATGCAAACTGTGTGAGAAGACCTGCCCTACGGGTGCGATCGCCTTTGATCAGGAAGACCGGATCATTACCGAGGAAGTGGGTGCGGTGGTCGTGGCAACCGGCTTCGACGTGGCCAAGACCGATTTCTTCCCCGAATACGGTTACGGAAAATACAAGGACGTGATCACCGGGCTCCAGTTCGAGCGCCTGGCCTCGGCTTCCGGCCCTACGATGGGCGAAATACGCCGTCCGTCGGACGGTAAAGTTCCCCAAAAGATCGTGTTCGTCGCCTGTGCCGGTTCCCGCGACCCGGCCAAAGGCAAGCCTTACTGCTCCAAAATATGCTGCATGTATACGGCCAAACACGCTATGCTTTACCAGCATAAGGTGCACGGCGGGGAGTCTTACGTATTCTACATGGATATCCGCGCGGCGGGGAAAAATTACGACGAATTTGTCCGCCGGGCCATCGAGGACGACGGGGTAAATTATGTCCGCGGCCGTGTGTCGCGCATTTACGAGCGGGACGGGAAACTCATCGTTAAGGGGGCCGATACCCTGCTGGGTGCGCGCCCGGTGGAGATCGAGGCCGATATGGTCGTCCTGGCCACGGCGGGTATTGCCAACCAAGGGGCCGAATCCCTGGCGCAGAAGCTCCATATCTCCTACGACCAGTACAATTTCTTTGCCGAGGCGCATCCCAAGCTAAAACCGGTAGAGACCAATACGGCCGGCATTTACCTGGCCGGTGCCTGCCAGAGCCCCAAGGATATCCCCGAAACGGTGGCGGCAGCCTCCGGGGCAGCGGTAAAGGTAGCCGGGCTGTTCTCGCAGGACGAACTCGTGCGAGAACCGGTGGTAGCTGTGGTCAACCGGACGGCGCCCCCGCTGTTCTCCACCTGTGTGGGCTGTGGGCTGTGTATCCAGATATGCCCTTATCAGGCTATCGATATGGAACCCATCACGGCGCGCGACGGCAGTATACTGAAAGTCGTGGCCCACATCAACCCCGGACTGTGCCAGGGATGCGGTACATGTGTGGCTTTCTGTCGCAGCAAGAGCATAGACCTCCAAGGATTTACCAACGAAGAAATGTTCGCACAGGTGCTTTCCGCCCTGAACGAATAAAGGATAACAGATGGAAGAACAAGATAATACACAGTTCGAGCCCAAGATCGTAGCCTTTGTGTGCAACTGGTGCACCTACGCCGGGGCCGACCTGACGGGTACCAGCCGCATGAAATATGCGACCAATGTCAAGATCGTGCGTTTTCCGTGCACGGGACGTATCGACTTCATGCTTATACTCAAAGCTTTCGCTTCGGGGGCCGATGGGGTCATCGTATCGGGATGCCACCCGAATGACTGCCATTACACTGCCGGCAATTTCCATGCCCGCCGCCGTTGGATGGTGCTCCGCGGGCTGTTGGAATACCTCGGGGTGGATGTACGCAGGGTTAAATTCTCATGGGTGTCGGCCGGTGAGGGCGCCAAATGGGCCGAACTGGTAAACGATACGGTGGGCGAGGTCCGGGAATTGGGCCCTTATGCCGATTACCAAAAAGCAGCCGATTACCTGAAAAACGGAGTATACAATGGATAAGCTGACGCAAAGGATCAAAGAACTTTTCGACCAGGGCGAGATCACCCTGGCTATCGGGTATGAAAAAGGCACGGACGGGCAGCCCCGGCCGATGTTCTGCCGCAATGCCCGGGATGCGGAGCGCATGGTTTTCTCCAACGATTTCGGGCAGAACCTGGCCGTATACCTCACCAAGGCGGAACTCATAAAAGGCGAAAAAGTAGCCGTGGCCGCGACGATACCTACCCTGCGGAGCATTTACTATCTTTTTCGGGAAAACCAGGTAGGCCAGCAGGCGTTCACCATCCTGCACCTTTCGCCCAACGACGAATTCATGCATTTCCTCAAGACGGACGATATCGCCGTTTATATAGACCATATCCCTTCCGAGCCTTCCGAGGCCGACCGGGAGCTCCTCGAACGGCTCGATGCCATGACCGGCGAAGAACGCTGGGCATTTTGGCAGAACGAATTTTCCCGCTGCATCAAATGCTACGCCTGCCGGGCCGCCTGTCCGATGTGCTACTGTACCCGTTGTATCGTGGAGGACAATCGTCCGCAGTGGATCGATCCCTGGCCGTCGCCGCTCTCCAATATGGAGTGGCAGATCAGCCGCGTGATGCATTTGGCGGGCCGCTGCGTAGGCTGCGGGTCATGCGGGGAAGCCTGCCCGGAGGGTATACCGGTGCACCTGCTCAACCGGAAGCTGCTCGGCAATATCGCTGCCGATTTCGGCGTCGCTCCGGGTGCCGCTCCCAAAGAAGGGGCCGTACTCAATACGTTCCGCGCGGACGACAAAGAGAACTTTATCCTGTAATGCAATGAATACACGCTATATAAAGAAAGAAAATATAACCGCCTGGTTCGACGCCCTGGCCAAGGCGCACGACCGGGTACTTGCTCCGGTGCGCAAAGGACGGGCAGTGGAGTTCGCCCCGGTGGAAAAACTGTCGGACGTGGCTACGGATTACGTGCAGACTACCCGCAGTGCCAAGGAGGCTCTCTTCCCGCGTGCCGAAGTCCTTTTCTCGTACCGGAAAGACGGAAAGAACGTGGAGGTCGAAGATTTCGATCCGGCAAGTGTGCCTTCGACCGTACTCTGGCAGGTGCGTCCGTGCGATGCCGCATCGATTTTCCCGCTGGATGCCGTGTTCAACTGGGATTTCAAGGACAAACTGTATAACGCGCGCCGCGAGCGGACGGCCATTATTGCCGTAAGTTGTGCCCAGGCCGACAGTTGCTGTTTCTGCACCTCGGTAAACGGCGGTCCCGGCAATACTGCCGGCAGCGATGTATTGCTTACGATGACCCCCGATGGGGCTATTGTGGAGGTCTCGACGGAAAAAGGAGAAAAACTCGTTTCGCTGGCCACCGGCCTTTTTGAAGAAGGGTCGGCGGAAGACAAACAGAAATACCTGGCGGATGTACCGGCGGTGTTCGACCTGGAACAGCTCAAGGAAAAGATCGGGGTGATGTTCGATTCCCCCATCTGGAAGGAGCAGTCCGAGCGGTGTCTGGGGTGCGGAGCCTGCGCCTATGTATGCCCTACATGCTCGTGCTTCGATATCCAGGACTGTGCCAAAGGGAGCGAAGGCAGTCGTCTTCGCTGCTGGGATTCGTGCGGGTTCGCGCTTTTCACCCTTCATACCTCGGGCCACAATCCGCGTCCCACACAGGCTACGCGCTGGCGCCAGCGCCTGATGCACAAGTTTTCCTATATTCCGGAGCGGGAATCCTCGCTCGGATGCACCGGCTGCGGGCGCTGTTCACGCGCGTGCCCGGTGGATATGAACCTCAAGGAACACCTGATCTCCATTACGCTGAAATAATACGATGAACGACGACAAAAATATCTATCTTCCCTACCGGATGACCATCGAAAAGATCGTCCGCGAAGCCCCTGGGGTGCAGACGTTCCGCCTTCGTTTTCAGAACGAAGAGGAGGCCGCTGCATTTTCTTTTCAGGCCGGCCAGTTCGGGGAATATTCCGTGTTCGGAGAAGGCGAATCGACCTTTTGCATTGCCTCTTCTCCGACGCGTAAGGGTTATATCGAGTGCACGTTCCGCCAGGTGGGCCGTGTGACTTCGGCTTTGGCCAATAAAGAGGAGGGCGACACGGTCGGTTTCCGCGGGCCGTTCGGCAATGTTTTCCCGATGGACCGGTGGATCGGGAAAAACCTGCTTTTCATCGCGGGAGGTATCGCCCTGCCGCCGATGCGCTGCGTGATCTGGAATGCGCTGGACGAACGGGAAAAATATGGCAATGTTACGATCGTTTACGGGGCGAAAACACCGAACGATCTGGTCTATAAGCACGAACTGAAAGAATGGGCCGAACGCCCCGACGTAAACTTGATCACCACGGTCGATCCGGGCGGAGAAACTCCTGACTGGACAGGGGAAGTCGGATTTGTGCCCGATGTGGTGGCTGCGGCCGGGCTGTCGTCCGAAAATACAGTGGCTGTCGTCTGCGGGCCGCCGGTGATGATCAAATTTACGCTGCCCAAGCTCCAGGCCATCGGATTTTCCGACGAGAATATTTTTACCACCCTCGAAAACCGCATGAAATGCGGGGTAGGCAAGTGCGGCCGTTGCAACGTAGGTAAGATGTACGTATGCAAGGACGGTCCGGTGTTTTCTCAGGCCCAGCTTCGGGAGATGCCGCCCGAATATTGATCTTTTAAGTATACCTATCGACCGTGGAAAGGAACGTCCCAAAAATAAAAGAGATAACCAGCCGGCACTACGAAGTGCCGTTCGGCGATGCCGACGACAAAGAACTTATTTCCCGGACGGAATTGTATTTCGATGAGAGCGGACGGAAAATCCGGGAAGAGGAATATGATGCCGGTGATGAGCTGGTATCGGCTTGGATTCTATACCCTCTGAAACGAATGTCGGAGAGCATACGCGATGTCCACGGAACCCCGAATACTGAAAGCGAAACTTTTTTTGATTCCCAGGATCGGATTACGGAGAAACGTGAATACCGCACGGGAGCGGGGCAAACGCTCGTATGGACCTATTTCTACGATAAAACGGGACGCCGGACGGAAAAAATATGCCGCGATTCCCGGGGAAAAGAAAAAGAGCGGGCAAAGTATACCCATGACCGCCGCGGAAACTGCGTGGAAAAGACAGTCTTTTTTCCTGAAGCACTGCTCAACTACCGGATCGCTTTTTTATACGATGGGAAAGGGAATCTTCTCGAACGTACCCATTACGATGCGCAGGGGAAACTGTCCGAAAGGATACGTTATACGTATGACAAATACGGCGAGTGTGCCCGGAAAGAATTTTACGATCTGAATGATACCTTGTACCTAATCGAAGAATGTCTGTTGGAATATGACGGACAGGGTAGTTGGGTGCGCATGGAATCCTATCGGCAGGGGCGGGAAGAGATCGCGGATTTCGCCTACCAGGACCGGATGGAAGAAAAAGAACTTGCCGGGATAACCGTCCGGGAGATCGTGTATTATTGATTGGGCTATTATGATTTAAAACAAATCCCGGAACATTGTCCCGGGATTTGTTTTTTAGTGCCAGTATACCTGTTATCGGAATCGTGGAAGTGGAGCCTTTTTCAATATCGTTTATCCCGCACTACATCTACCGGCACTAAAGGCCTTTCTGTGGACAATCTGGCGAATGCCCCCCAAGGCGCATAAATGACGCTCGCGACGAAAAACTGTTTTTCATCCAGGGATATTATCTCCTCTCCAATACGGGGTACCGATGGCAGGGAGAGGGTAAATGTCGTTTGGCCTTCTGCAAAACAATCCACGTTCACCAGATTCGGATTGGTACTGAGCATCAGCACCGGGGTCGAATGCTGGTCATAGGCGATGCATTTTACGTAGTTCACGCGCGTGTACGGGTCCATGTTCCATTCCTTGATCTTTTTATCGGCCATCTTCTTCAACTCCGGGGTCATCAGCAGGGTCTCCCCTGTGCGTGGCAGGGTGCCTAATTGCATGTGGACCACTTCTGCGTCTTTCAGGGTTTCGTAAATACCGATGGTCACTCTTACATCTATCATGGCGTGCGTTTTGTTGTGTTTATTTATCCGTCTAAAGTAGGGATTTTTCGACTTCAATATCTTTCCGGATCGTTTTATTTTGGGCGGCTTCCATGAAAAAACGCCCGCTTCAGCGGACGTTTTTATTGTGCTTTAAAAAGAATTATTCGGCCTTTTCTTCGGCGGCTTCCGGTTCCTCGTCCTCTTTTTCTTTGGACACCATTCCGGCAGCCTGCAGGATATTGTACCAATGGAACAGTTTGCGGATATGAGAGGCATATACGCGTTCCCGGTCGTAATCCGGCACGATGGCCTCAAAGTATTCTTTCAACTGTTCATCGGAAGAAGTTTTCGCATCCAGGGCCTGGCCGTTGTCCTGCTTTTCGGCGATACGGCGCATGATTTCCCGCAAGGGAAGCTCCTCGGTCTGGGTGTACATCGAGATGTCGTCCAGCGAGCTCATGGTCGAGGTCAGGGAAGCCATGGTGCGCTTGCCGTCCTGGACGGTTTCGACGATCACACCGCCTTTGGTGTGGGAAAGGATCTTGAAAAGCCCCGGTTTGCCCGAAATGGCAATGATACCTTTTAATTTCATTTTCTTGTGAAGTGTAATTTATCTTTTCGGTTGACTGTGTTATTTACGGTTGGGAAAACGCATCGGGTAGGATGCGTTGGTATGTCCCTGGGAAATGTTCTGAAGTCGTTTCTGGATCATCCGCTTGGTGAGTGGGGAGAGGTGATCGGTAAATACCACGCCTTCCAGATGGTCGAACTCGTGCTGGAATATCCGCGCGGCGCGGCCCGAAAGCAATACTTCGTGTTCGTTCCACTGTTTGTCGAAATATTTTACGCGTACGTTTTCCGGCCGGAACACTTTCTCGTGAATACCGGGAATGCTCAGGCAGCCTTCCTCGAAGCCCCATTTATCCCCCCATTCTTCCAGTACTTCGGGGTTGACGAATTCCTGGCGGAACGTTTTTAGAAAGTTCCGTTCTTCCTTCGGAATTTCCTCGTAGTCGGCAAACGGAGAACCGTCCACGACGATCACCCGGATCGAGCGTCCTATCTGGGGAGCTGCCAGTCCGACCCCGTCTGCGGAGTCCATCGTTTCAAACATATCCTGTACCAGCTTATCCAGTTCAGGGTACTCTTTTTCTATTTCTTCGGCCCTTTTCTTGAGGATAGGCTCCCCGTAGGCCAGTATCGGTAATATCATATCAGTTTTGCTTTATCTGTTTTTCAATTCTTTTGTGGCCTTTACCGCCTTCCGCGGGATTCCATATAGTCCCGCAGGATGATCGCAGCGCTGGTTCGGTCCAATGCGCCTTTTTCCTGCCGTTTGCCTTTCGGGGCTCCCGAAGCAAACAGGTCTCGGGCCGCGATCTTCGAGGTAAACCGTTCGTCGTATCTCTCGACGGGTATTCCCGGCAGGATAGATTCTAACTGTGCGACGAAGGCGAGGATGTCCTCTTCGACCGCTACCGGTGCTTCCGCAGAATAGGTGTGATGAGGCTGGCCGACCGCGATCGCATCTACCGGGTTCCCGGCGCAGTATTCTTTCAGGAAAACGAGAGTTTCTTCCGGGCTGAGGGTACACAGGGGCGAGGCAATGATCTGCAGCTCGTCGCTTACCGCGATGCCCACCCGTTTACGTCCGTAGTCTATTCCTATCAGTTTCCCCATCGGGATGCAAAATTAGTGTTTTTACGCCCGTGCGGCAAATGTTTTAAGACGGGCGTACAATTGCGCCGTCGGCAGGCCGACCACGTTGTGGTACGGGCCTTCTATGCTCGTAATGCTGGTTTCCCCGATCCATTCCTGAATGGCGTAGGCCCCGGCCTTGTCCAGCGGGGAGAACCGCTCGATGTAATACCGGATATCGTCTTCGTCCATTTCGGCGAACGTGACTTTTGTCGTGCTGCTGAACGTTTCCTCGCCCTGTGCACCGCGGATAGTCACCCCGGTGATCACTTCATGCGTGCGTCCGGAGAGCATCCGGAGCATCTCGATAGCTTGTCCGGCATCTTTCGGTTTGCCCAGGGCAGTCCCGTTCGCCCATACGATCGTATCGGCTCCGACAACGATTTCCTTGTCGGATTGCAAACCTGCCGCCCGGGCTTTTACCCGGCTGAGGAATTTGACGATCTCCTCTCCCCGAAGGGTTGAAGGATAGGTTTCGTCCACGTCGCCGCCGCGCGCGACGAAAGGGACTTCGAGTTTTTCAAAAAATTCGATGCGCCGGGGCGACGACGAAGCCAATACCAGCGTTTTTCCTTCCAGTGCTTTATTCAGACTATTCTTTCCTGTTCCGTTCATCGTCCGTTCAGGCATTGAATCCGTCGAAATTCTCTTCGTGCCATTTTCCCTGTGCTTTGAGCACCTGTTCTATCACGTCGCGCACGCAGCCTTCGCCGCCTTTATGGGGAGAAACGTACTTAGATACGGCCAGTACGTCCACGCAGGCATCCGAAGGGCAGCAGGGAAGCCCTACGGCTTTCATCGGGGCGATGTCCGGCACGTCGTCGCCCATGTAGAGCATATCGGCCGGGGCGATGCCGTAGCCGTCGCAGTATTCCCGGAGTTTTTCGAGTTTCGAGGTCGCGTTGAGCACGATGTCGTGGATACCCAGCCGGTTGAATCGGGTAAGGATCGAGTCTTCTTTGCCCCCGGTGATAATGATGATCCGATAGCCGCGTTTGGCCGCCAGTTGCATGGCATAACCGTCCTTTACGTTCATCTTGCGCACGAATTCCCCCGTCGGGAATACCGTGACCGAGCCGTCGGTCATCACTCCGTCCACGTCGAAGACAAAAGCTTTGATGCGACCGAGTATCTCTTTGTAGTTTTCCGTATCCATAGCTGTGTTTTTCATACCACAAAAATACGCATAAAACAGCGAACTTTAATACATTTGCAGTAAATACCCTCTCGGAGCATGTATACGATAAAAGCTGTCACAGGCCCCACGGCCAGCGGAAAAACCGCCTTGGCGATCCGTATCGCCCAGGATACGGATGCAGAGATAGTATCGTTCGATTCCCGCCAGTTCTACCGGGGCATGGATATCGGTACGGCCAAACCGACGGCGGAGGAACTTTCCGCCGTTCCCCATCATTTCATCGGGCATTTGCCGGTGGAGGCTGAATATTCGGTCGGAGATTATGAAAAAGATGCGCTGGAAAAGATCGAGGAGATACATTCAAGGGGGAAGAACGTGGTGATGGTCGGTGGCTCCGGCCTTTACCTACAGGCGGTGGAGCACGGGATAGACCGTTTTCCGGAAGTGCCGCCGGAGATACGCCGGCAACTGGGGCGGACGTTCGCTGAAAGCGGGCTGCCGAAATTACAGGCTTTGCTCCGGGAGCGGGACCCCGAATATTACGGCATGGTAGATACGAAAAACCCCCGCCGGTTGATGCGGGCCCTGGAAGTATGTGTGGCGTCCGGGAAGCCTTATTCGTCTTTTTTAGGCAGTGGTCGGGCGGAACGCCCTTTCCGGGTGGAAAAGATACTCGTCGAGCTGCCCCGGGAAGAACTCTACCGGCGTATCGACAAAAGGGTAGACCGGATGATTGCCGAAGGATTAGTTGCCGAAGTGGAATCCCTCTTGCCGTACCGGGCCTGTAATGCGATGCAAAGCGTCGGGTACCGCGAATTCTTCGATTATTTCGAGGGAAAGATTACCTTGGAAGAAGCCGTTGCTTTGGTGAAACAACATACCCGGAACTACGCCAAACGGCAGGTTACCTGGTTCGCCCATCAGAAATAAAACTGCGTAGCTGTAAAGAACCCCTGTCCTCAATAATACCAGACCGGAGGAACGGATATCTGTTTTTGTATTAATTGGATTCTACATGTGGCTTTTGCTGTATTTCCGGAAAGCAGATACCGTCTGGTACATGCCGTAGGCGATGAATATCTTGGCTGCCAGGAACAGTGTTTCGCCCCAGGCGTTCAGGCCGACACCGTCGAGTTTGTCCCGGAAATTCAGCACGTTCAGCACATCCAGGTATTTCTTCCATATCTCCCCGAAGCCGGAGAAATCGAACCGGGCATTCAGGCGGAATATCGGTTCGTCGGCCCCGGTATAATTGATAAGCCAGAAAAAGACCATGGCTGCGGTCATGGTGAAGGCGATACCCTGTATGAAATTGGTGCCATACCTGTTGGACACCTTCTGGGCGATAAGGATGATCCGGTCGCCGATGGAAATACCCCCTTCCTTTCGGTATAGTTCCAGTTCGAGATACTTGTATTTCAGGGCATCGATCGCGTTGTTGTTCTTGCTGGCACTGTCCTTGAGGATGCGGGCCGTCTTCCGGTCGGCAATATTGCGTCCGTCGATATAAGTATTTTCCAGTTCGACAATTCCCAGATTCATGGCATCTGCTAAACGAATCTTGGATATAGTGCTGTCCTCAAAAAATAGCATGCCTCTGTTGCAGATGGAGGTCATATCACAATTTGTAATGATACTATCCAGTGACTTGAAAATTCCATTGTTCTGAATAGTAGCAAAATGGGCTTGTAAATTTTGAATATTACTGTGTTTTATATTTGTAAACCCTGCAATATCCGCTTTGTCAAAACAAAGATCCTTGATGAGATTCTTGTCCGATTGGCCTCTGTCTGCCGTCAATGTTAATCCTTTTTTTATGATAGCCGAATTGAAACAGAGTAGTTTAGCATCTGAGATATTCGTTAATACGGCATTTTGGTTGAACGTGCAAAAATTAAAAGAACAATATTGGATGAATGTTATATATTTCAATGCAAAGTCCATTTCAAAAATGGACAGATCAAAATATATGCCCGGGATGTCGAATAGGTCTTCTGATTCATAATTGTCAAAAATAATATGATCGAATTCGACATTGTTATAGAAATGGCAATCTAAAAATTCAATGCTATTTCGTCCTAGATCATTGTCCAAAAAGTGAACAGTGCCGTGAAATTTAGAACCGCAAAAATCCCCACCGGAAAATTTACATTCTTCTACCCATAAATTTTCCATGAATTCACAAAAACTCCAATCTGTTTCTGTAGTGGGATATGGACAGAATGATGTATTGTGTAACGATATTGGTCCGTGAAATTTCGTGCGGTTGAACGATCCTCTATAAATCAGGCTGTTATCGTACCAAATACTCAAATAAACTTCCTGCATGAAAGGCGTCAGCCCTTGTTCATATTCTTCAGAGGTATCGACTATACAATCGATCTTCCCGGCGATATCTCTTAAATTCATTGATACTGGGACTCCCTGATATTCTTCGGTATAAAGGACGCAGTTGCGCAGGTCTATGTGACGAAAATCTTTTGATGAACTTGGAATGCCGGAGTACTTGATTTCCTGATCCTGTTCCTCGAATTGATACTTTATCCACCGGACTATCTTGTCCGGGGTATTGAGGATATGGCGTCCATTGCTATCTATCTCGATATCGCTTACGTCTGTACGAGAAGTTTGCTCGGGGGAGGGCATTGCTGTAGTGTTTTGAAAGGTTGAAACCGAAAAGACAGGACAAAAATAGGAAGATTATTCCTTATTTTTTAAATTACTGATCGGTTTTTGCCGGGGATGTATTTGGCTTTTTGGAGGCTCCGGATGGCTTTTTCCCCAAAAGCAAATTAGTTACATATACCGTCAGTATAGGAAACATGAGCATTCCCAATCCCGCCAGAAAAACAGAGAGAATCCGCCCGGTAGCCGTTATGGCATAGATGTTCGATCCTACGGTCGTTACATTCATCGAAGCCCACCAAAGCGCATCCTGGTAATCCTTCACCGCGGGATTTACATGTACTTCGAGGGCAAAAAAGGCCAGGCTCGCAAAGTAGACGTTGGCTACAAGCATCAGCACATAGGATATAAAAAGGCTCGATATTTTGTTGTTTGTAAACCAGCCCACGACAATCGCTAAAGCATAGCCGCCCCGGAGCAGGGGAATAAAGCGGATAAAATACGTGAATTCGGTATCGAAAGTCCATTGATAATGGGTGATAATGCTCTGGTATGGAATAGAAACCAGTAAAAAGAGAAAATGAGAGCGAAAATATTTCCATTTACTGTCCGCCATTAGGAATTCCAAAAGGAAACAGAACAAAAACCATAAACAAATCCAAAATTGGACTTTTAGATAGTATGACTGCTCGTAAAAGGAAATCCCTTTAAATGTGTCGAGGGAAATACTGATCACTAAAAAAAGGCACATTAATAAAATGGAAATGTGTAAAACATCCGATATCCCTTTTTTATGGGATAGAATACCGTGTACGAATATATTTTTCATGTTCTGCTTTTTGATTTGGGTTTGCCGGGTTCCGTGATTTTTAAGACGGGGCGCCATTTGGCATCAGAAAGATAATGAAATTTGGAAAAAGGCGCATCATTTTTTTTAATACGTATTCTATGAAGATATGTTAAATTAGAAGGAAAACAAGGCGATAAATGGAAAAAATTGTTTATATTTGAACATTGCTTGTGTCAAATAAGTATAGATCAACGATCTATGAAATCGAAAAACAATTCCTGTCTGAGTAATTAGAACTGTTTGCATCGGGTATAAGAAAAGAATTTTGTGGGTGGGGTAATTAGTCTTTATGCAAGTGTTGACGTCGACGTAATTATTTATATTTATTAATTTTTAAATGTTTACAAAAATCATGAAAAAACTACTCTTTTTATTATTGGGAGCAGTCACGTGTTTTGGCTGTTCGAAAGATTCAGCAACAGAAGTAGGCGGAATGCCGGCGGCAGGCAATGCGAAGACGGTCGAAAAACAGGTTTCCGCAGAAGCAGAATTGACCCCGGTCCGGATAATTGCCAATGGGTTTGAGATTTGTAGCTCGAATCAAGTACAAATCACTTACACGGATGAAAACTGGGAAGCCCATACGATTAATCTTTCACAGTGTTCGGGAGAAGGTAAATTGTTTTATGCGTCCGGAGAGATGCTGTCGGTCGAGGGGTGCTTGAGCGTAGGAAATGCGCGTAAGATGACCATTAAAGTTCGGGGAGATCTGGCGCAAGGAGATACGGACGGTGAAGGACATTCCTATGACCATATTAGTGAGAGTGGGGAAGAGTGCTGCACCAGTTTTGCCATGCCGATTAAAAAGCCATTCGGGGACGAGTATGTTCTGCGTCTGACTCTGGAGGCGCAATACTAACCTACGTAATTTGAATATTTTAAGTCCCGGTATATATAACGTACCGGGCCTTTTTATATTTTCATTTAGGACAGAAGACTGGCAGGGGTATTTGCATATTTGCTTCGGAAAGATTGCCGGTACAGTGTCCGAACCCCTTTAAATGAAACACCCTGTTCTATGCAGAACAGGGTGTTTAAATTTTGTAGCGAGGGGGGGGCATGATCCCCCGACCTCCGGGTTATGAATCCGACGCTCTAGCCAGCTGAGCTACCTCGCCATTTTCGGTTTGAAAACGATTGCAAAAGTATATAAATATTATTTTTTGGCCAAGTAAAAATGGGACTTTTTTTCTTTTTATTTGTAATGCGAAATATATACCTTGCGCCCGTAAAACCCTAATAACCCAATATGGCAGAAAAGCAAAAATACCATATAGAATACCTTGTAAAAGCATCCGTAGAGATGCTATACCAATATATATCCACTGCATCCGGTCTCGGAGAATGGTTTTCCGATGCGGCGATTTCCCGGGGAAATGCCTATACGTTCATTTGGGCAGGAAGCGAAGAAGAAGCTACACTGATCGCGCGGCGGGAAGATTCGCTGGTGCGGTTCCGTTGGAAAGCCGATGAAGGGGAGAAGTATTACTTCGAAATAAAGATCGAAGAGGATGAGCTGACAGGAGATGTGGCAATGACCATTACCGACTTTGCTTATCCCGAAGAACTGAATGAAGCGCGCCAGGTATGGAATAATTCCGTAGTCAATCTCCGTAATGTAATAGGGGCGCAGGTGAGCTGATGGGTAAAGTAAAGGATATCGTAAAAACCAATGTCCCGTTCCTGCTCCCCTGCCTTGTATTTTGGATAGCGGCTGCAGTAGCGCTTGTTTTTTGTGATAAAGTTTCCTTGCAGGTGGCGTTTAATTCGCTCCACACGCCTTTTCAGAATGATATATGGCTGGCTGTTACTGCGCTGGGAGGGTCGGTCTTCTGTATTTGTATTCTTTTAACGGGCACGCTGTTCTCCTACCGTTATATGGTGAGTGGGATCGCGTCTATATTGATTGCCATGGGGATCACGACCCTGTTCAAATACGCCATCGAGATGCCGCGCCCTTCGGTCGAACTGGCGCAGGCCGGACTCCTCGGAGGAATGGACTTGGTAGAGGGGTATTCGCTCCGGGAAACACTTAGCTTTCCATCCGGGCATACGACGGCGGCCTTCTGTTTATTCACGACGCTGGCCCTGTTCGCCCGCCGCAGTTGGGTGAAAGTAGTTTTATTTCTCGTCGCTTTTGGAGTGGCGTATAGCCGTATCTACCTGATGCAGCATTTCCTGTCGGACGTATTGGCCGGTTCGGTGATCGGGACGGTTACGGCGGTGGTGGTCTATGCTTATGTCCGGGAAGCCCGTTGGATTGACTTCGGGCGTCCGCTCGTTTCCCCTCGTTTATATAATCGGATAAAAAAATAATTTAGTCAAACGGGAGCCAATCCCTCTTTCAAAGGAAATTTCAAAAAGTAAAATAAATGGCCCGGAGATTTCTCCGGGCCGCTTTGTATTTAAATCGGGACGAATGTCATTTCACAAAAAGGTCGATATCGCGGCCTTGGGGGGTCTTGCGGATCTCGATGATCACAGCACTCTCCGGTAGCAAGCCCTGCATCTTTTCGCCCCATTCCACCAGGCACAGGGCCCCGCTGTAGAAGTATTCCTCGTAGCCCATGTCGTAGGCCTCCCGCGGGTCGTCGATGCGGTAGAAATCGAAATGATAAATGGGAGAGCCGTTCTTTTTCAGGTATTGGTTGACGATGGAGAAAGTAGGGGAGGTCGCCGTATCGTCCGATCCCAGCAGGCGCACCAGCTGCTTTATCAGCGTAGTTTTTCCGGCGCCCATTTCCCCTTCCAGCATGACCGCGCCCGAGGTGATATACGGCGCTATTTCCGCGGCTATCCGGGGCATTTCTTCTTCCTTGATATCCTTGAAAGATAACGCTGCTGACATGGTATTTTTATTTAGCCCCCAAATGTACATCCATTTTTTTGATTGCCCAAAAAAGCCTACTTTTATGGCAGAATTATGACAAACAAGGCAGACACGCACAACAGGAACATCAACGATCCTGTTTACGGATTTATCCGGATAGACGACCCTCTTATATCGAAGGTTTTGTCCCATCCCTATATGCAGCGCTTACGGCGCATTACCCAGATCGGGCTTTCGTCCCTGGTCTATCCGGGGGCCGTGCACAACCGTTTTACCCATTCGATCGGGGCGATGCACCTGATGGGACGGGCCATTGCGACCCTGCGGGAAAAAGGGTTTGAAATAACCACAGAGGAGGCTACGGCCGCTAAGATAGCCATCCTGCTGCACGACGTGGGGCATGCGCCGTTTTCCCATACGCTGGAAAGAGAACTGTTGGATGGAATCTCCCACGAGGATGTTTCGCTGGCGGTATTGGAATTGTTGCGCAAAGAAATGCCGGGGCCGGTGATGGACAAGGCGGTCGAGATATTCCGGGGGCAGTATCCGAAACGCTACCTGCATAGCCTGATCTCTTCCCAGCTCGATATGGACCGTTTGGATTATCTGAACCGGGACAGCTTCTTTTCCGGGGCTTCCGAGGGCATCGTGAGCCACGAGCGTATTATTGCCATGCTGGATGTGGCGGACGGGGATATCGTTTTCGATGAAAAAGGGCTTTATTCCGTCGAGAAATTTGTGATCGCCCGGCGCATGATGTACTGGCAGGTATACCTGCACAAGACTGTCTTGGCCGCCGATGTACTGGTGGAAGGGATCGTCCGGCGGGCGAAGGAACTTTTGGCGCAGGGAAAGGACATCCCCGTACACGAGCCGCTGCGTTCCCTGCTGGCTTCGAAGACCGGCTGCCGGGGACTGACCCCGGAATATCTGGAGCGCTATATGGCGGTGGATGAATCGGATATGTGGTGCGTGTTCAAACAGTGGAAGGCCAGCGACGATTTTATCCTGTCTTTCCTGTGCGATGCCATTTGCAGCCGGCATTTGTTCTCGGCCAAGCTCTCGGACCGTCCGCTGGATGAAACCGAGGTCTCGCGCATTCAGTATGCAATCCGGGAAAAATACGGCCTGGGGGACGACCTGCTGGGTTACCTGTTTACCGAACGGCGGATAGACAACCATGTGTACCGCCCCCGGGAGGATAATATCCGGATCCGACTACGCGACGGCAGCGTGCATAATATTACCGAGGTGTCCGAGCAGATCAATTTCACTACCGACAAAACGGAGACGAAATACCTGATCACCTATCCGAAAGAATTTCGGGAATAATGGCCTTAGAAATGCCGAAAATAGAGATCCGGCAAGGCGAGCCTTCCGACCTCGATGGATTGGAAAGGCTTTACAACGATTTGCACGATCATTTGTCGGCTGGGGAAAATCACCCCGGCTGGATCAAAGGCTACTACAAAGGTGTGAATGACCAGTATCTGGCTGTCATCCACATCGACACCCCATTTTGCCCCAAGGTAGGCGTCCTCCGGATGGTGATTGAGGATGACGGACCCCGCGATCTGCCCATCGATATAAGCAATATACAGATTGTTTTCCGCGAGGCCTTTTTCGGCCGTTTCGCGCACCGGGTAGTACATCCCGGCTTTTCAGGAAAAGGAGTAGGGAGGAGTCTGCTGGATTTTTCCGTGCAATTGGCCCGAAAGACAGGAATCAAAGCGATCCGGCTGGATGTGTATCGGAAGAATACTCCGGCTATAGGCTTGTACGAGAAATGCGGCTTCCGGTACGTCGATACGGTCGATCTGGGGCTGGCAGGGCATGGCCTTGATTTTTTCCGATTGTATGAGAAGGTCTTGTGAACGGACAATTACAATAAAAAAGCGGGAGCACTTTTGTGCTCCCGCTTTTTATAGGTGTAGGCCTTTATTTCAATTTCTTGAGGATGGCCGGCGGAACTCCTCCCTTGTTTAGTATCAGGGAGATCGTTTTGTAGCGCATATAGGCCTCGCTCACGTAATAGATACCGTCGAATCCCCGGTTTGTGCCCCAGGAGTTTTTGATGATGTAGTATTTCTTTCCGTTGGCGTCCTTGGCGATGCCTGTGATGTGCATACTATGGTCGTCGACCGTGGAATAATCGTCGAACGCCTTCTGGCGCATCTGTTCGGTGATCTGTTTTTCGGGTTTCGGTCCGTCGAACATCAGCGAATCCTCCGTTTCCGGCACGATGACGATACCCAGGGGCACCGAAAATCCTTTTTCTGTCATATCGGCCGCCCAGATAGCGGTGTAGCCGTTTTCCAAGGCATAGTCCAGCGTCTGGATCATTTCGTCCAATGGGATATTGTAATATTTCTCCCAGGACCAGTTGTCCGGCACCAACAAGTGTACCTTTTCATAATACGGTTCGTCCGTCCACGAGGTGAGGTCTGTCTCTTATACACATCTCCGAGCCCACGAGACTCGACGTCATCTCG